>ERZ1034969.240-NODE-240-length-39002-cov-58.099597_pt1 | contig 39002 bp, 50 predicted proteins | sample MGYA00520624_ERZ1034969 | MGnify/ENA primary metagenome ERZ1034969 (study PRJEB33766, sample SAMN09781776) | gut metagenome | biome: gut microbiome | host: Homo sapiens | place: Madagascar | study: EMG produced TPA metagenomics assembly of the PRJNA485056 data...
GCAAGGTGGGGGACGGACACAACATGAGAGAAGTGCGGGACCCCTACACCGGCGAGAAGGGCTACACGTTCATGGACGGAACGGCGGAGCGCATCGTAGGGACTCTATCCGACGATCCCAAGGACTTTTCCATTGTGGAAGAGGGCGGGAACGAGTGGGTCAGGGCAAAGGGCCGGTTATTTCAGTTTTACGCACCGGAATTGGTGGAAAAAATCGTGCGGACAGGGCGCATGGATGTTTCCGCTGAGACCGATACGAAAAAATCCCACATGGACGGCGAGAACGAGATCATTACGGATTGGGCAGGTCTCGGCGTAACCGTGCTGGGAGACGATGTGCCGCCGGCAATTCCGGGGGCGCGGATCAAGGCGCTGAGTGCCATGCAGGAAGAGTTTAAGACATTAAAACTGCGGGCGGCGTCTCTGGACCCCGGAAAGGGAAGCAACGAAACGAACAAGAGAAAAGGAGTGAACATCATGAGCAAGAAGGCAATGGAGGCCATGTCCGAAAAGTTCAAGGGCTACCGCGTGGTCGCTCTGAGCGAGGACGGGATGCACGTTGGCCTCGTGGACTCTGCCGGCAGCGCTTATACCTACGCCTTTAACGCGGAGGATAACGGCGCCGTGGTGGAGAGCCGCATCAAGCCCGCTTACCTCACGGCAGCCTTCCCCTTTGGCGAGGGCGTGAACGCCATGGCAGAGGTGAGCGACATCGTGGACTATGCCTGCGCCGCAAAGGGGCAGCAGGCGGAGGACGTGAATGCACTGCAGGCACGTCTGGAAGCAGCGGAGGAAAAGATCCGCACCATGGAAGCCGCCGAGCATGAGCGCCGGGTCGAGGCTGTGAAGGAAGCCGTGAACGGCGCCTTGGAGGACATCCGGGCTTGCGCCGTGGAAGGTGACGCCGACATGGCCGAGACTGCCAAGGGCCTGTGTGACCGGGCAGAGGAGTTCGCAGCCATGGAGACTGACGGGAAGTTCTGCGGCGCTGACCGCGCCGTGCTGGACCTGATGGCCGCACACGGCAAGGCACAGACCGAAAAGCGCAAGAAGGAAATGGCCGCCAAGCAGCATTCCTTCGCATGGAACAACCCCAAGACCAACAGCGGTGAGGGCGGCGGCATTGAGGAAATGCTTGCCCGCATGAACGGCTGAGATACGAGAGGAGAGTGAATCACAATGGCATACATTGAAAAGACCGCATTTTGGCCCAGAGTAACAAACCGGGTGTTTGACGAGACGCTGAACATCACCGGCAAGTTCCAGAACGGCGATAAGGCAGACGAGACCTGCTCCGCAGGTTTCCTGTGCGAGAAGGACGAGCTGATGGACTGCGAGGGCTATGTGGGCGTTGGCCCCACTGGATCTACCGTGACCATCAAGAACAGCAACAGCTGGAACATGAAGGCCACCGGAGCCGCCGTGAAGAGCGAGGGCGACGGCATTTTCGCCTGCAACCCCTATGACGTGAACATGGTTCAGGACCCCGCGACCGGCAACCTCTACAAGGTCGGCGCCAACACGCTGGGCCTGCCCGCGCCCAAGGGCTATCCCGTCACCTTCACCAAGATCGTGTTTGACGGGAACAAGATTTACCGGTTCGGCATCGGCAACCTGTCCACCGCTCTGGGGGCCAACAAGTTCCTGACCATTGCCAACGGTCTGCTGGTGCCCGCCACCGCCGCGCCTACCGACGTGGGGACTCCGTATTTCAAGGTTCTGCCCACCGGCGGCACCTTCACCGAGGGCGCACAGAGCGCATTTGAGTTCGTGGACGTGCTGGCCTGCAAGGTTGACGCGGCAGCGGGCTGAGAAACGAGAGGAGAGTGACAACAATGGCAATCAAACTGAACAGCATCAATCCTGCTGTGTATGACAGCGCAGCCAAGGAGTTCAGCAACGCGGAACGTGAGCGGGCCGACATCGTGACCTGCGGCCGTCTGCTGATGCGTGAGCGTCTGGGCCGGGATGAGCGCGCCCTGCGGGTCATGACCAAGCAGCCCGACGATTTCACCGCTATGCTGGCGGACGGCGAGGGGCAGAACAGCTACAGCATGACCAACCGCAACCTGCAGAAGAACCTGCTGCTTTTCTGCGCCAAGCGGGTGTGCGCCCTGAGCGGGGAGATCCCCCCCGCTGATCTGGACGAGTTCCGCCGCAATCAGCGCAAGTTTATGAGCGACGGCCTGTACCTCAAGACTCTGGCCGGCATCGTCACCGAGATCGTGACCCCCATGCTGCCCACCGTCATGAGTTCCGGGCTGGGCTGGCTGGCTGAGATGACCACCGTGCCCATCGGCCAGACCAAGGAACTGGACATCATGTCCAACGACATCTTCCTCTTTGAGGATGACAGCTGGGGTTCCTCCCGCTCCAAGCCCGCCAACACCCTCTACAACAAGAGCGTGACCCTGAACCCCCGTCTGCGCACCGCACGGGTGAGCGTGAAGTGGTATCAGCTGGTGGGCAACGATGCCGACATGGGGCGGTTCTTCAACGCTCTGGCCGCCGGTATGTACTCCAAGATCACGGCGCTGTGGATCAGCACTCTGACCAAGATGACCGCCAACACCGCCTATGTGCCCGCCAACATGACCTTCACCAACACCTCCGCCAACTGGGTCACTGCCGGTGAGCGGGTGAGCGTTGTGAACGGGACCCGCTACCGGAATGTGATGGCCATTGGCCGCCCCTCCGCGCTGACCAAGGCCCTGCCCAGCGGCGTGGTGAACGCCTCCACCGTGAATCTGGATGCGGCCCTGTCTACCCTGCTGGGGCTGGACTGGACGCGCTATGGGTTCCTTGGCGAGTACATGGGCATGAACCTGATGCCCATTGACACGGCCATTGTCCCCGGCACCCAGAACACCACCGTGACCGACATCGTACCCGCCGACAAGATTTGGCTGACCGCCGTGGGTGGCTACAAGCCCGTCTACATCGGCATGGAGGAGGGCACTCCCATTCAGCTGGAGCTGACCCCCGACCAGACCGCAGACATGAGCATCGACGTAGTGGTTTCTATGTCCATCGACTGTGTGCCGGTCCCCGCCAATAAAATGGCCGTCATTAACGCGTAAGACCCAAAGCGGGAGGGAGGAAACCCTCTCTCCCGCAGATATGGCGCGAAGCCTGCATGAGGGCAGAGCACCACGGAAAATACAGCATCTTTTATCTGAAAGGAGCGGACAAGGATGGCAAAAGAGAAACGGACGGCCGCAGATGTGGCGGCGGGGATTGAAGCCCAGGAGCTGGAAGCAGCCGACCAGCCCTTGCGGGAACAGACAAAGGCTGCGCCCGTGGCAGAGCAGAAAGCACCTGCGGCGGAGAAGGAACCCGAAAAGCTCTATACAGCCGCTGAGGTAGCGGAGATTGCCAAACAGGCGGCGGCGGAGGCCGTTGCAAAGGCTATGGCGGAGGTCAAACCCCAAGTGGTGCAGGTGATGGCGGACACGGAAAAGGTGACGCTCCGCTGGTGCGCCCCGGTGGCGGACGACAATCTGGCTGTATTCGGCCCCAACGGGATGTACGGCACCGTGACCGGGAAGAACGGCACCGTGATGGTGCCCAAGAGCGAGTGGAGCCGGTTCTATGATGAGACGGCAAGACGGCTCATTGAGCGGCGCTGGCTGGTGGTGCTGAACGGCATGACGGATGACGAGCGGCAGGTGTACCACTGCGCATACCGCAAAGGCGAGGTTCTGGACGAGACGGCGTTCCGCTGCGCCGTGACCATGGGGGACAAGCTGCTGGACATCTTCGACGATCTCTGCACGGAGCATCAGGAGATGGTGGCCAAGGCTTATTATGACGCATGGGAGCGGGGCGAGGTCAGCGCTGACAGCCGGGAGCTGCTGAAGAAACTGAACGCGAAGAACAAGGCCCGGTATGCCGAAGAACCCAAGGAGGACCCCCGGCGGAAGGGAATGTTCCGCCCGGTGCTGGACGCACTGAACAGCGCGGAGGCAGCGGAAGAGGACTAAAGGCAAAAGGAGGAATTAGACATGGATATTTCTGGATTTGGCATTGCCAGCGTGGCGGTAATCACGGTGATTTGCTACCTGATCGGCATGGCTGTGAAGGCCACCGCCATTGAGAACAAGTGGATTCCCATTGTTGTGGGCGTATCCGGCGGCGTTCTGGGCGTGGTGGGGATGCTGATTATGGCAGACTTCCCTGCAACGGACTATCTCACCGCCGTGGCAGTGGGCATTGTAAGCGGTCTGGCCAGCACCGGCGTGAATCAGATCGCGAAACAGATGAGTAATTAAAATTGCTTCCGCAAAGGGCTGGGGTTCCCAGCGGAAGCCAAGGGGATATTCTCTTTTAAAAAGAGAATGTCCCCCCGGCCCCCTAAAGAGAAACGCAGGGGGATTTCGATTTCCCCCCGCACCCCTTGAAACGACACAAAGGGCGAGGGCTGCGGCCCTCTCCCTTTGGAAAACCTCTCCCATAGGACGGGGCGAGGACGAGGGGGACATAGATAGGATCAACAACCATTTTTTAATTTGAAAGGAGAACAAATCATGGAAAAGAAGTTTGCGGACATCATCAACGAGGGCAAGAAGAACGGCAAGAAGCTCAGTGAGATCAACGCCGAGCTGAAGGCAGCGGGGGCAACCTTCCATCTGGACTACACCATGACGCCGGATGTCCCCCAGACCGGCTGGTCTGAGCAGGAAATGAAGGAGGGATTCATGCCCGCGGAGAAGGAGCCTGATGACGTGAAGCACCTCCACGACTATATGCGGTACAACCCCGCCAAGGCCAACACCGAGGAGGAAGTCTGGGTGCCGGAGGGCCACTACCGCATCACCTTCGACGAGAGCGGACATCCCACCAAGGCCGTGCGGATCTGATGGTTGATACGTTTGATTGCGCGAGAGCGCAGGTCTACTACAACACGGCAAAGCTGTCCCCGGCGCAGATCAAGGCGAAAACCGGATGCACCCACATCATCAACGGCTACCTGTTCAACGGCAAGTTCCAGCCGGTGGGCTGGGCGGTGATTGATGGGAAAGTTATCAGCCGGGACGCCTATCAGGATTGGGGCATTTCCATTGGCAGTGATGGCGCACCGAAAATGTTGACGGACCGGGGAGGATCTTTCCTTTCCGGCGTCCCTCTCCTGAAAGCGGGAGCCAAACTGCGGCGGGACCTCACGCCGGACGTGGCCCGGCCTGCCGCCCGGACGGCTGTAGGCTGGATGCCCAACGGCAAGGTGTGCCTTTGGTGCGACAAGGCCAGTCTGACCCGTGAGCAGCTGCAGAACAAGCTGCTGGGGTTAGGCGTGACGGATGCGTTGATGATGGACGGCGGCGGCTCCACGCAGGGTATTTTCCCCAAGGGGAAAGTGACCAGTTCCCGTAAGGTGCCCACGCTGCTGCTGTTTTGGGAGCGGAAGGCGGCTACCACAAACCCTACCCCGGCCCCAGTCAATCCGGAGGAACCGGCGCTGGCATGGGGCAAGGCCAAGGGGCTGTTGACGGACAGCAATGCGGGGGAGACAGTGACACGGGCAGAGATGGTTCGTGCATTATACAAAATGAGGTGATGAGCATGGTTGGGATCAACGGATACTCCAAGGCCAAAGACGGAAACAAGCGTCTTTCCGCCCACTTCAAGGTCAAGGAGTTTGCCTGCAGGGACGGCAGCGACGCCGTTCTGGTGGCGCCCCGCCTTGTGATGGTGCTGGAATCCATCCGCACTTATTTCGGTTCCGCTGTGGTGATCAACAGTGGCTACCGGACTCCCCAGTACAACGCCAAGGTGGGCGGCGTGACGGAAAGCCAGCACTGCTACGGCACGGCAGCTGATATTTCCGTGGAAGGACAGAAGCCGGAACAAGTGGCGGCCTATGCCAGACAGCTGATGCCTGACTGGGGCGGCGTGGGCATTTACAGTAAGCAGGGCTTTACCCACATCGACGTGCGGGAGGCCAAGGCCGACTGGATCGGCTGAGAGAAACCAGACGAAAAGCCCCATGTCACTGGAAATGCGGCGGCATGGGGCACTATTAAAACAGAACATGACCGTTCCGCAGAAAAACAGACGGGACGGAAAACATATAAAACAGGCCAAAAAGGAGGGACGGCTATGGGAACGAGTTGGAGCGAGATCATTTCCGACCATGCCATGGTTTTTATTGATGACGTGAGACTGACGGATCAGGCGGCGGAAAGCCCTGCACGGTTTCTCCGACGGATGAGCCTGTACATGAAAAACGCGATCCCGGTATTCAACCGCCCCCCTGAGATGGTGGCTTACCTGAAAGAGGGACTGACGGAACCCGCCTACGGGGACAGCGCATGGGCCTCCACATTGGAAAGCGTTGCGAAAGAAACGAAGGTGGAGACGGGGATGACCGGCTACGAATTATTCTCCTGCGCACAGCAGGCGGAGCAGCCGGACGGGTCCGTACTCTTAGTACCGTATGGAGATGCGGTGTATGACCCGGAGACCGGGACTGTGACCTTCCCGTTACAGCTGGATGCGGGACTGCGGTACGAGATGGACTTTTACACCGACGGGGCCTTTGCCCATGACCTGACGGCGGAGCAGAAACGGCTGTTGGGATTGTGCGTAGCCTCCGTATGGGACGAGCGGTTTTTCCGCAACTGGCTCAGCGACGCGCCCAAGGATCATGACCGGAGCTTTAACCCGCCTAACGAGCCGCAGTACATGGAAAAGGGCAGCAAGAAGAAACTGCAAAACCGGGGGCTGTTGAATCAGGAATTGCGGAAGTATGAGCAGGACTGCCTGTACGCAACGGCGTTCCACCGGTCGGCACGGCAGATGAAGCTGATCTGAAAGGAGGGAGCCACATGGCGGACGCTAAGCACGGCATGAAAAACATCGGCCTTTTGAGCGGCGGGAACGGCAGGGCGACCAACGCTCCGGCTCAATACCGGGACCGGAATCGGCAGTATTTTGCGGATGCCACGGCCCGGTTTGTGGAGGAAATGGCTCCTTACGCCACGGACTTTGTGACGGCCCGGATGCAGGGCTTGGTTCCCGGAGACTTCTACCGGTGGAGCACGAAGCGCATCCGGTTCTCCGACACCACCAAGCAGGGCGTCAGCCTTACCCGGAAAACCGATGACCAGAAGGCGTTTCTGGTGGCGGACGCCGGGGTGGACTACATCCCGGAGGGGGCCAAGGTGGAGACCATGGGTTCCTACTGGCTGGTAACGAACCCTTCTAATCTATCCAGCGCAATAGGGACCGGAATCATGCGGCGGTGCAACGCCGTATGGCGGTTTCTGGACTGGTACGGCAACATCCGAGAAGAACCGATCCTTGTGGAAAAGTCACTGGCGCAGGCCACATCCAATGACTTTCAGGAAATGACCCTCATCATGCAGGGATATTTCAACATCATCTGCCAGCGAAACGAAAACACGGAGCAGCTGGACCAGAACAGCCGCCTGATCTTAGGGCGGCGGGCCTACCAGATCACCGGCTACTCCGACGTGACGCAGGAGTTCACCGGGGACGATGAAAGCACACACCTGCTGTATTTCAACGCCAGAATGCAGGAGCCGAACCACGAGATCGACGATTTGGAAGCGAAGGTGGCAGGGGGGAAGAACTTCTCCTGGGCGGTATTTGTCACCGGGGCGCCCCGCATGACGGCGGGAGACTCGGCCCAATTTACCGCAGCCTCCCGGCGGAATGGGGCCGAGGTGGAGACCACGGAGGAACACCCCATCGGCTATATATGGACGTCCAGCGATCCCAATGTAGCCACGGTGGACGGAAAAGGCGTTGTGACCGCCATGGGTGAGGGCACCTGCCAGATCAAGGCGACACTGGAACAGAACCGGGACTGTGCCGGTGAGTTTACAGTGACGGTGGAGGCATCGGCGGCAAAAACACCGGCGGTACGGTTTTTGAATGAGGTTCCCAAGTACATGGCCCCCTACGATGTGGAGACCTTGGAGGCGGCGCTGTTTATTGGCGGCGTTCGACAGGACACGGCGGTGGAGTGGACCTATGAGGGAGCCGCAGAGGGTTCTTACAGCGTGAGTGTCAATGGGAACCGGTTGACAGTAAGGTGCTGGGGGAACAGCCCAAAACCGCTGACGGTAACGGCCAAGTGCGAGGGTGAAAGCGTCAGCGCAGAGATCGAATTGGAGGGCTTGTGAGATGGCAGAGAAGTGTCCATACGCTTACAAGCGGCCCGGAACGGTGAGCTTGCTGTGCGAGATGCAGCCGGGGCAGAAATTCCCCATCTGCGGGCACCAGCATTTGTGCGGCGTGACTGGGCAGTGGGAGAACACACCGCAGGCGGCCTTGTGTCCCCTGCGGGGGATTGACCGTGAGAAATTCCAAAAAATCTGAAAGGAATGACGTATATGGAATGGAAAAAGCTGACGGAGGAAGAGCTGCTGGCAGCCAGAGACTATGTACCCTTGATGGAAAAGGCAGCCTTTGCGGCGGAGTGCGCCGGACGGTGCTTTGACCGGATGGAAGTCCGGGTGGAGGGAGGACAGGTACTCCCCTACTTCAAGGAGAACGTGGAGCGGCGGAGCCGGTATCTTATGGGCGGCTTTGTAAAGCTGTATCTGGGAGAGGACTTTGAACCGGTGGAGGGGGAAACCTACCTCATGTCCGCCGACGACTACGACCGCTGGGCCGGAGGTCACATTTTTAACCAGATCGACCGCATGAAGGGGAAAGGGCCGGAGCTGCGGGACAAGGCCTTTGACCTGCTGGCGGATTACCGCGATCTGGAAAAGATGCTGAAAACGGAGATTTACGGGATGTTGCAAGCCATGAATGACCCGGTGAGCCGGTTTCAGGACCTTGCGGCGCAGAGCATGACGCCGGAGGCGGTGCAAAAGACGCTGGACGATCTGAAGGAGGCCCGGAGCGCCTTTGACGCGGCCTTTCAGCAGCGGAAGGGCGGCGCACAATGAACCCGGCCTTCCACAGCCCCACCTATCCATTTGAACGAGTCCAAAGCGGCTTTCTGACCTTCCGCGGGGCGGAGGAGATTCCCCACAAGCTGTTGACCTATCTGATGGACCTGCCGCTGCCGGACGGCTACGAGCCGGTGGATGACAACACCCGGCCCCGTGTCCGGTTGATGAAATATCTATGGCATGACGGGGCCAAGCCGCTGGGAGAGCGGCTGCCCACGGCCAAGGAAAAGCAGAGCCTTCTTTTTGACGGGAACGAGCCTGTGGTAGACAGCAGCACCCAGCGCCGCAAGCACCCGAAAGGGTATCGCCTTTACGCTCAGAAGTTCTGGGGAGAAGCCCAGACGGAGGCGAAAAGCACAATCAAATGTTATTTGGGCCGCATTTTTTCACAGACGCCCTTTGACGCGCGGATTGGGATCACGTTTGTGATCTCCTGCAACGTGAACCAAGAGACTACTACCAAAACGGAGGCATACGCCCGCTCCTACGACATGGAGCAGTGCATCATCGAAGCACTGAACGGCGTGAATCTGGCGGGGATCGGTGTGTGCGATTTCTCCCGTGCCGCACACGCGGACAACGGAAGCCGCCCGGTGTATGACCAGACGGGCACGGTGGTAGGCCGGGAGCTGAAAATGAGCATCCATTGGGCGGAAAGCGAAGCCGCTATGGGGGATACCATTGAGGACTACTAAATTCACAACGGGAGGACAGCCACCATGAACATGGAAGAAGCAGCCGTAAAGATAGAGGGCCACGAGCACGAGATCAAGTCCCTGAAACACCGCATGGCCGATGTGGAGCGGGATCAGCAGGCGCTGCTCAAGCTGACTGCCAGCGTAGAGGTAATGGCGACCAAGCAGGAAGAAATGGGGACAAAGGTGAGCCGGATCGATGAAAAGATGACGGAGATGGAAGGGAAGTCCGCCAAACGGTGGGACAGCCTCGTGGACAAGGTGATCTGGCTGATCGCCGGGGCCTGTATTGCGGCGCTGTTTGCCAGCGCGGGCATTACCATTTGATTTCAGATATTGGAGAGGATGAATTAAAAGGATGGAACTCTCACGGAATATCAAGCGGGCGGCGGACCGATACGAACCCGTAGAAACCGCCGGACTGACCCTTTGGCCCATCCGGGTATGTGAGCAGGAGGAATTTGAGCGGGCGAGACCCGCCATTGATGTGATCCAGCAGGCGCTCCCTGTGCGCTATGCGGTCATGCCTCTGCTGACAGCCTATTGGGTCATGGATCTGGAAAGTATGGAGCGGGGGGAGGAACCGGTGGGCCTTTTTAACCGGGCGCTGGCGTTTTTGGCGCTGGCGCTGCGGCTGGGGGAGGGCCGGAGCCTTTCAGACCGCATTCGCCTGTTTCATGTGAAACTTTCACCTGAAAACACAATGGATTTAAAGGGGATATGCTTTACATGGAACGGTGAGGAAGAAATCACCATTACCCCGGTACAATTCCAGCGGCTCAGGGCTATTCTGGCCTATCAGAACGGCATTGAGCTGACGGATGAGGACGCCAACCCAGACCTGTTGGAAGCGGAGGCGGAGCTGGCCCGGAGAAACGGGCCGAAGCTGCGCCGGGACCCGGCCGGTCTGCTTGCCTCCATCGCCCTGTTTACAGGCTGTGAGGAAGCGGAGATGGACGAATGGCCCCTGCTGAAGCTGAAACGGCGTCAGGAGGCCATCCAGAGGGCGGCGGATTATCTGATCTGCGGCATTTCGGAGGGCAACGGCGTGAAGTGGAAGGGCGGGAACCCTGTACCCCACCTTTTCTATGACCGGGAGCGGGAGGACGCGGGGGCCATGACCCCGCTGAGTCAATTTACCAACAACACGGAACATTAAAAGGAGTGTGAACAGACATGATCACTTTTACCGACAAAAGACTGTACGCCAAGGGCATTTGCTCCGCACAGCTTCAGGACCCCTCCACCGGTGAGATCCTGAGCCAGAGCGACAAGTTTTCCACCGGCAACATCAATTTCTCCGCCAACACCGACCCCCTGCGGGCGGGCCTTGGCAACGGCATTGCCACCATCATTGCCAGCGACAGCGACACGCAGGTGAACTTCACCCGTGCGGACTTCGACCTGATGAGCAAGATGATGGCTGTGGGCGGCACCGTAAACTACAACGCCGTTTCCCCCGTCTGCCAGACGGTGGAGGCCACGGGCACTTCTCTGAAGGCCGACGTGAGCAAGCTGGTGCCGGTGGCCCAGTACGGCTATTCCTCTATTTTCTGCTACGTGCAGGAGGTAGGCGCCGCGTCCTCCTACTCTGTGGGCGGCGTTCCTTATCCCATCGATCCTGCCACCGGCGCCATTACCGGCTTCGCCGCTGAGAGCGGCAAGAGCTACAAGGTGTGGTACTTCGCCAAGAAGCCTGCGGCGCAGGTGGGCATTGTGAACGGCGCTTTCAATGGCCGCATCGTCCACTTCACCGCACAGATCGCCGTATATCAGAACGTGTCCGGCAAGAACAAGGGCACCCGCTGGGGCTGGGCATACCTGATCGTGCCCCGCCTGTATCTGAATCCCGAAGGGGCCAACACCACCGGTGACCAATCCAACTACGATACCACCACCATCACCGGCCGCGCCATCAACGAGGACGCCGAGGTGATCTCCGCCGAGTGCGACGCCTGCGGCGGCATGGGCACCGTGGCCTATATGGTGCTGGTTCCCGACGAGGAGAGCGACGAGGTGGCCGGGATCGCCGTGATCGGCGGCGTGGTGAGCGTGGCTGCCAGCGGCACTGCCCCCGTGAATGCCAAACTTCTCATGAAGAACGGTGAACTGGTGACGCCCTCTCCCGCAAGCCTGCTGAAGTACACCGTGACCGCCGGGACTGCTACCGGGACCACCGTTTCCGCCGACGGCATTGTGACCGCCGGGACTGCGCAGGGCACCGGGAGCATCACCATCCAGTATCCCGCCGAGGGGACTGCCAAGTACACCTCTATTGCGGTGCTTGAAGTAACGGCTGAGTAAATGAAATTCCCGGCCCCTTAATTGGGGCCGGGAACGAACAAAACTATTTATTGTGGCGCACACCAAATTTGTGGGCGATTGGCTCCGTCAAAGTCCGCTCAACAGACCAGCCGTGGCGGAGCCGGTCTTTTATAACGTGATAGCCAAATCCGGTAACATCTCCCCATTCAGTAACAGACATTGTTTTGCCATTGAATGTTAGATTGTGAATATTTCTGCGGTTTTTCGCTTGCTCGCACATGGGTATCCAATGGCAGTTTTCGGGGCAGTAGTCACCATCGTTGTCAAAACGATCCAGAGTTAAATCGTCTGTATATCCAGAAGAGAACGCCCAATTCTGGAAAGAAGAAAAACTGTTTAACCAATCGGAGCAAACCGAGATCCCACGGCCACCATAGTATTCATACATGGTTCCTTTCGGATTGATGCAGCGTTGCTTCATATTGTTCCAAATGTTGTAAAGACGGGTTCTTCGTCCACCGTGCGTAATATTTGCCGACCGAGATCGTTCAACGTTCAAGCACCCACAGCTTTTGGTGTGTCCCGATCTGAGATCGTTTGATGTAACCGTAGCGTTATTGCCACAGTCGCAAAGGCATTCCCAATAAACTTGGGGAGTTCCGTTTGGAGTGTGAGTTTTAGAACTTCGACTAAGGACTGTTAAGCGCCCATAACGCTCACCAGTTAAATCTATAAATTTAGGCATAAAAACCCTCCGAAACGAAGAAATATTATAACTATATTATATCAAAAAATGCCAAAAAACGCAACTGTTTGCAACAGAAAATAACATCCCCGGCAGACGGGAGAGCATGAGGATCTCATGCTTTGGCGTATGCTTGGGACTATTTTCGTGAGGTCACGAAAATGACGGAAAAGGAGCTGGGATATGAGCGTCTTATCTGAATATTTGAATGTCATAGCAAGGCTGAAACGGGCCATAGACGAAAGCCTTGAAACTGATGTGGCGAACGCGGTCAAGGAGGAAATGTCCCAAAAGGTGCATGATGAGGTTTATGACGCTTACGCACCACTATACCCTGATTCCAGAAGAGAGGACCGAGGGGGACTTTCCAGCGTGTTTAACTATGACAGCCGTGTAGAACCGGGGCATCTGCTGATCGTGGAGAACAACACACCAGCACAGCATCCAACGGCACTCCCCTTGACAGAGATTGTTGAAGAAGGTCTGAAAGAGTACCGTATGCCATTTGCCCGCCCATTTGTGGAATTAACAGAAAAATCCGTCAACGCGGAAGATGCGTTGACGGAAGGGCTTCATCTCAGAGGTTTTTAGTTTAGGGTGCTCAAATCAAGGGTTCATCCGAAAATTGTTGAAGGATCTCCAAGGCTTCGGCAACCTCTGGGTCCATTTCGATTTCAACTTGCACAGAAGCGTTTTTTTGTGTAGCCTTCTCCGGCTGCATGGCCATGAGCTGCAAAGCGGCTTTCTGACTGGCGTTGAAGCCAATGGCGTCCCCGACTGCGGCACCAAAAGACATAGCATTCCAAAAGTCCATAATACAACTCCTTTCCTTTTATTACAGTATAGCGAATAAAAGCCAAGAAAACAAGGCCATTTCGATTGAAAGCAGGTGACAAAGTGGAGATTATTCAGATCAAGGTAGACGTAGCGGGTGCAAAGCAGTCACTTTCCAAGATCCAGCAGGTCGAAAAGGCTGTTGACAGATTGGCGAAAAAAGGGAAAAACGTAACCGTAGAGATCAATGCGAAGCCACTTAAAGATTTAAAAACTGAGGCCGAAGCAGCGGGGAACGCAGGAACCGTCGCCGCAAAGAAGATTAGCGACGGTATGGGAAGCATTGAAAAAAGTGCGACTGACGCGGGGAAAAGTCTGTCTCAACTGTTCTCGGAAATTACCAAATGGCAGATATTAAACGCTGCCGTGGCATCCACCATTCGAACCGTTACAAACGCGGTGGATACCATGCAGAAGGTAGATGACGAACTCGTTACCGTGCGAAAAGTAACGAAGGCATCTGCCGACGAACTCGCACAGCTAAAAGAACGCGCATATGAGACAGCCTCCGCTTACGGAGAGGCGGCGGACGAATATCTTGGTTTTGTGTCCGGTTTTGCGAGAGCTGGCTATGGAAAGCAAGCCGCCGACTTGGCGGAGCTGGCCACCAAAACAAAATTGGTTGGCGATACAAATGCAGAGACGGCACAGCAATTCCTGTTGTCCGTGGATGCGGCGTACAAGTACAAGGGAAACATTGACGCCCTGGCCAAGGTGCTGGACGGGGCCAACGAGATCGACAACAAGTACGCCACGTCAATTCAGGCCATTGCCGAGGGGCTTGGCAAGGTCGCTCCTACCGCCGCAATGGCAGGCGTTGGGGTAGATGAACTGACAGCGGCCCTTGGTACAATTACGGCAGTAACCCAGCGATCCGGCACGGAAGCCGCTACGGCCCTTAGAGCTATTTTCCTTAATATTTTAGGGGACACCACCACGGAAATCGAAGAGGGCGTTACGTGGACCACTGGTGAGATCAAGGGGTTAATGGATGTCCTGAAGCAGTTTGCGCCAGAGGTGGTAAAAACTGCGCAGGCAACCGGGCAACTAATTGACCCCATTGCGGCCATCGGAGCACTGGCAAAAGCGGCAAAGGAGGATACAGTAACAGCCGCAAAAATATTCAGTATGATCAATGACATTGGCGGCAAGCTGCGAACCACGCAACTGGTGTCTTTGATTGAGAACTGGGATATGTACCAGTCCATGCTGTCTGACTTTGGAAATGCGGCGGGTAGTGCAGACGAAGAAGTTTCCAATGCATTAGACAGCTGGACGAAAAAAACAAAAATCCTACAAAACGAATGGACCACCCTTATTGAAAATTTCCTGGACACGGAAACGGTCAAAACCGTATTGGACGGACTGATCGTAGCCGTGGACGCACTGGATACCGATGTTGGACACGCAGCAATCACTGTCGGGGGCTTGGCCTTGGCCGTTCAGGGCGTAGCTGGTGCTGCGAGCGGATTATCAAAATTAACAGGGCTGCTTGGCATTGGATCAGCAAACCCGTGGGTCTTGGGCATTTTTGCAGCGGGAGCGGCAGTAACCGGTCTTGCGTATGCGATTGACAAGGCAAACCCAAGTTTGGAAGAGATCAGTGCAAAACTGGATGATGAAGCCAAGCAGTTAGAAAAAAATGAAAATAAGCTAAAAAAAATCTATGAAATTCCGTGGCATGATCTAACGCCGGAACTGGTTAAAGAAAAACAAGCACTGGAAGCAGAAAACGCCGAGCTGGAACAGCAGATCGAGCACCTGAAAGAAATTGCAGAGAAAAAGGCGCAGACTGTGGGCGGAGCCACCATTGCCGGAGGGACCACCATCACGTCCATGGGCAGCGTGAAGGGCTACGATGAATTTGTAGGCCGGTCCTTCAAGTCCACGGAGGAAATGATCGCCCAGCTCCGGCTGGTGACGGGACAGGCCATCAGCACCACGGCAGACCTGGAACGGCTTGGGATCACCTACGAGACACTGGCGGACAAGGCCAAGGCGTACACGGACCAGCTTCAGTCCGGGCGAAGCATCCAACAGGACCAGATCGACGATTTCTACGCCGTGAAAACGGCGGCGGAACAACAGGTGGCAGCCTACGAGGAAGCCATCAAAGCCAACGGCAAACTGACGGACGCCCAACAGGCGGACTATGACGTGCTGAAGGCATTTCTGGCACAGGTCAACAAGGCCAGTCAGCCTGTAAGCGACTATGTGTCGGAACTATTGAAGATACAGCGGCAGGCGGGAAAGTCCGGAAACCAGATTTACGATCTGGTAAAGCGGATGATCGTTCTGAACGAGAAGAAACTGGACCTGAGTCAGCAGATCGGGGCACTGCGGCAGCTGGCCACGGAAGCCGGGGCGGCCGCCTATTCCGTGGGCATGATCGGTGCCGCCAAGACGCAGGATGTAGAGCGGACCATCAAGGGCCTGTTGCAGACCGGAAAGGCCAAGACCTATGACGAAGCCCGTGCCATCGTTCTGAACCGGATCTACAAGTCCATGTTTACAGACACCGGGCGGGACAGCGGGACGGTGGATACCTCCTCCACATTGGATACGTCCTCCACCACATCGTCCACGGGGAAGTCCACCAAGGATGCGGAACTGGAACGGCTGAAAGACATCGTATCCCTGCGGAAGTCGGAACTTTCCCTTATGCAGGAGCGTGGGGACAGCACGGCGGACCAGATTGACAAGATGCGGCAGATCCAGGCGGCGCTCCACGCACAGGCGGAGTATATGCGGCGGATCGGGGCCAGTCAGGCGGACATCAACGCCCTGTCCACGGAGCACTGGAAGATCACCAAGCAGATACAGGAACTCCAAAAGGATCTTTGGAGCGAACTGGAAGATGCCGTAAACAAAAAGCTGGAAGAAGCGGCGGATGCCCGTGACAAGCAGGTTGACGCCATCGACAAGCAGATCGCGGCGCTGAAGGACGCCAAGCAGGCCGAGGACGAAGCCCTGAAACTGGAACAGCTGAAGGCGGCGGTGCTGGAAAAGCAGAACGCCTTGCTGGAAGCCCAGAAGGAACGGACGGTGCGGGTATTCAACGCCGCAACCGGACAATGGGAGTGGGAAGCCAACGCCTCGTCCGTGAAGTCCGCACAGGACGCCTATGAAAAGGCCAAGGAGGACTTGGCGGAATATGAGCGGGAGTTGGCCCTTCAGCGGGAAATCGACGAACTGGAAGCCAAGAAAAAGCTCATTGAGGAAACCTATGACACCCTAAAGGCAGAGTGGAAGCGGATCACGGACAGCCTGCAGGAACCTACCCGGACCATTGACGATATTCTCAGCGACATTGCCAGAAACGGCACACCCAAGATGCGTCAGCAGGTGGAGGAGGTCAACAACCTGCTGGGCAAGCTGAACCAGTATATCGCGGGGGCCATCAACGGGGCCGGTATGCTGCCCGGACAGCCCGGATACATTGCGGGCGCGGCCGGGGCGACCGGAGGCTACCACTTCGACTACACGAAGAATCCGGGTGGTGGCTGGACGCAGACGGAGATGAACGAAGGGTTCATTCCCTCCGGGTCCTCCGGCTGGAAGTTGGCGGACGGCAGCGACGCCAACCTGAACTACCGGGACACCACGCCTTACGGCAAGGGCGTGAAGGGTTCCTACACCGGCGCGGACATGAGCCGGGACCAGAAACTTGCGGGCAGAACCGTTGAGAAAAACGGGTATGTGATCACCTACGATGAGAACGGGTACGCAACCAAGGCCATCAACGTGCATCAGGGAGCAGCCAGAGCGGACCTCTCCGGGCTGTATCCAAAGGTGGATGCGGACGGCAACGATATGTACTACGCGGGCTTTGATAAGAACGTGGACTACACTCTTGCCATCAAGCAGGCCAAGGAGTCCGGGGCCGGGGAAGGGCTGATCAAGCAGTTAGAGACAGAGCGGCTGAACAAGATCAATGCCATGTACGGGGGGCAAGCCCCCGACAGGGGCGGAAGCAGCTCCGGGGGAAGTTCTTCAAAGGGCGGTTCGTCCGGTTCGTCCGGCGGCAAGGGCTATGACAAGAATGTGGACTACTCTCTGGCCATTAAGAACGCGGAGAAGAGCGGAGCCAGTCAGGCCACCATCGACAAACTGAAAGAAGAACGGCAGAACAAGATCAACGATAAGTACGGCGGAAAGGACCCGCACAAGAAGTACGATTCCGGCGGCATCCTGCGGGGACTGGGGGGCATCAAGGCCACCAGTCAGGACGAAATCGTGATCCCCCCGCTGCTGGCGGAGAAGATGCTGGAACCCAGCGCGGACAGCACTTTCCAAAAGCGGATGAGCGAGCTTGGGTGGCTGTACGGCGCGGTGGAGCGCGGCGGCACCATGCCGGGAAAAACGGTGATGAGCCGGACCAGCTATGACCACTACGGAGACAACTACAACGTAAACGGCGTTCAAATCGGGGCGGAGGCGGCCAACCGCCTGACCGTTGCGCAGGTCATGCAGGCATTGAACCACGGGGCCGGGAACTTGGGCCTCTACAAACATTAAGGGAGGCGGGCGCATGGCATTATTCCAACCAACGAATATTTATCCCTCGTCCCTTGGGGAACTGGGAGACGGCACGGTTGACATCACGAAGCCGCTAGCGGTGAGTTGGCAGGTGAACGGCAACTCCGCTATGACCGCGTTTTCCCTGACGGTCTGCAAAAACGATGCGGCGTCCACACAGGTGTACACCACGGGAAAGCTGACGGAGGGATGTCCCTTCTATGGGATCGACTACGCGGGAAACACCGTGCTGTTTACCCACACCATTCCGACTGACGCATTGAGCGGGGCGAATATGGAGAACGGGCAGCAGTACAAGCTGATCATCAAGCAGTGGTGGGGGGAGACCGACGCAGAGAGCGTGACCCAGCGGAGCGCATCGGTCTTTCTGACGAGGGCGGACCCGGTACTGACCGTGGCCGCCATCCCCTCGCCGCTGGCGGTGCGGAAGTACGCCTTCACGGCGACCTATACGCAGGCACAGGGGGACACGCTGAACTGGGTGCGGTGGATGCTCCGGGCAAAAAGCAGCGATACGGCGCTCTATGACAGCGGGCGCATTTACGGCACGGCGGAACTGCGGATGGAGTACGATGGCCTGTTTTCCGACACGGATTACGCCGTCCGCTGCCAGGTGCAGACGGAGAACGGCGTTCAGGCAGACACCGGCTGGGTGGATTTCCGGGTGGCCTACGCTACCGCCACCCCCACCGGCGCGGTGGTGGCCTGTCCCAACTGCAAAAAGTCCGGTATCCGGGTGACATGGCCGGGGCTGTACGATGTGCAGGGCACGGCGGCAGGAGAAAACCGCATCCAAAACGGAAAGCTGGTATTGGGAGCGGATGGGACCGTGATCTGGGACAAGGTGACGGGGCAGCCGATGAACTACGCTCAGCCGTGGAGCTTGGTGTGGAGCGGGATGGTGGATGTGACCCGCGACAACCCCATCCTGACGGTGGGGCTGAATGGCGGCGCGGCCATCGTGACGCTGGGGAAGTCCGGCGTTTCTATGACGGTGGACGGCGTGGAGGTCTGGAAGGACGCCCTGCGCGGCGTAACGGCGGAGGACGAATGGACGCTGGTGATCACCGGCGGGCAAATCTATCTCCGGCAGGTAACATGGGTCAACGCATTGTATCCCGCCGTGACCCTGTACCCCGGACCAAAGCTGTATCCCTCCAAGGGTACTCAGTCCGGCAACCTTTTCAGCAGCGAGGTAAATCTGGCGGGGCGATCCATTACCTCTTTGACGCTGGGCGGCGTCCAAACCTGCGACTATCTGTGGGTGACGGGTGAGGTTCTGGAAGCCAGTGTGCTGGACCAGATTCTGAGCCAGGACAACTGGACGCCGGGGGCGTTTTCCGGGAACACACTATTCCAGACGGATTTCGCCGGAGGCGGCCTGCAGGCGGGGAACCTGGCTTTCAGCGGAACGCTGACGGGCTTTGCCATTTACCGCTACCACGAGGGGGAAGCAACGCTGGAACCGGTGGCGCAGATGCCCCTTTCGGAGCGGGCCATTCTGGACTGCAAGGCGGTATCGCAGGAGACATACCGCTACTATATGTTCGGACTGGGGCAGACGGCGGACGGGCAGGAGGTCATCGTGACAAACGCCCTGATCTCCGACGCGGTGACGCCCATCTTCTGGGACTGGACGGTTCTGCAATGCACCACGGACGCAGATGGGGGCTATCACCCGGCGGCGATCTTCCGGTTCAGCCTGAACGTGGCCAGCGGGGAAATCAGCAACAACAACAGCCCCGGTGTGCTGGGGAATTTTACCCGGTATCCTACGGTACAGAGTTCCCCCAGCGATTACCGCTCCGGGACGCTCTCAGCGGCCATAGGGCACGTTCTGGCAAGCGGGGAGTATACGGATACCAACGAGGTGCGGGATGCCGTGTACGCCCTCTCAACCACACAGGACGCCCTGTTCCTGAAAGACAGGAGGGGAGACCTGTGGCAGATCCGGGCGGGCGGTGCCATTACCATGAGCACCATGGACGGCAGCCGACAGCAGGTGCAGACAGTGACGCTGCCATGGGTGGAGATCGGCTCCGCGGACGGGGCGCGCATCCTGCTCACATCGGGCGACGCTTTGTTTGCATAAGAGGGAGGCGATGCAGAAATGACCCAAGCGGAACGGATGAACGATTACCGCAAGATGCTGCGCCGGCCTTTTACCAAACTGTGCCGTCTGCGGTTTTTGCAGCCGGACGGCTCCACGGCCTTCGCACTGGACAACAACCCAACGGGGCGCTTTGCCGGGGCGTTTATCGCGGACGGGAGCCTGTCCGTAAATCTAAACAACGGCCAGCGGCGGACGGCCTCGGTGACGCTGGCGAATCTGGACGGCACGTTCGATTACAACATCAACCGGGTGTGGTTCGGGAACCGGATCGCACTGGACGAGGGTCTTGTGCTCAGCGACGGCACGGACTTTTACATCCAACAGGGGGTCTTTCTGGTAAAGGACCCTGTGGAGACGCTGGAACCGGCCAAGCGGACGGCGGAATACAATCTGGTGGACAAATGGTCGGATCTGGACGGAACACTTTTCGGCTATCTGGAAAGCACCTACGAGGTGAAGGCGGGAACCAACGTCTTTGACCCCATTGCGGCCCTTTTAAAGCTGGACCGGGGGAACGGGGATCTGGTGGACAATGTGCCCCCGGTATTCACGGAATACTACAACGGCAAGACTCAGCAGCTGGCAAACGGCACCACGGCCAAGCTGACGGACGCACCCTACACCCTGCGGGTGGACAGCGAAAACGGAAGCTATGCGGACGTGTGCCTCGGTCTTGCGGAAATGCTGGCGGCGTGGATCGGGTACGATGCCTCCGGCGCACTGCGGATCGACCCCTCTCAGGATGACATTCTGGACAGCGACAAGCCTCTGGCGTGGCAGTTCTCCCAAAGCGAGGCGGAGCTGCTGGGGACGGAGTACACGGAAAAAAACACGGAAGTGTACAACGATTTCATCGTGATCGGGGAAGCCGTGAACAACAGCGCACAGGTGGCGGCGCGGGCGCAGAATCTGGACCCGGCCAGCAGCACGAATGTAAGTCGGATTGGGCGCAAAACCGTGCGCTACCGGGCGGCGGGATATTCCACGAAAAGACAGTGCGAGGACTTGGCTGTGTGGAAATTGAAACGGTCCGCAGCACTGCAAAAGTCCGTCTCGGTTTCGTGCAGTCAGATCATGCACCTGAACGAGAACGAACTGATCTCCATTGTGCGGAGCGACAAGGCGGGGTCTCCGGTGGAGCGGCATCTGGTGCAGGGGTTCACAAGGCCCCTGACATGGAGCGGCCCCATGCAGATTTCCGCCGTGTCCGTACAGGATTTCCCCACGGCCACCGTGACGGGGTGGCCCACCTGAACAGTGAAGCAGCCCCAACGGGGCACCGGATCAAAAGGAGGAACTTTTATGAAGAAGAATCGTTGCGGAAAAACGGCCCTTTCTTTTCCTGAGAGGGGGCGGATGTAATGGCATACGTGAAAACCACATGGGTCAACGGTCAGGCCCCGGCGCTGGACGCAGCGCATCTGAACAAGATTGAAAACGAGCTGGAAGCCCTTGACCAGCGGAAAGGCAGCACCACCTACACCGCCACCATCGGAACTACGTGGGTGGAGGACGAAAACACCGGTGTCAAGACCCAGAGCGTTGCCATCGCCGGGGTGACGGCACAGAATACGGCCATCGTAGACCACGCTTACACGGGGGCGGGGACTGATGACGATTACGCAGCCTTCGTGGAGGCGGAAAACCAGTATCTCACCTGCATTACCAACGGCTATGCCGAGACCTATAACGGCGGGATCAAGTTTACGATCTTCGGGGATGCCAACACCGTGAGTATTCCCATTGTTGTGGAGGTGAGCTGATGGGCCATGTAACGGTGGTTGGCGGGTGCAGAGCGAAAGCCCCGTCAACCGGTATCTTGGCAAGCACTTTGCCGGTAGGGTCTGTTGTCAAGCTGATGGAGGGCGGCACGACGGTGGAGTATCTGGTGGTGAATCAGGGCATCCCCTCTAATTCCAGCCTGTATGACGCAAGCTGTGACGGAACGTGGCTGCTGAGGAAGGATATTCACAGCGAGAGACAATGGAACACCAGCAATGTGAACGCCTACGCAAACAGCGCAATCCATACTTGGTTGAATGGAGATTTCTTCAACAGTTTGGGGAGCGTGGAGCAATCTGCAATTAAACAGGTAAAAATTCCTTATTGTGTTGGCGGTGAAAGCTCAACAATAAATAGTGCAGCCAGTGGGTTGAGTGTAAAGGTATTTTTGTTAGGAGACTATGAAGTAGGTTTTAGCGGTAGTAATCAGTATTACCCGCAAGATAGTGCAAATTTAGATTACTTTATTGACCATGACCGCACTGCATACTTAAACGGTTCGACTATTAGCTGGTGGACTCGTTCTCCGTACACTTATAGCACCACCGGCGCAATACTCAGTAGTTGGCAGCCAAGTAACACATCCAACTCGGGCGGTATCCGCCCTGCGCTGGTGCTCCCCAAGACCGCCTTGTTTGACGAAACCACATTACAGCTCAAGGGGGTGGCCTAATGGGACATTGCTTGATGATGCGGAAGGGCGAGGTGCATACGGCCCCGGTAACGTACACGGCGAATTTTGCGGATAATACGTGGGCGCAGATCATTGATGCCTGCCACAAGAACCAAGTGCCGGAGACGTGGGTAGTAGGGAACCAGAAAGCCATGACGATTAACGGGGCAGATTACGTTATCGACATTATCGGCAAGGGGCATGACGATTATGCCGACGGTTCCGGGAAAGCACCGCTGACCTTCCAGCTGCATGACTGCTACGGTGTGCGGCTGAGCATGAACGATCCCGCAACCAACAACGGCGGCTGGACGAGCTGCGCCATGCGGCAGACGCACCTGCCTGCCATTCTGAGCCAGATGCCGACGGAGGTGCAGAGCGGCATCCGGGAGGTGAACAAGCTGACATCGGCGGGCAACCAGAGCGCCACCATCAACACCACGGCGGACAAGCTGTTTCTGCTGAGCGAGGTCGAGATTTTCGGCAGCGTCAGCCATTCCAAGAGCGGCGAGGGAACGCAGTATGACTACTACAAGGCGGGTAACAGCAAGGTTAAGAACTACAACGGCAGAGCGGAGCCATGGTGGGAGCGCTCTCCGAAAGGCAGCAACTCCACGGATTTCTGCATTGTCAACAGTGGCGGTGACGCTGCATACACCGGTTCGGCCAATTCGATTTTTCTGGCCTTCGCCTTCTGCTTCTAAGGTGGTGACATAATGGGCAGAGTGATTATGAGCGGCATTGTGCCGCTGCTGAAAGCGCCCAGCACGGGGATTTTGGCGCAGGACATTGCCGTGGGGTCAGTTGTCAAGCTGATGGAGGGCGGTACGGCGGTTGAATACCTGGTGGTAAATCAGGGGAAGCCGTCCGGGAGTTCGCTTTACGATGATTCCTGCGATGGGACGTGGCTGCTGAGGAAGGATATTCACAGCGAGAGGCAATGGAACACGTCCTATGTAAACATATACGAGACCAGCGCCATCAACACTTGGTTAAATGGGGACTTTTTCAGCAGTCTGGGGAGCGTGGAGCAAGCAACCATCAAGCAAGTAAAGATTCCATATCGGGCTGGCGGTGGGGATGGAGGAACCAACCAGAGCGGCGCGAACGGCCTGTCCTGCAAGGTGTTCCTGCTGTCCTGCTATGAATTGGGCTGGACCACCAGTAACAGTTCGATGTACCCGGTTGACGGTGCAAAACTGGACTACTTTATCGCCGGGTCCGCTGGAAAATCCTTGCGTATTGCGCATTTGAATGGAACCGTTAATGCTTGGTGGACACGCTCCCCCTATGCCAGTGGAACCAGCAATGCGTGGTTTATTCAGACCGATGGCAACAGCAATAGTTCTGGCGCATACAACTCGCACGGCATCCGCCCCGCTTTGGTTCTTCCCAGCAATGCACTATTTGATGAAACTACCATGCTTCTGAAAGGAGTTGCCTAATGTATCGAATTACCACCCCGCAAGGGGAAAGCTACCTGACCGAGAAGGTCAACTACATCCGGGTACAAACCTCCGGCGTGTATCTCCTGACGGACGTAAACCACGCGGAGGGCGTGGCGTACCGGGGGACGCCGTACCTCTTTGCCGACGGAGCCTCCGTGTGTGAGGTGGACGCCGGGGAGACGCTGAACCCCATTATCGACCTGATTCACACAGAGACCACCCAGAGCGACAAATTAGGGCAGAACTGGGTGGAGACCTATGTGGGGGATGTGCTGGTGCGGAAGGAATACGTCGCACAGGAGAACCCGGTCGGCACCAGCCCGAAAAATCCCATTGAATACGCGGAGGGTGTGCCTCTCATTAACAACGCCTATTACCGCAAGGACGGGAAGCTCTACGTCTACATGGACGGATGGGTGGAATGGACTGAATAACCCAGCCGCGGGGCGGCAGACATATTGACGGAAGAATAACGAAACCCTTAATCTGCAACGTTAAGGAGACAACACCAATGGAAATTGTACAAACGGCCATCGTTCTGGCCCTGCTCCAGCGAAAGTGGGCCAAGGAAAAGCTGGACATTTTCTTTGCGACCGGGAAACTGACGGAGGCGGAGTATTCCGAATTGATCGGGATGTTGCATCCGGAAAAGGCGGCGGAAGAGAAAACATAAAATATCCGGCAGCCCCGGCTGATTTCCCGTTTTTTCGACACGCCCTCTGTGGTACACTGACCGCAGAAGGGAGGGGAGACCATGGAGCAGCTGAAACCGGAATATCTCTGCCTGTTTCACGCCATTACGGAAGCCATTGAGGAACTGGAACGCCTAAAAGCGGACCTGATGGCGGCGCAGCGCAGGGCGGAGGCCCTTTACATGGAGCGCACGGACTAACCGTGCGCTCTTTTTATAGTTGTGCGGTCTTATGCAGACAAAAAATACACGCCCGAGCGATTGGAACGCACGGACGTGTGTTTTGGTTTCAGGGTGAATGTTGAGGGATCAGGCATAAAAGGCGGTGAGCTTGTCGGCGCTGCGCTTGGCTTGCAAGTCCCGTTCGGCAAAGACCTTCTTGGCGCTTTTCCGCCCGGAACGGTCCATGAGCCGCCCGGAATAACGCTGGGTGGTGATGGGACTGGCATGGCCCAATTTGGCTTGCAGTTCATTTTCTGGCATACCAGAATTAAGGTCCAAACGGGAGCCGACGTGGCGGAGATCGTGGCTGCGGATGTCCGGAACGCCGGTGACGGAGCGGACATGGCGCTCCACCAGCTCCGAAAGCCACTGTTTTGTGCCGGCCTTCCATTCGCCGGAGCGGAGGGTGCCGAACAGGGGGGCGGTATCCGGGAGATCATCCGGGCGGATGCCGCTGGCGAGGTAATGGCGGAGGGCAATCACGGCGATGTCCGGCAGGTCCACCACCCGGAATTTATCGCCCTTGCCGTGTTCCACGCGGAGGGCGGCGTCCTCCAAGTCAATGTCCGCCGGGGTCAAGGCCCGCAGTTCGGCGTTGCGCAGTTCGGTGGTCAGCAGCAGGATCACGATGGCGTAATTCCGGGGCCAGTTCTCCGGGTGGGTGGTGCGGACGGGGGAATCCCGCCAAAGCTTGCAGACCTGCTCGTCGGTGAGCAGCACGTCATAGGGGCGCTTTTCCAATTTGCGGAGAGAGGGCATCAGGTAAAGGGAAACGGGGTTTTGCGTGTAAAACCGTTCCTCGCCCAATTCCGGGGAGCTGGCATACGTGAAGAAGGAGCGGAGGACCACCAAATGATACCGGACGGTGACGGGGGAGAGCCCCCGGTCAAAGAGGTGGTCCCGGTAGGCTTGCATGGTGGTGAAGGTGGGTTCCTCTGTGGAAAGGCCGCTTTCCACGAGGAAGGAATAAAAGCTGTTTGTGACGGCGGCGTAGGCGGTGACGGTGCGCTCCGCTGCGCCGCTGGCCTGCACGTTGCGGAGCCAGCTATCCAGAGCGGCCATGATCCGGCGCTCCTGTGCAGAGGTTCTTCCCATAAAATCAGTCCTTTCCAGTTAAACAGGCGGGTATTAGGGGGTGGGTGTCAGGCGGCGGAGCTTTTCCACGGCGCTGACGATCAGAGGAACGGCGCCCAGAACATCATCCACGGTGACGGTATAAGGGAGGGTGAAACGGACGGCGGAGCGGGCGCGGTTGGCGGGGTAGCCCATGGCCCGGAGGACATAGCTGCCGTCAGCCTCCCCGCTGGTGCAGGCGGAACCGGAGGAAGCGTACACGCCCTCCGCAGACAGGGCCATGACAAGGGCCTGAGATTCCACGCCCAAGAAGGAGAGGTTGGCGTTGCCGGGGAGCCGGAGGAGCACGTCACCGGGGGTATAGGGGCCGTTGACATAGGTATCCGGGACGAACCTAAACAGATTGGTAATGAGCAGGTCCCGGCAGAGGGCGATCTGCTTCATTCCGATGAGCATTTTGTTTGTCCGCTCATGGAGGGCCGCTGCCATAGCGCAGGCGAGGGCCACGCTTTCGGTGCCGCCGCGCTTGCCCCATTCCTGACCGCCACCACGGATCATGGAAATCAGGGGCGTGTCTTTCTTGACGATCAGACAGCCGATGCCGGAGATGCCGCCGAACTTGTGTGCGCCAAAGGCCAGATAGTCCACGCCAAGGGCCTTGAAGTCCACGGGAATCTGGCCGACCGCCGCCGTCGCGTCACAGGCAAACAAAGCGTTGAGGGCGTTGCGCCGCATGGAGAGGATGTCGTAAATCTCGCCGGTCTCATTGTTGGCCATCATGTGGGTGAGGCCGGGTCGGTCCGTGCGGTGGGGGTGATCCACAGGGGGATATTCCAGAACGGCGTGGTGTTCGTAACGGCGGGGGTAGGTCAGCTTGCCGGTGTAGGCGCTCAGACTTTCCATCATCCAGTTACAGGCTTCCGTTGCTCCGCTGGTGAAGTAGACTTCCTCCGGGAGACAGTTCAGGTCCTGGGCGATGGAGGCGCGGGCTTCCTCCAAGGCGATCTTTGCGGCAACGCCGCAGGCGTGAAGAGCGCTGGGGTTGCCAAGGGGCAGGGCTTTTTGAAAGGCTTCCAAGGCTGCGGGGGAGGGCGGTTCGTGGGCCGCCGCGTCAAAATAGTAACTCTTGAGCATTGGGGATTCCTCCTTGATCTTTCCAGTATTCTATCTTCATTGTACCAGCCGCTGACAAGGGACTTTTTGACAGAATACTTGACTTTTCGCAAGGCCCGCGCCATAATGAATTTGGCGAGTCCCTGCGGATATTTGCCGTTTTCCTCATGCTGTCCGTCCGGCAAGATAGAGCAGCATGGGGAATTTTTATATCGGTTTGGCGGTCGCCAGCAGGGTGATCCCGCGCTCAATGGCTTCCGTTTTCGTGACATTCTGCTCCCGGCAGTAGGCTTCTAAAATCTGCTGGCTGCGGTCATTGATACGGATGCTGATTTTGTGAGGGCGAGGGTTGTCTGTGGGACGGCCCAGCTTTGCGGCAGACATGGGGATGATCACCTCCTATTTTGTCTGGCAGAAATATCATAGCATTTTGTCTGGCAAAAGTCAAGAGCAAAGGCAAAGAAAAGGCCGCCCGGAAGGGCGGTCTTTTTTAATCGTTATCCGATAATAGCGTTCCCGTTTTTAAAGCCTTTTTCGGTGGCGGTATAGGTGACAACAAAATCACTGCGGATCATGGCACCATAGGAGTTTTCCGCATCCACCCAGCCTGTGACCATATACTCGCCGTTTCCCAAATGGGTCACGGTGGCGTCCGATAGCTTGCAGAATTTTGCGGTGGACGGGGCTTTCAGATAGTCCTCTACAATCAGCGTTGCGCAGTAAAATGCGTCCTCGTCGGAATGGCGGGCGGTATTGATTGTAGAGGAGCTGCCGGAGGACGAGGACGAGGATGAGGACGAAGTGTGTTTTGAGGAATGCCCGCTGGTCTGCGTGGTTGGGGTGGTGGGGCTTTTTGCGGGGACCGGCTGGTTTGCGGAAGTTGCCATTACGCCAATGATGCAGAGAACAACCAGGCACATTGCAAAAATAAACCCTTGCTGCACCTTTTTATCATGCGCTGCTTGCGGGTCCAGATCCACTGCGGGGGCCGGTGCTTTCGGGGCGGGGGCCAGACGCTGCGTCGGTTCCTCCGCAAGCGGTTTTTCCGGTGCTTTTTCAGATTCGCCAAGGATGATAGAGACAGGGCATCCGCAATGAGGGCAGCGGTCCGCCTTGTCGCTGACCATGTTTCCACATTCGGTGCATTTTATCAGTGCCATATCAAAAACCTCCCAAATTCCTGATAGTTTGACCATATCGCATTTCACAGGAGAAGTCAAGCTCCCGTGAAAAAGCCGCCCACCACGGGCGGCTTTGCTTTTTAACTTGCTTACAACTTGCTTAGAACTTGCTTAGACTTTGCTAATTGTTTGCTGATTTGTTTGCTTAAAGGTTCTGGAAGGTGGCGTCGAACATCACAACGCCGTTGGAGAGGTCGGAGTAGGGGATGCCCACCCAGACGGACTGTCCGGCGGTGAGACCGGAGAGGGACGAGGCGTAGGGCAGATTTAGCACGGTCTCGTCAAAGGGAAGCTGTACGGTCACGGTGCCGCCGCTGGGGGCCGCTTTTACGGTGGCCTTTTCCAGCCGGAGACAGGAGCGGGTAGCATCCGCCACTTTGGGTTGGAAATAGTTATTCCAGAGGCTATCAGCCAGCACTTTCACGTCGGCGTTTGGATTACTCATGCAGTGCACCTCGTTATTCCGCGCCGGTGAGGCGGGCCTCCACCAGCTCCATTCCCCGGCTTTCCAGATAGGAGATCAGGAGCAGGCGGGCGGCTTCCTCGCTTTCGGCGTCAACGGTATGATCGAACATCCGCAGCTCTCCCGCCTTGGTCTCGGCGGTGACGCTGAAGGCGAAGTCCCGGCGGGTTACATTGGTTTTCAGGTTCATGTGGTTTCCTCCGTGATCCAGATTTCAGAGACGGTAAAGGTGAAGCAGATGCCCCGGTCCGTTTTGTCCGTCTGCACGGTGTCGCACTGGCAGAACAGAAAAGAGAGGGCCTGCCGGATGGTGGAATTAAGGACCACAAGGGGAGTGGGAAATTCCAGCGCAACGGAGGCGTTCTCCCGGTTCTCATGAGGCGGCTGGTCCAGCAAGCGGACCTGGGGGACCAGACGGTCGATCTTCCCGGCAGCCTCCCGCAGGGCGTTGTATCGGTTCATGGCGGTGGGGTTCATGATCTTCATTGTAAAATTCTCCTTTACCTTTAGGCGTGTAATTCCTTTTTACAGAAAAATTATAGGCGCTTTTGCATGGAATGTCGAGATAAAAAAGGGAGGAACCTTTTCCAAAACGGAAACCGTTCCCCCTTTTTCGGTATGAGTATGGTCTTGATTAAAATTCTTGCGCTGACGGCCCCACAAGCGACCCGAGAGATAAGAGAGAGGCGGGGGCTGAAAACTCTACCCCACGAAACTCAAGGGGCGCTTACAGGGCTTCTGTGGGCGATTTACGAAATGGGGGTATCAGCCGTTCAGGGCGTCCTTCAGGGGCTTTGCGGGGCGGAACACCGCAACCGTCTTGGCGGGAAATTCCTTTTCCTCGCCGGTGCGGGGGTCTTTCCCCACCCGTGCTTCCCGGTGCTTCACGGCGAACTTGCCGAAGCCGGGGACTTTGACCTCGCTGCCGTTGAGCAGGGATTCCTCAATGACGGTGAACACGGCATCCATCATGATGGCGGTATCGTGTTTGGTGTGGCCGGAACGCTCCGCCACGGCGGCGATCAGTTCAGTCTTGTTCATGGGACATCCTCCTTTCCTAAAATTTCAATGGCAGGGATGGCTGGATTCGGACCAGCGCGTGAGGGAGTCAAAGTCCCTTGCCTTACCGCTTGGCTACACCCCTATGTTTGTCTGTCTTTCCAGACTGTCACCGCTGCGTGTCGGCTGCCTGCGGTTGGCCCCCATAGGTACACGTTTCTGTTGCCCTGCTGCGCCCATCTCCGGGCAACCCGTTTGTGATTGTACTTCTCACGGCGCTGGATGTGGTGCAGACGGCGGGGCTTGCACCTGCTTCATCGCGATGGCATCACCAAAGCGCCGCTCTTTTGGTTGAGCTACGTCTGCATATAGGTGCCGGTCTTTCCCGGCTGTCAAATCCTATCCGTGTGCCGCTTTAGCCAGAGGATCATAGGCGCAATTACAACATCGACACTTGAGGGGCTTACTTCAGGACTTCGCATCACCCATCCGACTATCCCGCTAAAACGCTGTTCACTTGCGGTGTCCACGGAAAATTGGTGCAGACGGTTGGAGATGCCCCCAACTCCCCGCGTGATCGGCCGCGGCTTGGACGTCTGCATATAGGTGCCGGTCTTTCCCGGCGGTCATGTCGCTCAGATTCTCCGAGAATACCGTCCCGATAGCGGCTGTATCAACCCGCCGACTCCACTGCCAGATATGGAGGTTTCATGCCCACTACGGTTTATAGAGTAACTACCTCTTATGTGGGAGGGCATGGTGCAGACGGCCGGAGAGGCCCCCGGCTCCCGGTGGAAAGGACAGAAGTACCGGTTGGACGTCTGCGTGATCCCGCCTTGTTTGCGCCATGGCGGGTGATGTGGCGGCCCGTCTTTCCGGGCTGTCATACACATTCAGGAGGCTTTGCGATCCATGTAGGGCGCTCGTGCGCCCTTGGAGCGGATAATGGGAATCGAACCCACCTTCGCGGCTTGGGAAGCCGCCGTTCTGCCGATGAACTATATCCGCGTTGCTGCCCTGCCGGGGTTGCACCGGGGCACCGCTCCGAGAACGGCGAGCGTGTACTTACGGGCCACGCTTGGAAGGTAGGAGAATACTACGTGCGGCATCCGCGCCGCTGGTGAGCGAAACCGGAGTTGAACCGGGAGAACAGAGGACAAGCCAAAAACCCTGTTCGCATAATTTTCGCCCATACTGTTTTGGAGTTTGGCGGCTGCCGTTGGGTAGGCCGGCAGCCGCCGTGCGTGAGGGAAGATAGAAAGATGGAAAGCAAGGGCGGCGTCTATCTCGCCCTTGATTTTATTATACGATACCCCTCCAAGGGGGTTTTTGACATTTAGGACTTCTGGGACTAAAGCTGGGACGGTTCCTTTCATGGATTGGAGGACGGAAGGGCGGCGAGGGCAATGTCCCCGGCGGAGATCAGCATAGACGGATCAGACAATACGGACTCGTAAGCTGCTTCGCCCTGAAACTCGTCGATCACTGCCTGTTCCTCCGGTGTCATGTCCTGATAATGCTTCTTTCCATAGACAGGGGGAAGCCAGTTTTTGTGCTGACCGGCAAAGATATTCAGGCGGTCAATGATACGAACTGCGTTAGGCTTGAACTTGATATGGCAGGTTCCTTTCTTATAGAAAACGCAGTCAAAATAAGTGAAGGAAGCCTTATTACTGTTGACGCCATTTGCGAGGCGAACAGCCCCGTCTACCGGGATATGGCAGCAAGTTTCGCCACGGTCCAGATAGTTCATAGCGCGCTCCAAGTCGGAGATCATGGAATTGACCCGGTATGTGTCCAGCTTTTCGTCGCGCCATGAGTCGGCATAGCAGCCGGAAGCCGGGACGATCACCTTCATGCCGATTTTGTGGGCCTTGTTGGTGGCCCAGCCATTGTAATAATGGATGTTGTTGGCACACTCAGGATACCAGGCGTGTTTCGCCGTGAAGGTCTCAAAGAGATTCAGAATGGATTCTTCCACGCCTCGTGTAAGCTGGTAGGCGATCTCGCGCATGACGGTTTCGATATTGTACCGGCTAAAGTCATAAGCGGAGAGGGTTTCGATTTTTTCCTGATAGTCCTGCTGCATGGCGGAGGTCATTTTGCCAGTAAGTTCCGGGCGGGACAGCAGAGTACGCCAATACTTGCCGCGAAGTGCCCGGAGATAGATGTTAGGAAGTCCAGCGTCATTTCCGCGCCCCCTTTCCGTGCAAGTGAGTTCCAAGAGCGGCTTTTCATAGGTGGTGCTGCCATTCATCAGGTAGGGACAGAGACCTTGATATTCCCGGATCAGTTTATTCCCCAGCTCTGCCTCAAACTGGAACCCGTCGATCATGTTTTGCAGCCAGTCGGCAGACGCCAAGGCGGTTGGGCCATCCGCAGCGGTGTATGTTTCTTCACGAGAACGCTTTAAATGCTCAAAAATATCGGACTCCGGCTTTGGGTAGGGAATGTCAACGAAGATCATGGCGATTTCCACATTGGTTTTCCGCTGGGCGTGGGCAAACGCATTTTCGATAAATTCGATTTTTGCATTGTACTCTGAGAGCTTCTGACGCAGGACCTTTCGGCGGTTGGTGTAGGGGTTTCGGATGGTTTCCGCATTCAACAGACAAACAATCTGGCCGCCGCGTTCCATAAGCGACAAGGCTTTGAGCAGGTGTTCATCTCCGTTCTCAAAGGGCGGGTTCATGAGAATCAGGTCATACTGCTTGAATGTATGGAAGGTCAGGAAATCATCGGAGACCACGGGATAGCCTTTGCCCTTCAGGATAAGGGCAAGATCAGGGTCGATCTCTACGCAGTCAATATACGGTTCCCGCTTGTCTACGCAGACCTTCCGGTCATTGTGGTAATCCTCGACGAATTTCCGGGCGGCATCCGCCAAATCACCCTTTCCGGCTGACGGCTCCAAAATCGCGGTAACATCCTTCCAGCGGACGCCTGCCAGCATCCGCCCAGCCAGTTTGGAGGGCGTGGGGTAAAAACCGGTGTCGGAAAACTGAGGGAGACGCTTCACATCCTGCCCGGTGGTCCTCTGGGAAACCTCAGTGAGGTGCTGTTCACCCCACTGCCGGATCAGCTTTTTGGCTCCGGCAATGGTGGCGGTGCGTCCTAAAAACTCCGATCGCTCACGCTCCCATGTAATACCGACGCGATATTGCGGCTTCCCCATGTTTTCGGTTTTCGTGATTCTGGCGATTTCAACGCCATCAACAAGCGCACAGAGTTCTTTCTCGCCGTAACGATTTTGCGTTTCCAGATATGCGATCATAAAAATGTCCTTTCCTGCGCCGTTGTTCAGGCGGCGGCTTCGTCGGCCTTGCGGCAGGGGCAGAGGATGCCCTCGCCGTCTGCGGACCGGAAATAGATGGGGGTGATATAGGGCTTCTGTTCAGAGGCGAACGCCTCGCCGTCGGGGAAAAGCTGAAGGAAGTCGATCAGATAGTTTGGGTTGACTCTGGGGAGACCGGGGCCGAAATCGTAATAAGGGGAGAAAGTTTCGCCCTTGCGGTGGCGCTTGGCAGCCCATTCCGCACGGTCCGTCTTGATTTTCGCCCGAACCTCCGTCACGGAGGGGAGCGTGAGACGCAGAGTGTTCTTGCGGGTGGGGGCTATGATCTGCGCCAGGTTGAACCGGGAACCGTCGGCGCTGAGTTCCGGCGCGGCGGTCAGCTCCATAGGACTGTTCAGGCGGAAGCCGCGAAAGCCGTCGCAGACGCACTGCTTGCCTTCCTCGTCAATCCAGAAGCCCTGTGAAGCGGGGCGGGTGCTGTTCTTAGCCACGGCTGCGTCGCAGATGCGGCGGGCGGCGAAAAAGGCGGAGCGGCGCCCAGACTTTGTGGCGGCTTCCTCCACCAACGTGCGGCGGAGATCCTGTTCTAAGAAATACAGCTGGGGGATGGGACCGACGGCTTTTTCCCATTCATAGGGATTTTTGCTGACGGCGTTATAAATGGCGGCTTCGTCCTCGTCCAGTGCGTGGACGATCTGCAAAACGCGGGTGAGGGTCTGTTCAGTGTTCAGCATGGGTATGTGCTCCTTTCTGTTCATTTCTTGCGGTGGCCATGACCTCGCAGGCTACGTCTGCGTAGCACTCGCGGTAAAGGTCAACGCCGTATTTGTCGCGGATGGCGTCGAGCTTGTCCACGTCGAAAAGCTCGGTAAACAATTCGTACTTGTGCGGAGTGGGGAGGCGCGCGGCGATAATCTCGCTTCTGCACTCCCAATATCCGGCGGTTTTCATGGTTGCGCTCCTTTCTGTGCGGCTGTTCAGGCGTATAGGATTTTCGAGGTGCCGGGGACGCGGCACTGGATCGAACAATCCGGGGCGTTCTTCTTGTTCAGGTCGATCCATGACTTCACGGCGGGGAGAAGATCGTCATTGTAGACGGGCGCATAAACCAGGCGGTTAAACAGCTCGCCGGTGTTCAGGCTCATGGGCTTATGCTGTTTGTCCCTGGGGCCTTTGAAGTAAACCATAAACATGGGGTTGTCCTTTCATGCCCTCGTGACCTCCGGGGCGGGCTGTTCAGTTCTTAATTTCATTGTAGCAGGGTGGGCCAAGGGGGTTTTTGACGCTGTTCAGGCGAGGCTGAGGACCTGACGGGCGGCGCGTTCGGCGTTGTCGGTGAGCTGGCGCTGCCATGCCTGATTTTTGGGAGACCAGCGGAAACCGTTCTGCTTCAGGGCGGCGCGGGTGTCGGCGCTGGGGATGGCATCAAAAAGGATTTGGAGCCTGTTCTGGTCAATATTGCGGACGATCTGCCCACCGTCAAAGGCGGTGCCGGTCTGAGGCTCGGCGGCCTGCTGTTCTCTGCGGTCAAGCTCCGCGAGGCGCTGTTCTGTCCGCTCGATCTTGCCCCGGATGCTGGCCAGTTCGTAAGCGGGGAAGGGGGAGCCGTACTGGGAGATGGGGGAGCCGTCACCGGAGGCGAACACGCCGGGACGGGTCAGCCATGCGCGGTTTTTCTCGCTGAGACCGGGGCAGCCTTCCAGCGTTTTGTGCTTGCGGTAATAGGCGTTGGCGGTTTTGGCATCCTCCAACATCTGGCGTTGGCTGTTCAGGCGTTCGGTGAGCATTTCGCGGGCGTGGGGGTCGGCCAGATCCACCGGGCCGGTGCCGACACTGCGGATCTTGTCCAGAATCGCCTCGATCTGCCGGTATTCCTCCCACAGGGAGTCCTCCCGCACCATTTGGCGGTTGTGCTTTTTCATGTTGTAGTTGCCCGCCCCGGCGATAAACTGGCTGGGATAGCTGGCCTGGTTGCGGTTGTAATCGTTGGTCCAAGCGGCAAGACGGCGGGCGTAGCTGTTCAGCAGGGCGTCCAGTTTGTCATGATAAAAGGCGCTGACGCGGGCCTTCTGCTGTTCTACCAGCTGGGCGGCGCTGTTCACGGAATTTTGATAACTGGCCGTGGCGCTGCCGGGTTTGTAATCGCCCATGTGGACGCAATAGTGGGCGTTCCGGGCGGTTTCCTCGTCGATGGAACCATAAGGCGGGACCGTTTCAGGCCGATTTTCCGGGGTGGCCTGTTCTGCCTGTTCTGCGGTGGTGGCCTCCGGCTGTTCTGCGGGCGCTTCCGCGCCTGCGCCGGTGGCGGGAGTCTGCTGTTCGGGCTGTTCGGTGGCGGCGGTGGGCTGTTCAGTCCGCAGGCCGTCAGCAACGGAGCGGTAAAAGGCTTGCGTTTCTTTCGTATCCTTGACGGTCTGGCAGTCCTCGCCAAAGTCCCATGTATAGCGCTTGATCGTTGCGTCCAGACTGTCCGCCTCGGCTGCGAAGAATTTCGCAATGTGTTCTGTGTGGGGGAAGGTCTTGATTTCGATTTCCGCGTGCGCCTGGTTCCACTGGTTCGCGGCGGCCCGCTTGTCCCGGCTGTTCACGAAGGCGTGAATGGGCCAGAAGCAAATATTATCTTTTGCGGTGCTGAGTTCGCCGTTGCGCTTGATGCGCCGGAGGCAGTGATCCCGGCCGCTCCAATTCGGATCGCCGGGGGTGTGCTCGACGAAGTAAAGGCCGTTGTCATTCTTGAAGTATGCGCCGGTGATCTCCACCACGTCGCCGGTTTTCATGGTGCGGTTGTTCTTGTCAGTCATAGTAAAATCCTCCTGAAATGTGTTTTGAATGTGTAGATTTTGGCTTTCTGGGGTGCCGTCGCTTTTATCGGTGCGGCGGCTCCAAGGTGTCCGGGGTGGCTGTTCAGGCGTAAACTTTGCCGTTGGCGCCGGTCTGGTAGCGCTTGAAGATCAGCACCGGATCAGACAGCAGGGCGGCGGCATCCTCGATGTAGGAAGATGAAAAACTTTCGTATTTGCTGCGGGTGATCTTGACTTTCTCGTCCTCCTTCAGGGTTTCGTGCGTGGCGGTTTCCGGCAGCTCCTGCCAGCCGTTGAAGATCAGCAGGGAAGCGCCGCAAAATAACCGGCTGCGGGTGGAGCGCTTGCGGTATGGGGTGTAGGTCAGGCGCACAACGTCGGCGTGCTGGGCGTAGGTGGTGAAGGTGCAGCCGTGAAAGGTGATTTTCTCCGCGATGGGGAAACCGAACTCGGAGAGATACACAAGGGTATATTTCCGGCCCGGAACCAGTCCGGCGGCATCCACAGCTTTTTGCAGGGGTTCGGCGTACTGCTGGATCATGGAATGAAATGCGGCCAGCGCGGCGGCCTCCGTTGTAACGGTGGTGCTGTTCAGCTCGTCGCCGTTCTCGATGATGGCGACAACCTCAATTTGACCGCCCAGGGGCCGCAGGTCTTCGGCGTTGATGATGACTTTCCGGCGGAGGGTGTAGCCGCCGCCGATCTCGGCATGATAAAGACTGTTAAACATGGGGTGATCCTCCTTCTTTGTTCAGATAAGGCCGTTTTCCCGGAACTCCCGCAGGAGACCGAAACGGCGGGCCAGCCGTTCCAGACGGTCGGCGGTCTCTGCGACTTCTTCCCAGCTTTGCACCTGTTCGGCGGCTTCCTGCTGGGCCATGATCGCCGCATCACGGGCGGCGGCTTTGCGGGTTTTGTAAGTGGTCATTTTATGATCCTCCTTGATTTTGATTTAGCGGCGCGCCTCGATCCGGTCCACCACGCGGAACATCAGGCGGGCAAAGGTGCCAGCGCCCAGAACGAGGATAAAAAGGTGAAAACTCATGATCTCGGCCTCCTGTCGGTTTCATTTGGTTCTGTTTATGTTTATAGTATAAACGATAACGTTTAAAATGTCAATAGGTAAGTTTAAACTTTACCGTTTATTTTTTGAAAGTCTCTGTTGACAATGCAAACGAAAGCGTTTATATTAAAAGGGAAATGAGGTGATATTGTGCCGACATCGGAGCAGATCAAAATTTTATGTGTAAAGCTGGGGATCAGTGTTTCTGAGCTGGCGCGGTGTTGCGGGAGCAGTCCACAGGCTTTTTCCCAGAAGATGAAGCGGGAGGGGTTCACACCGGCAGACCTGAAGGACGTTGCCGCGGCTGTTGGCTGCGGGTTTGAAAGCGCGTTTATTTTGCCAAATGGCGAGCGCGTGACGGATTGAAAAACGGCATAAAAAAAGCAGCGGCCCGGAGTTTTTCCGGGTCGCTGTTCTGCGTTTTGGGGTTAGTTGCTGGGCTGTTCGCCCAGCTGGGACAAAATAAAGGCTTTGATTTCGGCGTTGGGCGTGGTGCCGCGTTCGGCGCAAATGGCCTTATAGCGTTCTCCCGTCTGGCGGTCCATCCGGCAAGCAAGCACAATTTGCGCCTTGTTTTTATACTTGTTTTCCGCCCGTCTTTGGGCGTCTGTTCTGGTGGTGCTGGTTTTGGGTCTGGGCATGGGTTTACCTCGCTTTCATAGGGTGGAGTGGCCCGGAGGTTTTCCGGGTCGCTGTTCTGGGGGGTCAAACACTCAGCATGGCGGCACCGTTTACCGTGATCCGCGCCTCGCTTGGGTGGGCCTCGTTCCATGCGTCTTTAAATGCCCAGGCATTAAAGCGGAAATCCGGCAGGCCGGGGAAGGGGATCAGCTCGCCGGCCTCGCCGAGCACGTTACACACGGCCAGAGCGGAAGCGCGGGAGATCGGCAGAAAATAGAGCCGCTGGATCTCTTTCATGATGGCGTTGTGTGCGTCCTGTTCCGGGGTGGTGGGCATCAGCGGAGCCAGAAACGCGAGCGGGTCCGCCTCCGGCGCTGCCTGGTTGCGCTCCATCTCCGCCACGATGGCGGCAGGATCACCGCCCAGCGTGTACAAGTAGCCACTTGCAACGGGGCCATATTGGGCCTCGTACCTTTTCAATAAATCAGACATTTTTACATCCTTTCCCCGGCGGAGCGGCCGCCGGTCCGGTGGTTTGGTGCTATCCTCTTGACATCTAATATTATAGGCGAGGCGGGCGCAGAAAAGCAAGGGGTTTACCCTATAAATATTATACAAAATATGGGGTTTACTTTTGTAGGTATTGACTATTGAAATATGGGGTTTACCCATATATAATAAGATCATAAAGAACAGGACAAACCACCGAGGCCCACCGGGCCGGAAAGGAACACAAAATGAAAAAGAGTTTTTTTGATACGATCCCCGGCGTCGTCCGCCTTGACTCCCGCGTTGCTATCTACGTGCCGAGCACCACCGACACCGACCACCCCACCGACAACCGGCAGCAGGTGGAGGAAGTCGCCGCGAAGCTATCCGCCATGTTTGGCGGAGCCACCGCCACCGAGGCCCGCGGCTACTGGGTGAGCCAGTCCGCCGGACTCGTGGGCGAGGCCGTGACCATCATTTACAGCAATGCGGCAGCGGAGGACATCGAGCGCCACGGCGCCGAAATCGTCGCTATTTGCCGGAAGATCAAGAACGAGCTGAAACAAGAGGCCGTGAGCCTGGAAGTCAACGGGGAATTGTTCCTTGTGTAATGGGAGGGTCAGAACATGAAAATTTTGATTGCAACCGCCGCCATGCTTGCGGCCCTGACCAGCTACCCCACCACGGCACCGGAAGCCGCCGCGCCGATTGTTTACGCCGTGGGCGCCACCGTCGCAGATATTGACACCGCCGCCCAGCGGATCACCGCAGAGGACACCCGCGGCCACCTGTGGGACTTCTACGGCACCGGCTACCGTGCCGGCGCTCCGCTGGTCTTGGTCATGAGTGACAACGGCACCCCGGAGGAAGTCACAGACGATGCTATTATAATAGCGTTTGAAATGGAATAAGAGACCGCCACCACCAGCCCGCAGGGAATGCCCCCGCGGGCTTTTCTCGTGCCCTCTGA
>ERZ1034969.242-NODE-242-length-38846-cov-21.528241_pt1 | contig 38846 bp, 46 predicted proteins | sample MGYA00520624_ERZ1034969 | MGnify/ENA primary metagenome ERZ1034969 (study PRJEB33766, sample SAMN09781776) | gut metagenome | biome: gut microbiome | host: Homo sapiens | place: Madagascar | study: EMG produced TPA metagenomics assembly of the PRJNA485056 data...
GAAAACCCGATAACGACGCCGCTACCGGGTTGTTCGAATTTGAATAAAGTGGTGGTCCGCAATGTCATTAATTCTAAACCTATTTATTTTACAGATGACTATTTTTATATTCTTTGTTCTGCTTAATTTCTTAATTTTCTAAAATAAAAGGACAGCTCATTTCGAGCTGTCCTTTTTATCTACTTTTCAATCTTCGATTATTGTTCTGCAATCTTCAAAATTCAAGCCTTTTCCCAAGTATTCTTCTAATTCGTCACCGATAAGCGCATCGTGTTCATCGGTTTCCGGGATGCCATTTTCATCGACATACTTTTCAATCGATGTCATCATGTCTTTCTCTGTCCCTTCCGGGAAATCTGTTAATACTTCACTCCAAATTTTTTCTAATTCTTTCTTTTCACTGTCTGTAATATTTAATTTCATATTATCGTCTCCTTTCGACTTCCTTGTCCCTCTTTCTGATTATATTGTACTGCATGTAGTACAATTAGTCAACCCCCATTTTAGATTTTTTCGGCTTTTTCCTTACATGCCTGTCGGATGTAGGCCGCCATACTCATGTCGCTGGCGTCAGCCCAAGCCTTAATCTGCTCGCGTGTCCCTTTCGGCACGCGAATTGTGATAGATTCGTAGTTTTTTGCAAGCCACTTTCTATTCGCTTTTTTCCTACTTTCTTCCATATAGCATCTCTCCTGTTTCTTTTAAATCTAACGTATAAGACAAGAAAAATAAAAAATTAGCCCCGCCGATTTCTCGACGGGGTAGACGTAACTGTTTTATCTAGCATCTTGTGCCTTGAAATCCGCTACAGCTTTCCCTAACAGGTCTTTTTTAAACATTCTCCATTCGCGGTGGTCGATCCACCACGATGCCGAAGTATTTTTATAGTAGTTATTGGTAAAGTCATTGAGAAAGTCTGCGAAATCGTCTCCAGCGCCTTTGCGAATCGCCGGTTTTTCATTTTCAAATGCTTCAATTTTTTCTTTCCGGATTTTGTTTGCCCAGGAAATCTGCTTTTCTGAGCCTTGTAATTCCGGCAACTCATACTTTTCAGCAAATGATTTTTCTTCGCCCTGTTTTTCTGCTTTGTAGCAATCAGGGCACAGCCCATATTCTTCAAAATATTTTATTTTTCGTTCGCGTTCTTCCGCTTTACCGAATACTTCGATAGTTCCTTCATGCCCACAGCTGTATGTAATATTTACCTTCATTTTTACCGCTCCTTTCGACTTCTCCCGGGACTTCCTTGTCCCTCTTTCTGATTATATTGTACTGCATGTAGTACAATATGTCAAGTCTAATTTTAGATCTTTTCAGTTTTTCTTTTAAGTTTTCTGCTCTCTGTTAATCAAAAGAAACAAAAAGGCTTGTCATACCGTTTTGGTAGACAAGCCTTTTTGCTTGATCGAGTACTAACGTACTAATCAATTTTACAATTTCAACCCTCGCGGTCAGAATATCTCTGCCGTGACTTGACTATAGTATACCACCTCTCGCAAAATTTGCAACAAAAAAACAGCCTCCGGCCACTCTCGTGACCAGGGGCTTGTTACATAATGCGATATTATTTTATCAAACAACCGACAACCAATGCCCCGGATACGACGGCCCAGGTATCCCGTTGCCGTTTTAAGCGGGCTTCTTTTTTTGTCATATTATTGATTTGTTCTGTCAATGTCTGCAAAGATTCTTTCTGCCTCTGTAATTCGCTGTTGGCTTGAGTCAATGAGACGCTGGCTGTCTGCAATGAGTTTTTTGTTTTCGTCAACTGTTCGTTGGCTGCTGTTAATTGAGTCTGCAACGTCGTTGAGTTGCCGTCGAGCTTGTTCAATTTCATCTGAAGCGTTGACAAGTTGCTCTCTAGCTCTCTGATTGTCGTCTTTAATTGATTGTACTGCACGGCTGACATCGTGATTGTCGCTGGCTGCTTGTCTATCATAGTGCCGGTACACCATCCAGCCCCCGGTAAGAGCAACCAGAAGCAACAACAAGCAAGCAATGATAAGTGTTTTATTTTGTTGGACAATGGCTTCAACTTCCTTTCTCTGCGGCAGATACAATAAGATCACCTCCTACATATACCATTCATTCATATCCAGACCCCAATCCCAGCCATCAATGTGGGCATTGGAGGTGTACTGCCATCCTGCCAGCGGCAAGCGGCAAACTTCTGAGTAATCGCACGTTGCATTGTACTGGTTATACCAAATTGGGACATAATCTGCCAGTTCATTTGTCGCAATGTAGTCCCGCAGGGCATAATAGCCGGCGTAGATACCAGCCGACTGACCGGCTGCATTTAATTCGGATATAAATGCCGAACAGCGGCCCGTAGGATCTGCAACGCCAGTTAACCACTTAACCGGGTTCGGCAGCGTGTTGGGATCATCTTCAATGTCGTACCAAATTCCCAACGTCGGTGTTTCGCCGCCCAACAGATTAAGCATGGACTGTGCTTCCACACGGGCTTCATCGGGAGTCCAGGCGTGAGTATAGCAATAGACGCCCCACAGTAAGCCGTGTTTACGACATTCGCAGATGAAATCATAAACGCAAGCCGTCGGAGATTGTCCGTTCAACGCTTTAATGATTACGCCTTCTACGCCAGCATTGACAATATCGTCAAAGTTAATGCCTTCTTGCCAATCGGATATATCAATTACTTTCATATGTGCGCCTCCTATTCTTCAATCGTTTTAATTCCATATTCATGAGCCAGCATATTTTCTGCTTTGCATCCACGGTATTTTTTCCAATCTCCGATGAAATATGCCACATCGGCCTGCGATAAAATCAAGATGGATTGGCCTAAAAACCACAACGGTTTAGCATCATGAGGTGCTCCTTGGAAAAACGAGTCCAGCACAACAACGTCTTCGCCATATTGCTTTTTAATCGCTTTAATCGCACGGGTCCGCTCTGCTAAAATTTGTTCGTCAGTTTTATCTCTCATAGGCTGACTGATAAAGGCTTTAACTGTACTCATATATATTCCTCCTAATCTTTTACGCAGTAATTTTCCCACTTTTTGTAAACATCGACGTAGGTTTCGTTTTTGTCGCCGTTGTGGGTAACTTCGTAGTACATGCCATCTGACATCGTTGTACTGACTAAGCACTTCCAGTTCTGTAATGTCTTGGAAAACCAGACGACAAAGACATCATCCATCGTGAGTTTTTTCTCATCAGTAACGTCTACATGATCATTAAAATAATTCATGACAATTCTTCTAGCTTTTTCCTGCATCCTTCTTGACCTCCTTTAATGGCATAGCTCCTACTGGCGAGTTATACCGCGAATCCATGCCGTACTTCGTCCATGCTGCTTTTGCCAGGCCTACAATACCGGCCAAGCCGCCGGCCACGGCAGATACGCCGGACCAGCAACTCATGAGTTCAAATCTTGTATCACTTAGTGCATTTGACCAGTACCCGTAAAGCCAGCTACATAAAATCAGGCAAAGAAAAATCATCATGATGACGGACAACATGATGACTAAAGCCAGCCAATTTTTCTCTGCCCAATGTCCAAATTGGACAATCTTTTTCATAGCATCCCTCCTAATGCCGAAAATAATCAACAATGAAAGATATAATGCCGCCAATAATGCCAGCGATGACATACATCGAATTGATGCGATGATGAGCCGAGCGGCCACGCTGATCTGCGATGATTGCCAATTCTTTCGTAGCCTGGAACTGCTCTTCAAGCTTCTTCACGGTGTCCAGTGCCTGTTTAGATTGCTCCTCGAGCCGTCCCATTCTTTCGAGTACTTCCGACTGGAAATCATGTTCACTCATACGCTCTCTCCTAAAATTTCTTTAACTTCACTTTCTGTATAGCCAAGTCGCATCAACTTGCAGTCCGGGTTCAGCTTCTTTTCGTATTGATACTTTTTGCCTGTCTGCTGATTCGTTACGACTTTATGCGTATCATCATTCGTTTCGGTATCTGTTGTGCCCGTATTGAACCATTCGTACATAGTATCAAGTAATGCCTGATATACCGGCTTCCATTGTTCCGCCGGAAAGTTTTTCCGGACGTACTCGTAATCTGCTTTTGTATTTAATGCTGTGGGGAATCCTACCATAATAACCTCCTATGTAAATGTATAGTAATTATGAATTTTCTTAATTGCTGTCTCAAATGGCAACATTTCTTTAAACTGGTCTAGCTGTCGTTCTAAAACGGCGCTGTTCGTAAACGTAACCCGGAGTTCATCATCTAGTTTAAATTGTATTTCGACGCACGTTTTTCCTTGTACGGCCCGTGATTTTAATTTTCGATAAGCTATGACAATGATTTTTTGATTAAAAAGTTCGCTAATGGTTACTTTATCTCCCTCCAGTCCTGCCTCTTCTTTTGCAAAATCGCTAAATTTGTTCATAGGCTTTCACCTCTTCCCATAGCTCATTAATATGATTGGCCATTGTGTAATTGTGTGCATTGGCATGTTGTATCCATCCTTTCGCGCTGGCTATTTTCGACCGCGCCGTTTCCGGCGTAATCCTGCCTTGTCTCAAGAGATGTATCGTTTCACGTAAATGACGTTTGATTCTTTTGGCCGTCCTTTTACGTACAAGGATATACTGCGGAAAATGCCGATAGCCCAAGAAGTCGACGCCCTGTGATGTAGGGAAAAGCTGGCACTTACTCAGTCTAAGTTTTAGCTGCTTATCCAGGTATTCCGGTAGCCACGTCCTTATTTTTCGCAGTTCATCTTTATCATTCGAAAAAAAACAGAAGTCATCACAATAACGGATGTAGTCTTTAAAATGCAATGTTTGCTTGACATATTTGTCAATCTCATTCATATACAGATTCCCAAACCATTGAGATAAATAGTTTCCAATGGGGACGTTCGTTTCTGTGTGGGTGCTGTCGATAATTTCATCGAGCAGGCCCAACAGTTTCTTGTCTTTGATTTTATGCCGGATGATTCTTTTTAATATGGCATGATTGACAGATGGATAGAATTTACTGATATCACATTTCAAGCAATATTTGTTCCGTCGCACCATTTCCATACATCGAGTACTTCCCGCGTGCTGTCCTTTTCCTTTTCGGCAAGCATAACTATCTTTTATCATGAGCTTATCAAAAATCGGTTCCAGTACATTCATGACGGCATGATGTACAATACGGTCCGGATAGAACGGCAAAATATAAATTGTTCGCTCTTTCGGCTCATAAATTTGTTTTGTCTGGTAAGGTGCTGTGTGAAATGTCCCGCATTTTAGGGATTCTTGCAGCTTCATTAGCCATGGCAGCGGGTCTTTGTCGTACTCTTTTACCGCACGCTGCCAATGCTTTCCGCGTGAAGATTTGCGATAGGCTTCTTGTAAGTTAGCTACGGTGGTTATTTTATCAAATAGGTTTCCATATCTTTTCATAAAATTAGGTAGACTGGCTTTCGTTTGCTACTAACCAGCCTCTCCTCCCGTTGTGTATTTTGGTATATGCCAAGGCTCATGCATCCAGCCGAGGGATTTAGGCTAGACGCTTTTCATTCCCCGTATCAGACGTGCCCCGCCCAGCGTTGTTGCCATTACGGTTAGACGACAAGTTATTCAGATTGACCGAACGCGAGCCGCACGACGACCTGTCGTCCCAATTACCGCCAACCAGCGCACGGGCGATGCATGAGCCTTCTATAGAACCGTCATAGACGGAATATAGACTGTGGATAACTTTTTATTTTTTTTAGCCGGCGACTTGCGAGCCGTCGACCCATGCGGTTAAAGGCCTGCGGCCCTCGGCTCAGACGCGCCCCGCCCAGCGATGCCGCCATGACGGGCAGACGACAAGTCATTCAGAATGACCGAACGCGAGCCGCACGACGACCCGTCGCCCCAAGAACCGCCAACCAGCGCACGGGTTAGTACCCCATATGATTTTCCATAGAGATTCATTGCCCCGTCAACTGTAATATTGGCTGTGCTTCGGCCGTCGTTTTGCCAGTCATAGCCGTATAACCAGTGGTCCCCTTCATTACTCGACGTTTGCGCAGTGCTGCCTTGTGATCCCTGCATATGCTGCCCAGTGATATCCAAGTAATAGTTATTCGGGTGCCCCTCAATATTAGAGGCCCATTGCCACAATACGCCGCAACAATCTTCACAGCCGATGTTTGATATCATCCTGCGTCCGGCCGTGTCTTTGTGGCCGCCCGTTGTATTCGGATCCGCGTTGCCGTTAATGTTTGTCATTTCATTGGATCCCTTCGCAAATGCTACAAATGCATCACGGGACGGCAGATGTTTATTTGCTTTTGCAAATTCTTCGACGAACAATTCACCGTTAAATTTCTTAGACGATTCGCCGTCGCAAATGACGCCGCCGTACTCTGATACAAGGGCCGAGCCACTCCAGGAGGCTAAATAAATGTCAACCCATTCGTGCCCGTCCCAGACCATGCCTTCCGGCGATGAAACAGGCCGGTGCCGCAGATCCCAGACGCTGGCCGGCAGAATGTCCCCCGCGACGTATCCGGATAATGGGTGCCCGGAGATGGTCCCTACGTCGGCGCATTCGCAATGGAAGCCGCCAACCTTGCGGGAGTTAGACGCCGTATATCCTGTCGGAACAGTAGAGTTGGCCGATAATACGATTTTAGGCACCGACGTGTCCGACTGGCAGGCGTAAATATAAAAGTCTTTCCCCTTCCTCTTGGTTGCCGTGGCGTAGGTACTGTCGTCCCAGGCCGCAGCTTTTGAAATATCAATCGTGCTGCTGCTTTCCTGGATAAAGCCCAGATTACCGACGTTGACGTATAAATGGCTAGGAACCGTCAATGTCGTTTTTGCCCCAATAAAGCAGCTGTCACGCATATAGCAGACTGGCAGCGCCGCAAATGAGCGAGAAATTAATTCAGTCGCCGTGACCGTTGTGATTGTTGCTGTCGTCCCTGTAATGGAGTCAATCGTTGCACTCTTTCCGTTGAGACTATCAATTTCAGCGCTGCCCCAGTGTTTTTCAGACGTGCCCAGGCTGCCTTCGCCTGTTGCTCTTGGTACAATGTTTCGTGTTGCCATTAATTACCCTCCCTATGATATGATGATACGCGGCATGATATCGCCGTTACTGTCCAGTTCAAAGCGTGATGAATACGTCGGACTGGTAGTAGGCATCAGGCTTCCGACTTCGTCGATTTCAAAGAAATTTTCTCCGTCAAGTGTAACTTTTACCCAATATGCCGATGACGACGGAATCTCACCTTTTACATTTGTTCCTACACACCGATAAGTATTCCCGTCAGTATAGGCTACGACGTCTGGATATGAATAGGTAGTAGCGGCGCTCCATGCCCGCGCCGTCGCGGCAAATGCAGTTGCCGAGTAGTTGCCGGCTTCTGTTGCTTTTTCGGCTGCAATGCCCGCTTGTTTGGTGGCTTCTTCTGCCTCCGCTGTCGCTTTTGCGAATTCTGCGGCGGCCTGTTTTGCTTCGTCCGCTGCCTGTTCTGCATAAATCAAAGCTAAAGCCGCCTGTTTCGTGGATTCCTGCATACTAATCGGGGCTAAGTTCGCGCGATAAATCGTTTCTTGAAGCATCATGACGATCCAGTCCATGCCCTTTTCGATGAGCGTAAAGGGCAGTCTGTCCGGCAAGTCGATATTGTTTTGCAGCGGCGTTTCACGCGAAAGTTTTATACGCATCGACGACGTCAGGGGTTCCCCCTGGACCGGGTAGGTATAAACGTTTTCTGTAGCATCGAATTTGTAGTTGCTGGTTATTTCCGTTTCCATCCCTGTTTCGTCGACTAAGTAGCCGTAAATGTCGTCGCCGGCGCGGTACGGGTATGGGAATGAAAATTCCGTTTGCTTCCCGTCCCCGCGATAGGTAATATTCACTTCTGTCTCCTGAATCATTTTTTATCCTCCTTTCGTTTCTTCTTTGCTTCCTGCTGCCGTTCTTTGGCTGTCTTATAGCGGCGGTCAAAGATCATGGCGTTAGCCAGGGCCGCGACGCTGCGGTCCGTGTCCATGATGCTAAAACGCATGAGCGCCCAGAAGCCGTCTGTCAGTGTGTCGGATAAACCGACGTAGCGGTTTACTGCCCTAGTGGCAGCACGGGCCACGTCGGTGGCGTCATCGTTCTTTGATTTTGCAGCTTTCAGGGCTTTCATGCCTTCGTCTAATGACGATACCGCTAGGACGTTGCCGCTGTCGTAATTCGGCAGCCCGAACATATGATTTCCTATGATTTCGGCGGCATCGCGGACGACCGGGATACCCTGTACGGTGTTGGTTATCATTTTGACGCCCATCTTTTTTAGGAGCTTGTCCAGGTCATCGCCGGACACGGCCGAGCGGTACAACTGCTCAAATACGGAGTTTAATATAACCCAATAGAGCATTGCATTAAACATGGCCATGCGGTTCCCGGATTTCCATTTGTAGCCGGCGTCGATGAGAGCGTTCATGACGGTATTACAATACGAATAGAACGGCGTCAGCTGTGCAACGAGTCCGTTCTTGCGTTGTATTTCGGCCTGGTCTTTTACCATGCCAGAACCGAGGACGTCGCGGACGGCCTGGTCAGCTTCAAACAGTGCCTGGTCCCGCATGGCTTTTTCGTCGGTTTTGCCGGCGTCGATCTGCTGCCGCAGGGATTCGTCATATTGGAATTTCCAAAGGGCCAGGCTGCACATGAGGTCTGTTTCGGTGATGAAAAAGTACCCATAGCGGTTTATTGCTTCCTTCGCCATGTGCGCCCGGCGTCCGGCGCTGCTGATATTCTGCGGCATGTCGAGACGCATGTTCTGCTGAATGTCGCGGTCGATGGTATTGATACGATCTGCCATAAATGGCGAATGTTCCATGACAAAACGACGGTTTCTGTTATACGTTGGCGTGCCTTTATAAAAGCCAATGCCAAAGTTTACCATCGCTTTTACCGTATTCCACGGCCCTATGCGGTGCATCATGGGCAGCAGGTTCAAGAGGTTGAGGGCTGCCGTGCTGGTTCGATAGGCCATAACGGCAAACGTCGTGTTCCGGCGCATTGTTTCCAGCATACGGGAGATTTTATCCGTCTTTTGGATATCTGTCTTCCAGCAGTCTTTCGCCCATTGTTTAAGGGCTGCGTACGTCCTCATACCGTAATTTTCCTGGACGGCCGCTTCTACGTCCGGATGAGATACTAATTTGTACACATCCGTGACAGCTTCACGCATACAGATATGGTGAATGGCTTCATTGACCGCCGAGGGCCAAACGTCGAGTGATTTATAAATAATCTGGTTGTTGACCCGTTTGGCGCGCTTTTTGGTGCTGCCCATGCCAATCCCCATGGTAGAGGCCCCGGAGAGCTGCGTTTTGACAATGTCGTCGAGTTCCAGCTCATTGGTCCGCATCGTCAGCTGCGGATCATAGACAATGGGATAATAGCCGCCGCTTACTTTGCGCCCATTTATAGTATAGGCTTTTGCTTTGACCCTTCCCATCCCAGCTCCGTATAATCTTTCCTGGACTTTGTTTCTTTCTGGCCAGTACTGGTCCAGCTGGTGCCAGACAGCCTCCAGGAAGTCCAGGTCCTTATCTGTCAGTGTACGAGCAAAGACGTCCTCAATGGTCGCCTCATTGGCTTTTTGTGCTTCGTTCTTGACGTTCCTGTTGGCTTCGTCAAGGACACGCTGCCGGCCTTCTTCGTTGCCCCAGTTCAGGGCCATGACGAGGAGCTGCTCTTTTGTGAACCGGTCCACGCTGCCCAGAGAGTATCTTTTATCGCTGCGGATATGCTGCCATTCTTTGTCCGTGTAGATATGATAAATACGGGCGAATTCATGGCCGGCGTTCTGCTGCATCGAGAGTTCCCGGCGGCAGGCTTTATCAATGGGGCGATAGATAAACTGCATCCATTCCGGTCCCATGTTCCGCAGCAAGGTTTCTATTTTCGTCAGCGATAAGAGGGCATCGCTCAAGATTCCCTTGTCTCGGTCCTTGCGGGTCCGGTCGTTCTGTTCCTGTTCGGCGTTCCATCCTTCCTTGTGTGGGAGAGACTTTGCCAGCCGTTCGGCTGCGTCTGCAATAGCGACGACGTTGCCGTCATCGTCGAGAATGGTATTTGCCTCATAGTCGCGGCGTGATACTTTGTTGACGGCGCGTATGGCTTCGTTAATGTCCCGGAATTGTTCCATTGTTAGGTCTTTGTCGTATTGAATGCGATCTTTGCCGTCAACAATGGCACGGATCCACGGCGCCACCATGGCGTCCGGGTTCGGTGCCGTGTCCTGTCCCGTCGCGTAGTCCGGCGAGAGGTCCCTATAAATGTAGTCCCAGTTCAAGGGTGCCGGGTTGCCGTCCTTATCCAGCGGCGGCCGCCCGTCGCGGTCCGTCATGCCCAGGTTATATGCCAGGTGTTGGATGAAATAGCGGGCGTGCGGTCCCATGCGGACCGGTTTGTCGGTACGGCCGAGCTGTTTTAAAATGCCCTTAATACCGTAGATTTCCTGCCCGTTCATGTCGAGGGAGCCGCTTTCGCCGGCCATGGCACGTCGGATATAGTCGGCGTTGTCTTTCGCTGCCCGTGCCAGGGCATAGAATTTCTGCGCGTTAGCTTTTTCCATGATAGCCTGTTCAAAGGAGCCGGCGCTCATGTACTGATCTGCACGGTGGCTGGCTGCTTTCGCTTTCATTTCGTAGTGCCGCCAGACGGTCGCGTCGTTTACTTTCATGGCATCCAGTTCCTGCCGGGCCAGCCGCAGGGTTGCCGTATAGGTCCCCTGGACCATATCGCGTGCCTGGTTGAGTCCGTGGATGACGTCGTTCAGCGAGTCTTTCAGCTCTTTGATTGTGTGGTCGTTTTCGGCTTTTGTCGCTGCGGCTTTCTCATCCTTTTCGGCCAGGCGCTTCTTGAGGTCTTTAATCTGCTGGTTCTTCGTCAGGATACTGTCTTTAAGGGCGCCTTTTTGGGCTTCATTCTTATCATATTCGACGCCCAGGATTTTTCGCAGCTGTGCGGCAATTTCCGCATCCGTACCAGAAACGCTGCCGACTTCCCGCAGGGCCTTTACACATTCGGCGATATAGCCGTTCATCTTGCGGCGCATGGCTGCCGTTTCCAGCTGGTTCAAGGCCATCTGGCCATTTGTTGAGGCCAGCATTTCGTCCGCTTCCGCGCGGATCATTTCCGGCGTCATGGCCATGTCTTCTTCATAGGTCTTGCGGACAGAGTCGATATAGGCGTCGGTCCGCTCTTCCATGGTGCCGCCGGCGTCTCTTAAAGCTTGCTTGAATTCGGCATCGTTTTCATAGCCCAATTTTGTCAGGATACCGGCGCGGGCTTCGGGCATGTTGTTGTAGATGTTTTCGTACTGGTAAATGGGATTTTCCGCGCATAATTGTTTTTGGTAGCTGATACGCTCTTCTTCCAGGCCCTGCTGCCGTTCCAGTTCGTCACGCTGCCGGGCTTCTTCTTCGTACTGGGATAGCAGTTTTTCCTTACATTCATCTTTGATTTTTTCGGCCCACTTCTTTATCATGGCCCCTTCGCTGCCGGAGAGATCCCCGGCAAAGCCTTTACGGTTCCATGCATCCAGTTCGCGCAGCCGTGCCCAGGCTTCTATTTCGTCGTCCGAAGCCAGCATCCGGTCCATGACACGGCGCACATCGTCGGACGGTTCTTTGCCGAGGCTGGTCAAATCCCGGTAGATACTGACAAGCCACTTCTTGAAACGACGGAATGGTCCCTGTAATTCTTTGACCGGTGCTTTCCCTTCGGCGATGTAGCGTTCAAAGCCGCGGGCAAAGCGTTCCTGCATCCAGCGTTCCTCTGCTGCCTTCACGGCGACGGCATCGCCGCTTTTACGGGCGCTGCGAATTTCCTTCGCATAGCCGGCAAACTCTTTTTCCAACGCCGTCCCGGCATATTCCGCTTCCATGCCTTTCTTGTAGCCTGCCCAGTCCCGGACGGTTTGTAAGTCTTCCAGAAGCTGTTTCGGCGCACCTTCCTGCGCGGCCATAGATTCCATTTCCGAGAGCCACAAGTGGGCCGACTCGTGAATAAAAGTGGACTGGTTAGCTGCGTCCAGTAAGTGCAGCATCCCCGTATTGGCATCGTATGCGCCGCGCAGGACGCCCTGGTTATACTTGTCGATGATTTGTATAGCCTTGTCATCAAAGACGACATAACAGCGCCCCTCTCCTTGCCCATCATAAATAATCCCTTTTATCCCGTTTTTATTTAATAATGTGCTGGCCTCTCTTGCGTCTCCATCAAACGCTTCTGATAATGCTCGATAAATTCCACGTCCGGAAGCATAGCCGCTTGCGGTTTCTTCCAAATAGTCAAAAATATTTCTCCTTAATTCATTGTTATGTGTTTGTATTCTTTTTTCTATAAGTTGACATTTTTTACTTAGCTGCTTTTCTACTTGTGCATTTGCCTTTAAATAGTTTTCTCTGATTTGTTTAGCATACTCATGATTATTAAGTAATTTTTCTATTTGATCTTCTTTGAAATTTGCTTTTAGTAGTTCTTTTTTTATTCTCCCTCTGCGTAGTCCTTTAATCGTATCTCCTTTTGCTAATGTTTCTAGGTCTACTTTTACTTTTTGAATTTCTTTTAGTTTATTAATAATTTCATTTTCTTTCCCTGTTGGTCTTTCTTCTTCTATTATTTTAGAAGCAAAAATGTTTTTCTGAGCCGCGTTTAATTTTTTGTATGCTTGTTTTATGCTTTCCTTTATGTGTTGTGGTAAATACTTATATAGTATGTCTTCATCTAGCATTTCCTTTTCGTTTGGGATTTCTACTTCATACAATTTACCAATATTCTTTCCCAACCGCTTTTTATAGTCTTGTGCTATCCTTTTTGATTTACTGAAATATAATCCATATCCATGGTTGTTAAACCCTTCCCCACTACCAATATGTCCTAAGTCGAATTCATCAAAATCATGAGGGGATCCATGCCAAGCCCGCTGTTCTAGTCCCTGTCCGTTTTGGACTTTTCCGCCGATGACGATGGGATGAGCGGCCGCAAAGTCTTTTGCCGTGTAGGCCGTGTCGCCGTAGTCGCGGCGGATCTGCGCCCAGCGTTCGGCCATGCGGGCATAGAGGAAAGCGTTTTCTTTGGCTGCCTGGGAGACGGCAGGGTTGCCCTGGGAGACGGTTTTGAGGGCTGCCGTATAAACGGCGGCGCCGTCTTTGCTGAATGTCTTTCGCAGCGCGTAGTCACTCTTACTGAGTTCCTCGAATTTATCCCCCATTGCTTTCAATGCCTCATAGCGGGCTTTTGCCGCTTCGACGTTGGCGTCCCACTGCGGCAGCAGCTCCGGAGACTGAGCGGCCAGTTCGGCCCGTTCGTTCTTATATGCTACGTCGAGCATCTGCTCTTTCGTCGCTTTGCCGCCGTATTCTTTATACATGTCACTGTACCATGGTTCGTTGTTGCTCATGCGATAGCCGCGGCCGGTCTGGACGTTGTCATGGTCGGCCGTGTCGGCGACGACGATAGAGACGCCCTGGGGCTTATAGGTCCAGTAATATTTGAAGTTGACGGCGTCTTCGTACTGCTGCCGTGCTTCTTTGAGGGCTTCTTTGTACGAGGCTTGCAGGTCATAGGGATTCCGATAGACGACGTCCCGTGCGGCAGCCTGTTCGGCTTCGTCGGCGTCAGCGAAATGGTCGGCCATAATCTCTTCGGAAATGGCATCGCTCCTGTTATTCGCAATGTCTTTTAATTCCTGCGCCAGTTCGTCCATGCGCTTTTTCCGTTCGCGCAGGGCTGCTAAGTGCGTGCCGCCCTGGTTCATGGTCGACGCATCCATCAGGGTATCCGTGTCGAAGGATTCGTCGGCCAGCTGTGCAAAGACGCCCGTCTTGATTTCCAGGTCGGTCCCGTTTTGGATAGCGCTGTCGACGGCCCCCGGCGTGGCCATGCCTTTTTCGACGACGTCGTTCAGGACGTTGACGCCTTCCGGCGTGCGGGCCAATTCCTGGGCATCTACGTAAATGGTCCCCATGTCGTGCTGGTCGGCCTGTGCCTGGACAACGTTCTGGTAGGTCTGAGGCGAGGCTTTCGCTAAATTATTTTCGCTTTTGTTGGCAACTAGGTCTTCGATCATCTGTTTTTCGACGCTGCGCCGGTACTCTTCCCGCCAGGCATCGACTTTCAGGCCGGCAATGGCCCGCATGGCGTTATACTGTCCTACGGCGTGGGCGCCGGTCCCCAGGGCACCCATGCCGAGCGCTGCCGGTACGGCCTGGACCATAGCGTCGACGGCGTTGTTGAGGACGTCGCCCATGGTATTCCATTTGCCGCGGCCATGAATCCCGTATTCGATGTTTTCCGCCGTGTCGCCGATGACGGACTGGACCGCTTCTTCTGTCAGTTCCGACGCCGTGCCGCGAGCATACTGTTTCGCGCCGGCGAGGGCTGCCATCTTTGCCAGTGCTAATTTGCCCTGGTCGACAATTTCTTTTTGTGCCGCTGCGTTGCTTAAAATGCTTTTGGCCGCGTCTTTGCCGAAGGCCGCTTTAATCGGGCCGTAGCCAAACTCCAGCAGACCTAGTTCGACGGCGCCGTTCAGTGCGCCGACGACGGTACTGTCGGCCAGCATATTGGCCCGGCTGTATAATGGCTGCCCGTTGGCGTCTTTCTGGCTGGCCATTTCCCAATAGCGATCGGCCATGGACTGCTTACTGATTTCCTTGAACAGTCCCGTCCGCAGGCCCCAGGCGGCCCCGGTCGCGCCCGCTGCGGCGAGGATCCCCGCCGTACCAATGCCGAACGTTTCCGGTCCGGCTGCCGCTGCTGCCGGTGCTGCCGTGGCCATGGCAAGGGCCATGCCTTTCGGCACGTATTCCAGCGCCCGCAGGCCCTGGGTGCCGTAAATCGTCAGCTGCTGAATGGTGTCGTAGACGACTTTACCGAGGGCCGTCGTGGGCCGGTCCTCTTCCTGGTATTCTTTCAAACGCTGCGTGATTTCGTCGACTTCCGGTTTGACGGCTGCCATGTCTTCCCCATTGACGGCGCGCATCTGTGCGTCGTAGAGTTTGACCATATCCGAGCCGGAGTTAAAAGCATCGCCGAAGAGTTCGGCCGCGCTGTCGAAGGCATCGCCAATGCGTTCAAAAATACTGCGGGTATCGTTCAGGTCTCGATGATTCCGCAGCGCCAGGGCGGCGCCGACAGGGTTTTCCTGCCTGAATTCGGCCAGTTCCGGATAATACTTATCCAGTGTTTCCGGCGAGAACCAATTATTCCCCGGTAAAAAGTCGTTGATGGTCAACAGGGTGTCTCTCTTTTTGGTTTCATCCAGCAGTTCCGGGTGATCTACCATGTACTGTGCCGAGACGCCCAACATAGGCGCGTATTTTTCCGCGTCGCTTAAGACCTGCGCGTTTTCGTTGAACAGGTTGCGCCAGATATCGCGGGCCGAGTCGACGACCCATTCCGCGGCCTTCTGCCATTCCGGTTTCTCTTCCGGCGCATGATAATTCAAGTCCCCTGTAATAGACGGAGTGGTCAGCAGATCAGGGCGCGGCCGCCGTACAGGTTTCCCGGAGGCGATGATTTCGCCAATTTTTTCTTCGTTCGCGGCCTGCTGCTGCGCTTCTTCTTCGTGCCGTTCGGCGGTTTCTTCGGCCGATGGCACGACCATTTCCTGCGTCTCCTCTTCGACGGGCTTTATTTTAAAGGCATCGCTCAAGTCGCCCGATGTATCAAAGGTATAGTCTGCCATGGTTCCTCCTAATAAATATAAGATCCGCCGCCCAGTGACTGGTCCTCATCTTCGCCGTTTGCGTAGGCGACGTTATTTTCTACGTGTTCAGTGACGCTTTCGTCGATGGCTTCCGCAGCATCACTGACGGCTTCGCCAACTTCGGATGCAGCATTGCTAAGGGTATCAATAGCGCTGCCGTCATCGCTGCTGCTATCGTCACTGCTGCTGTCGTCACCGCCGGAGTCGTCGGCTGCTTCCACGACGTCAGCCAAGTTCTTTTCGCCGTTCAGAATGGCCTGGACGTCCCAAACGTCGATGTAGTACGAATTATGGTTCCAGTCTGTTACCCATGCGTAGCCATTATCGCCGGCCGTCACACGAAGAATCCCGGCGGCCCGCATTTGTGCCTGCGAGTAGCCGCTGTCGTCTGCTGTTACGGCATTGACGCCAAATTGAATTAGTTCATTAAGCGATGGTTCCTGCCCGTTATGTTCGGCCCGGTATTTGACGGCAGCCCCGCGGACCAGCTGCTGCACAACCTCCCAGTTCCCTTTAAATGTTTTGGGGTCAATGCCGCTGGCATCTGCAATCTGCTGCGGCGTGATGTTGTACATAGGTTTGTATTCGCCCGTGCCGTTTTGATAATCGTTTGCTGCTTTTTGCAGTTTATCTAGATTCGACTGGGACAGATAAATACCATGGTTATTACAGTAGTTGACGATATCTGTAAAGGATTCAATGCCGCCTGTCCCAAAGAGAGATTTCAATACTGTAATGTTCGCGCCGCCAGCACCGACACGGCCGCCGCCACTACGACGGCCACCACCACCGCGGCCTCCTCCGCCGCCGGATGAACCGCCAGTCCGAATACTGACATACGTACTGATACACGATTTTAGCGCCGCGTAGACGTCGGGGTTGTCGTTGCCGTATTTCGAGGCAATGTTTAAATACGCCTGGGGATCCAGATTCCCGGATTGATAGAGCTGCTGCATTTCCATTCGGCCCTTTTCGACGATTGCGTCGTTGACTTCTTTTTCCTGCCGTTTTTGTTCGGCGACTAGAGACGTGGCCATGGATTCGGCCTTTTGCAGCTCCTGTTCGTCGTAAATGACTTCCGTATGAGCCGTGACGCCCTGGGACTTTTCCAAGCCGCCATGATAGCCGCCTAAATGGAGATGGTAGCCGCTGCCGGCATCGTGGAAAAGGACCTGGTCAAAGGCGCCGGAGTCTTCAAAGGCTTTGCGGACTTCTTCTGCTTTTTCGGCCGTCGTGCCGTCCGGCAGCACAATGTCCACGGCATCGCCGCCGTTCGGCCCAATGATATGTTGACTCGTAGGGCTGCCGCCGACTGCTGCGTTATGTTCCCGCGTACGGCCGCCGCTGGAGATTTCCGCACCGTCGGCGACGCCCATTTGGTTGAGCATACCGCCGATGATTGGCAGGGCCTCCCGGAATTCCGGTTTCAGCTGCTGGACCTGTTCGTCGATGTTAGCCCCCTGCGTCGGCAGATTATACGGTTGAATTTTGCTGCCGCCGTTGCCGGATAAGTCCATATTGGCCAGGGAGTCATAATTTTTCTTGACAAGTGCTCTATAGTTTTCGGCCGCTTCCCCGCTGCCGTTGTAGGCCCGGACGCCTTCCCATTCGTCACCGCCGTTTTCTTCGATTTTCTTTTTGAGTACGTACGCGCCGGCACGGATATTCTGTTTTTGGTCTGTGTTCCAGCCTGGAAATTTATTGTCCAGGTCGTAGGCCTGCGCCGTTTCGTCGGTGATCTGCGCGAAGCCGCCGCCGTCGGCCATGTGCATTCCTTCGATGGTATCGCCGCCGGTTTCTCTCATCCCGGTTGACAGATAAATTCGTGGGTCAATTCCCTGTTCGTGCGCTGCGTCGATGTACATATCGACGGTCGGGTTGCCCGTACTGGCACTGCCGCTATAAACCGTTTTCGTTGCCCCTTGACGGATATATTCGGCCCGCTTCTTCGGGTCGTTCGGATAGAGACGGGCCGCTTCCTTCGCCCGTTCTATCAAGCCGTTGTCGTGCTTCCGCTGCAAGAGCATATGACGCATGGACGCTAGTTTGCTGTCATCTACCCATGGAGATACTTTTTCTAAGAGTGCCGTTGCCTTGTCAAAGTCCGAGGCGTTGCCGCTGGCTGTTAAATTCGTGAGTACGGAGTTAACCATGGTCGTGGACTTATCTTTTATGAGGGCGTCCATTTTGTCTTTGCCGTAAATGTTTCCATAAACAGCATAAGCCGTGGCGGCAATGCGATTCAAGCCTTTGAAAATACCGTCGCTGTCGTTTGTTTCTACGAGATGGTCCGTTTCATTGGTCATGAAGGTATTAAAGGTATTGTCCCGGTGCTCTAAATCTTTGGCGTACTGGTATTTCATGACCTGCCCGGCACGACTGACATTGACGTCGTTTGCCATTTTCAAAAACGTATCCTGTGCCTTCCGATAGTTCGGCAGCCCGGCCATGGCGTCTTCGCGGATTTTCTTTTCGCCTTCCTGATATTTATTGACGACGTCCAGGGCATTGACGTCCTGCATGTTCAAAAGCCCCGTATCGGGGTTGTTGAGCAAGTCGTTCATGCCCTGTTCATATTTGTTTTTCGCGTCGATGACACTCAAATTAATCTGGTCGTCGACGTAGGCCTGCATCTGCTGCTGCACGGCCTGCAAGCCCGTCTGCCAGACTTTCTCCCCGGAGACGTTCGCGCCGTAGGCGTTCGCGTCCGACGTCGCCTGTACGTTGCCGTGAATGGTGTTCGGGTCCACGGCACGGTTATAGCTTTTTATCTGCATAGGGTCCTCCTAGTAATACTTTTCGAGATTGACCGGACGGATAGCCGGTTTACTGTCGTATTTCGCAATCGCTTTATCCAGGTTGACCGGCGTAATGCCGTAATGATACGCCGGCGTAAAGATACCGTTTTGCTGCTTAAACTGGTTGGTATACGTGTAGTGGCCCGTGCCGTGGTAATAGTTCTGCGGCGTAATATCATAGGCCCCGTTGTACGTGTCCGTTTTGGACTTGCTGCCGGCGCCGTATTCCCTGTGAATACCATACATGGACGCCGCCGTCCCCAGGATAGTCCCCCAAAGGGCACTCTTTTTCTGCGCCTGTAAATTAGCCGCGCTGGTCCGATAGGCGTTCGCCTGGTTCTGATAGTTGACTTCGTTCAGATGTTCGGACCATACGTCGTTGCGCTGGTTCTGCAAGAGCTGCGCACTATCGGCGTTCCAGGCTCCATAGCTGGCCGAGAGGGCATCGAGCGGCGAGCCGCTGAGCTGCAAGCCGCTTGCCCCGGCCTGGGCGGCCGTCTGCCCGGCAGCAAGTTTCATTCTGTCGTTCAATTTCGACTGTTGCGCTGCATACTGCTCTGCAATCTGTTCCTGTTTTACCTGACTGATCCGGGCGTTCTGTTCGGCCGCTTTCGCCTGTGCATTATACATGGCCGTCTGTGCATTATACTGCTGCTTTTGCGTGTTATACTGGTTGATTCCCTGAATGGCTGTCAATGCCATCATCCACGGCGTGCCGCACATGGTCCCCACTCCCTTCTATGAAAAATAACTGCCAGGACATATCTTTATAGAGAAAGGGCTTCGAGAATTCCGCGCCGAAGGCAGCCAGCCAGCGGCGGGATTTATCGTTGCTCTGTGTTATCATGTTCCACATTTTCGGATAGCGCCGCTTCCAGCGCGGCAGGATCTGCCGCCCCAGGGCGACGAAGACTTTACGGTAATGCTGATATAAGTCAAAGCGTGCTACGCACCACACGACATGGCCATAGCCGCAAATCACGCTGCGGCTGACCCCGAAGAGCAGCAGCGGCCGGCCGTCGACGTAAGCGATATAGTTGTCGTAATCCACATCGACGGCGAATGTTTCCAAGTCCGTTTCCGTTGCTTTTAGTTCCATATCGTCCCGGTCCCGCAGGCGTGCTGCCAGCCAGCGGACGTCGGGCAGCAGTTCTTTCGTTATCGGTTTAACCGTTGTATGACTTAACCATTCCCCCATCCATGGAGACCTCCTTGATTATGGCGTTGAGTTTAAAGGGGTACGGCTCATCACTCATGATACAAAGGTGGTTGCGCGTATTGGCCCCGATATCAAATAGCGGGACGCTCTGGGTAAGGTCCCCGCTGAAAAGCGTATAAGCGCTTTCATATTTCAGTTCGTCCATTTTGTCGAAGTTCAGACCGATTTTCCCGCCGTACGTATCTTCGACGCGCAGCGTGACGGCATTGATTTTATGGACGCGGCCCTGGAGCGTGCCTTCGCTCAGGTTGACTTCCATGCCTGGCTGCTCAATCTTCGTCGTATACGGCAGGCCGGCGATGATACGGGTATACGTTTCATCGAGATGAACGACGCCGTCGGCCGGTACGGTTTTGTCATCCTGACGGACACCGTCACCGACAATGGTTATGGTTTTGCCGGCAAGGTGCGGCAGGGAAATCGTATTGCCGCTGCCCGTGACGTAACTGTCGGCGTATTCGTCCGTCGTGTCGCTCATGACGTGAAAATGCTCGATATAGCGTTTGGGCTGCCCGTTGACGGTCCGTTCGACAATGGCGTAGAGTTCGTCGTTCTCGTCGCGCGGAATCGTGCAGATCCACTTGTATTTCCCGTCGGTCACGAAATGGGACCAGGCAAATACTTTCTGTTCGCGGATCATCGTAAAGGCCAGCAGGACGCCGTCGTCGCGGACGAAGAACAGGGTCGAGTCCGGTTCCTGGCAATACGCCGAGGAAAGCAATTTATGGTTCTTTACCAAGTGAGTGGCCAGGATATCCAGTTCGTCGCCGTTGTAGTTGTCCGACTCATACTGATAGCCCAAGTCCCTGACGGTCGAGCCTGAGCGCTGGACGTGGACGATACGGTTGCCGATATGCTGCGGCAGGCACGTCGACGAGCCGCGCATGGTCTGGCTCTTCGGGTAGGCTTTCGACGGCGTCAGTACAGAGTCGCCGCTGATGACCCATTCGTTGCCGGACGTGAGGACGACGAGGTCCTGCGACGGGACGAGGTGCCTGATCTGGTATGAGTTGCGGACGATGAGGTCCATTTTAATGGCGCTGTCGTCGGTGACGCTGCCGTCGGCCTTCTCGACGGAGAAGTTCGGATAGTCCCCGGTCTTGCTCATCCAAAGGGAATAAGGGTTCTTCCAGTTCGCCGCAAAGACGAGACGGTCCTGGAAAAAGCAGGACTGCTGCGGATAGCCGTAATAGTTATTCCACGAGGACAGGGCGTAATCTTTCGTCGCGTCCGTGCTGCCGAATACATCCTTGACGGCTGCCGTAATGCTGGTGCCGGAGTTGACGGCCGTAATCTTTGCCGTCCCTGTATGGGTGTAGGGCAGGCGCGTCAAGTCGACCGTGAGTTTCGAGGCGCTGGCCGCATCATCATTCCAGACACTGACGACGAGGCGCATATAGCAGCCTTCCGTTTCGCTGCCCGATTCGGTGTAGTTCTGGTCGTCATTGGACGTATACTTTCTGTATTCCTGCCAGGTCGAGCTATCTTTTTCCCGGCGCTGCAAGTGGATTTCGTAATGATGGGTCCCATGGGTAACGATTTTCCATTTTTCGCCGACGTACAGTTCGCCCGACGTCCAGGACGTTGTCTCTTCGCCCCACGAGCCGGACAGGGTCGCGCTGCCGATTTTCTGGTTGAGTTGGATATAGCCGCCTTCCATGCCGCTGTGAAAGATAGCTGCGTTCGACGTAATCGTCACGCTGCCCGACGTCCCCGACGGTGCGACTTTATTGTCTTCGACGGCATCCAGCATGGCGTCATAGTAAGGCTGCGTGATCTCCATGTCGATGAGGTCCCAGCCGTCCGTCTTATGACGCAGGAGCTTTACGGGATACGTGCCGGAGCAAATGTACATGACGTCGCCGGACTGGCTGAATTGCAGCGACGTTGGCGACGTGAAGGGCGTACTGATTTCCGTTCCCGTATAGGCGCCGTCCTTCCAAATGCGGATGTACTGGACGCCCACTTCCAGCAGGTAGGCGTCGGTCTCGGAGTTGTAAAAACTGACCAGAATCGTGTCTTTATCGCTGTATTTCAGTTCGCCTATATACTTGGACCCCTGTCGGCGATAACAGCCGCCATAGGGGCGAATAACGGTATTTTCTGCGTTCAGGAGAGCCGACTTATATTGTTCCAAGTCGACACGGCTGCCGACGGCCGGCGAGATTTCCCCCGTCGTGAAGGCCGGCTGAATGACATAGATATTAGCCATGCCGCCACCCCCTGCGCGCTGCAATGTAGCTTGATTCAAACATCGTGTGCGGTTCCATTTCCCGCGCGTCCTGGAGTTGGGCCTGACTGATCGCGGCCCGGTAGAGCTGGTATTCGTTCTGTGCCTGCTGCGGGTTGCCCGTTAAACGCATCGCCAGTTTCGACGCCAGCAGATGGGCAAAGCCCTGTAAAAAGATGACGTCCATCAGTTCCGGGTCCGAGACGTCCCAGGTATAGTCGGCGTAGCATTGTTCGCCGTTGGTGACGACGACTTTCGTACTGCTGCCGATATTGACGACGTCGAAGCGCTCATAGACGCGGTCGGCGCCGCTGGCATCGGATACAACGTTACGGATCATCAGGCATTTATCGGGATAGCCATAGGCAAAATCCCAGCCCGGCACATTGACATCGACTACGGCCAGGCGCTCAATCCGGTGTGCAAACCCCCAGGGAAAAGACCGTAGCACTTCACGACGTGTCGGGTCGTAGAATAGTTTACAAGCTCTCGCATTTTCCACGCCTTCTTCCATGTTTTCAATGACGCCCTTGCCGATATTCGACAGGGCCATGTTACAAATATCTGTATCGGTCATGGCTGCTCCTTTCTATAGAGTGAGGGGCCGAAGCCCCTCCCATCTACAATCTATGTTCCCGTACGAGGTCGACGAGGTCTTGTTTCGTCGCATCGTCGGGATACGGTATCCCGGCATGTTCCAGGCGAAGTCGCAGCTCATTAGCATGTAAATCTTCGAGTCTCCGCTTCGGGCCGGCGTTTTTGAAATGGATAGCTGGTATCATGCCAGGTCCGCATCCATGACCAGGGCGGCCGTCAAGGTGCCACCTGTCAGAGCCGATGCGCCGGTGTATTTGATACGCATGAAGCCCAAGTCCCCATAAGGAACTTTTGTTTTCAAACCGTCGTCTTTTTTCAGGGTATACGTTCCCAGGGTAACGGCTTTTGTAAAGGCTTCGTCCACAGCCGTCTGTAATTCGACGGTCAAATCGGCCGTAGCGCCGGGAGCCGTAACGTAGAGGATAAGCGGATTGCCCGCATCTCCTTTGCCTGTCTGGACGACGTCCGACGTTCCTGTCGTCGTCCCGTTCAGTGCTTTCTTCCAGTAAAAGGTGTTTTCGCCATCGTAAACCATAGGGTCCTCCTATTCTGTAATAACTGGTTCTGTATCGCTCAGGGCGTCACATTTGGACACTTCCAGGCCCTGTACGTAGAGTTTCGGGATTCCGTTCAAGGCTTCGCTCTGGGTGACGTAGATGTTGTTTTTGTCGTTCAAGTACAATTCCAGGATCGTATAGACCTTGTCCGATACGTAGAGAATCGGGCGTTTCGGATTGACGATACGGTTCTTTGCGACGATGATATTTTCGACTAGTTTCTTCCGGTCGGCTGCCGTAATCCCTGTCGGGTTTGTGGCAACATCGACGTTGCGGATAGCCGCAACTTTGCGAAGATTCTGGACGGCCAGGCCAGCGTCCCAGGAAAACCAGGTAACGAGGGCATTGTACTTGCCCCCTTCGCCATCTTCTACGATATGCTCGCCTTTGTCTTCCATCTTGAGTCCGGCCTGGGAGCCTTTCGGATAAATGCCGGTGACGGCATTTTCGCCCCAGTCGACAATGTACATCGACGTCTGCTTATTTTCCGTTGTGCCGCCGGCGTTAATAGTCTGGAAACCATAGGTTCCTTTATCACCCGTGAAGGTGTTGAAGCGAATGCCCAGGCCATTGAATTCGTCGGGGTTCTTTTCTGTGTCGCCGTAGAACATATATTTCGCCAGGTCCTGCGTGAAGCCTTCGACGAAGGCGCCGTCTTCTGAACGGCGGGTTGCTTCTTTGTCTGGTGCCAAGTTGACGATACGGACGTCTACCTGGCTCATGCCTTCCATAAGGCAGCAGGTATCGACAATCTGACGGGTCGTCGATTTCCCCGGCGTAATGCCGCGGTTGATACGGCGGAGCTGAGGATGAGGATACGACGTGCGCAGTGTCGTCTGATTGCCTGTCGGCAGGTTGCCTTCCATCCAGGGGATGTGCTGCATAATCGGGTTGCTCTGGGCCATGATTTCCATGATCCAGGCAATCTTGCCATCGGGATCCATGCGCTTGCGCAGGTCCGAAAAAGTCAATGCGGTGTTACCGTAAGCCATAGTTTAGCCTCCTAATATTTCGAAAAATCTGTCTGATCATATAACGAACGGCCGCTTCCTCCGCCGTTGCCCTGGCCATTGTGTCCCGGGTCTTCGCCCACAAGAGACGCCATCGCGGCCATGGCGCGGATCATGGCAATGTGGTTGCCAGCGCCGGTGAGGTTCAGCATTTTCGTAAAGCCCGGTACTTTTTGTTCCAAGTAGTTACGCGTCGTACAAGCGGCTGCTACGGTTTCGTCGAATTTTCCGCCCAGTTCCTGGCGGGCTGTTTCGCCCCATCCCTGGATTTCCTGGACGTAGCTGTCCTGTACCTGCTGCGCGGCGGCTTGTGCCGCATCCCGTGCATAGGTCATACCGAACCGTGCGGCCGCGGTGGCCTGGTCCTGAGTGGCCCCCAGGCCGTGAAGAATGTCGCTCAGCTGGTTCGACAATCCATCATCCATTTCGGCGTTTTCGCCAAAGATTTCATGAAGTGCGCCAGAGTAGTCATACGTTTCCGGTGCGGCCGGCTGGTTCGTATCCTGCGGCCCCGTAGACGGATTCGTGTCCTGCGGAGCCGGTGTCCCTTCGTCACCCCCTAAGGCAGTGGGTACGACAGGAGCGGAAGGGGCTGGTTCCGCGAATAACTGTAAGTCAAACATGTTTCTTTCCTCCTTCAATGCGGGCGATTTCCAAGGCGTACTCGTTTTCGGCCTGCTGCTTCTTGTTAATGTGGTCGACGTCTCGTGTCAGCATGGCCAAGTATTCCAGCCCGACGGAACGCCTGCCTTCATTGTATGCCGTAATCAAAGCACTGCGGTGAAAGGTCGGTACGTTGACACGCGCCCGGTCTAACAGACGCATGAGGAACCACCGGCCTTTTCGGTCCGCCAGTACATAATTCAAAGCCTCCTGGTCGAGGCGCTGGTATTCATCCATCATGTTTCCATCCCCATCCATTCTCGTAATGCCGGATTGCCGTCATTGGCCGCATCAGTCAAATTCTTTGCCGCCTGAGCCAGCGGGGCCGCCTGCTGTGCCTGCTGCGCGGCCAGGGCCTGCTGCTGCGCTTCCTGTTCGGCTTTCTGCTGTGCCTCCAGGATTTGCTGATATTCGTCTTCCGACCGGACCATCGTAGCCGGTACGCCGATCCGGTCGAGGTACTTAGCCACGGCATCGGAGAAGTCGACACGGTTCACGACGCGCGGGTCGAGCTGTGCCGTCTGTCCGACAAAGGCCAGGCCCTGTTCAATCGCCGTCAGGCCGGACATTTTCTGTGCCTGTGCCAGCGGAGACAGGTACTCGATTTTGATTTCCTGCCCGTCGAGCAACTCCTGCACTTCGTCCGGCAAGGGTGGAAATACCTGGTTCCGGTCGAGGATGTTATAGACGCGTTCCAGCACTTTATTCAGGAATTCTGATTGCAGTCGTTCGACGACTGGTCCCAGCTGCTGCAGTTTTTCCTGGTTCCGGGCCATGACTTCTTGTGCTGTCATCTGTCCCCGGTCGAGCTGGTCGAGCATGAGGAACAGGTCGGTTGAATAGGCCCGTTTGATACGGTCTTCGACGCGGACGATTTTCTGGTCCAGCGTGCCAATATCCAGCTGTCCCTGGAATAAGGGGCGAACGGCATTGTTCGGGTCCAGGTTCGCCGTATAGCCGCCAGGGAACAAATTGATACGGTGGGCAATATCTGCCGGCCCCTGCATGGGCGGTTTGATACCTAGTTCGGTAGCCATGGCCGCGTCGTACTCCATTTTTTGAAGCATCCGCGAGTCTGGCAGGGCATACCACGCCGGGCCGATTCCGTATTCTTCCAGTCCCTTTACGTCATAGCGGGCTACGGGAATAGCCCATTCTTCAAAGCCCGTCGCTGCCAGGACTTCCTGGTCATTGGAACCTTCCACCCAGTAGACAGACCGGAACGGCATGCGCTGGTTTCCCAATTCATCGGCATCGGCTTTATCGTTTTCTTCAACGAGCCAGCATACGGTAAAATACGTGCTGTAACCGTTATTACTGCGGTAGACATCCTGCACACTCTGCGGGCAGTTCTCCAGGCCGAATTTTCCGACAATCTGGGCCGCTGTCATGCGGACTTTGCGGGCAAAAGTATTGACGATACCCTGAGCATTGGTACCGAGGGCATAGGTCCCGATGGTATACGGCACAAAGGTTATGCCGCGTCCGGCGGCAAATATGCCCATAGGTGCCTGTCCCATGGGAAGTTCCATGTATACCGTATGGACGGCATTGTAGAAATTGCTCCGTGCCAGGACGTACTCTGTAATATCACAGCGTTGATCTAACACACGCTTGACCATGACGTTGTCGTTGAGCGTCATGTCAGCCAGGGTATAACGGAACCATTTTCGCGACGGCGGCGTCAGGCCTGACTGGATCCCCGCCGCAAAAATACTGCGGCAGTCGCCCGGCGTCGTGTTATAGATATTATCATCGTGCAGGTTCGGTTTTCCCGGCTGGTCATCGTCAAACTGGCCATCGTAGGGAAGTTCATTGTCCCGTATGTCCTTCCATATATCCAGCCAGCGCTGACGGTTCCGAAAGAGTGCGGCATAGCGCTGTATGAGCTTTGATTTCTGCTGGACCGTGTTGGTCTTCTTGAATTTATGGCTGCCCGTCGGCGAGCGGGCCAATTCTGTTTCAATAACCGGTCTCATAGCATCACCCTAACGTATTTTTGCCATTGGTGCTCCCTAAGATGGAGTCCAGGCCGGACCGGAAGTCCCGCAACTGCGTTGCCGCAAAGCCGCGTTTCTTTTTTGCATTCTTCGTGGCATCGTCCGTCGTATTACTCGTATCATCGCCGACGTTGACGGTCGTTGCTACGGGGTCGGCCTGCGGGACCGTCGGAGCGCTGCTGCCCCCGCCAAATCCTAAAATACCGCCAATGGCTTTCCCTACTTTTCCACACATAGTGTTACCTCCTCTTGAACAAATCGTATTTCGTATTGGCCGTCCCTATATCCGCATCCCTGCGGAGTACAGGATAGGCAAAGGTCAGCGCCAGGGCATCTGCTTCGTTCGGAGATGGAAGCCCGCGCCGTTTCATGTCTTCTTTTTTCTCCAGCTGTATTTCGCCTTTAGCATTGACAAAGGCTTCCGGCCCGATGAGGTCGTCATGGATAACGTCCCCGTCTTCGAGTACCCCGCCATCCCGCAGCCAGTCCCGGAGGGCGCCCCACATTTCGGCCCGCTTATTGGCATAGCCCCGCTTCCCGGACGCACTGCCAAAGGCCACAAGCCGCCACTGGCGTCCCATGGTCAGTCCAAAAGAGTACACCCCCGTTCCGTAGCCCTGGTCGATGAATACGGCCTGGGCCTGGTACTGGTCTTCAAAGGCGGCAATCTTCCCGGCGATGACGCCGTCGTTGTCGTTTTTCGCGTACGACGCCAGCTTGCGGCTGTACAGTCCCTGCCGCAGATAGATGACGGTCGCATCGCCGCCGCTCCATGCCATGTCCACGCCAATAATAACCGGCGCAAAATTGTACTGAGCGGGCCGTATGGCGCGTTTTTGCGCTTCTTCGACGAGTTGTGCCGAGATGAACTGATTTTCCGATGTAGCCGGAAATTCGCCGCGTACACGTACCCGGAAGAAGTCCGAGTCTTCACCGTATTGGTCTTCCCATTGTTGTATTTGGGCTTTGTTCGATATAGGTACAGACCGGCTGTCTATCTTCTTTGTGCTCCAGTATTTCCGGTATTTCGTAAAGCAATCATGAAAGCGCCCGGTGTTGCGCGTCGGGTTACCGAAGGCACACCAGATAATCTGGGTATCCGTATCGGTCAGCGCCCCTTCGGCGACTTCCCAGATAGCATCGTCAATGGCCGATGCTTCATCGAATACCAATAGGATTCGGCTGCCCTGGTTATGCAGACCGGCGAACGCTTCCGGATTGTCTTTGCTCCAAGGGATAGCATCAATACGCCAGGTCCGGTCGTGCCCTTCCTGAATGGAAAAGAGCGACGTTGCCGTCAGATGGAACAGCTCTTTGCCGATGAAACGCCGATACCATTTCGCAAGCTCCGGCCAGGTCTTCGTCCGCAGCTGTGCTTCTGTATTTGCCGTGACAACGCCGCGCGTATTGGGATACGTCGAGATAGCCCATAATATAATCCAGGCGACCAGTGCCGATTTACCGATACCATGACCAGAGGCTACCGCTTGATGAATGACTTCATTCGGCGTAGCCAGCCCTTTCCCTATCATCCTTAGCTGTTCCAGCTGCCAATCCTGTGGCGCCTGACCCTGCAAATCCGGGTCATGGTCCCAGTCAAAAGCAAACCAGACAAAGGCTTCCGGATCGTCACTTACTTGCCCCAGGCAGTCTATGACTTGATAAGCTTCATCTATGGTCATTCCTTTTTCTTCCTTTCCATAGCGGCTTTGAGCCGGCCCTCTGTATTTACAGCCGCATCGATACTCAGATTCCCTGTTACTTCCGTCTGCTGCTTCTGCTTCCAGTCACTCCCGGCCCGGTTCGTAAGGTAGAAGATACCGGCCCGCGTGTCCGGCGGATAGTAGCAGAGGCTGTTTTTCTCCGTTGTCGTCGTAACCTTCTTGCCGTCTTTTTCGACGGTGACAGTTTCGGACTCGTGGATTTTCTTTTCGATTCCCAAGGCCCGCGTCAGGAGCGCATTTTCTACGCGGGCGATGCAGTATTCTTTCGGCTCTTTGAGGGCCTCCGAAAACTCTACATGTTCGGCCTGCCACTTATAGAACGTAGACAAGCTGATACCGATGTAGTCGGCGATTTCATCATTAGTCCAGCCCTTGCGGCACATAGACTGAACAATCATCATGTTTTTCGCCGTATTGAATTTAGCCCATGTCACAGCGCGGCGCTTCTTAGTTTTTATTTTGCGCGCGCTATTTGGGCGCGTATTATTTTTATTTAAAAATATCTTTTCCCGGCGAATCGGGGTTCCCCGGATTTTATTGGCTGTCATTTAAAGACCCTCTTTCTGGACCGATAGGGGACCGGCTCATGGTTCAGATCCGACACATGGCGTTTCGCCCGATGATATTTCAGTTCAAAACACACGCAGCGCTCATGGACGATTTCCAGGTGCAGGTTCGTGCAGATTTCCATTTGGTTGAACTTGCAGCGGATGTTATCGCAGTGAATCATGGCCGTCCCCCCTTTCTGGGTACAAAAAAGGCGCTCCGCGGTTAGGCGAGCGCCCGTATTTTGTTGTTTTCTGACACTATCATTTTACCACAGGTTCGACTCCTATTTACTCCTGTCTTTTAAAATCTCGATGAATTTCCGCATCCATGCGGCCCGTATCAGACTGTTCAACTGCTCCAAGGCCAGGCGGTGACTGTTATATGTCCGGGACGGCGATAAGTGAATCCGCATGGCGACTTGCTCCCATGTCAGGAAGTCGACGTAGTAGTATTTCAAGATGGCCCGCGCCCTGGCATCCGGAATCAGGGATATAAAGTCTTTTCCCATTTCCCGGATCTGATAGAGTTTCGCTTCTTCGCGGGCAATCTTTTTCACAAATTGTTCGATGTGAACGGGGATACGCGATAAGTCGTTAGGACCGCCAGTGCTGACACAGGGCCGCGCCGGGTTCGAGACTTTCAGGCATAGCCCGTTTTCCTCCAGGTATCGCTCATACTTCAGCTCTTCCAGCTCGTAATGCTGTTCCCGAATTATCAGCAAGAATTTCCGGGCATCTACGATACCGGCTTTTACAATGTCCACCTTACCACCTCACCAGTAAATACGTAATTCCGAACCAAAAGATAATCGCCCAGGCAATCATTGCCGTCCACACAATCCGTTTCAGGTCCACGCTATCAGTCCTCCTTCGGTATCCGTGCTATTGGTGCCCAGTAATGCACCCGCTTCTGGTCGATAAGCTGCTGTACATCGTCGACAATCCAGTATTCCCCATCAAAAACTCCACATGCCGGGAATCCGTATTCGGTGTCGGCGTACATCGCGCATAACACGCGGCGTCCTACTTCAGGCATTTCTTCCCTCGTTGCTACCCATTTCATTGATTTTCTCCCTCCCCTTTATTTTTCTTCGTTTTTTCGTGAAGAACCCGCAGGTGATCCAGTTCCTGATACAGCGTCCGTGCTTCATCCTGTGCTTCAGCAATATAATTTTCCGTTGTGATATTCCCGTCAACGTATTTATCATGGAGACTCCAAATTCTGTACGTGCTTTGCCAGACGCTCTCTGCTACTGTCTGGTATTCTTTCAGTGCCTGGTTTTCTTCGGAGTCCATGGCATCCTCTTCGTTTTCCGGTTCATGTTCCGCTTCCACCGCCGCAGGGCGTTCCGGTTCTCGACCAGCTTCCACCATAGGCCGTGTTTCTTCTGCTGGCTCTTCGGCCGGCTTGTCGTCGATGAAGTCCATGATGGTTGTCTGCCGTGGATCATCGGCCGTCTTATTACTAATGCCGTTCATGTCTTTATAGTGTCGGACATCGGCCAGGCTGATTTCTTCTATGTCGAATTTGGTCATGCCATCGAACAGGCCCTTTTGGTCTTCTGGCCGTAACTGGCAGATTTCATAGGCCACGGATACACCGAGTTTTCCGTCTTTCATTTTCTGCTGTAAGTCGACGATGAGGTTATTGTAAATAGCGCAGAGGCGGCCAATGGTTCCGCTGCTTTTATGCAGTAAGGTCTGCATGGCCTGCCGCTTCGTTTCGGATATGACGCCTTCCTGCCGCTGGCGGGTAATGATTTCATCAGCCCGCTGCGCTTGCAGGACTTCTTCCCATGGCGTCAGGATACGGGCCGCACTATTGGCCCTAATTAGTAATCGTTCCGCCTTCGCATGGTCCGGCTCAATTTCACAAGGCAGGTCCGCTTCCACGTCGGCCCCGTCGGCCAGCAGTTCTTTGACGGCCTGACAGCGCCGGTGCCCGCTGATGATGATGTACGTTCCATCGCCCTTCGGTTCGACGATGAGGTTTTGACGGACGCCGCCGTCTTCTAAAATACTGGCTTTCAGCTCGTCCAGACTGCCGATGTGGTAAAAGTTCGCCGGGTTCGGGATGAGCTTGCCTACGTTGATAGCCCGCACGGCCCGTGCCGTTTTTTGCGGTACGAAGCCCAGGCTTTCTGCTAAATTCATGTGCTACCTCCTGTCCAATTTGGACAACCTGTCCACGATTTCATTCATGACACGCCGATACTGCCAGGCCGGCTTGATGCACATTGGCTTTAAATGATGGTCCGGCCCGGTCAGTTCTGCCAGGGGCTTATGCTCGATAGTCGATTCAGCCACCCAGGCACTGCGGCTGATGGCCGTCGGAAACAGCGGCAGACGTTCGCCAAGCAAAGCCTTTACGTCATCACTGTACCAGGCCGGCTCATCGTGCGTGACCAGGACACCCAGCACTTTCGCATCAAAGCCCGCTTCCTGCAAGTAGCTTAACTGCTGCATGAGGTTTTCCAGGCCGTGCGTGCTGAAGGCATCCAGGCGGATAGGGATAATCAGATAGTCTGCACACCGCAATGCACTAGCTGTCAGTTTCCCCAGGGCCGGCGGACAGTCGATAAGGCAAAGGTCGTAGTCGTCGGCAAAGCAATCGACGTCTAAGGCCACATCTTCCATACCCGATAGCGATAAATTTCCAGGGATAATGTCCAGCCAGGGCCATTCCGTGCCGACCGGTTTCAGCTCGACTGGGCCGTCCGCATCATAGCGGCTGAAATATTGCGACAAGTTCCCCTGCGGGTCCCGGTCGACTAAGAGGACACGGCGCAAACTGTTCCGCTTCGTTCCTTTAAGTTTTTTTGTTCGATGGGTTGCGTACAAATGCCCCAAGTTGGCAGCCGTTATTGTTTTGCCAACGCCGCCCTTGAGACTGTATACGGCTATTTTAATCATGGCCATGCTCCTTTTCATAGACAAATTTTAAATGGCAGAATTCACTCCACACACTAAGACCGGATTTCTGACACCGCGTCTTGATCATGGCCATCATCTGGCCATAGCCGCCGATACCCATTTTTCGTCCCAGGTCTTCTACTTCGGCCATGAAGCTCCGCGTCTTCGGTTTCTTGATTTTTGGGGCTTGTTTATATGCCGGGTGGTTATCGTGCCAGCGCAGGTTGATGATACTGCGGCTCAGGCGCTTACATTTTGGGCTGCAATACTTTTGGCCGCGCCTGGCATCGGGCATGGTACGCCCACAGATACAGCACACGCCATGGGTCGGATGATAAATCCGCTGTTCAGCTGCCACGGAACAGGTTTCGCACAAGTTCCGTTTCTGACTGGTTTCAAATGATTTTCCGCAGAGTTCACACGTGGCAATCATTCTTTGAGCGCCCCCTTTTCGCCGTACAGACGGTGCAGGTAGTCTACGCAAATATCCCGTGCGACTGCCGGCGCCTGGTGATGACGGATGAAATGGCAGTGCGGGCAGAGCATGACGACCTTCGTTTCTTCGTCACTGCGATAAATACCGCACGGTTCATGGTGGTACTTTACGCCGTATTCAATCGGCACGCCGCACCATATGCAATGTCCGCCGTCGCGGTCGTAAATCTTATCGTAAAATTCCCTGGCCTTCCTGCCGGTCAGGTGGATTCTCTTCTTTTTTTTGAGTTCCATTGTCGGGCCTTCTTTCTATTCGTCCGGTGCTTGTATACCCGGAATTTGACCAGGCGCTTATCGTAGATATACTCAACGCGCCCATAACATTCTTTGCCGGTCCGCTGCCCGTGTTCGAATTCGACGAAGTGAATTTCTTCGTCAATCCGGACACATTCGTTTTTTCCGAGCAGCAGCGTATTTTCCCGTCCCTCTGCCACGGCAGCGAACGGGACCGGTGATTTTCGGACCAGGTACACCAACGCTTTCCTCCTCTCTTATCATGCGATAGAACATGTACGGGAACCCATAGGCGGTATACCCGTATTGCACGGGCTTTTCAATGTAATAGCCCTTCTTGGGTTTCGGTTCCCGCCACGTCTTGGACTGTATGATTTCTTTTTCAACCTTTGGTTTGCGAAGGTTACGGCTGCACCGATAGCGGGACCGCTGACAACGTTCTTTCTGGCAATACGTTTCGCGCGTTTCCTTGACGAGATATTTGGCCACTCGTTCCGCATCAGCTGGCTGGCCGTCGTAGAAGCGAAAGGCGTTATAGGGAATCTTGCCCCATTTCCATAATGCCTGATACTCCCGCCGTCCCCAGCCGATGTTGTTTATCAGCAGATGATGATGAGGGCGATGGTCCTTGCCCTCGCTCGTGCCAATCCATTTCAGCTCATGCCCGGCCGCCCGGTAGTGGCGTCTTAGACATAGGATGAAGTTGTCCAGCCGCTTTTTCGCTTCGGCTTCGCTCGGAGCTTCCCCGGCATAGGTCAGGTCCAGGCGTATATCATCCTCTTGGAAGTTCTCCAGGATGAGGAGCCGCAGGTTCCGGATGGAGTTTCGTTCATTTACCTTCCACTGGTCGGCGCCGGTCTTATTGCAATTCCGGCTGCGCGGCATCGATGGATGGTGGTAGCGGGCGGTATGATATTTTCTCACCTCGATGACGGGACCTGCTGTCACCGTTTCCATGACATACATGCCGAACCTCCTGTCCGCCGGTTGTTTGTATATTTAATACCTTTAAGCAAGTGTAAAATAGGGCCGTGCCCTATCCTTGAAACCTGCTCTATGTTATACTGATTGTGTACCGACGATTTCTTTTGCAACACAAGGTAGAAAGCGTCTCATTCTTTATGAGTGAGGCGCTTTTCTATTGCCCTCATATTTTGCCGGAACTTTTCCACGGCCCGGCCGCCGCGTGTATCTGGCAAAGCCTGTTCCTCCGCTTTCGGCTTTTCCTTCGGCGCTTCTTGCTTTATGCCGTACCAGCAGGACCACAACATAGTCCCTGCAAAATATTTGCAGGCCTTGCAATGGTCCTGGCAAATATCCTGCGCCCTGGCCTTGCAATAAATCCAGCTGTTCGCCGCTTTGCCGCATAGCGGGCATGTCATCGACTGCCTCATCAAAACTTGATGATCAGCCGCTGCCCGGGATGCAGGTCCTCTGTACCGGAAATGTTGTTGACTGTCTGTAGTTCATAAACGACCTGCCGAATATCGTCACTATCGCTGGCAATGCCGGATGCAATGTCCCAAAGGGTTTCCCCCTCTTGGACGTAATGGATGCGCTGTTCTTCCAACTGCTTCGCTTCTTCGCCGGCCGTATGCCCGATGTAGATACCAATGCCACACGCCATCGCCAGCCCCAAGCAGAAGGTTATTCCTTCACGGATTCGCGACCGCTTCGACTGCATCTCCGTAGTATGATGCCCCCGTACTTCTGTCACCTTCATTTACATCAGCCACCTTTCAATCCCCTTCAGGACATCTACGATTAATGCTCCCGGGCTGTCGTAAGCAACCCGGATGGTAATATGTTCGTAGCTTCTCAAGTTGGTAACTTCGACTTCGCTTTCGTCTTCTGTCAAAATGAAGCTCAAATCTTTTCCGGCATATTCTGCTGCCCGTTGAAGGCAGGCCAGGACATCCCGCTTCTGTTCCCATTGACCACTCATGTTTTATCCTCCTTCCCCTGGGCTTCTTCCTTTGCTTTTCGGTATTCTTCCAAAGCCTGGACATTGGCCGGGTCCATATAAAACTCTAAAATATCTCTATAGAATTCATCCAACATCGTCTTCACCGCCTTTAGATAATTATGGATGTCTGCAAACGTAATATTCCCGCCTTTAGGCTTTTGGAATACTTGTACCAACGTTCCAGTACAATCCCTATATGAATCCATGATTAGTTTTTCCATGTTCGCTCTTTTAAAATAATTCACTTAAAGTGTACTTACGGAGTAAAAAAAATTTCTTCGATGGACCGATGGAAATAATTCGCCAGAGATGCTTTTACTTCATCTCTAGGAATCCGCTTCCCAGCTTCGTACATTGCAATCGCCGATACGGAAATCCCGTTATCGCTTGCAACTTTTTGCTGTGTCTTTCCCGCCTCATTTCTCAATTCAGTAAGGCGCTGACCAATTTTTTCTTTGCTTACCATAGTACACACCTCCTTTGTTCACTAAAAGTGTATCATGTTTTATCGTTCTTGTAAACACTTAACGTGAACTTTTTCATTGTTATTTTTCACATAACGTGATAATATAGAGAAAAAGGAGTGTGATAATCATGGATTTTTCACAGCGATTACGAGAATTACGAAAAAAGCGTGGCTTAACTCAAGAAGAACTAGCCAAAGAGCTAGAATTAGCTAAAAGCTCTATCAGTATGTATGAAAACGGAAAGCGGAAACCTAGCTTCGAAGTATTAGAAATGTTCGCTGACTTCTTTAATGTAAATCTTGATACGCTTTATGGCGCCTCTCCAGTCAGTAAAGATTCTTTTAAATGCACCCCTGAAGAAGAAACGATGATTAAAAAATTTCGTCGCTTAACCCCGACTGGTAAACAATCCGTATTAGCTATCCTAGATATTCAGTATGAAGCCGTTGCTCCAAAGATTAAGAACGACGAGGTAATTTGATTGTTATAGATTTTAAAAGGAGATGAATTCTAGTGATTCTATTATTTTCCATCGTTTTATCAATTATCGGCATTATCGGTTTTGTGTCTTCTGGTTATATGGTCTCCGCTCTTTGTGGTTGGTTGGCCGCAATTTTCTTGTTCTTTGGGATGCGTGACCACGTTGTCAAGACTGTTACCATTGAGATTGTCATAGCCTTTATCATTCGTATTCTTATTGTTCACGTAAATGGTTCGTTCTTTATTGTTTGGGGCATTGCTCATTCTATTGCTGTTTTAGCCTTTAGTATTTTATCTTTCTTATTCACATTTCTTTTTATAGCTCATAAAAATTAAAAAGGTGGTGTTAATCCATGCTAAAAAAAATACTATTGACATTGCCATTATGCTGTGCTCTAACATTTCCCTGCTTAGCTACTAATTGGCAAAAAGTACCATCTCCACCCAATAAATTAAATATTCATCAAGTATATATTGATACGGATTCTATCAGGAAAAATAGTAATTCTGCTGTCTTCAATATAAAATATGTATTTAATGATAACTCTTATGACATTATGACTATATATATGACTTACTCCAGAAAGGTTAAACCTATCTCATTTATCGAATGTTCCCCCGATGATTACCTAATGAAAGCCTCCCCGGTTAATCCTGCCTATACATCATTAGGCAAAAAGAACAGCGTTTTTTCTCATATTTATGATATGATTTTTGGCTCCATTTAAATTGTTTTGTTAATAAAAAAAATCCCGCATCCTGCTGACCAGGGCACGGGACGCGCCGGCAGTATTGCAGTACTGCTGGCAAGTGTAAATCATCTAAAAAGATACTTGGATTTAGGCTGATTCACGGTATCATTATATCATGAATCAGCCCCATTCGCCTACGAAAGGACTGATTTTTATGTCAACAAATGCTGTTATCTACGCACGCTTTTCCTCTGACAAACAAAGAGAAGAATCCATCGACGGCCAGATCCGCGAATGTAAAGCCTTCGCCCAGGCCAATCAGTTGAATGTCATCGCCATTTATATTGACCGGGCCATGTCAGCCCGCACAGATCACCGGCCGGATTTTCTGCGGATGATTAAAGACAGCCGGTCTGGGGCCTTCGATTATGTCCTCGTGTACCAGCTCGACCGCTTCTCCCGCAGCCGCTATGATAGCGCAATTTATAAGCATGAGCTGAAGAAAAACGGCGTCAAAGTATTATCGGCCAAAGAAAATATCACCGATTCGCCGACAGGCATCATGCTAGAAGCCATGCTTGAAGGTTATGCTGAATACTATAGCGCCGAGCTGTCGCAGAAGGTCCGCCGCGGCATGACGGAAAACCTGCTGGAACATAAGTGGAATGGTAGCCCTGTCCCCCTGGGATACGCCTTAGACGCAAACCATCGGCTTGTCATAGATCCGGATATGGCACCTCATGTAAAGGCCCTTTTCGAAATGTTTCTGGCCGGTAAAAGTTACGCCGAACTTGCGCGGTATCTCGATGAAAAGCATATACGGACCGTCACAGGCCGAAAGTATACCGGCCCAACGGTCCATAACTTGATGAGTCGACAACTCTATACTGGCACTTATACCTGGGGTGGCCAGGTAATTGAGGATTTTTGTCCGGCCATCATATCGAAAAGCGATTTTTCCCGCGCCTCCTTGCGCATGGCCAATCGGAAAAGAACTGCCAAAGACGGCATCCCTATGAGCGTGCGCCGCAGTCCAGAGTACGCATTAACTGGCATCATCTACTGTGGCGAGTGCGGCCGTACCATGACCGGTTATTCCGGCCGGGGACAGAATGGTGATCGTTATTACTATTACCGCTGCAATAGCAACAACAACCGTTGTCGTCAGACGGAAAAAATCAAATGTAAGAATCACCCTGTTCGCCGCAATCGCCTGGAAGACTTAGTATTGCAGACGACAGTCAATATCTTGTCCGACAAAGAAGCCGTGGCGGCCATTGCCGAGCAAGTATCCCGCATCAAATTGGAAAACCCCTATGCCTCTGAGCTGTCCAATATCAAGTCACGGCTTGCGGATCTGAAAAAACGACATGACAATTCTGTAAAAGCCATCGAAGCCGGCGTCATGTCTCAAGCTATTATGGACAATGTCTGCAAGTATGAGGCCGAAATGGACAACTTAAAAGCACGGCAGGAAAAAATCAAGCTTGCCACCCCGTCCCTGCAAATCGACCCGGTCGCCGTCGAATATTTTCTGAAAAGCCTATTGCTAAATAAAAAACAACACGATAAATACCGCCTCGATCTTTTCGAAGCTTTCATCCATCGTGTTGTCGTCTATCATGATAAAGTTGAAATCCAGTACAACTACTTGCCTGGACATAAACTCGAAAACCCGATAACGACGCCGCTACCGGGTTGTTCGAATTTGAATAAAGTGGTGGGCCCACTTGGGTTCGAACCAAGGACCAACCGGTTATGAGCCGGTGGCTCTACCACTGAGCTATAGGCCCAAAGGATAAGGCGCAAGGCCTTACCAAATTATTATACGCGAATTAGCGTATGGCGTCAAGGAGAGATTTCGGCTTAGAGGAAATCCTTGATTTTTTCCCGTTTGCCCCAGTTGCGCAGTTTGCTCAGGGCCTTGCCTTCGATCTGGCGGATACGTTCACGGGTGACGTTGAAGTGCTGGCCTACTTCTTCCAGTGTGCGCGGGCGGCCATCTTTGAGGCCGAAGCGCAGGTAGAGGACTTTGCGTTCCCGGTCGGTGAGACAGGAAAAGACGTCTTCGATCTGTTCTTTCAGCAAGATGAAGGAGGCGGCGTCATCAGGAGCGACGGCTTCCGAGTCTTCGATGAAATCGCCGAGGTGAGAGTCTTCTTCTTCGCCAATCGGTGTTTCCAGCGATACCGGTTCCTGGGCGATCTTCATGATTTCCCGGACGCGTTCGACAGGGATGTCCATTTTTTCAGCGATTTCTTCCGGCAGCGGTTCGCGGCCTTTGTCCTGCAGGAGCTGGCGGGAAATGCGGATCAGCTTGTTGATGGTTTCGACCATGTGGACCGGGATGCGGATGGTCCGGGCCTGGTCGGCAATGGCACGGGTAATGGCCTGGCGGATCCACCATGTCGCATAGGTACTGAACTTGTAGCCTTTGCTGTAGTCGAATTTATCGACGGCTTTCAACAGACCCAGGTTCCCTTCCTGGATGAGATCCAGGAACAACATGCCCCGGCCGACATAGCGCTTGGCGATGCTGACGAC
>ERZ1034969.244-NODE-244-length-38726-cov-112.664607_pt1 | contig 38726 bp, 55 predicted proteins | sample MGYA00520624_ERZ1034969 | MGnify/ENA primary metagenome ERZ1034969 (study PRJEB33766, sample SAMN09781776) | gut metagenome | biome: gut microbiome | host: Homo sapiens | place: Madagascar | study: EMG produced TPA metagenomics assembly of the PRJNA485056 data...
CTGTGAGACTTGATTAGGAATGATTGCCCGTCAGTAGTAGTAGTAGTAGTAGTATTTCCACCTCCTCCGGGCTGTCGGTGTAGATTCTCGAAATCTGCTGATTTCAAAATCAAGTTCCGACTTCCAAAATCTGTCGGAATCTTACTGTCCACACGGCTAATCTCAGTAGTGATCTTATTCCCTAGCTGAGTAATTGAGCTCTCAGCCGTCGCAAGTCTCTGGGTAGCATTGTTAAAATCACTTGTCTTCACTCGTTGGCTAATCTCGTTAGCCTGCTGAGTGATGCGACTTTCAGCGTTTATGACTCGATTATTGACATTGTCAAGCTCTTGTTTGTTGGCTTTGGATGCAATCATGTCCGCTTGTTGAGTGATAGACGTTTCAGCACGATTCACACGCCCTGTCAGCGTGTCTACGTCCTGCTTGTTGGCTTTCTGGCTGATTTGCCCAGCCTGCACCGTCAACGAGCTCTCAGCCTTGTTTAAACGCCCAGAAACAGCATTGACATCCTCTTTGCTAGCCTTGGCTGAAATCTGCCCTGCTTGCTGTGTCAAAACCGTCTCAGCATTAGACACGCGCTGACTGACCTTGTCAACGTCTTGCTTGCTAGCTACTGAAATCAAGGTGTTATTGATCTTGGCAAACTGTACTGACGTGTCATTTGATAATGTACCAATAGAACCCTTTAGAGCTTCAACTTTCTTTTCAGTTTCTGATAAGTCCGTGTTTAGCGTACTTTTAGCGTTATCGACCAGTTTGACAGCTTCTGAAAGTGCGTCTTTTTTAGATGCAGCAATCTTCTTCTCTGTCTCTGCACGCTCGACGGTGTCCAAGTACCGAGCTTCTGCGATGGCTTCACTCTTAACGTCGTTTAGGCGGTTAAAAGCATCCTCTGCGGTTGATTTAGCTGAACTAGCTAATGTTTCCGCATTAGTAGCCTTGGCTGTGATTTCAGCAACCACTCTGTCGTGTTCTGATTGCTGTTTAGCCATGTTGGCTGCGACCTTCTCAAACTCTTTCTTGATTTTGTCTTGTAGCCCCGTGCCGTCCCACGTTCTCAATACCTCTTGCCACATTTCACCGGTCCAGCGATACATGATAGTGTGTCCCTCATGTTCTGGGTCTGGTTTGTACCAAGAGTCATTAATTAGGACTTGTCCAGGGTGAGATTCTGTTGGATCAGTGCTTGTGTACCAGTTATGGTTAAAGCCATTAGCTGATGGGATGAACTCCGGCAACTTTTTGACAAACTCAGTGAACTCACCGGCTTTAAACTCGTCAAGAGCTTTGTTGACGGTATTCTGTACCTTTGCGTCATTGCTTTCGCTAACTCGGTCCCCGAACTTAACGTCACTAGATTCATTGTTTAAGCGGTTGAATGTGATCTCAAAGATACGTGTATCGTAATCAAGATGTCTATCATGTCGGACTACTCGGATAGTGTCACCGATTCGAGCACCTTTTAGATAAACCGTTGTTGTTTTTAGGGTCAGTTTGGGTCTGGCAGCCTCAATCAAAGCCTCATAAGTCTGTTTAATAAGCTCGTTCTTGTCTTCTTCCTCGCTAAATTCGACAAAGCCAATCTTTGGGCGCATCTTGCCGTCTGGTTGCTTAATGCCGTATTTAGCGGTCATTTCTGGAATTTCAAGGTACTTCTGCCCAAGGGGCTTGTCTAGTGGGTCCCCTTTTGCTTTTGACCAGACAACTTCCTCGAAGTTGATTTTACGACCATAACCGTCGGCATCTTTACCGGTGTCTTCCGCCGAGCTGACTTGCTCCCCTTTACCTCGACCAACTAAGGCGGTGTATAGGTTTGTCTTTTCAATTTCTTGCAGAATCTCTAGGGCGTTATGTCCGTAAACTACACGCTTACCGACGGCTTCACCTATTTTGCGCTTGAAATCGATGTATCTAGCGCCAATCTGGCTGCCGTTCATCTCAACAAAGAACTGCATCTCTAGGCCCCACACCTTGCACACCTTTTTCAGTGCATCAAATGTGGAAATGTAATAGAAATTAGTGCTCTTTGGGTTTGTTTCAGCAATGAAGCGAGGGGACCAGTTTGTGCCAGTTAGAAGCCATTCAATGACCGGTCTAGCACGTTGGTCTGTCGGGCGTTTGTCGTAAACTACGGTCTTACGCAACTCTTCAATACCAGACTGAACACCGATGAGCGTTGTTATATCCCTCTTTGTGTTTTCTTGGGCGATATAGAAGTAATGGAATTTGTGGGTATCGTCGATTGACTGGATAGCCATATATTCCAGTTTTGCCAGCTCGTCGTCATTCAAGGCTTTCATTTCAACGGTCAAGCGGTCTGAAACGTAGTTTTCAGTGGTAAGACTGAATTTTTGCAAAGCTGTCTTAATGGCAGGCTTGCGAATAATCTTGATAAGTTTCTCGTCCTTATCGAATAAATAGATCATAGACTTTCATCCCTCCACTGTACCTCACGGATAGTTACATTCTTGCCGCTCAATCTGTCGCCGTCCTTAACATAGAACTGCTCTAGTGGGCTAAAACGTTGTAATTCGCTTAGGATATTACGCCCGTCATAAGTAGCTGTCACTTCTTCGGTACCGAATTTAATGACGACTTCCTTATTAGCTGCGTAGCTACCCTTAAACGATAGCTTGGTTTGACCGTTGATGATTTCAAATTCTGTTGCCGCTGTAGATGTCACGGCTACAATCTTCTCAGGTATTACCTGCTTAGCGTAAGTTAGATAAACAACACCGTTAGAGCGCTCTGGAACTCGTTTCTTATAGCCGTCTGGCACTAGCAGAACAAAACTGCTAATGACTGAAAGCCTATCTTCCTCGACTTCGTCCGCTTCTTTGAAGATAGCGTAGTAAGTGAAGTCTGGCTCATCATCAAAAGTTACTTCAAGATAACCGCTAGGACCTACCTCTCTCAAGATACGGTTGAGCTCTCGGAAAGAAGTCCTCATAACTTGGCTAGTGACTGTAGTTAACTGATATTTAACTTCAATCTCACGCTCTGAATCGTTGACACTGTCCACCCAGACACCACGTCGCCCAGGAACACGAGTAGTTGAAATTTCACAGTTAAGCAACGAACGCCCCTTAACTGTAAGCTGTCGATACCCTTGGATGATATCTTCTATAGGCGTTCCGTTGATACGCATGTTATCAACTGGCGCTCTTTGCAGCACCGTTGATTCCGTGCGCTTCAATGAAGCATAATCATACATTAGCTAAAACCTCTTTTCTCTCTTAATAGTTATCAAGCATTAATTCCATTGATTGAGCGTTAGTGATGTCCTCAGTAAATGCTCTGTAAGTTGTATCACCCATTTTAAGCACGATATCCGCTGCTTGTTGGGTAACTGACATCTTGCCACCGTTGAATGAAACGGATGGATCATATCCCGCTAAACGACCTAACTGGCCGTCCATGCTACCAAGTTCATCAGTGATAGCTCCGTTGATATCTTGACCAGTGAATGCGTCGATAGCTCCTTGGGCCATATAGCGCATTGAACGGGCTACTTGGTCCGCTTTGCTATCAATACCAATGATGAAACCTTTGTCCGTATAGATACCGAACTGACGGAATACACGGGATGGTGATTTGATACCAAGCAAGGCTTTAGCGCCATTAATCGCATTACTTACCGCACCTTTAACTGCTGAAATCAGCTTGCCGGCTGCGGATGTGACCCCGCTAACGAAACCGCTAATCAATTGAGAACCGACGCTTGCAGCTTGTCCAACGAATCCACGGGCTGCACTAAGCGCACCGCTGAACGCTGAGCGAACCGCTGAAATGATACGCTGACCGGCACTTGTTACCGCTGAGACCACGGCACTAAATCCGCTAGTGATAGCTGACTGAATTGAGCTCATGGCACTTGTTACCGCTGATCTAACAGCGCTCCAAGCTGAGCTAATGATACTCTGAACGGAACTCATAGCACTTGAAATGATTGACTGGATAGATGCCCATGTGCTTGACACAGTGCTAGCAATCGCACTCAATACGCTGCTAATGAGCGACAGAATAGCGTTCCAAATTGCGCTGATAGTGGCTTGAATAGCTGACATAATTGACGTGATAGCCGCTTGAACTTGCGAGAAGTTTCCAGTAACCAATCCGACGATGGCAGCTAATACACCAGCCAAAACAGCTTGAATCCCCGTCCAGATAGCGGTCCAAATCGCTTGAATAGCTGACAAAGTGCTTGAAATAATGCTTGAGATACCGGCCATGATAGGAGACAGAATAGACATGATTGTATTCCAAACTGTTGAAAAAACTGTCTGGATAACTGTCCATGCTGCTGACCAAATGGATTGAATCACGGCAATACCAGCACTAATCACATTGCCAATTGCGGTCATAGCTCCACCAGCGATTTGTTGAAGCAATGCCCAAAGCGTTTGGAATGGAATAGCTAACAATGCCCATGCTGCGTTCCAGATTGCGAGAATGAACTGAATCCCCGCTTGGATAATCGGGCCAATAGCATTGATACCGATTGAAACAAGAGACTTGATGCCTTCCCAGACAGTAGACAAGATAGTTTTGAGTGTTTCCCACGCTCCAGACCAGTCACCTTGCAGAATCTGCATGCCCATTTTGATGATGTTGAGGATAACTTCAATGACCGTTGAAATAACTGTGGTGATCATTTGCCAGCTTGTCGAGAACAGTGTAATCAGCAAATTCAATCCAGTTTGAACCACCGGAAGAATAGCGTTCATGACACTTTCAATTATGCCCTTGAACATATTCCAGTAAGTTGTCGCCGTCTGCATAATCAAGGCGTGGTTTTCGTTCCAGAACGAAGTCAACTGCCCCCAGATTGACATGACAAACGACACGATGGCTTGAACAGCACTAGTTATTGCACTCTTGATGGTTTCCCAGATTGCAATGACTTGTGAACGGAAATTCTCGTTATGATTCCACAAATCAACAAGCGCCGCTACTACCATCCCAACCGCTAACGCAATCCCAGCGAACGCAGCAAGGGCAGCAGCAGAAACACCACTGGCAGCACTACCAAATGAAACCATCATGGCTTCGCCACCTTCGAAAGCCATTGAAAAGCCTTCTACTGCTGCGGTACCACTTGAGAAGAACCCAGCAAGCGAGCTGATAGCACCACCAATTGTGCTTAGTGCAGAAACGACGTTACCAACCCAAATGATTAAGGTCCCAAGCACTGTGATAATAGGCCCCGCTGCTCCAACGATAAGCGCTGCCCATTTAACCCAGCCATCCACTGGCAGATTGTCCCAGATAGTCCCTAGAACACGCACCACATTGTCTTTAAATGTGATGATTGTCTGCTTCATGTTCTCCATGAGCTGCTTGATATTAGCTTCATTGTTACCAAGACCAGCCACTAAGTTCTCAGCGGCTGCTTTCATGGAATTAAACGAACCCGAAACGGTTGTACTTGCTTCTTTGGCAGTCGTTCCGGTTACTCCAAGCCTATCTTGAGTAATACCGATGGCATCAATCAAGGTGTGGAATGGAATATCACGGATATTGTCAGCCGTAGCTTCAAACTCACCATTCAAAACACCAGACTCATTGACCAAACGAGCCATTTCGGACATGGTACCACCATAACCGAGTTTCAAGTTATCCAACATTGAATAGTTGTCTTTGGCGAAACCTTGATAAGCGTTTTGAATGTCCGTCATGTTAGTACCGAACTTGTTCGCATTATCTGACATTTGGACAAGGGCTTTATCCCCGTATTTCGCAGCCTTGGCAGTATCACCGCCTAGACCTTGCAACAAGGTAGCTGAGAAAGACGTTACCTGCTCCATGTATCGGTTAGCAGATACACCAGCCGTCCTATAGGCTCGGTTGGCGTTCTCGATGACGTTGGTTCCCTCACGGTCCATTGTGTTATAGAGCGCTTGGGCTTGTTGTCTGGTCATGCCGTAGTCTCTGGCTAGCGTATTAACACTTGAACCATTCTGTTTGAATAGCGTAGAGACACCACCCAACGATTGCTCAAGGTCTGCATAACCTTTGATGACGGCAGTTAACCCTCCAACCATTGGCAGTGTGAAAGCTGTAGTCATCCCAGCTCCGACCGACTGCATGGCGCTACCAACTGACTTTAAACTGCTACCAACTTGAGCAAGCATGCCCCCAGACTGACTTCTCAAATCAGCAAGGGCAGACTTAGCAGCATTGACCCCATTGGTGAAGTCACTTGAGTTGGCACGCAATATGGCCGTAACGTCAAAAGATGCTCCCATTAACTACCCCCTTTCTTTGTTTGATTGATGATCCTATTCTTATCAGCTAACGAGAGCGCTCGACTTCTTGGCACAGTGTCCTCTGGTTTAAATATCTTGCTGAACTCTTTTTCATGATCATAAAACTCATTAAAGGTTCTGTAAGCTGAGCGAACACTCTTGCCCTTGCCTTTGGTAGCTTGCACGGTCTGGTTATACCATGCTTGGATTGCTGCATTGAAGCGGATATCCTCTTGTTTAATTGCGTAGGCGGTATTGTATACCTCAAATTCAACAAGCGTTGTCCTGGCAGCTTCTACGTAGCTCATGCCGTGTCTTGCAATCAACAAAGCCATTGCGTCATCATAGCTGAAATCATAATCTGGTTGACTTTGCCCTACTCTTGAACGTTCATTGCGAGTTTGAGTAGGGATGACGCTTTTAACTCGTCAATAATAGAGTCGATTGTCTCTTTGTATTTCTCTTTGTCGATCAAATCAGCAAGATAGGCTTCAATGTCAGCGTCACTTGGTTTTTGTGGCGCTGTAATCGTACCAGCTTTGATGATATCCACGAATGCAAGAGGGTCGTTGATAGCGACACCGGCTGAAATCAATGTCATAGCACCGTAGCCAGTCTTCATGCCTTCAAGCTCCGCTGAGTGCAATTTGTTGATCTCACGCAAGAACGCAAGTCCGAAAATCAAATTAAAGTCTCGTCCGTTGATAGATAGAATCATGTTTTATTTCTCCTTTATACAAAAAAAGCAAGGGCACAAAGCCCCTGCAGTTAGACTAGATAGATGAAACTAGGCTGTCTTCTTTAGCAAGAGTGTGGTAGTCGTATTGAGCGCTTGCGACTGCTTTCTTCTGAGCTTCTGTCAAGCTGTCAGTTGAAATAATACCGTTGCCGTCGATAGCCATCTCGTAAGAAAGCTCCACTTTGTCGTCAGCGGGTGCTGAAATTTCAAAGTTCTTAAGATAGCCTTGGTAATATTCAACGTCATAGACATCTTTTCCACCAGACGCACGCTTAGAAGCAAGGTCGACTTGCCAGCATTCTACTTTGTCGCCTGCGATAAACCATTTACGCATTTCACGCCACATCTCAGTAGTAGTACCGTCTTCACGATATGCAAGTGATACGAATTCCCCAGAAACTTCACCGTCTGAAATTGAGTTAACCACACCGTCTTTAGTCTTGGTAGTTTCGACCTCTTTCTCAGCGTTGATAGTGTGTTCTGTTTGGAAACGTACTTTAGCAGCGTCTTGCGTCTTTTGGTCTTTGACACGACGGAAGAAGACCATTAGGTCTTTACCCAAAATAAGTTCTGCCATTTATTCCTCCTTTTTGGTATATGAAAATGAAAAATCCAGCACAATGTGGATCAATGGCTGGACGTCTGTATTATCCGGTAAGACTTGCTTGTCTGTACCAGTTTTCAATAAGTTGTATTCAAACCCTTTAATTCGTTCGCTAGCTTGTTCCAATGCCTGACAGTGGGCGTCTAGCTCTGCACGCTGCACTCTAAGTCCGTAGATATGGACGGTTTGTCTTATCGTTCCAAAATTGTCGTTATTGAGCGTAGGTGCTGAGCTATTCTCACCGATGAAAGCGAAAGGATAGCTAGCTGACGAATCGGGTAAGTAGTCGTAAGTTGCTAGTTTCTCGCTAGCAATAGCAAATAGATTTCTGAATAAGTCGTGGCTAGGTGTCATTTAAAGGCTCCTTCCATAACTTTTCGGATTTGTTCAGTGAAGTAAGGCTCGATTTGTTGCATCATAGGACGCATAAACGGCTTACCAGGCTGATAGCGTGTGCCAAACTCTTGAAACCCGCTATAAGAGGCAGCTGAATGGATGTGCGATTCTTCGCCCATGTGCCTAGTGGTGATATTAGCTCTCAAGAAGCCAGTATCAACTGGCGCAAGCCCTTTTGAAATGCTCTTGCCTTTCTCAGCTGAGTTTTTAAGGGCTGTTTGAGCTTGTGTCCTAACCCCTTGACTTGCCTTATTCAAAGCAGCAGCGAGGACTGTGTCCCCTCTCCACTCAATCGTGAAATTAGCCATTTAACTCACCTCTTTTCAATCTGATTGCGCCCTTAATCGGTGCGTCAATGCGTTCGATAGGGTAATACTTCTTGCCCTCGTATAAAGCGTAGTCAAATGGCTTCTGCTCTTGATTAAATCGGCATATCATGACAACGTCCGACCTACTCCCGTAGGCTTCAAATGCACGCTGCTGGTCAATAAAGTTAACCAAACAAGGCACAATCTTACTAGACTGCGCCTTTTCTTCGTGCTTATCAGTTATCGGGTTGTAAGTCGAGACACCCTGCTTCACAAGCTTGATGCGGTGCGGTGTTTTCATAGAAACTTCACCTTACCTTTTCGAGCCAGTGAACCGTCCAGGCCAAAATCTTTATCCAAAATCTTTCTGTAAGGCTTGAACATGTCGTCCCAATCTTCGTAGGTGACTGAATAGCCGTCTACGTTCTCGGTTTTGACACCCTCTGACCCCTTACGACCATAGAGTTTGTAAACAACATTTTCGATGATGAAATGATATTTCTTGTCAATCTCGGTTGTTCCGACTAATGCTTTGAAATAACTCTCAGCGTCGTTGACTAAGTCTTCAATCAATTCATCCTCAAGATCGTCTTCAACGTCGATACCCAACCGACGCTTAATCTTCTCAAGTTGGATATCGTTCATTTTAGACCTCCTCCGCAGCCTTTAGAAGTTCTTCTAAATCTGCTTTCTTTGCTTTGGTATCATACTCGATACCAGCTTCATCGAGTTTTGCTTTGAGCTCTTTGACTGTAAGCTCTTTTGACGGCTCGACTTGTTCGATACCGCCTTTTTCAAGAACTTCTGCCACACGCTCTTTAGATGGCTCATAGCCTTCTCGTGGGTAAACTTCCCCGACTTGGTAGATATACTCGTTATCTTGCAAGTCACGGAATGTGATCTTAGCTTTATAGGTCATTTAAACCTCCTGACTAGACTCCTACTGGTTGGATAGCTGCAAATGCTTCGTCGTTTGGAATCGCTACGGCAATTTCAAAGATAGCACGGAGCGCTTGCATGTCTTGTTCGAACAAATGAACGTCACCAGAATCGAGTGTGCCGTCATTTTGAACCTTAGACAAAGTAGCTTGGTCTGCAATTTTAAGACGCAAGTTAGTGCCGTTTGGAATACCGTACACCAAGCCGTTGAAGTTACCAGTGATCAATGTACCTGCTGGGTAAGTTTGCCCGTCTTGCAATTGAAGTTGAGAATATGGAAGACCGTCAAGCTCACCGATTGCGTTAGGGTTAGCTGGTTTAGTGAAGATGTGTTGACCACCGTTCACATTGTCTACAATTCCACGGAGTGTGCGGTTGATTGTGCGGTGTCCTACGAATGCGTTAGGTTCTTTTTCTGACTTGTCCTCAACGTCGTAGATGTTATTGAGGTTGATGTCGCCAGATACGATGTTTTGAGCACGTTTAGCAGACGCCAAAACGTTAGCACCGAATGGGTTGTTATACAAACCAAGGAACGCAGCCCCGTCGATTTTCTTGTTAAACAAGTCAACGATCTTGTCCTTGATTGATTCGAAGAAGTCAGTCCAAGTGTAGTTGAGAACTTCTTCTGTCACTGGCAAGATAACCGCCAATTTACGAGATTCAAGAACGTAAGATTTAGTTTGTACTTTTGCAGTACCGATTTTTTGACCTTCACCCACGAAGTAAGCGTCTGTCAATTGACCAACTTCTACGCCCTTGCGGACCATTTTCCCTTCCATTTCAACTTTTTGACCAAGCTGAATGACTTTTGAAGTTTTAACAAGTTCGTCAGTGAATAGATCAGTGATGTATTCTGATGTAATCTCTTTCCCAAGAGAATCAGACAAGAGGACTGTGTCCGGATTGAATTTTTGTTGAGCCATGCGCTCTCCTTTCTTTGATTAGAAATTAGTGATTTTGGCTTTATCAAACTTGTCTTTTTCACGATGTGAACGCCCTTCCTCTCCACCGCTGGTGCGAGGTGGTAGAGCTTTGGCTTCCTCTCGTTTCTGCAAATTTAGAATGTTAGCCATGTTTGAAACAGCTAGCTTAGTAGCTTCTTCATCGCCTTTAACAACGAAGGCAAGCGTTGACTCGTTAACAGGCACGCCTTGAGCTTCGAGCTCTTTAATAGCGATATCCTGCATTTGACGTTGAGCGATTTGAGCTTGAAGCGCTGCAATTGTGCTCTGGGCTTCTTCGAATTCTTTATCCCGCTGTTTCTGTTGCAGCTCTTGAAGTTCTTCTTCACTCATTTTAGCTTTAGCAACGGCTTCCTCGATTTGAGATTGAATACCGGTTTGCATATCAGCAATTTCAAGAGTATGTTTTTCTTCCATCTGCTTGAGTCTACGCTGCATTTCAGCGACTGACACCATCTTCTCCTCTTTTTCTGGTTGGCTAGCTTCAACCTCTTGAGGACCCTCAACTGTTCCAAGTTCTTTTTCTGCCATGATAGGCTCCTTTCTTTACGCTTTTACGTCCAACCTCGACGAACTCATGCAGCTTTTAATGTCCTCAGCACGGTCTGGACAAGGGGTTATTCACCCCACACACCGTTAACAGCTTCTTCATCAAGAGTGCTGCCACCGGCTTTGTATTCCATTTTGATATGTCCATACGCTGAACAACGACAGTTAGGGTGCATTGGGTACATGTTAACCCCTTTTTCCGCCTTGTTAATCGGTATGGCTTTTCTATCCAAGGGCTTACAGATATCGCAAGCCCCACTTTCAGCGACATAGATTAGATGTGTGAAGTCATTCTCCTTCAACATCATCAATTCTGTATCAGCATTAATGCGAGCTATTTCGGTCTTGAGTAGCCGTTGGGCGTTGGCCTGGCTTGTGTTGTATTTCTTAGCTAATCGTTGCCGTTCCTGCTTAAAACCGTCCATATCGGTGAAGATACGTGCTAACGAGCTAAACACATCCTTCTGCATACTTGCATGAAGTCCATTCCTGCCCCAAACTCTGCGACTAAAATTCTGCCCGTAGAAATCAGCGTCTAAAATAGCTCTCATGCGGCTTACTGCGTTGACAGCAGAATTGCCCAAGATACCCGCTTGGCGCTTAAATTCGGCTAAGTATTCACTCTCACGCGCTTCGTCGAAGACTTCGTTAACGTCTGATATAAGGCTAGCTATTTCAAGTCTTAATTCTGCTTTGAGTAGCTCCAAACGACTGACTTTCATTTTTAAGTTAAACAGCCTTAGCCATTGGTTAGTGCCGTGTGAGAAGTCCTTCTCGACTACTGCCTTTCTAGCTCGGTCTCTGTACTCAGTAACATCGAACTCACTAGCCCGCTTCATCGCTTCGGCACGGCTTAGCCCCTCTTTGTCAGCATATCGCATGTAAAACCCGTTTATTTGGCTTTGTATACGGTTATATGACGCTTGATAAAGCTCTTTTAAGACCTTGTCACGTTCGATGTCACGCTTGATTAGGTCTGATTGTGCTTTGCGTTCAGCATTGTAGCGTTCATTATTCGTCATCATCCTCAACACCTACAATCTGACTAACTTCTAGATCAGTAGCCCCGCCTTCTTTGAGCAAACGGCTCTTTTCTTTGCGTGCATCAGTGAAACTAGCTGATTCCATAAGTGTTTCTTGTGAGATTTCCATGCCAGAATTGATAGCTGATTGAATCTCAGCCCATACATCCGTTGGTAGGTTCTCATGAAACGTAAATGTCAGCATGTCAGCGTCCACTGGTTCGATACCTTTGAGATTGGCAGACAGCAACTCAAGCAGTTTATAGCGTCGTCTAAGCGCTTTGACAAAGAACCCACGCTTAACGGCTGTAACTTGCTGTAAGTCAACTAGCTTGTAGCGGATAGCTATCCCAGACGTAGCTGAGAAAGTCGAGTCATCCTGCAAGTTAGGCAATCCAACAATTCGGAAGAAGTCTTTAATCAAGCGTGACTTGTACGCTTCGACACCGCTGACATCATATTGCTTGTAGATATAGCCGGCGTCTAATGACGTTTGCTGCCCGTTGTGTCCGACACCACTTTCAAGCACTAGCATGTTAGCGTGTTTCATTTTCATGATGTCAGACGCATTCATACCCGTACTTTCAACATCGCCCTTGATAACTAGCATTGCGTCATTAAGGTCTGACATGTAGTTAGCTGTGTCCGACTCTGCTGCGTCGTAAGCGTCGATAATCGGGATACCTTTCTCCCAGTCTCCCGAACGCTCTCGGTTGTTCTGCCACTCGACCACTGGCACCATACCAAACGGATTTTCTTTTCGCTCGATTTCCTGCCAGTTTGGATCATAGCTAACAATCTTGTTGTCGGTGTAGACCGTGACAAACATCTCACCGTTGTAAACCGGACAATGAACAGCCGCAATGATATCCTTTCGGACGTCTGCGCTGCGGATTGTGAACATCTCCCTTGCGTCAATCAAGACCACTGCCGGATTGCCAAACTCGTCATAATAATGCAGCTCGAACGCTCGCCCAAAACGTGAAGCGTCATAAACTAACTCACGGTTAAGGGCTTCAATGTCGTTGTAAGCGTTGAAATCGTCAATAGCCGTCAAGTCGCTGTTAGTATCAGTGGCACCGATTGAAATAGGCTGCCCCACTGTATAACCAGTGAAGAAACGGCTAGCTTGTCCGCCCAGGTCATGCCTAATACGGTAGTCAGCTTTCTCTGGCTCTAGTCGTTTACGACCATTTAGAATGGTGTAGTTGTTCCCATTTGAGTAGCTTTCTAGGATATTCAAGCGGTCTATCTGTCCGTCTTGGAACTGAGCTACCATCTTCTCTAACTTCTCACGCCCTTGGAACGTGTCCACTAGGTCATCCGCTGACTGAGTCATGAAGTGTGTGTTAGCTTCTTTTGGGAAACGAAGGAAGTCTTCACGTTTTTGCAAGCTAGTCGGTTCCATGTCTCGCTCGAATTGATATGATCTAGGAATGTACTGGCCTTCATGTAAGATGTCGTCAGCACTATGTGTTGTGTTCGTCATTCTATCTCCTTATCAGTTTGTTAACCCGTCTAATCTTAGCGTCTACGTCCTGTCTATCCTTGACGAAAATAAGGTTTTGCAGTGCGTACCTAATCGCATCGATACAGTGGTTGTAACTATCACACGGCTTGTTGATGTACTCGTTTGTATGCTTATCTTTCTGCCATGTATAGTTCTCAAGTTCCTCAATCGTCTTGACACATCTCTCATCAACGACGATGTCGAACTGTTGCAAGAACTGAATCCCTTGTAGAACCGAACCTTTCCCCTTATCTACCGGGATAGCTCGACGCAAGCCTAGCGTTTGCAACTCAGCAATTGATTTCTGTTCCGCTGAATCAGCCATAATCACCTCTTTTGAATAGCCCAAGCTAGTGATAGCTTCTGCTATCTGGTTGTTAAGTAAGCCCTTTTTGACATACTCCTCTAGGATGTATAGCCGCTTATTCTCTCGGTCTATTTTGACGTGCATAAACGCCGTGGGGTCGTTTGTAAATCCAAAGTCAAGACCAAAAAAGGACGGTAGCTGTTTAAGCTCGTCCTTATTGAGTAATCTCTTTTCGTACTTTGGAAATACTAACTTATCGAGGGTGGCAAATTCACCCAAAGCATAGATTTTGTAGTAGGCTTCGTTTCGGTTTGCTAGCTCCTCGATATTCTCCTTGGTCAAGTCATCCAGAAAGCGATTGTCCTTGTACGTCGTTTGATAAACCACTGTATTTTTAGGGTTCTTCACAAAGAACGCATTATAAACCCAGTTAGCCTTAGACACGGGGTTAAACATCAAATAGATTTGTTTCTGCTTGTGCGCTTTATCCCTCAAACGAAGTGTCAGCTGTGTGTAGTCATCAAGCGTAAACTCTGACGCTTCTTCCATGACTACGTCTGAAATACCTTTGATTGACTTGATTTTCTCTGGGTTGTCCATCCCCTTGAAAATCAGCTCAGCCCCGTTTGGCAATTCAATACGGAATGCGCTCATGTTAACCTTGCATAGATTAAGCACACCAAAGTAAGACAAGGCTGCTTGCACGTCCGCAAACACCGAATCACGAACCGTAGAACCTACTTTTCGCAATATCAATATTTTACGGGGTTTATCCCACTTTTTAAGAGCCTTGAGGACTATCTTTTGGAAGACACCGTGACTCTTACCGCTAGACGCTCCGCCGTAGTGCACCTCAGTGAAGGTGTCGTAATCAAACAAATGTTCATAGATATGCCGATTAAACACCTTGCTTGGATTGATTTCAAGATTAATCGTCATTCCATTCACCGACATTAATATTGATATCTTGCGTTACATCGGCTTCGACCTTATCTGTCCACATTCTGTAACGTTTACCGATATCAACTGCCGCAGCTCGACGGGTGGCAACATTCGGCTTAGCTTGAGCAATGCGCTGCATACCTTCGCCATCTAGGACAAGCAAGGGTTCTTCAACCTCTCCACGCATTACGGCGGTAAGAAATTCCATGACCTCTTGTTGATCAGCAACACGTTCTGACTTTAACTGTTCCAGTCGTTCGTCTATATAAGCCTTGACCTCAGTATTTCTTAGTAGCTTACTACCATTGACTTCTGCCGTCCTTATTTTCTTAATACTAGGATAAGCCTTCTTGTACGCTTGCGTAGCGTTTAGGCTGATGATGTACTCATCGGCAAACTTTATTTGTTTTTCGGTCATCCCATTTTCCATCAACTCCTTTCTGATACTGAAAAAGACAACCCACAAAGTGAGCTGTCTCTGATTTTCTTCGATAATATAATAATACCACTTTAAACAGTTGTAAGATACCGTGCTTTATCCGTCAAAATACCGTCATTTCAACATTCTACAACTAATTTGCCATCTCTATACAATTCAGCAAATGCTAGGATAGCATTATTTAGCAATTCTTGAAAAGCCGTCCTCTCGAATCCGATTGCTTGGGCGATTTGCCAGTTTGGTTTCGGTGGGTATGCCAGATATTTCTCTATCAGTATTCTGCGATAGTCTGGACGATATAGCCCGCTAACTGCTTGCTCTATGGCTTCTAGCTCGTTCATAGCATCGACACGTCTGACTGCAATATTTTCCACCGGTCTGCTCACCCCACTGCCACCTCTTGGCATGAAAGTAAACTCTTGTGTAATCTTCTGCTCAGCGCTATCGTGTGCTATCTCTCGCCATCTTGGATATTCTCGAAGTTTTCGCTTGCAACCTCTGATAGTTGCTTTCTCATCAATTTCCGGCAATAGCATTGTTCTGCCCTCTCTGGTATAATAGTAGTGTTGACTTTCAAAGAGTGCCGGCCATTGTGTCGGTCTTTTTTATTTTAGCCCTAGAAACATTAAGAGATTTATGAAAAGATTGATGTATTTGTTCTTGGGCCTTTTGCCACCTCCTTCTAGATCAGCAATACCGGCAAGATTGCTAATCGCTGTAGTAAATGCAATTTTGATATCAATAAGAAAGAGGGTTGTTTCACATCCTTTTTTCTTATATTTGCCGGGTTTTTGTTGAGCAAGGTCTGTCAGCTTGCTCGTGTCGAAAAAGTGTTAAAAAAGTGTCCAAGCCACTAAAAACCTATATCCATTTTTTAGTGTTTGACAGACAATGACTGGCAAAGGAGTCGAACCCTTGACAGCCTGCGATAGATAAAATCGTTATCGGAGATATTTCTCCTTTTCAAGAATAAAGTAGTAGAATTATGGAAATTTTATCCAGTTTCCGCATTGTGCATCCACGACCAGTCACGCTTCCGCTGATTTGAATGAAAAAAATAAAGGATTCCTCTTTTCCGTATTTAGATTGACTGGTAATAGCTAGCAAGGGAGTCGAACCCTCATAGACCGTTCTAGCTACACGCCTAACGCATAGGCTTTATAAAGTGCTTTTCTGACCGTGATTTTCTCTCGTCCAACCTTACCCTTGGACCTATATTTAAGTATGATGCGGTCAATTTCATCATCTAACCGCTCTGACCACTCATAATTATTGAAGACATAGTCAGCAATTTCGCTGAATAGCTCTCTTGACAGCATCCCTTCCATTTGGATTGCTTTTAGAGGTGTTAGGGCGGCTTTCTCCGCATGGCAACAATTAAGGGCGTTTTGGCTTTTATTAGCACTTTTCTGGTCGCACCCTTTAACCTCTCTAATATAGTTGTTAAGGTTGTTGGGGTGTTCCTTGCGCAGTGCTTCCACTTCTTCACGGAACCGCTTGAAAAGGTGTTCTGGCAGTCCTGCATTGGTTTTCTCCAACACTGGGCGCGTGGTTTTACCTCTGGTGTAATTGGTAGATAGATAATCCATAAGGTCGTCGAATAATTCATCAGAAATAATGCCCTCTAGTTTCTCGACTGTTCGAGGTGAGATTCTCTGACGTTCCACGACTGCGCTGTTAAATGCTTGATATATAATGCGTGCTTGCAGTTCGTCGCACTGTTTCACATCTTGAAAGAATTGTTTATAGGAGCCTTTTTTGTGAGCTTGTCTTAGTGCTGTATGTTCGCTGACTAACCTCTGATATAATTCTGGTGTCAGTCCGGAATATTTGTATTTCACGCTCATGAGCTCACCTCTAATAGTTCCGGATTCTCGTATATATTCCCTGCAATTTCGCAATCGGCATGTCGTAGCCACAATTCACATCCGTATTGCTTAGATTCAAGACGATATGCTCCGCCTCGATGTCTTACGACTTCGTAATAAGTTGGCTCAGAATAGACATTCTTAGCCATTTTGACTACATCCCCTTCGAAGATTTCTTTGCCATCCTTGTCGGTTAGTCCTGTTGATTGCATGAGTTCGACCTCATCTGGATACGCTGTGATATAATCGTTTGCTGCCGCATTATTCAATTCAAGCTCTTCAAGCATGTTGTTTTGAAACCACATATTTTTAATTGACATCATCGCCCCCAGCTCACAATGCCACGCTCTATATCTTGGAATCATTGTCCTCGCCCCCTCAAATAGCTAGGGATATCATCCCCGACATTTACCGCATCGTACTGTTCCTTGCTAACTAGAAACTTGCCATACGCTCCACAATCGATAGTGTAGAGCTTTCCAACCATCGATTTTCCAGTAACTTTGCCATGTAATTCCACCGCATTGTCAGCTTTGTGGATAACCACAGTCTCGATAGGCCGGTTGACTACTCGCATGACAGTAATCACGTTGATTGCTAGTGATACCATGAGTAATACCGTGGCAATAGCTAAGTCATTATAAATCGTCTTCTTTAACAAACGTCCCATTAATCATCTTTCCCTTTCTGTTCTTAATTTCTTCATACGCAATACCAAGACATTCGGTCACATCTAGGTCTAACTGGTGTGCTAGCACGATAATTGTTACTAGCGTGTCACCGATAGCGTCCTTCAACGCTGCTTGTGGTTCCGTGAATTTTGTCGGTTTCAAGAGGACATCCCGAATTTCTCCGACCTCTTCCGTGATTCGCATCCACTGAATTTTAGGGTCAGCTTGCTTTAAATTTCGCTCGTCTGCCCAGTGGTTGATTTTAGTGATTAAGTCACCGAATGTGTTATCAGTATCGTAACCAAGCAAGTAAGGAATTGATACATCGAAGTAGTCAGCTAACTTCTTAGCGTTACTTCCTTTGATTTCATGGGTGCCATGTTCCCAATTAAGAATGGTCAATTTTGTAACCCTAATTTTTTCGGCTAACTCCACTCTTGTCATTCCCCTTGATTTCCGTAACAGTTTTAAATTATTCATCCGTCACCTCCAGTTATAGATAATCAATGCTGACGTTCTATGGATGGTGTCATATCCGACTTTATACGTGTTAACTTGATATTTAATATCTACTAGATCGATGTTTTTGTGCCGTGATAAAAATTCTCCGATTAAATCATCGATTCTCTTATAAGGACGGTCTCTGTTATCAGTCACTATTTCATGCGTTTTAATCATTTATCAGTCTCCCTTCCCAGACAGTGTGCGCAAAGCGTAAACCACGGCTGCGACCATCAAGACGAATTTAATCGTTTCCATCACTCCACCTCTTTCACTTCAACGCCTGGGCAATCAAACACCCAGCCATTAAACATCATATCCATAATATCTTCCTTTATTCCCTATGCCAGTTTTTATCAACGTTGTTGCCCAAGAATAGCTTTTGCCAAAGAAAATACTAGCTTCTCTTCGTGTGTTGAAAAAATATTTTTTATCTTCTAAAATATCTACAATTACACACGCCTTCTTTGTTTTGTCTGTCATAACTTTCATATGTTCGTCGCTAGATATTTTGGCTAAACCTTTTTTAAAGGCTCTTGCTGTATTTTCTTTACCAGTTACCCACTCCAAATTCTCTACTCTATTATCCGTCTTGATACCATTTACATGGTCAACCTGAGGTAGATTGTTAGGGTTAGGGATAAACGCTTTAGCAACTAATCTATGAACTCTAAAACTTCTTCCTCTTCTCTCTCCTTTTGAACCAACTTGAAGATTTATTTGTGCGTACCCATGGCGTTTATTGACTCTTGTTCTTACTTCCTTTTTAGTTACCTTATTCCCCTCATACCAATCCGCCACATATTGCGGCACTACTGGTTTTTCAAAGAACGAATCATATAAATCTTCAGCGTAAGCTACCGAAATGCGTGCTACCTTTGCCAATTTCTGTACTGCTTCTTGTCTATCCATCACATTCCACCATTTCAACCTTATACTTCTTAGCATTGCGATATTTAACACCTCTTAGACGGTGTAATTCATTAATCGCATCGTTTTTATTACTGAAGACACGCTCACTGTCTTCCATGTTGTCGTAATAAACAATTACTTTGTATTTCATATCTCTACCAATCTCCTTCCATTTTCCGATGTTCTTCGAGCGTATACCGGCGTGCCATAGTAACCAACGGTGCTAGCTGACACGCCTAACTGTTCAGCTATTTCACGCTTAGTTCCCATCGCTAGCAATTCTTCACCCTTGTAGAGTGCGTATTCCTTTGCTTGCATAGCTCCATCATCCTTCCTAACAATTCTTTGTCCGGTAACTGCTCCAACGTTAGGATGCGGTTGAGTTTCTTAATGTCGATGCCTAACTTGATGCTGATAAGTTCCATGTCCTTACGATTAGCCCAAAACCATCTTGAAAATTCTTGAGTCTGGCCTAATACACTTGTGTGGTCATAGCTACCGGGTGCATATACACCGACCAACTTGTCCTTATATTTGCTATTCATTCCAACTCCTTGATTTCAAATTCAATGCGTGGGTTAGGACTATACTTCTTACGAGCTCTCAACTCGCACACAATACTGTCATCCGTCCAGACGATACCCTTCTTATCAACTTTGTTGTACCCAGCGTTTGAAATGCTGTCAAAGAGTGCCTTGACAAGATTATCAACGTCGGGTTTTTTAGCGTGCCATAGCAATTCAGACATGAACCGCTTGAATATATCCCACGTTTTAGCTCTAGCCTTTGGCGTTGGTTTCTTTGATACATTAAGCGGGGCCTTCATGTAAAAGACGACATCGACTGAAATCGGACCGTCGAAGAATTGCCCGTCATATTCTTGCTCGATAAGTTGCGAACATTGACGACGCCAAGCCTTCATTTTAGGGTCTTCATAAGTCCCGAATTTGCTGAATCGTGGCCTTGTTTGCGGTTTAGGCTCGATGTTTAAAATCATTTTCATGCTTTCACCTAATTAGAAGGGTAAATCGTCACTAGTGATATCCATAGGGTTACTGTTCCCGTATGGGCTACTATCCCTTGCAAAGTTTGGCCCTTGTTGTTGCGGTGCTTGCTGACCATAAGGCCCTGCATAGCCGTTGTTATTGCCAAATGCTCCCGACGTATTGCCTTGGTTAGCGTTGCCACCTTCACGCGCTGCACGGCTTTCCAACATTTGGAAGTTCTCGGCGACAACCTCAGTGACATACACTCGTTGACCTTGCTGATTCTCGTAGCTACGGGTCTGGATGCGTCCAGTAATACCAATCAATGCCCCTTTTTTAGCCCAGTTAGCCAAATTTTCGGCTTGCTGGCGCCAGATAACACAGTTGATAAAGTCAGTTTCACGCTCACCGTTAGCGTCCTTAAAGGAACGGTTAACAGCTAGGCTAAACGTAGCTACTGCGACATTGCTAGGCGTATAGCGTAGCTCTGGGTCTTTGGTTGTTCTTCCGACCAGCACGACATTATTAATCATTGATTTTCTCCTAAAATTTCATAATTTACAAAGTTATCATCAAGCAATTTAGCGAATTGGTGCCATTGATTCTCGCCACCGTGGAATGTGAGGGCAAGATTGATCTTGTACGGCTCAACGGGCTTGCTAGGCGCTTCTTTTGGTGTCACTGGTTTAGTGTCTTCGATAACCTCGCCAGTCTCAGCATTTACCGCCTTAATTTCCTCGTTTGCTGACTGTTGGGCCATGGCTTCAATTTCTGCCAAGCGTGTCGCTTCTGCTTTCTCTTTAGCTTCCGCTCTCTGCTTGCGTTCTACGGCAGCATCGCGGTCTTTTTTCATTTGCTTGAGAATCTCCACTAGAGGTGTATCGTTCTGCAATGCTCTAGTGTATGGCTCAGCCGGTAGCTCATAGTCAAGGGCTTGTTCCTCAATCATGCCCACGTTAGCCTTGTATTCTTCCAGTCGGTCATACTCAGCCAAAACCAAAGCGTCGATTTCTTCGATGGTTTCTTTTTTGAGTTCCATCTTCTTGTCTTTGAAATACTTTTTCAAAGAATAGCCGGCGTACTTATCATTAAACGTGTCCTTGTCTAGCCCTGCCAGCTCGCACTTTTCTTCGAAGACTGACCGAACGTGGTCAGCTCGTAGCATAGCTTGGTGATTGTCGATTTCATCACGTTTTGCACGCAACTTGTCAACCAACTCTTGCAATGGCTTGCGTGATTTCTTCAAATTGCCCTCAAATTCTGTGAGTGGGTTCTTATAGATTTTGGAAATCTCTTTGCGTTTAGCGTCTAGCTTGTCATCAAGCCCTTTATAGCGAGTAATTTCTTTCTTGATGTCGCTATATTCAAGCTGGTCCAGTTGCTCGTCTGATAGCTCGCTAACTGCTGCTTGAATAGCTGCATCGAACTTGTCAAAATCAAAGTTGATTGTCCCCGGCGTATAGACCGGTTCAATCGTTTCAAGAAAATTGTTCGTTACGTCCTTCATGTTTTTATCCCTTTCGATTGTTGATTTGCGTTTGAATGTCGTTAGATACCACGTTAAAACCTGACACTAGCAACTCATGAAAATCATTGAGCTTGTACTTCTTCAAGTAGTAATTCGCCACTGTTTCGGTTGCTTGACCTGTGATTAGAGCTAGCTCATTGATTTGCTGCATGATGGTGTCATGTTGCTCTTTGCTAATAAAGTTAGGTTGGGGGTTGCTTTGTTGTTGGGGTTGTGCTTGTTGTGGTTGATGGTTGTGAGATTGGTTTGGTTTCAAACTTTCCTCTGCCACCTCGAAATGGTCCACATCTTCCTCACCAATTGCAAATAGTGCTTGTAAGGCGTACTTGCCGGCGTATGATTGCACAGCTCCCACCCATTGCGGCTCGTTCATTTGTTTTAAATCACCGTTACGAGTTTTCAAAATAGGTACCGGAGACAATTCTGCGAAAGCTACTGCTTGCTCTTTTTCCTCTCGGTTAGACGCCGTTGCAATAGCCTTGATGAAAGTCTTGCCAGAAAATTCGACTAGGTCATAGTTGACGACAACGCTCCAGTTTGATTTCAAACTTTTAAAGGCGTCGTAAATGTCCTCGACGTGCCTTGAAGCGTACTTGGCAGTACCTTCTTTCTTTTTTTCAAGTTGCATTTTTTGCTGCAACTCTGTGAATGTCATTTCTTCCATGTCATATCCTTTTTAAATGCCCCTAATTCTCAAATTTTGGGGGTTATTTGCCGTTTTACCGTTTCTCTAGTGTAATTGTGCCACTAGATTATTTAGGACGGTTACAAGCGATTTTAGAGCCGTTTCCTGCCTTTCGACTTTTTTAGGTTCCAATTCTCCCTTTTGAGTTTGTTGTTTTCTTGAGACAATGACAAGATTCTGTCTTGCTGACTGTTGATAATCTCGCCTAATTCTCGACCTAAATTCATGTACTTGTTCCGCCAACGATTTTCGACGTTGTAAACTTCTTGTTCCATGTTTAATGCCTACCCTCCCACCGCTTCAATTATTTAATTACTTGTCTTCTTTTCCGTTGTATTTCTTAAAGCTCAATCCCAAAGTTGTGATGCCAGCAGCGATTACTACTAGACCAAGAGTTGACATGATGCCCTCTTTTTCGCCAGTGTTAGGTAGAACACCACCGTAAACCGTCGTATTTGCCCCCTCTTTTGGCTCAGAATCGAGTTTATAAGCGACCTCGGTAATTTCTACCTCTTTTGTTTTCGGAGCGTCTGCGGGCTTATTAGGTACCTCTTTCGGTGCCACTGGTTTTTCTGGTGTTGGTTCTTCCGGAATTTCCAACTCTGGCAAGTCCAAGATAGGTGCATCGTTTGGCACCACTCCACCTTCGAATGGTGGGAGCTCACGTACTTCTGGGATTCCCGGAATGCCGCCTTGGAACTCAGGCTTGTCGTATTTCGGCGCTTCATTTGGCACTGTGCCTCCGTTCCATTCTGGCTTGTCGTAAACTGGGGCTTCATTCGGAACTGTACCGATTGGCTCAGTGTACTCAGGCAATTCACGAACCTCTGGAATACCAGGGCTGCCGCCCTCAAACTCTGGGATGTCAACTTTAGGGGCATCGTGTGGGATTTCAAACGTTGGTTCTGGTTTGTTTTCACCAGACGCATCACCTCTACCGCCTACTAGTTGGACTTTAGACGTTGACTTGCTGTTACTATCGTCCGCTGTCAAGGTAGCCTTGTTAGTTGGGTTAGTTGAATCTTTAACCGCTGACTTCAAACGTGTTTGATAGTCGATGTACATAATGCGGTTAAACTCTTTAAACTTAGCATCGAATCCGTCTGCTCGGACGTTCCATGATTCCAAGAAATCTTTAGCAGCATGGTCAATGCCAGTCCACTTGATAGGGTCCTCAACGAAATAGATGTTTTGAGAACCCTCTACGAACTCTTGGTTATCAGACCAAGTGTCAGAAAGGACAGCGTTATTCAAAACCTTACGAGCAGTGTTCAAACGCAAGGTCCAATTGATGACCTGTGGGTCTTGTTTATTTTGGCTGCCCCATTTTGAAAGAAGCTCGTCTGTTGGAAGCGGTCCTTCTTCGCCAATTTCAAATGTCTTAACAGTACCATTGAAGTTTACTGTCACTGGTTTGCCTGGCTCAACGACATCAAGCCATTTAGCATCGAACTTCAAAGACATCTTTTTATTCAATGGGTGCTCAGTGAAGTAATTATTGAATGTCGTTGTGATCACTCGTGTTTGAGCGTCAGCACTAGCCTTACCAATGACATCGCTGTTGTTGTAAACATCGAAGTCAAAGCTAGTTTGAAGACCAATCTCTTTAGGTAGCTCAGTTACTACCTTGTCACCCTCGTTGATAGCCATGCTATCCGGGAACTCAATATCTTTGTATTCAACTTCGAAAGGTGAATACTTGCCATTCCCATTAGGGAAGTTCACTTGTACGTTAGGATTCTCAACGGTAATAGTGTCACCGTTTTTGACAACGCTAGTAGGTGCCGCTGGTGTCTCAGCTACTGGTTGAGCTACTTCTGTAGTTGTTGCCGGCGCTTCTGTCACTGGTGCTGATTCTGTAGTAACCGCTGGTGTTTCCACTGGTGCCGCTGTTTCAGACGGTGTCACCGTAATGTTGCCCGCATTGTCAGCGGTATAGACATTGGCGGCAGTTGGCTGTGTGTCTGCGACTGGTGCGGCAGTCTCGTCCGCTGATACTGTGCCAGCTCCAATCAATAGAGCTGTAGCAAGTGCGAGTGTGCCACAAAGACCGAATGCTTTAGTTTTGCTGTAGCTTGGTTTAGCGATTGTTTGAGTATTGAAGTAAGACATGTTATAATCTCCTTATGATTGTTTTTCTAGCACGGGCCCTTACCCGTGTTTTTTAGTGCTCTCAACGTGCACCCAAAGCCCCACCGTAGAACATTTCAATGTTAATTAGACTTGTAAAATGGGAATATTAGGAAAAAAGATTTGTATAGTGTATGGGGAATTTATGAGTATAAGTACACTCCACGGCAGGGCCATGGCTGCACGCTGAAAGATTGACGTTAGTTTGTGTATTTTTGTTTGAGCCGCTCGTTCTTTTCCTCTGGGGTTTCAACCCACTCAAAGAATGGCTCCGGCTGTTTGGGTTTCTTCTTGGAAAATAGTTTTCTTAGTAGCTTCATGATGTCACCCGATTACTTGGTCTTCTGGCAGTCCATGAGTACGATTGTATTCACGCATTTGAACATCCCACATTGGGCGATTGTGGATTACGAATGTTTCTACTTGCTCTTGTTTCTTGTTTGACCAAATCCAGTTAAAAATTTTCATGTTGTTTCTCCTTCTTTGCTTAAAATACATGGACACCACGCTCAGCCCATTTGTCACGCAAACGGTTTTGAGCGTCTCCGTTATAGCCGCAGATATAGAACCCCAAGCCAAGATTTTCTTTGCTGTGGCATTTATCGATGATTTCGTCTTCAAAGATTTCTACGAATTTTTTAACTTCATCTAGGTCTTGTCCGCATGGGTAGAATAACCAGTCGTTATCTACTACAACGTGCCAGTTATCACCGAGTACGGTTTGGATTTTTTTGTATTCGATTTCAGCCATGTTTATTGCCTCTTTCTATTCTTCTAACTACTACTGTATTGTTATCAGTTAGTAATTATTATTAGTTAGTGTGCGGCAGCACCATATTGTTATCAGTTGGTGCGTGCCAACGCCATATTATTATTACTTAGTCTTTATTATTATTTAGTTATTATTAGTGTCGGATTCTTCAACTTTTGAACTTTTCAACTTTTGAACTTTTCAACTTACGTAAAATTCAACTTTTGAACTTTACAACTTACGTAAAGTCAGTAAGTTGTAACTCAGTTATCCACAACTTCTGTGGATAACTCTTTTTCAATCCGACTAACCCAATAATTCCAATAGCTATCTGTAATCGGTATGTCTTGAACAAGTGGATAGGTTTGAACACCTTGGCCACGTCCCAAGCTCTTCCGATAGATACGGATATATCCCGCTTTCTTCAACTCATTAAAGGCTGTTCGGTGTGCGTCTCTGCCGCTTTTAGAACGCTTGGAAAGTTCCTCAATGTAAGGCCGCCAATCGTCTTTATTGGTCATTAGCACCCATAACAAGCCTTTAGCTTGTAAGCTCAGTTCAGCGTTTTGAGCTGAGTGGTTATTCATTTGTGTGTAGTTGCTGTCTATATTCCGTTGAATATACTTCATATTCCATGACCTACGCTCCTTTCTGGTAGATGCTTGCCACGATATCGTAGTAGCTATGCCCTGCCGGTATCGTGTACTTAGTTAGATCATCAACTCTGGAACCATCTGCCATAATGTTGATTATGACTGGTTCCCATTTTGTTTTTTTCATGCTATAATTACCTTTGAATTATTTACCATAGCGGCTGACTCTGGCAGGGGTCAGCTTTTTTTGTTGCCTTGGCGACACTGGAGAACTAGCGAGGACTTTCGATTATATTTATTTTTAGGAGTTCTTATAAATCAAATCGTCTCACGCTAATGGTATTGCTTACGTTTTCAACAGATATGCCCCGCTAGCTCACTAGTGCCGTCAAGGTGACATCCTCAATCCTCTTGTTCGATGATTGGCAGGATGTCGATGGCTTTTAACTACGCTTCAAACAGACTCATTTGATGGTTAGCTGCAAAAATCTCGTCTTTGAGTTCTTGGTCGCTCAACCCCCAATTTTCGATAAAGATAACAGCGTTCTTAAATTCTTTAGCAGGAATTTCTTTGCGTCTTACACCGAAACGATCAATGATTCCTTGATTGATAGCATGATATGCTTTGCCTCGAATATGGTTGTCACGGTAAGCCTTGCTTTTCTTGCCTTCTAGCAATCCAACAATCTTTCTGTTTACAAGGTTAGTTAATTTAATTTCTTGTGCAGCGTTCACTCTCATGTTGTCTTCTAGGTTAGCGATACGTTCCTCATGGTTTTCAAGTGCATCTAGCATATTTCTAGTAACTGCTAGGTGCGATACTTGCCTTGCGTGGTCTTTACTTTGACCAATAATGTCGTTCGTCATAAGATTTCTCCTTCAATCACTTCGTCTTGTTCCAGTATCTCCGAAACGCTACGGCTGAGACTATTTAGCATAGTTAAGAATGTTTCGAGCTCAGTTCTAACTTTCGGATTATTTAACGCTGGTTTGATATCCAAAAACGCTACGCCGCCAAAGTTAGCAAGGAATTTGTTCCCTTTTTCCAAAAAGTTGATGGTGTGACGGTAAGCAGATACCTGCTTTTGGTAACTGTCTAATTGCCCTTGCGACTGTTCAATGGCTCTTGTCAATTCGTCGTATTTAGCTGACTTTTCATCAACCTCTTGACGTTGATTCATTAGCTCTTTGAGTTGTGATTCAATGAATTGCACTCGCTCGTTAGCCGCTTGTTCGCTATCTGAAAGCTCTTTGTTTTTTGCTAGTAGCTGTTTGTTTAGCTCTTGCGTAGCTTTGTAATCGTCTGGAATAACTTCCTTTTCGATTACCTTTTCAGTCGGTTTGACTGCTTTGGCACGTTCCAGCTCGCCTTTGACTGCTTCCAGTGCTTGGTCTTTGAGTTTGAGTTTACGTTTTACCTCTTGCAACTCTCTGACCGTTGGTGTGTCGCCTTGCTCAATCTTTTCGATTTGCTCTTGTTTTTCTTCCTCTGGAAGTGTTGCGATAAGGTAGAGGGCATTTATCCCTAAATTCTGTGACGTCACAGAATTTGGAAGCTCTTTTGCTACTTTCATAAACTGATTGGCTACCGTCTGACTGAACTCTATTTTCTTAAGCCATTCCATGAAATGCCCATGAGCCAAATCATTTTCTTTAACATGGTTTAACCGTCGCCCAATTTCCCAGATTGATTGCCCAGCTATTTGCTTGTGGTGGGTTATCTCTAATTCAATTTGAGAAAGGTTGTTAGACAATGATACTTCGTTCATCTAGCATAACCTCTTTCTTAATTCTTGACTTGAATAAAATTCAAGTTTTGTCGTAAAAAAATATTAGATCCCGTACAAATCGGATGCTCGAATGTGGTATTTATTACAGATAGTTACCATTTTCTTAGGAGAAATAGAAAGCGCATTTTTCTCCCAAGCGCTAACCGTTTGAGCTGTAGTACCAATGCTTTCAGCGAATTGGGCTTGTGTCAGATTATGACGGGCTCGTAGTTCTTTGATTGTAATCTTTGGAGCTGTTTTTGTCATTTTGTTCCTCCTCTCTAACTAACTTACAAACGTATTATAACTTGAATTAAATTCAATGTCAACAGTTTTGTTGATTTTTTTTCAAGTTTTTTTAAGTTTTTTATAAATCAACTTGAAAATAAGGAAAGTCTCCTATATAATATTAATATAAACAGCAAGGAGAAAGATATGGATTTGAATAAGCAAAGAGGAAGCAGAATCGAAAGTTTGAGAGCTAGCAAGGGTATTAGTCAGCTTGAATTAGCGAAAATGTTAGGTTATAAATCTGATTCGACTATTTCAAAGTGGGAAAGCGGCGCTAGCATTCCAACGGGAACAAAGATTGTAAAATTAGCTCAAGCTTTAGGGACTTCAACAGATTACATTCTTTTTGGAGATGGTCCAGAAACAACCGAGGAACAACAACCTAGCTCCCACGATATAGACGAAATTATAGCTAATGCAATGATGTTTGACGGGAAACCATTGAGCGAACATGACAAGCGGGCAATTCGGGGCATTATTGCCGGCTACATGAGCAGCAAAGAAAAGTGAGGGGATATGACTGAAACTGAATTGCTTGAGCAGTTCGACGTGTCTCTTTGTGAGTTTAGTTCTAACGATTGGCCCAGAAATGGTTTTATCGACCCTATAAACAGGGTTGTTTACATCAATGGGGATTTATCCCCCGAAACTCGTTTAAAGGTCATTTTACATGAATTGGGCCACCTAGAGCAGAACTCTAAAGACTATGAGCGTTTGCGTGAGAAATACGAAGCTCATGCCAATAGAGACATGATCCGTGGATTGCTCGAAAACGAATCCTTGGATGATTTTAACTACGTCCACTTTATGGAAAAATACAATCTCACCACGATTTGTGATGAGACGTTTGTAAAAAACGAATATTTAAAACTAAAGGAGATTAAAAAATGTTGAGTAAATGGAAAAACCTAAAACGTTGGCAAAAGTGGGCGATTGTGCTTGTCTGCTTGGCTGTTCTTGGGAAAGTTTTTGAAATAACTGGACTTGCACCGGAAACGAAGACAGAACCAGTTAAGACAGTCCAAACGGCTTCGTCTTCTTCAAAGGCAAAACCTAAAGCCAGTAAGCCGTCTAGCAGTGCCAAAGCGTCAAGCTCAAAGAGTGAGGAACAGCCTTCAAAAGAATCAAGCTCAGAACCAAGCTCGTCGGAAGATAAACTAAAAGACATTACCGAGGGTCAAATGGGCAGTTTTATCGACTACTTCAAGCAAGATTTGACTGATAAAGGTCTGGATATTAGCACATATAGCTTTTACAATCGTAGCACCATTTTATATATGACTGTGCCTAACGAGTATAAAACATATAGCAAGGCTGACTTACAGAATTTTGCTGACGGTATGCTCGCCAAAGAGCATGAAGCCTTCAACGTCTGGGCTGCAATCAACAATGTCCATTATGAGCGATATCCTATGTTTCACATTAAGACCGATGACGGTAATGCACTAGCTAGCCAAAAACTTAACGGAACAATGGAAGTTAAAGTTAAATAAGCAACAAAAAAAGCCTGTGCTCTATAAAGTTTGGCGACTTCAAGCACAGGCAATCAATTAGTATAGTAAAACAACGATGTATAAAAGTGTTTTACTATGCTCTATTTTATCACAGAATGGAGTGTAAAAGAATGGAAAATTGGAAAAAAATTGTAGGCTACGAGGGTCTATATGAAGTTAGCGATTTAGGTAATGTTAGAAGTCTAGACAAAGTTGTGCCAAAATGGGACGGTTTCAGATTGTTGAAAGGCAGAGTTCTGAAAAAGAAACTTACGCAATTTGGATATCACTCCGTAGCACTCACTAAGAACGGGAAACCGAAATATTACTTGGTCCATAGACTTGTTGCTACTTGTTTTATTGACAACCCAGACACAAAAACGAAGACGCAAGTAAACCATATTGACGGTAATAAAACTAATAATGCTGTTGATAATTTAGAGTGGGTTTCTGCTAGTGAGAATATTAAACACGCATTTAAAACTGGTTTAAAATCAGTACAGCAGTCTCAAATTGACACCATTAGGAAGCTTGGGAAAAATAGTAATAAAAAGGTTCTTCAAATGGATCTAGATGGGAATGTGGTAAAAGAGTGGAACAGTATGACGGATGCTAGTAAAACTCTGAAAATCAATCTTTCTTGTATTTCAATGTGCTGCAAAGGTACAAGAAAAAAGGCCGGCGGGTTTGCTTGGAAGCATTCTGAATGCGGAGGTGACTCGAATGATTAGGAAAGTCGCCATATATGCACGAGTGAGCACCATGAATCAAGCTGAGGAAGGATACTCTATAGACGGGCAAATTGATAGCTTAGAGAAGTATTGCGAAGCTATGGGGTGGGATGTGTATAACAAGTATATAGACGCTGGTTTCTCTGGCGGCAGTTTGAAACGCCCTGAAATGACAAACTTGATTATCGATGTAAAAAAAGGTTTGTTTGACACGGTTTTGGTTTACAAACTCGATAGACTATCACGAAATGTAAGAGATACACTTTATTTGATTAAAGATGTGTTTAATATAAATAAAATTGATTTTGTATCCATCCAAGAAAATATCGATACTTCTTCCGCCATGGGAACTTTATTCCTAACTCTTTTATCTGCAATAGCTGAGTTTGAAAGAGAACAAATCAAGGAACGGATGCAGCTTGGCAAGCTGGGGCGGGCAAAATCCGGCAAGTCTATGCAGTGGGCCAAGACATCTTATGGCTATGATTACATCAAAGAAACTGGCACGCTCTCGGTCAATCCATATCAAGCCCTAATCGTCCGAAAGATGTTCGAATGGTATTTATCGGGTATGTCGATAACCAAGCTCAGAGACGCCCTAAATGAGCAATATGGGCAAGATAAAGAGTGGAACTATAGAACAGTTAGGGTTATCCTCTCGAATCCGGTCTATTGCGGATATAATCAATTTAAGGGTCAGATGTTCCCTGGCACTCATGAACCTATCATATCCGAGGAAGATTTTAACAAGACCCAAGAGGAAATCAAAACAAGGCAAAGAACAGCCGCCCAGCGTTTCAACCCTCGACCATTTCAAGCTAAATACATGCTTTCTGGTATAGCTCAATGCGGTTACTGTCCAGCCCCTCTTGCTATCAAGTTAGGCATGAAACGAAAAGACGGCACACGCTTAGTCAAATACGAGTGTAAGCAACGACACCCTCGAAAAACGAAAGGCGTGACAGTATATAATAACAATGAAAAATGCGATTCTGGATTTTACTTCAAAGACGATATAGAGCACTTTGTCTTGACCGAAATCAGTAAACTGCAAACTGATTCAGACTATATCGACAAGCTATTTTCAAACACTGACAAAGAGACTATAGACCGAGACAGCTACCAAAAACAGATTGACAAGCTGACCGCTAAAATTAGCAGACTTAATGATCTATACATTGACGATAGAATTTCACTAGAGGAATTACAGAAACGCTCAAGCGACTTCATGGCAGAAAGAACAGCTCTTGAAAAAGAGCTAGACGCTGACAAATCTGTTAAAACCGTAAAGCGCAAGAAAGATATTAGACGGGTGCTTGACACCAAGGATATTTTCACGCTTGATTATGAGCAGCAGAAAGCCATAGCACGCGCCTTGATAAGCAAGGTTCGAGTGACTAGTGAATCCATCGTTATTTTATGGAAATTATAGAGCGTTTTAGTAACCTTCATTTCAATCAAGGTTACTAAAATTCTTGATTTGAGCATAAAAAATACTTAATAACGCTTAGCCTTTTTTGAAATGGTATAATAAAACAAAAAGGAGAAATCGAGATGGAGACTTGCAAACACACAATAGAAATTATAAACGATGAGCCAGAAAATGTAGATACACTACTTTTTGCTAAAACGAATCAAATAGATACAAGTTGCGGTGAGCATTACTCTTGGATGGGTCCAAGATTGAAGTATTGCATGTATTGTGGCAAGGAAATCCTTTACGCTACAGTTAAATATGAATACACAGAGGGATAGAAGTTAGAGTTGCTACTCTAGCTTTTTTTGTTTGGACAAAAAACTTGGCAGCATGAGCTACCAAGTCTTTTAAAAAGGTTGACATAATCGAGTTAATAAACATACACCTCTCCGTTATCAACGTACCCGACCTTTTTAACACCTTCAACTGGCTCCATCCCACGTTCTTCGACAAGGATGTCTCCATCTTTGTCTACCCAAAAATCAAGCATGTCTGCATATTCTTCAAAAGTCATGTCGTCCTTGAAGTTTTCAAAGTTATCTTCCAACGCTTTTTGTAATTGTTTTTCAGTAATCATTTTAGATACCTCTTTCTTCTCTTTGATAAGTTCTTCCAATTCATTCAAATCATCCACAGTAGCGTGGTTCCTAATAAAGCTACGTGCTGATGATCTTTTTGATAAGTAATTCCTATGCTCACGATTATTCTTATTCCACTTTTTAGTGGCTTTCGTTTGTGCGTCCATTATAATATTCCCCACTTTTACTTCATACATTTGGTCCCTTTTTTATGACCTGATCTATAAGCTGATAGAGTTACTTTCCCAGAAATGTTAACCCAGCAATCATGGTCCTTACTGTACTCGTAAGGATAACTGGTTATTTTAGAACCGTTCTCGTCTTTTTTCACTCCTCGGATAACTTTCCCGTTTTCTACGTACACGTTTTCACCATAAACTTCGTGCCATCCATCTTTTGCCATTTTACTTTACCTAGAGAACATTTTTGTTCTCCCTTTCTTACTTTCTATATATATTATAGTACATATACTATACATTGTCAACACTTTTATCAAAAATATTTTAGTTTTTTTGCAAAATAAAAAACCCCGACTATAAGCCGGGGACAGTTCGAGGAATTTATCGAAATGATACCAAGTATTCCGATGACTATGTTATCACTTATCGCATAGATTGGCAAATATAAAAAAGAGCTATGAGATAACCTCGTAGCTCTTTGCCTATGATGGACTTATATTATACCAAATAAAAAAAGCCCCAGCAAATGCCAGGGCTTTGACCACTACCACCATGATGTCCGAACTGTGGTCTGTCGGGAGGTGATACACTCCTTTTCGTTTTTTAGTTTGCGTGGTCTTGATTAAGCGAATGAACCGAATGACGTTACACGGCGGCCATTCTCTGATTGTCCTACTGCGACATAGCGACGATTTCCAGACCCGCCAATGTAACTGATCCAGATATAGCCGTCAACGTCACACCAGCCGTCATAGTTGATAGTTTCACCAGCTCCATAGACTGCCACGATTTCAGCACCCAGACCGGCGCCAGCTCGAACGTTAAGAGCTGACACTTCAACCGTGAATGTTCCGGTTTCCTCGTTAATAGTAATTATACCATCAAACGGGGTTGTTGTTGGTGCAGGGGCTTGTGATTGGTTATCCGTTGGGAAGTAGAACCAGCCTACAATACCATCAAAATTACGTGTATTGTAACGAGCGGGGCCACCAATGTAAAGGCTATCAGCGTTACCGTCGATATTCTGCTCGATAGTTCGCATGGTGTAGCCGTCTGAATCTTCGATAACCAGACCAGTGTGCCCGTATGGATGCCCTGCGATGTAAGTAGTATCCATGACGAATACAGCCCCACGGCGTGGACGGCTATCAAGGTTGCCTTCTTGGTTGTATTCCACTTCATAGCCTGCTGCTGCCGCTGAGTTTAGCAAGTCAATCGCATTTCCCCAAAGAGCACGCCCAAAGAAATTAATTGAGATAGAGTTAGGCAGGTCAACACATTGTGTCCCCCAACTTCCATCTGCATCGGTACCGACACCAGCGTTAGCTAGGTCTTCCGCGAATTGAATGATGTCATTATCTGTTGCCATATAGTAGGCCTCCTTAAATTATTTTTGAATAGATTGTTTAATCTCCGAGATAGTTTGTTCCAACTCTTTGACCTTCTGTTTTAAAGCGTCAATTTCGTTTGTAGGTAATTGAGATTTTGTTATGAGTGGGTCATCCGCCCATTTATTTTGCTCTAGAACCTGTTGAAAAAAGTTATTATATGTCGGAAATAGCCCATACGCTTGGCTGATACTCAACGATGAAGATTGTTTTTCTTTAATTTCCTTGATATCCGTCCCTACGGCTTGAGCAAATTCTGTGAACTTACTCATAACAATCACGCTTTCGCAGTGTTATAAACGCTCACAGGGTCTTCTTGCTCGATAGTATCGAGACGAGTACCAAGCTCGGTCATTTTCGAAATAATACCACTGTCAGTGTTACCACCCGCTGCGGTAATTTTATCAGCGATTTCCTTGAGGGTATCAAGTTCTTCTGGTGCATTGCCGATGATATCTGCTTTCGCTTGCGTGATTGCTTGGGTCAAACGCTCTTCGGTGATGCCGTTAGCGGTCACTTCACCTTTATCAGCCTTACCTGCTAGGGTAGTTTTAATTTCTTTGATGTCAGCACCCACGGCTTGGGCGAAATCATGTAATTTACTCATTTATGTTTTCCTTTCAAATTTTGGCTAGATTGTAGATGTTAACGAGATCTTCCGTGATTTCACTGCCACCAGTGATTAACCCAGAATCTCGCAATTCATCCGCTAGTAGTTTTAGTTTAGGGTCTTTTTTTGATGGAATCGCACCGCCAATATTTAGTGAGCTCTTAACTTTCACCTTGAAATTGTTAGACGGGAAGATATGCCCATTCAGTTTAATTTCAAGGTAGTATGTGCCAGGCTCTACCACATCGCCCATGACAAACGTAAAATGTCCGTTCTCTACGGTTACATCTTGGTAGAGTGCCACAGTTTCATCGTTTGACAACGTGAGCTTACCAGTTCCGGATAGCTCCGTGCGTTTCCCATCATACCCTAGAATTTCAAAACAAAATACGGAAGTGACATCCCCACTTTTGAGGACATCGCCACCTTCTACTTGGTTGATAGAGGTCATGAGTTTAGACATAAGCTAGTCCTCACGAGGTTCATTGTAGTTTAATGCACGTTCGCTATCTGCCACACCCTTAGTTGTTGGGTCAACAACGATACCAAGAATAACCACAATATTCAATAGAGTATTGACACCCTCTTGGATATTGCTAGGGATGTTAAGCCCGAATTGCCCCAGCATAACAAAAACTGCTGAGATAAGAGCTGCTAACGTTACTTTATTTTTAAGACGCAATTTCAAATTAATCATTTTCTGTATTCTCCTTTTCTTCTTTTAAGAAAAACTTCTCTTTGTCAATATTCCTCTTAACGTATTTGTCGATATAAGGGATTTCAACCCCTAGTGCTGATAGACTAGCCAAGATGCTAGAACCGTAAGCGGCAATCATTGCGAAAATAAATGTATCTAGTACACCACCTAAATTCATGAAGACCGCAAACGGATAGAAAATGGCTACAAATGTAATCATGGCCGTGTGACTGACTAGCCCTTTACGAAATTTAGAGCTTGAAAACTCATGAGCAGCCCAAGCCCTAGACACACCGATAACGATGTCGCTAAAAATGATAATCATTAGCAGGAACACCCATAGATGCTCATCAATACCGTGTGCATAGAAATCACGGACCACATCGAAGACACCAAAGATTCCGTCTGGTTTTTGTACCATTAATTCTCCTTCGGTTTGAATAACCATGCTGTAGCAATCCCGTTATTTTCTAACTTGCCACCTTTTGCAAAATCAGCGAATGGCTGATTATCGTAAGTGAAGCTCCCGTTAACTTGGATAAGTACCAGTTTGCCTTCTCCGTCCACTTCTTCGTGGCCCGGGGCTTCGATAGCAAAGATATCCCCAGCGTTGAATACATCGCCTTTTTTAGCGACTGGCAACAATTCCAGATATTGCTTGTAGATTGTGCCGTACTGGATATTTTGGCTCATTACCGCATTGAGAATGGACACGTTAGCGATTTTACGAGTTAGTTCGCCTTGTTCAGCGACTTTCTCAGCTAAATTCAAGCGGCTGTCAAGGTCTTTAATAGATTCCTCTGACTTGGCTTGATAGCGTGCCAATGCTCCTGCAGGGTCCAATTCAGTCGCTAAGATATCCAAGATAAGCTGGATTTTAGCCTCATCCGTCTTGTTAGTGTGGTCGCCCGGAACATCACGAGTCAACCACGTCGAGCCATCTTTGGACTGGACAGCAATTCTTGTTGTTGTCGGATTGGTCAAGTAACTTGATGTAACACTGAAATTAGATTTATTCATTCGTCACTCCTTTCTGTGCTACCTCGTTAAAGAGGTCATTAAGGTCTGAATCAGACGCTAGTACATTTTGAAAATACTCTAGTTGTGATTTGACTTGCTCAAGTTCGCTAACTGTTGCCTGCAAGCGAGCCTTAAACTCAGCTTTTTCAATCGTCAAATTAGCGTTCTGGCTTGCGATGTCTTGAATCATTGAAGTGTAAATTTGTTCGTTCATTAGTGTTCCCTTCTACCAGTGAGCAATCTTGCCGAAAGTGGCTTGCTCGTTTTTTAATGCGTTAATAAATGCTGGATCTCTCCCGTTTCCGCCTACATTTAGAAAATGCTGCCAAACCCTTGCGAGCGCCGCTGCGGCAAAAGCTAGATTATTGATGTTAATCCAACGCCCTACTGGTAATTCTGCCGTTCGGAATGAATAGCCGCGTTCTACGTCAAACGAGTCTTTTAGCAAGATTCTGTCGCCATAGAGTTCAGCTTGGTCGATAACCGCAGCATGTTCCAACCCTCTTGCGGCACGATACACTCGAAGCCCAGAGAAACGTCCGGATGACGCTGAATTGACTCCATCTCCAGAGGATGTAACGCCTATGGCAGCAAACAACGAACCAGTGTTCTGGTCCTCGTCTGGCGGGGTGTCGTTAAAATGCACAAACGCCGTGTGCGGCCCTTTTCGTCGAACCAGCGCATTGTCTTTGTTGTGAAATTCGATCGTTGCGTTATCAAAGAAATGGATCTCAGATCGGTTTAAGTCAACTCTCATTGATCCGTTAAGTCCTTCCATTCTGCCCCCTCGATAGTTCAAGCCGGTAAACGTACCACTTGTGACACTCTCGGCGTTCAGATTGACAACGTCAATCAGTGAAGCGTTTAAGCGTCCGCTAGTGATTTTACTTGCTGACAGTTCTCCGATTTTGGCTGAGCTAATGACACCATCCTCGATGTAAGTAGAACCGGTGATTTGAACTAGCTTACCGTCGATTTTAACCGAGCCGTCCTTGTTGAGGTTGATTTGGTTGAGCACATCCCCCGACCTTGTTAGGTTCTTGACAGCCCATGAACCAGCAATCTGCGACATTTCAGACTTGGTAGCTTCAAGCCCAGTGTCTAGCTTGTCTAGTTGCTTGTTAGTGACACCGAGATTAAACGCCCACTTATCCTCTAGGTTCTCTACTTTCCAAACTGTACCCTTGGCATCTTGGATAATCTGAGAAATAGATTGCCCATGTTCGCCAATGGTGCGGCTGAAACTGTCAACGGTTGACTTGATTTCATTGAACTTAACTGTCACCTCTTGACTTGCGTCTTTTGGCGACGGCTGCCAAGCTCGGTCCATAGTACCTTCGTAGCAATCAAGCTCGGTGAAGAATAGCATTGACTGACTGCCGTTGGTCGTGCCGGTGTTATCGACACGGACGAAGCCTTCGTCACAGTCGCCGGAGTTAAAAGTGAAATGGAATTTCTTAACACCGCTTGTTGATGGCGAACCATCGAAATGCTTGATGTTAACTACTTTGCTAAAAGTTTTAGTTTCGTTTGACTTACGACCAAGGAAATAGATATCCATTCCTTTTAGATTACCGCCTGCCAGGACTGAAATATTAAGAGAATAGTTGGCATTTCGTTTCACCGGGAATCTCAACGTGGCACTAGGTGTTGTTGTTGTTGTTGTTGCCAGCAAAAACAACGGCTTTGAGCCGTTGTAATAGAATGAATGACTTGACACAGATAAATTCGAATTAGGTTGTGATGCTTCCCAATAGCCCCAACCGTCCAAGTTATCCGGAAAAGCTGAGTTACGGATAAGGTTTTCACCGCCTACAGATAGTGTGTCAATCGACGGAATCTGTTTCTTGACCTCGCTAATAAGCTGCGTTGTCCCTTGTTCAGACTGTTGGATAAGGTTAGTTACAGCCGTAGCCGTCGCAAAACCTTTGTTATCAACCAATCTATTGACATCAGACTCTTTCAAAAAGCCTTTGCTATCAATAGCACTGTCTAGGTCAACCCTAGAGATTTTAGTTTCAATCTTGCCAGCTAACGTGCTGATTTGCGTTTCAGCATTAGTAACTTTATTCCCAAGGTTGTCAAAATCAACTCTTGAAACCTTTTGGGCGATAGAATCCGCTGTAACACGTAATTCTGCGTTAGTCTGGTTGATTTTACGCTCTAACTCTTGGCCTTTAGACACTGCAGTGTCAGCCGTAGTTTTGGCGGCTTGGACTTCTGTCCGGTCTGCCTTCAAGCTGATTTTGCTATCAGTCTGAGTGATTGCGGTACTATTAGCCGCTACGCTCTTAGAGAGTTTGTCAAAATCAGTCTTCGATACTTTTGATGATACTTCATCGACCAAGTGATTGACCGTAGTTTCAGCGTTAGTGATACGGCTATCTGTTTCAGATTGTTTCTGAGATAACTGACTGACACCCTGCTCGGTTTGTGTAATCGTCGTTTTAACCGTGCTGATTTCAGCTTCGGTGTCCTCTGGTGCTACTGTGTGCTGCAAAGGGATAAGCGCCCCTCTGACCAACATAGGTGGCTTGATTTTCAAATAGCCGTTTCTAATAACTGTAATATAGAACGGCCATTCACCGAGTGTGATGCCCTTGCCGGCAGTGAAAATCAGCTTAACGTCAAACCATTCATTTTTTAAGTCTGTTGGCACATTGAACGCAACCAGATTGTCATTGTTTTTATGATTCTTAATGATAATCATAGCGCCACGATCAATGTCTACCCCGCTATCAATGTAAACCGGAACCAAGAGCGAGAATGTTTCACCAGCTTTGATTTCTGGGATAGCCATGTTCCATGAGATACCACCATAAACATCATTTGAATAGCTGTGAGACTTGATTAGGAATGATTGCCCGTCAGTAGTAGTAGTAGTAGTAGTAGTATTTCCA
>ERZ1034969.245-NODE-245-length-38696-cov-22.475350_pt1 | contig 38696 bp, 61 predicted proteins | sample MGYA00520624_ERZ1034969 | MGnify/ENA primary metagenome ERZ1034969 (study PRJEB33766, sample SAMN09781776) | gut metagenome | biome: gut microbiome | host: Homo sapiens | place: Madagascar | study: EMG produced TPA metagenomics assembly of the PRJNA485056 data...
CTCAAAAAGGAGAAAAAGCTATGACTACCACCGAAACCCGCACCGCAGAAATCACCGCCGCCCTTCACGATCTCGCAAAGAAGTCCACCATCACGACAGAGGATCTCCCCGAGGTTCTCCAGAACTCCGCTATCGCCGGGGTGGAGGCAGTCCAGAACGCCATCCACGCGATCGGGTATCATATGTCCCTCGAGCAGGCCGCGCGCTTCTTCGCCACCGTGTACACCGAGCAGGACAGAGACGCCTTCCTTGCCGCCTATGAAGCCGCAGCTCCTTCCTGCTACGACCAGGAAGCCGACCTCGAGACCAGCGCGCCGTGGTGCTGCCCCTGGCTCACCGGTGCCATGGGCGCGGAAGAGGGTGACACCCCTGAATCTCTGGGCCGGAAGGCGGCCCTCATCGACTATCGGGACCTCGAGATCTGCTTCGGGGCCGGAGAAGACAGCCTTTCCGCCCGGACGGAAAGCGCCATCCGCGACTTCCTGCTTTATGCCGCCAGCATCCCGGCCTTCCTTGAGCCTGAAGCGGACATCCTGAGCAAGGCGAAGACCGAGATCTCCGAAGCCGCTTCCCTCGATGACGAAGAGCGCGAGCGCCTCACCAGCGAGATCGTCAAGGACTGCATCAACACCATCATGCCCCGCGTGGCCATGCGCGAGGGCCATTAAAAGGACAAAAAAACCCCGGAGGGGACAGAACCTCCGGGGAAAATACCCTGTTTTTTAGGGAACTAATTGATCTACATCAGTAGAAATTAACCGTCTTTTACACCATATGAGGAAATAACGCAATGATAAAAATTGAGAAAGAGGCAGCCCATGAGTAAGGGAGGTGCCAGGGAAGGCTCCGGACGCAAGCCGTCACCGAGGGCGGCCGTCCAGATACGGATGCACCCCGAGGACTACGAGGCTTTAAAGGAGGCCGCAGATGCGGCAGGGCTCAAGCCTTCTACCATGGCAAGAAAGATCATCCTCGCCCACCTGTACGCCACGAGATAACGAGAGGGCCCCGTGTGCGCGGGGCCCTTCTTGCTACATATGCTTCACGCGGTCATGCTCTTCCGCGCGCTTTGCGTCGTTGAAACGATCCAGCGTGCCGACAAGGTACTTGTTTGGACTGTTACTTGCCCCGTAGGGCCTCCGGCGTTCAGTCTCTGCATTCCGGTAGGATACCGTCCAGCCGCAGATATAAGAGCGACGTTTTTTTAATCTGGATCTGTACTGTTCAGCCTTCCTGCCAAGCCGCTCCGCCAGAAGACGGGAAGCGGCGCAAAGGCTGGATGCGGATATGGTCTCTCCGTCTCTGGAGAGCGTCACGCCTATGCTGATACGCGCAACGTATGCCTGGCAGTTGGCTATGCACCTGCTGATCATCGCCGCGCTCAATGTGCGGTTTTGCATCTGCTCTGAGCGCGTCGCATACCTCAGGTTGCTGTAGTGGTTGTTGCGCGAATTGCGATCTATATGGTCAACTTCCATCCCCTCAGGGCATGGGCCGAGCCAGCATTCCGCCACAAGTTTGTGGATCATATGCCTGCGTACTTTCCGCACGCCGTTCAGTGTACAGCACGTCCACGCGGCGTAATAGCCTGGCTGGGAATGGTGCGTGTCAAGCCTGATCGCAATCTGCTTTTTACTCTTCACATTGCGCATAATGCGCCCATCTTCGCTGATTTCGTACAGATACTTTAAGGACGGTATTTTCCGGAACTCAAGGTTTGTTTTCTGCATCTCTTGATCCCCATGCTGGAATTATTTGATTTCCGGCCCATTTTTGAGCACAACCAGCATGAAGCCGGGGATTTCCCGGACAGCCGGATGTTTACTGGCTCGCCTGTCAGCAACCAGTGATTCTGCGAATCCTTTCGAACTTCACGCCTTTGCCCACGGAACGCGTTTTATTTGGCATGCATATACTTTTCATTTTTTCGCCTCCATCAGAAAAAAGCGCTCGTGATAACCGCTGTCCCTATGCTACCGAAAAGGATCAGCGACAAAAGGGAGATAAAGACGTCCCCCAGTGTGGCGTCCTCGATCCACTCTATGAGGCGGTCATGCAGGGCTGCCCTGACAGTCTTATGCTCAGGCATCATCGACGTCCTTCGCCCACGGAACGCGTTTTATTTGATATGCAGATACTTTTCATTTTTTAACCTCCTGATTTCCTCTACAAGGCGCCTGCTGCAGTGCCTGCACATGCGCCCGCACAGTATCTCCCATCCCCTGACGGCCTCTGTATCGTCACCGTCTACACTCTCGGGGCCTGACATCCCGCAGGAGGGGCAGGCGACGGTGCGCCCGCCCCCGTCTGTGTCAGCAAGGTAGACGTCAGGGCACCCACAGTAGGGGCACGAGTGCATGTCACGGGGCCGCTGGCGAGCAGATATAAGCCAAAAAACCCAATAGCAGTAGTGTCATTATACCAGACCCCAGGAACAGCAGGATTTGGGGGTTAGCCAACAGAGCAACAACCAGCCAGATAATGACGCAAAAAGAAATATACCACAGTAAAAGGCTAATAATCATACTCAACCTCCCCGGCACAAGGGCAAATCAAAAGTGATTGCGTGATATACACAAAATATACCGGCCAGAGGACAGCCGCAATAAAAAAAACGCAGGCCGCCTTGACGAGACAAAAGATCATGACACGTCCTCCAGTCTCAGCATCCCGGGATCACGCTCACGCTGAAGCGCCTCCCATGTACGCGGAGACAGCCAGAGGCACTCTTTCGTTCTCTTGTTCCTGAAGGTATTATGCGGGCGCGTCTCCATATGCCAGCCGGCCAGCTCATCAGCGTACAGCGCGTTCTCGTAGCCAGACAAGACATACCCGCGGACCTGTTGGCAGGCGTCAAGAATAGCCTCCTGATCAACTTCAGCGCTATATTTGAAGCTATAGTGACAATTATAGGGCGGATCCAGATACCACAGCGTATCCGGGGAATCATATCTCGGGATAAGCTCCAGAGCGTTTTTATGCTCGATGACCACAGACCTAAAACGCTCCGCAATCTCCCCCATTTTTTCAACGTGATTCATAAAAACTTTTACATTTTTCCTTATTTTTGCGTTGTCGGCGGCAAACCCTGGCCGGCTTTCAGACACCGCCATCCTTATCCCAATCCCCATACCCGTCCGGCACACCAGAGCGCGCGCCCTCTCTATATCATCACCTTCCGGCATAGGATAAAAGCTGTAGTACTCTTCTCGGGCGTAAGGCGTCAGCTTCAGCCGCCGGATAAGCTCCGCGGCTTTCTCTTTATCGCGCAACACCCTGAAAAAGTTGACTAAATCGCTGTTCAGGTCGTTATACACTTCCAGCGGCGAGGGCGCCTTGTTCAGAAGAACGCCAGCGGCGCCGCCGAAAGGCTCAACATAAATTTTATGCCGGGGGAAAAATGAAATAACCCATGAGGATATTTTCACTTTCCCCCCCGGATAGATGAGGGCCGTTAGCACTTCCCCTTCCTCCAGTCCCCCCGACAGAAGCGCCACACGACACAGAGCAGGTCCAGCGCCTCATCCATGACGCGCTCCTCCCCCTGATCCTTATTGAGCGCCTGGCAAAGTTCTCCGTACTCCTCACCTATGACGCCCACGCCCTGATAGATGCCGTCGGCGAAGGCCGGGTGCTTCCTCTCCGCTTCCGTGACACGGACCGCAAGGCGTCTATAAAGCTCATCGTCTGTCATGTCGTCTCCCTCCCTCACATCGTCTTCTGCTGTACGTCGTGCCCGTGGGGATCACCCGTAGGGGGTATCTCTTCCATCTTCAGGGACGGGACCGTCCCGTAGTCCACACCGCCGACACGTTCACATCCGGACATGCCGGACGCGCACTCCGCCCCGCAGGCTGCGTAGCCGGCTATATCCACCCACGAATCCGCATGGCGGGGGTTCCCCTCCACACGGGCGAGCTTCAGAAGGATCATCATGGCCGCCACATCAGCAGTGGATATATCGCACCCCGTATAGCGGCTCCACAGGGCCGCGATAAGGGCAAAGCAGTCTTCAGGGTGGCCGTACTCGCGGGCCCTGTCTGTCAGTACGGCCTTACCGGCCGCGTCAAGGCACTCTTTCCTGGTCATTTTTTCTTCTCCTTTTGTTCAATTTTTTGCCCGCGGCTCCATGCCGCGGATGTACTGACACCGAGGCGGACGGCTGTCTCCGCCCATGGGGCGCCCTCCTGTCTCAGAGAGACAAGCAGATCATCCAGCCTCTGTGTCCACCGTATCCTGACTTTTTTCCGCTTACCCCGGACGGGCACAACGCCTTCACGCTGGAGGACTTTCCAGCGGGCTTGCGCGGATTTTTTCGTCCGCCCGCACAGGCGGCCTATAGTAGCCCACGAGTAGCCAGCACCCACCAGCTGAGCCAGAAGGGCGTCCTTACGCGGCGTCCAGCCATACGCACGGGGTCTATCTGTCAGCATCATGCCGCACTCCAGATGAAATCTCACTGTGCAGGCCCATACGCCACCGTATCCATGTCAGAAGCCTCTCCCGTGGGTGAGTATCCGCCCGCACGTCTCAGGCGTGCCCAGCACCGCGGGCATCTGTAGTCTGTCGTGGGGCGCCCGCAGTCGTGACAGCGGCGTGTGGGCTCCTTTTGGCTTCCGCCGGTGCGTATGGACCTTGCCCTCATGCAGACGGCCAGCTGTGACCGGCCAAAGAAGCGGGCGATCTGTGCCGTCTCAGCTCCTACAGACATGAGCCACTGGAGCTTCCTGTCCTCTTCCGCCGTCCATGGCCTACTCATAGCGATCATCCCGTGCCAGGTACTGCTCTATACAGCCTCTGGCTTCCTGCCAGCCATGGCATACAGCCACCTCGTAGCCCTGCATCCTCAGGGCCTGCATGACAGCCTTTTGCGGTGCTGACACCCTGCCGCCCTTCTGCCGCTTCATCTCGATATAGAGACCGTGCTTCCCGCCTGACGGACAAGGGAGAAAGATGTCCGGCACACCTGCCAGCACGCCCTCATCACGAAGCCGTGCGCCGGTGATAGAGCTTCTGGCACCGCCATTAGGGATCGCATACATGAGCATGCCCGCGTACCGCATCCGGAACCACGTGAAGAGAGTCACCTGTTCCTCGTGCTCCGTAGGCGTGGGAGTCTTCCCGGCCCTAGTACTTCCACGAGTCATCATAACCGTCTCCCTGCTGGTGCCCCTGCTGTCTCTGTCCCTGCTGTCCGTCGTGGTGGGCGGAGTCGAGGGACTGCACCCGCTGCGCCTGCACGTACCAGGACACGGCGTCGCGGCCGTCTTTGGTCTGGTACTTGCGGGAAAGATACCGCCCCTGCACAAGGACCTGACTTCCCTTGTGCAGATACTTCAGGACGAAATCAGCCGTCTTCCCGCCGCACGCCACACTGTGCCACGTGGTGCGCTCTACCTTCTGGCCCGACTGGTCACGGTAGCCGTCATCGGTGGCCACGGAGAGGCGGGCGAAGCGGCTCTGTCCGGCGTGCACCTCTTCAGGGTCACGGCCGAGAAGGCCGATGAGGGTGACGTTGTTAAGCGAGGCCATGCGACACCTCCTTCCGCATGTCCTTGCCGGCAAGGGAGAGAAAGACTCCGCCCCCCTCGCAGAGCCTCGAGAGAATCGCAGGTCCGAGGAATTCTCGGAAGTTGGATGTGTCGAGGTTAGACACAAGGACTGTTGGCCTCATTGCCTCGTAGCGCTTATCGACCACGTCGAAGAACATAGACCTCTCGGCGGGCGTCCCGTACTGCCTGCCTACTTCATCGACGACGAGAAGAGCGGGTTTTACGAAGTCGGCCATAGCCTGCCGTTCGCTCACGGTCCGTGACATGTACGACTCTTTTATTTGCCGGAAGATGTCGGCTTCCTTGACGTACACAGCCGGGAATCCGCGGCTGACTACGGACCGCACCATGGCAGCGGCCAGATGTGTCTTCCCTGTACCCGGACGGCCAAGGATGATCATGGCCCGGCCGGCCTTCATCGTTTCTTCCCAGTGCGTCAGGGAGTAATCCATGCACAGGGCAAGGGCCTTCCTCTGGTCTGGCTCTTCCGTTCTAAAGTTCTCGAAGCTCCGATTCGCGAAGCGGGGCGGGATGCAGGTCCTGCCCATGAGCTGCTCGATACGCCACGCAGCGATCTCTGCTCTGGCGTTGGCCTCCTCGCGGAGGCTCCTGGCTTTCTCCTTTTCGTGCTCACACTCGGGGCACTCTGTCCAGAGCTCCTTGTGCTGGCAGGGGAGGAGGTACGACGTGTACTCCCCATGCCTCGGGCATGTAGCTATACGCATATCTTTCGCCCGGAACACGGGCACGTTGACTCTATGCATAGGTTGTCTCCTTTTATGCCATGACGTCCATGATTGACCCGACCCTCGACGGCTGCGAGTAGTCCTGATCCGCCTCGTTCACATACGGCGTCCGCCCGTTCTCATCCGGGGCGTAGCTCTTTGCCGGCGCTTTCTCCGGCACGTCGTCCCAGCGTCTGTCCCGCAGCCAGTTGGCCATCATTGGCACGTAGCCGCGCTTCCATCGTCTGTCCTCTGCCTTGAACCGCTCGATGATGTCAGCAAGGGCGTAGGACTCAGGCACAAGGTGTCTTGCCTTGAGGTAGGCGTACTCTCTCCACGCCTTCTCTTTCCCCTGTTGTACGGGCCACAGAGAGAAGACGTAGCAGAACTCCTTCCAGCAGGGATTCCCGTGAGAGGTATCCGCCTGTGGAGCCGTGGTCGTATCAGGGGCCTGTGGTGTATCCTCGGCTGGGGGCTCTGGCTTAGGCTTGGGCTCTGGGTCAGGCCTAGGTGTCTCTCTTGCCTCCATGGGAGAAGATGTCTGCGCTGGTGTACTCACACCCACACCCTGCTCCCCCTGGGGGGTAAGGGGGGTGTATTTTATATTATTATCTTCTCTATTCTTCTCTTCTCTTCTCTTATATGGCGTTTCATCCGTTTCATGTAACGTTTCATCCGTTTCATGTAACGTTTCATCGGATTTGGACGACCGCTTGGCCCTGTACCGGCGTACACGCTCCGTAGATGTGCTCGGCTTCCCCACATCCCCGGATTCCGGAGATTGGCGTTTGGCCCAGGCCTCGAGGCGATTGTCGGGGGAGATAAGCCCCCGCGCTTTCATCGCCTGAAAGATGCTATCCGTCGTCCCGTCTTCGTACCCATAGAGAACGTCTATATCTTCGGGGCTGAAGTCGTCGACGGATCCCCGGTCATCACTCATGGACGCGCACTCCAGGAGCGCCATCCATACTGACACAACGGCCCCGACAGACTGTTTTGAGTCCCGGGCAATGCGTGGCCATTTCGTATCATTAATCGTCCCATTGTAGACACGGAACCAGCTATACGCCATCGTCATGACTATATCTCCACGAATTCGTCCCAGTCGACGATCCCGCCGTTTTTTGAGATCAAGCCGTCGTGGGTAAAGGCTTCCAGAATTTTGGCTGTTGTCCCCTTCTTGAAGCCGCCGAAGAAATCCACGTCTTCCGGGTCGAAACCCTCAATGCTTCCCCCGTCATCACACTGGGAAGCGCTCGACAGAACCGCCACGTAGACAAAACTCACGACGGCCGGAGACACCCCCAGCTTGCGGGCCATGCGCTGCCACTTGATGCTCATGACGGTTGAGTCCGCCAGCTTGAACCACCGCTTCATTGCAACCTCCCTCTATCCACATATTGCGAGAAATCCTCATCTGGGAACATCTTCCCGAGGGCCTCCGCAGCTCCGTCAGTGAGACGGGGCATTGCGTCTTCGCCATTCACAGCAGCCATTGCCGTGACGACAAGGCCGCGCTCGTAGATGGAGAGCGGTGCAAGACACTCCCAGACGTCGACTATCTCGTAGTTATCGTCCATCGCCTTCCTCCTCCCGGAGCCTTCTGCGCTCCGGTCTCTTCTTCTCAGTGTGCTTCTTGAAAAAACGGAAATGGGTCCGCTTCTCCTGCCTCTTCTTCTTAGCCGTGCGCTTGTGTGTACTCGGCCTGCGCCTGAAGGCGGTGACGATTCTGCCGCCTAAGCCCACGACCACACGGACGCTGCCCCGGCGGTACATGATGGCATCACGCTCGACACGGAACACCTCACCCTCCTCTACCGTGAGGATGACCGTCTCCGGCGTAATGCCCCGCTCAAGGCAGCGCTTCACCGTAGTAGTCACTGGGCATCGGAAGCCTCCAGAGGCTGCGGTGGCTGCTTGTTCTCTGCAGGAGTGCAGCTCCCTGCCGTCCATAGATCCGGACGCAGTTCATGAAGCGGGATGCCGCACGCCCGGGCGTATTTGACGGCTGACTCAGCCGATATGGCTCGTATTCCGTGACAGTGCGCATAAGAGACGCTTCTCGCGCTGAGGCCTGCCTGTGTAGCCAGCTGGTCATACGTCAGACCGTGCGCGATGCGGTATTTTTCCAAGACATTCATCATGCCCAAATTGTTATCATGAGATAGCATACAAGGCAATAAATTGTTCGCTGTTTTTTGCCGATAACGCAATAAAGAGCTAGCCAAGGTAATGGAGGAAAAAACGGCATGGATAAATGGAAAAAAATGGCGAACGACGCGTGGGAAGTGATCATTAAGGACGTCCGCGCCCTGTGGAACGGTGGAAAGGGATTCACCCAAGACGCCATCGCCAAGAAGCTGGGATTGAGCCAGCGCGGCGTGGTCAATATGTGGCTTTCAGGGCAGCGCAAGGCGACAAACGCGTCTCTGCCTGCTCTTTTCCGGTACCTAGAGGCCCTTGGGCACGACCCTCTGGACTTTTTCCCGGGCAAGCAGCCGATGATGCACCGCCCGACTCCGCAGGCTCCGATGGAAGAAGTGAAAGGCAAAAATCTCCAGTCAGTTCCCCTCATGGGTGAGACTGGAGCCGGAGCGCCGCAGGAGCTATTTACGGGTTCCAGTGACAGCCTGATTCAGATTTTGCCCCAGTATTACAGGGCGGACATGATCGCCCTGTATGTCAGAGGCGACAGTATGGAGCCGACGATCAAAAGCGGGGCAATCGTTGGCATTGCCTCCTTAACAGAAGATATTACAGAAGGCGGGATCTATTTGGTTTCCGTTCCATGCTTTGGCCGCGTCGTGAAACGCCTGAAACTTTCCGAAGACGGGAAACTGCTCTTATGCTCAGACAACCCTAAGTACAAACCATACCCTGTTGATCCGGCAGAGCAGGAGAGGACAGTTCTCGGCCAGGTAGTCTGGGTACTGCAGATGGTGTAAAGTATGAAAAAAGTGATGCTCGTCAGAGTGATATATTTAGTAGCGATCACTCTATTATTTTCTTATTTATTAAGCAAACTACAGCTTTTCCCGTACAATACTATTACGGTATTTTTGTACTTAATCGTTATAATACTTGCGATAAAATTCCTATTTTCAGTAGAAATAAGCTTTTTCAACTTAATATTATGGCATTTTTCCGAGAGAAACAAAGCAAAAAGTAAAGTGTTAAGCGAGCTAAGAATGCAAGAAATGCCATATATTAAATCATACTACGTTCACGATATCAAAAGTTATTTGGAGTATATTATTGACAGGGAATCACCGATAAAAAGATATCGGGAGCTCTTTCCTCTCGAGAGCAAAAGCGCTGCTGAAGTCGAATATCTTTTTGAACACACAGATTATTTTGAAGAAAAAAACGAAAAGTTTCCTCAAAAGGTAGTAGTATCCGCGAGCCGCATGCTTGGCCGGCTGGAGGGGATATATATGACGACGCCGGAACCTCTCAGATCAGCGCAGGCTGATACATGGGATGAGGCGCTACGTGAATTTTACGGCACACACCCTGATAGACGCTGAATCCGTTTTAGGGCCGGCCTACGCCGGCCTTTTTTGATCTCCGGTAGGCAGCCGGAGATTTTTTTGTGTCTTTTTTGTAATCTTTTGCTAACTTTCTCTTGCTTTTGTTATCATTAGATGTCATAAGGGAACCGTAAGGAGGTTCCCATGCGTTACATGCTTTCCTATGCACTCCCGGACGAGGCCGCCAAAGCCTTCAGGAAGGAGCACCCACACGACGAGATCGTCTACGAGACGGTCCTGTACAACTTCGCCGCCAGGATCAAGGACTACGTCCTCTGGGACGCCGAGAAGAGCGTCATCAGCGTAGACGCGGCCAATGTCGCGCTCGCCGTTTACGACACGATTCTTGGCCGCATCGACGCCGTAGTGACCAACAAAGCCCACGCGGCCGAGTATCGGTTTTCGAAATACGAAGTTGTCACCGTCGATTAGGGAGACAAAAATGTACACTTCTATCGAACGTTTCCACGATGCCAACTTCCTTCTCTCCGCCATCGAGAGCAGGACAGTCCGCGAGAGCCGCATGGCCTTCGCATGGCAGATGGAGCAGCGCGCCCGCCGCACGCGCCGCGAGCGCATAATCGAGTACGTCGCCACAACAATTGCCGCCGCCGCTTGGGTGGGCACCATCCTCGTAGTGTCGGGGATGCTCTTCACTGTCGGAACAGATTTTTGAAATTCCCTGCCTGTGCCGCAGGCAGGGCCATGCGGTTTCCTCCCGCACATGGACCAAGGGCCGGGACCCTACATCCCGGCCCCACCAAAAGAGGACGATGGAGACAAATTTCCTGTTCCGGAGTGGCCGGAGCAGGGCGCGGTACGCCGAAAGCCGCGCTAGGGAACGCGGGGGCCGGAGCCGTCACGAGAAGAGATTGCCCGGCCCCCTCAAGGAGAAAAAATATGTATCGCGTGATTATATACGGATGCTCGGACAAGTTCTCCGTGGCAGTGCACGGGAAAGAGTTCAATCGCCGCGGCCTTATCCGCTTCCTGTCCCGCCATGCGAACAAGCTTGTGGGCTCCGAAGATGTAACCGTGAAGCACGGGGACGGCCCCGAGTGCTCTGTCAACTTTTGGTTCGTGGGGAGACGGCACATGAGCGGCCGTATCCCCACACATAGGATTTCCCTCCCGTAGTTAAGGGCGGGAGCCATGCGGTTCCTCCCGCACACTGGACTAGGCGGGGCCGGGTCATCTGCACAGCCTGGCTCCGCCGAGCAGGAGGAACGAAGACAGATTTCCCGCCCGGAGTGGCCGGAGCGGGGCGCGGTAGGAAATGGCCGCGTTAGGGAACGCGGGAGACCTGGAGACTCCACAGCTTCAGGTCTCCCGTAAAAGACCATCCCCAGATAAAAAACAGAGGCACATGATGAACAATATTATTATACATGCATCTTCTTTGGCTGACCTCTTCGACTGCCCTGCCCGCTGGTTCGCGAAGAACGTTATGAAGCGCACCATGCCCTCTTCTCCAGCCGCTCAGCTGGGAACGGCAGTGCACGCAGGTACCGCCCTCTTCGACTCCATGGCTATGAGAGGCGAGCCTATAAATACTGACGACACCGTGGGCGCGGTCGTAGACGCTCTTCACGATGAAAGCCGCGACGTCGAATGGGGAGACGAGACCCCGGAAAAGCTCGAACCCATAGCCACTGCGCTCGTACGCCTGTACTGCGAGGAGATAGCCCCGAAGATGACTTACGTGGCCGTGGAGGCCAGGTGTCCCGAGCTGACTCTGGATGACGTGGGCATCACCCTGACCGGGTCGACTGACCGCATCCGCAGAGACCAGGACGGAACCCTTGGCATCTGCGACATCAAGACCGGCAAGACGGCCGTAGCCGCAGACGGAACCGTGAAGACACAGGGGCACGCAGCACAGATGGCCGTCTACGAGCTGCTCGCAGGAGAGGCCATAGGTACCCCCATGACGGCACCGGCCATCATCATCGGCCTCCAGTCTGCCAAGACAGCGAAGGGCCGCAGATGCGGCCTCGGCGCCATCACGGGAGCCGTGGATCTTCTCCTGGGCACCGAAGAGAACCCCGGACTCCTGCAGGTGGCCGGCCAGATACTGAAGAGCGGCACGTTCTATGGCAACGCTAGGTCTTCCCTCTGCTCGGAAAAATTCTGCCCTGTCTACAATTCTTGTTTTTGGAGGAGTTAAAAAATGACTACTGCCACCACTACTTCTTACCCTCGTCCCGGAACCGGCACCACACTCGCCAGCCTCCGCTCCGCACGTCAGCAGGAACAGGCGCAGACCTCAGCTGCTCCCGCCGTCCGTCCCGTCGTGGAAATTTCTCTGAACACAGTGCAGGGCTTCGAGGGAATGCAGCGCATCGCCGACCTCTTCTGCCATTCGACCATCGTGCCCGATGCCTTCAGGGGCAACATCGCCAACTGCGTCGTGGCCCTGAACATCGCCTACCGCGAGAAGATGGACCCGCTCATGGTCATGCAGAACATGTACATCGTCCATGGCAAGCCCGCCTGGGCCAGCGCCTTCCTGATTGCGATGTTCAACAAGTGTGGGAAGTACGCGCCCATCCAGTATGAGTTCGCAGGCAAGCCAGGCACGCCGCAGTACGGCTGCAGAGCCCTGACCGTAGACCTGACCACTGGCCGCCAGATCGACGGCCCCCTGGTCACCATGCAGATGGCTCAGGCCGAAGGCTGGACGCAGCGCAACCTCAAGTGGACCACCATGCCCGACCTCATGTTCCGCTACAGGGCCGCCGCCTTCCTCATCCGCACCCAGGCACCCGAAATCACTATGGGCTTCTACTCCGTCGAGGAGCAGACAGAAATTTACGAGCAGGAACGCCGCCGCCACTCCTCCAGCGTGCGCGAGGTGGTGACCAGGGAAGAGGCCGCCACCTCCGCTCCTGCCCGTACCCCCGAGCCCGAGGAGGCGCTTCCCGAACAGCGCAAGCCCGATGCCGTGGTCTCTGACAGCCACGCGTCTGCTGGGAAGGAAGAGGTGAAGCCTTCCGCCCCGAAGGCCGCAGCCAAGCCCGAGCCCGAGCCTCAGCCAGCCCAGGCTAAAAATGGCCCGGGGGAAAAGATTAAGTGCCCTGACTCCGGCAAGATGGTCGACGACGTAGCCGACTGCCCGAACTGCCCGCACCGGCAGGGCTGCCCGCAGTGGGATTAGGCGAATGATACGGCGGGGTGATGAGCCCCGCCCTATACGGGAGGGAAACATGAATTTTAACGAGGTCGTAGATTTTTTATCGCACGGGGACAGAGTGACGGAGACCGTGGTCTCTCCGTCGGATCCGTCACTCCTGAGCTCGCTTGAGGCGCTCATCGGCAAGGCGTACCGCTTCACGCGCGCCAACGGGAAGACGCCAGAAGACGCCATGCGCTGGATACTCTGGACACTGTTCTATTTTGTCCAGCAGGAACACCGGCTCACGGATGAAGATGAAGACATCGTGCTGACCGCCATGGCCGCGGCGAAAAATTCTTTCGCCTTCTGCGGCGAGCCGAAGCCAGACGTGGAGAAAAACTGATGTACATGCTCTACCAAAAAATCGTGGCGTACAAGAACGCCACGGACAGGCCTTTTTTCTGCATTATGGCCGACGCTCAAAAGCGCGCCGTGTCGTGCAAGAAGGTCAGCGGGGATTTTGTCATCAGCAACTGCGTGGCTGCCGCCTGGGATATACTCCAGGAACACACGAACACCACACTCACCGAATACGTGGAGTTTTTGTTGATCAACGCGCTTGCATTCCTGCGGGCGCACGATGGCGAAGTCACAAAGGAAGACGCTGACGTCTTCGACGAGATCATCGGAGAGCTTCTGGATCTCGCGGGGAAAGCCCGCGCCCAGCGTGAGACTGGGAAGGAGTAAGCCATGGGGTTCCTCGCCTCATCAGTTAGCTTTACGCGCTTCCGCGTCATTGATCCCGTGCCGGACGAGCTCTGGGCTGAAATTCCCCAGCTGCTCAGGAAAGGCGCCATTCCCGATATTGACGAAACAACTGATTCCCAGGCCGACGGCTGGGTCAGTTTTGACGACTACCTGGACACCACCTGGCAGGCAGGGCCGCCGCAGAAAGGCGCCTATATGGCCTTTTCCCTGCGTGTGGACATCCGCCGCATTCCCGCGGGCGTTGTCCGCAAGCGCCTCGATCTCGCGCTGAAGCGGGAAAAGGCGGCAAACAAGAAAAAAGGAAAGAAATTCATTTCCCGCGAACGCCGCAAAGAACTGAAGGAACAGGTGCAGCTTTCCCTGCGCAGGCGCTTCCTGCCCGTTCCCGGCGAGTTCAACGTCATCTGGAACACCGCGAACAACGAAATCTGGTTCGCCTCCACGCAGACAAAAATGCTCGAGCTCTTTGTCCAGCGCTTCCTCGCCACCTTCAAGCTGCACATTGAGCAGCTGACGCCCCCGGATCTGGCTCTGTCCATACTCGGAAAGGATGCGGAAGAAGCTGTCCACGACGCCGACTCTGTCGACTACACGATGGATGGTATCCTGGGACAGGATTTTCTCACCTGGCTCTGGTTCAGGTCAGATGTCGCCTTTACCACTTTCCGCACTGGCGACGCCCAGCCTTTTCAGGTCTCCATGGAAAAACGCGTGACCGTGACGGGGTTCGTGGGCGTCGACCGCGAGACCGCTTCCGTGACCGCCAGCGATACCGACTCGCCCCTGAGCGAGGCCCGCCTCGGGCTCCACCGCGGCAAGAAAGTAGCCAGTGCCCTCATCCACCTCACGAAGGATGACTTCGTGTGCGATGTTACCGTGAAGGCCGCTGACTTTTCCCTCAACAGCCTGAAGACGGCCAGGCTCGGCAAGTCCGACCGTGATGACGATCCGGATGCGCTCTTCCTGGAAAAAGTCTTTCTCATAGAAACTGCCGTTACCCTCCTGGACAGCCTCTACCGTCAGTTCCTCGGCCTCCGGCTCGACAGGGACAAGTGGGATAAGACGACGGACGAAATGATGCAATGGGCGAAGGAGGCCTTCTGATGCAATACCCAGTTAGCTCATTCTCGCACAGAGACTGCTGCATAGGCGTGAGCTTCCCGCTCGTGGCCCTCGAAAAGTTTCCAAGCTGGAGGAAGAAGTCCGCCCGTCTCATCGAGGCCCAGAAGATCCTCACTGAGCTTCAGGGCCTTCTTGAGGTATCCCGCTTCAGCGCGGGAGAGAAGCGCAGCCTGCAGGCCGCGTGCGAGGCGGCCGCCGACGCCATAGACGAGTATGACGCCGATCATAGCCAGACGAAGGATGACGCCTATAGCTCTTGGTGCGTCATGTGGTTCCTGGGGGACGAGGCTTACACTGATGCCCTCTTCTATGGCGGCGCCTGGAAGAAGCGTCCAGAGCTGTGGGTGAAGGTGAAGCACCTCATCAGCCTCACCTCGGATCGGCTCTATCTCCACCATCAGGCGGAGGCCGAGGAGGCCGCCCGCATCTGGCACTGCCACGCTTCCCCGAGGAAGAACCCGAAACTGGAGGACATATGGACTTCCCCACAGAGTCAAGCCTGCTGAGCGCAATCGGCCGTCTGCGTGCCATCCGGAAGCGCCGGCTGGAGATACGGAAGGAGGACGCCGCGCTGGAGGCCGAGGAGAACGCCATTCTGGAGGTCGGCACCAGTAGACCCGTAACCCGTAAGACGCTATCAGGGAAGGCAGCGGCGGACCTCATTCGAGGTCTACATAATGAGTATATGTCAGAGAAAAGACGGCCGCTTCGTCGTCAAGTTCAAGGATGAAGCGGGCCGCTGGAGACAGAAAGGCTTCCGTGACCGTGGAGCCGCGGAAGCCTTTGAAGGAGAAAACCTTTATGACAATAGTGAGAATAAACGCCTCACCGTGGCGGAGTCAATCGTCCTGTTCATACAAAATACAAAGCATTGCCCTCGTGTAGAGCGGTACTACGCTTTGATACTGGAACGCATGGGAGGCGAGCTTTCCACGAAGTACGTGGATACGCTTGATCGCCGGGATCTTCACAACTTTCGCTCGTGCCTGAAAGCCGAGTACCGGATAAGCCCCCAAGCTATCAACGCGCACGTAAAAAAGCTCCTTGCCGCATGGCGCTGGTGCGCCTCGGAAGACTTCCTGCAGGAAGTCCCCTGGACGAAATACCGCCCACTTCCGGAGGGCCAGCACGGTCACAGGTGCGGCGATTTCGGGGATTTTATGAAAGTGTATGCCGTCTGCAATCCGGCCCTCCAGTGGTACGTCAGGACATGTCTTGCGCTAAGCCTGCGTCCTGGGAGAGAGGCGGCCGGCCTGCGCTGGGGGGACGTCGATCTCCGCCATGGGCGGGCCCACGTATGGATGCCCAAGGTCTCACGGTGGAAGGACGTCATCACCCCCGACTGGTGGGTAGACGAAGCCCGCGGCAGGAGCGAGGGAAAGTCCTCCGAGGATCACGTCTGCCTCACATCGCGTGGCCTCCCGTGGCGCTCAGACAAAACGACATGGGGACGTGCCCAAAAGAAAGCTGGTGTCAAAGGGTGTCCTCTCTACACTGTCAGGCATATGGCCGCTTCTCTTATGCTGGAGGCAGGGGCGGATCCGGCGGCCGTAGCGGCTCAGCTCGGGCACGCTTCCGTCGCGACAACGGCAAGCTTTTACACCCACGCTGTTGCGGGGGCCCAGAAAAAAGCAGCTGGCAAAATACCGCCTCTGCCGCGCTGATGGTGCGGAATGGTGCAACTTTTTTCATTAACATACTGAAAATACTGCAAAAATATGTTAGAGCCTGCATCCTCATAGAAGCAAAAACAATTCAATTAATTCAATAACTTAACCATCATTCTGCACCACGTTGCACCACGCATCCGGTGCAGGGGGTCCGCCGCACAGCCCGGCAGAGGTCAAGCGCTTCTGCCGGGAAATTTTTTATAAAAATTGGGTAAACGCTCCTAAAAACAAAAAGGGCTGATACAATATCAGCCCTGACACTACTACCTAATGTGGTAACTATTTGTTGTTCATTGCCATATTGGGGTGCATATGACACAGCAGACGCCAGCAGTCAAGTAAGTCGTCAAGCTCCTGACTATACAAGCGTTCGGAGGAAGCATTATTCAGAATATAATCTATAGTCTTAAGTGCCTGCTTCTCTGTTTCTTCCGAAGCGTTCATGCGCCATTCCTTGTACTCCATAATCACTCCTGCACAAACTGCGATGCAATAGCCTGTAGTTTGTCCACATCGCTTTCATCAAAGATGATACCTAATACAGGTACAGTACCAGCCTTATGTACGGCGTCTTTAACTCGGGCGAAAATAACATCCGGTTTAACAGAACCATCAGCATTCAGACTGTCAAGAAAGCCAAGGATAGGAGTAAACTGTTCAAGCAATGCTTTAGCTTTTGTCTGTATAACCGGCATAGCCAGGTACAATCCTACTTTCTGCAAGCCGCTGCTTTGAGGTATCAGCTCTGACTCTATGTAGGTACAAACAGCCAGACTAAGATTTTCCGCCGTTATTCTGGACATGGCTAGCCTTCATTTGTAGCGGCTGCAGTGGGCGCCGTCCAGGAATTATACCTGCTCATAACTTCCGGACAGATGGCACTTTTGGGAATTACTGTCTGGGTAATAGCCCCAAGAGTAGTATTGATGGCCGCAACAGCATTATTAAGCTGAGAGATGCCACAGCCGCAAGTCTGTGCCACATTATCTATTTTCGCCCCAAGCTCAGCCCTGACAAGTTTTTCCCGCAAAGCGGCTGCCTCAGCATCACAAGCCTGCTTAGCTTCCAGGACTGCCACGCGCTCACGATTGGAAGCGGCTTCCTGCGCAATAGGAGTAACATAGGCAAAGACCTCGTCCCGCAGGTTTTTGTTCTCAGCCCTTGTGGCCTGATACAAAACTGCATCCTGATTGTCAGAATACTTCTGCGCAGTCAGTTCCGCTATCTTTGCATCCTTTTCAGCAATGACACTGGCGCAGTTATTACCACCTAAAATGCCGCCAAGGCCCCCGCCGTTACCATTAAGAAGAGACAAAGCCGTACCAGCAATGCCAAGTCCAAGGCCTGTTCCAGCTATGCCTTTGCTTGCAAATTCAGCCATAAATAATCCTCCTGTATGGTAGTAGTGGCCTCACTATACAGGAGGGAAGATCAGCAGGAAATATATCTGTGGACACACGTGCTACTTTTTGCCCAGCTTGGCCAGACGCCCCGCAGGAGTAACAAGAATAAACCGTGAACCACAGCGTTTGCAACGCCAGATACTCTTCCTCGCATATTCCAATGGATGCTGTCCAGTGGATTCATCAGGCATTGTACGCTGGCAATGCAGAGGCCCGTCAGAACAAACAGGGCACGTATAAGAAGGAGTCGCCGCAACAGCACTGGGCAAATGTGGAAAAGCCAAAACCATAACAAGAAGGAGAAGACTTCTCAGCATAATATTACTCCTTTATTTAATTTCGCCGTATCCATGCGAAGTTTTATCGTGTGTGACATTATCGGACCCTCTTCCAAGCATAAACCGACACATAAGGCGGCATGTTGTTGTGTGCGGTACCTCCGCCGGCGTTATAAATGCTACTGTGAGTATTGTTAAAATGTATTCTATCGTATCCTCCTTTATAGGCCTTTCCTTTGGGGTTATTCGTCCGCGTCGAGAAGGGTCTGCACAGCTGCTCTCCAGCGGGTGGGAACCTCGTCAATGGTCATGCGTCCGGTCTTAATCATTCTGTAGTAAATTTTAGCCATTTTTTGCCTCCAGTTTCGCAATACGCTGTTCAAGTTCAGCCGCGTAGGCGGCGAGGTCAAGGGCAGCTTCGTCCGACTCGTCTTTGTCGGAGGAGGTCGTAATGCCCAATTCCGCCACAGCGGCCTCAAGGTCGGGCACTCGGGCCGCCTCTGCCTCGGCCTGTTTATGAAGCCTCTCCTGCTCAGCTAGTTCTTCAGGAGTAGGTTGAGGGTTCTCAACAATCTGAAAACGCCTCTGACTGTTATCAGGGGCGATTTCTTCGATATGGTATATGCCGCTATTGTTGCACCATTCGGCAGCTTCCGGGGGATATTCGCCGACAAAAATCTGTGAAGGTTCAAAAGTCATACATATCTCCTATTTCCAAGGCCCGATAGCAATCCATGATGTAATACTGGTACTGCCGGCGCTATTCAACGTGCCTATTGAGAATGCGGTTGGGCTCTCCCATCCAATGCCTATAGGTGTATTCCCTGCGTTGGCATTGTACGTTGTCAGAATGGCTGGTTTTGTAATGAACGCGACCGGGAAAGTCACCCGTTTATTTGTGGCTGTAATCGGGCCATTAAGGTTCACATACCCCCAACATATTTGCAGGCCACTAGAATAACGAATATATTCTATATCACTTGAAAAATTCGATGAATCGACAATCTCTATTTCCCCTAAAGAGGAATAATTCCCGCCAGTCCATGTTAACCCTCCATCAGATGTACCTGACAGCGTATACTGATAGTATCTTTTATTAGTAGTATCATATTTGCTCTGCGCCAAGAGAGAAAAACGGCCCTGACCAGAGTCATCCCCTTGTAATGTAATGGAACTTCTTGCTGGATAACCAGTAGAGTCAGTTATCGAATCTATTGTCCGGTTCTGAATTTTGAGACTAAGAGCGTTCTCCGCACCGTAGATATATGTCTGCAACCATCGGTCGTCTTCTTTAGGTGCCAGAAACAGTTTTTCAGTAAATGTCTTAGCGCCGGTAATGGTTTCGTCGCCCGCAGTGTGCACTACTGAGGCGTCGTTCTCTTTGACAGAAGCCATGACCGCCCTTAGCGCGTCATTCATATTTTTAGCCGGGCAATGCTCGGAAATGTTAATCCCGTCAATGGCCGTGTTTTCATCGGCAGTTGCCGACCAGTCCGATACACTCATCTTTCTGCCTCCGGTAATTGTGTCCGGCTCTTTTCATTTTCATACGCTCTCCGGCAATGCGCATCCTGCCAAAAGAGCATCGCGTCTATCACCTTCCGCGGCCATTCACGGACGCCCCCCATATGCCACCGCCACGCATGGGCTGAAAGCGTTTCATCGGCCCATGCTTTCTCGCGAAACAGGCAGGACACAAAAACATTCCCCAGCTGGTCAAGCGCAATCGCCAGCTGGTGAAGATTATGCTGTAACGTCTGCATAGCTAATCGCAATTGCGTCCACCTCCGCCTTGGTTGTGCAGGATTCAATCTGTTTCCGGAGCGTCCATTTCCGCGCGTACAAATTATTGCCGTAGCTGATCAGCTCCAGCTGGATTGTTTTCAGCTGTTCCAGTGTGAGTTCAACCAATTTATTGTCAAAGGTCATGAAACTGACTGTATCCCTTCCGGTAGCGGTCATAGCCGTAATCAGTCCGTCTACATTCTGTTTCGCGGTTGTGTTCGCGTTGACCGTGTAGCCTACAGAAGACTGGATACTGACAGAAGAAGAGACCTTGGCCTCTTCCATGGCGCGGTTGAGCTCAGCCAGCTTACGGGCTTTCACGTTTTCAAGTTTGTTGTACTCGGCTTCCTGTTCGGCTTTTTCAGCCTCCCTTTTTGCCTTTTCCGTGTTCCAGAACTGCACATAGGGAGCAACGGCGCGGTCATAGTTTGACGCCGTAAGGGGCTCGCTTGTAAAGCCGTCCAGCTCAAGTGTTCCGCTCCCCTCATGCCACTGAATGGCATGTACTTTTTCATGGCCGGCTACGGGCGGAAACTTGAATTGCATAGGGATACCGTTGACAGAGATAACGCCATCTCCGGGAATTACCGTGACATGTTCTTCCATTTTTTACCCCTTTATCGCCTTCATCGTTTTTGTGTGGTTAGCCTGTACAAGGCGGGGCTTCCCGCTGGCAAGCGTGTAGAATTGCTCCCGCAGGGCGCGGCCCTCTTCGATGTTTTCACACCTGGCGGCGCTCACCTCGGCTCCCACCTTGGAGACTTCCCCGGCGAGCATGCCGGTGACATTCGCCTGCTCCATGAGAAGCATGGGAGTGAGAGTGAACGCGCACCCCTCAAAGGAGGCGTTCACACTGTCCTTACTCCCGCTGTAGCTCATCCAGAGCTCACACCCGCCAGCTTTGTTGTGTTCGGGGCATTCCCCGAAGTTCCTGAAAGGACATCCCGCCATTACACTCTCTCCGCTAAAATTGTATCCACATAATTCACGTTGAAATCTATACTGTGGGCATGGGCGTTGTTCCAGGTACCGTGCCCGTGGGAACCGTTGCCGCCGCTCCAGCCTACGGCATCTCCGTAATAGTTGCCAGAGCCGTTCTGTCCGCCGTAGCGGGCCACAGCCCATGCATCCCAGCCGCCGCCGCCAGCGTCGACAAAGAGTTCCCACAGACCGTGAGTGTGCGAGGGGATTTGTGCGAGAGAAAGCGTTGTCTCGTAAACGCCCATGGATATACTATTGCTGGTTGTTCCCCTGCCAGCCACGAAACAGTCAGTAAACGTTTTCCCGTTCGTCCGGCTTCCGGGCTTGCCGGAAGTAAGGCGCAGCGCGCAGTTGTCATAGTCAGTAATTTTCTTCCACCCGGAAGGAGCGACCTCCTGCTGGAAGAACATCCTGCATCCGGAAGGGAAATATTTATCAAAGTTAGTTTGTGCGCTGGAGACGGCCGCCGCAATATCAGCGGATACATCCTCACGGTATGCCGCGAGATCCGCCATGAGCTGGCGGATAGCGTTGTTTATGTTAGACGGCAGGCACCCCTCAGCAACATTAATGCCGCTAATGGAGGTGTTGTTGTCTGCTGTGGTGCTGTAGTCAGAAATTGGCATTTTATTTTCCCTTTCTCGTCTAGTCACCTCTGGCCATGGCGCCGAGGAGACCATCCAGAACCTGCTGACGGAATTCCCGAGAAGTCTGGTCCATGCCTGGCATATCAGCGACTCTTCCGCCGAGATAAGCAGTGGACGCGCGTCTTCTCGCATTGAGCAGATTTTGGGGGTTGTGCAGCCAGAACGCAGCCTGGCTCTTGAGCCATGGATCTCTCATGGCCGAAGTGAGGGCTGTGGTCACCATCGATGGCCCGAGTCCGCCCACAGAGCCAACGGCTCCTCCAGCAATAAGCCCCGGCATAGAGAGGATGTTCCAGTTGTTCGTGCGGCCTACTCCTCTTTCCAGCTCTGTCATCAGGGACTGGATACGGCCGGAGCGCTGGTTGAGAGGCTTCACCTGGGGGGCGGCTTCCTCAATCCCTTCGCGAAGCCCCGAAGCAAGAGCCTTCTGTGCCTCCACCTCCGCAGATTTCAGCTCGCTGCCAGGCATATGCTTGTACGCCTTGTTGCCGAGACTGCGGTACGTCCCCTGTTTAATCTCCTGTGCCTGAAGCGGAGTGAGGGGGTGCCTGCCCCAGTTATCCTCGAAATCGAGAATCTGTTTCATTCCCGTGTCGAGGTCTTTCGTGGGAGAGACCTGAGAACGAAGCTTGTTGTTGATGGTGTCCAGGGCGTAGTCCATAACGAATCCGGGATCGATGGTTTTACCCTCGCCTTTGGCTTTTTCGAGAACGTCCGTCACCTGATCATCCAAATCTCTGACTATACCGGAGGCCTTGCTGTATCCGCCTCTTGTCACGGGGATGCGTTCGTCAAGCCCCGTCTGAATAAGGGCGTCTCTCTCGGCCGGCTTGAGCGTTGTGCTCGGCTTGAGCGCTCCCTGATACAGCCTGCGGGCAAAATATTCACTGGCTCTGGGGATAACCGCATTCATCGGATCAACGGCGGCAGACGCTCTACCCAAAGCATCCCCAGCGGAAGACGCGGCGCTGCCCAGTGTCCCCAGGGCATTGCCGGCCCGGGCTGCGCCCAGACCTCTGGCGGCTCTGCCCGCGCCTTTGGTCAGTGCGCCGACGCCCCTGAGAGCTCCGGAGCCGCCGGTAAAAGGAGTGGACATGTCGGCCAGGATGCCAACAGGGTCCTGAGCCAGGGCGTTCTTGAAGCCTTCGGAGCTGCCATAGCGGGACTTGACGTAGTTTAACAGTCCATCAACGTAGCGCTCCTGCCCCTGTTCCCCGGGAATCAGCTTTTCCGCGGCGCCAGCGGCGAGCCCGCCCAGAGCCGTAGCCGTATCTATAGGATGCAGCACGACATTGGCCATATCTCCCAACGTGTTGGCGGCAGACCTGGGAATATTTTTTATGGCCGACACTGCGGCATCCCCCCAGCTCATGGCTGGCCGGATAACACCTCGCCTGACAGCCTCTTCATAAGCGTCTTTCTGCGGCCCCTGCAGGAGGCCACGCTCGTATGCCTCTCTCAGTAGCTCTTCTCGGGTTGCCATGTTCTCTCCTTATAGCCCCAGCTGTCTGCGCAGCTCGTCGTTACTCATATCCGCGGCACGCTTGCCTGAAGCATCCCTGGCCGGAGCCGCTCCCTGCCGGCCTGCTTTTTGAGCGTCGGCGTTGCCGGCACTCTGGAGATACGCATTGACCTCGCCATCCAGATCCCTGAAGGGTGTGTATATCAGGCCGTCGATTGTTTTCGGGGCGATACCAAGCCCCGTCATCATATTGCGGTAGTACGCCTCGATGCCCCGCTGCTCTTTCTCTCTCTCAGCGAAAACAGCCAGACCCGTGCGCACGATATCGGCGCGCTGGGAAGGACTCAGACGCTCGCCGCTCCTGATCTGCTGCAGGTAGTTGGCCACCTGTGTGGGCAGGCCTTCCGTGCTCTGTGCGTTGCGGAACTCGCCTTCGCGCACAACAGACGTGGGGTCGAGCATTTTGTTGAAGGCGTACAAAAGTGCCACATCTGACACGCCGTTCCCCTGCCTGGCATAGGACAGGAGGTTGGAGAGGTTTTGGCCATAGGTGCGATAGTCCTTGATATCGGCCATGTAGTCTTTACGGAGGCGGTTTCCCTGGTCAAAAAGATCGGCTTCCGCTTTTCTGGCGATATCATCTTTTCTGTTTGCTCCGGCGACGATGGCATTGCGCTTGTCCCTGAGGGCCCCCAGGACAGATTCGGCCCGCTGCCGGCTTTCCGCGTCCGGCGCGTTGGCAATCAGGGCTGTAATCTGCTGTATCCTGGCGTCCAGCGACCCGAGGTCGTCAGACTGGCCGCTCTGCCCGGAAGTACGGCCTCCTCTCAGCATGCCCAGGATCTGATTCTGCTCCCGCTCGAAGCGTGGTCTGAGCTTGGTCATGAATCCTGGGTCTTCTTTGAGCTGGTTCACGAATTCGCCGGGGTTGGCCCTGCCTGCATACGTATTCCGGACAAGAGATTCGAGCTGCGCCTCCGGATTCTGTGTCTTATCGACACCGTTCCAGGCCGCAGAAAGAATGCGGGCAGCTCCGCCAACTCCATGCTGAGCGGCTGTTGAGGCAAGCATCTGGATGAATGCCGGATTCTGGGCAAAGGCGTCCATCCCGGTTCCTTTCAGCCTGGCAAGAGCCGGGGCAACGAACTGTTCCCTGAAAAAGGTGTTCTGGGCGTCAGCCATCTGACCGCCGAGGGAGCTCTTCGATGCATTCTCCCATGCTCTATTGAAGGATGGTGTCCCAGGCTGAACAGCCCCGCCCCCCAGAGCCTGGTAGAGGCCGGGGTTAGAGCTCTTCAGATAGCCGAGGAACTGCCACATGCTGTTCCCGGGAAGGGTATTAAATTGATAGCGGCCATAGGACGTAGATCCGCCTCTGTCCGGGGAGACGGCCCACGGGTCGCCTCCGGACTCGGACTGCGCCGCTATGCTGTACGGATCGAATCCGTCAGGAACCGTAGCGCTCCCGGAAGGAGCCGGACGCATGCTTCCCGCCCCGGTCAGCGCGGCGTTGAAGTCTGCCTGTCTGGCCGCATTCTCCTGGTCCCTCTGCATCCGCCCGAGAGCCATGCTCCTCGTCAGGGCAAGATTGGTGAGGGCGAGCTGCCTGTTGAATGCCCTGTCCTGCTGCGCGGCATCCCACTGCGCTCTGGCGAAGGCATCCTGCGTTCTCTGTCGGTCCTGCTGGTATCCGAGTATTCCGGCCGTACCCAGTGCACCGAGAGCGTCGAGACCGCCACGCCCGAGGAGTTGCCCGAAACTTCTTCTGCCGTTGTTGTTCGCCAGCATGGACAACGCAGTGAGCCCGGCAAGGAAGCCTGGGTTGCCGGATACTACGTCAGCTATGGGCATGTTTTTAGGGGCGGGCTGCCCGCCGCCCCACATACCGAGAAGACCGCCGGGCGCCTGCCCGTTATCGTATGGGTACGCCATTTTACTTGCCTCCTCCCTTGCCGCCGCCGCTATCGGTTTCGGTTGTGCTTTCACCCTGCCCGCCGTAGGACCCGCCGACCAAATTCAGATAGTTTTGCAGGGCGAGCATGTCTTTCTGCTGGTTGTAGTTCCAGCGGTCTACGTCAGCGTCAACTTTACTCTGGTTGTAGTCGTCCAGCGAAGACCCCGCCTGAGCGAGCTGCGAGGCATCCGTATAGGCCTGATTGCTAAGGGACTGCGCGGGGCTTGCCGCGGCAATCTGAGCGTTCACGCCCTGATTATAGGCGTTTGCGGCATTGCCCGCCGCGCTCACCGCCTGATTGTACGCGTTGCTGTACATCCCGTTAGCCAGGTTCTGGTCAGCATCCGCAATCGCGTTCGCCTGCGCCCCGGAGCCGTAACGTCCGGCCTGAGAAAAATTGCCGTTGATTGTGGCGTTCGCCTTGTCAGCCGCATGACTGTAAAGGCTGTCTATGTACGGGTTCGTGGACTGCGCATACTGATTGAGCGCGTTTAGGCCTGTGTTGCCAGCCATAGCCGAACCGTTAAGGATGTTCGCCATACTGGACGCCGCGTTATCAATATTCGCGTCACCGCCCGTTGCGCGGGCGTTAATCATGTTGCGGGCCGTAGTCGTGTATCCCGATTCATCCGCTACCGTAGAATTAGGGTAGTAATCACCTGCGAGGCCGCCCGACTCATAGAGCCGCGCCGCTTCGGGAAAGACGCCTTTGACTTCTACGCCCTGAGAATTTTTGCCCCCGATAAGATAGGGGATCTGTGCGCCCCAAGGGGCCGCACTGCTGGTAGTGGTGGATTCTCCACCGCCGCCGCCTTTTCCGCCGCCTCCGCCGCCACCCATAGCGACCTCCTTATAAGTCCAGTCCCGACACCGGAACCGTTAATCTCGTATGTTCTGTTACGATACCGTCAATATTTTGACGCCTGTTGTAGATGTAGCACGAACCGGGCAACCGCGCCACATCCCTACCCCCTGCCAAATGGGCGACTTTTAGCGCCGGTCCATTTGTCGCGGCGACCGTGCCAAGAACACGGTCAATCGCGTATTCCCCGTTTTTACGGGCGTAAAGCCATTGCGCGAGCATCCCCACGGTGACAGCCAGCTGTAAGGGCATCCCCTCATACCGCCGCACGCCGCAGGGGAGCGTGCAGAAATGGCCCCATGCCGTGCGCCCGCTGACATTGTTAAGGGCAAACATCGCCAGCAGTTCACCGTTCAGCAGAATGAACCACGGCAGGTTGTTACCATTCCGGCACCACCGGATAAAATCAGGGAGTGTCACGTCCGGACGGTCATAGAAGAACTTCCCAAGCCGGCCGGAGGCTTTGGCTTTCTCCCAGAAGAAAGCCAGCCCCCGGTTGCTCACGTCATCGATGAATCTGTATTCAAGCCCCATCAGAACCACTTCCCAAGATTGTATTTTGCCCGCTCCAGCCATCCGGCATCAGGGCCGGGCATCGTGTTACCGTTGCGGTCATAGTACGTAGGGTTCGTGCCGGGCGGCACAGCTTCCCCCGTATAAGGCATGTACAGCGCCCTGTTCAGGTGGAGCCCGTATTCAGGACGAAGACCGGATCTCTCCATGGCCGCCTTATCTTCCGGGGTCATCTGCGCAGCGCCTTCAGTGGCCTGCTGTGTCGTCCCCTGCCGCTGATACTGTGGGTCGGGGACGCTTACACTCATATACGCCGGCGTCCCCTGTCCCATGAAATAGAGAAGACCCCCGAGGCCGGCAAGGTCAACGGGGGGGTCATTGGGGACGGATACGGCCGGAGCCTGCACACGGGGGATAGCGCCGCCAGCGCCTGCGGCCGCGGTCGTTTTGCCCGCGGGCGTCTTATAAAGGCCGCCATACTGCGGTGTGTTGTTTCTGGAAAAACCGGAACCTGCCATTAGAACAGACCTCCAAGAAGACCGTTTAGTGCGCCCATTCCGGCGCCGACAGCGGCGCCAGTGGGGCCGAAGAGAGAACCTACAGCGCCACCCATACCGGCATTGCCAAGCACCTGACTTTGACCGGAAGTGAGCCTGCCGTTTCCATTCATCATGCCGAGAAGGCCGCCTATACTCCCCACCGTGCCCATAACCCCGTTCAGGGCACTTCCCTGCTGAGTGGCCATGCCGGGCGCCTGTATCTGCTGAAAACCGGCGCCGCCGCCCTGCTGCGTGACGGGAGGCGTAACCGTACCTGCGGGGCGGGAATACTGTCCCGTGGTGGCCGCGCCTATCTGCCCCTGCTGGAGCCCGTTCTGCCTGAGAAAGGGATTGTTGTACTGCGTCATCATTTTTCGTTCTCCTCTAACTCCCGAAAATCAGCCATGCCCACGAACCCGTGCCGGAGCCAGCAAGCGTGAAAGTCATTTCCCCGCGGGTCATGGAGGAAAGGTACCATGTCATGCTCGCCGCGTCCGCGTTGAGCGGGACGAGCATCGCCACACGGCCGGCGCGGCACCGTGGATCCCTGACAGCCTTATCTCCCGCTCCAGCCGTAAAAGTGCCCGTATTAAGTGTTTCACCAGCGATAACGCCGTTCACCGCAAGGGCTAAGGCCGTCATCTGTTCGGGCGTAGCCTTGGGATAAATCGCGACCTGCCGCGCCATTACATGCCTCCTTCAGGCTCAATCAGGGCCTCTACCCCGTGAGCGTCACGCCATGCCGTACCGCCGCCAGGTATCACGACACGGGCCGACAGATAGTTGGTGCTGATGTGCTGATAGCAGACGCCATCCCTGCTCTGTGAGCGGAGGGGCCCGTATTTCGGCTGTTCCTGCTGTCTCGTCCTGTATATGGGAAGTGCTTTTGCGTCTCCCCTGTCTACCAGCGGACGCAGGCCGTGAACCATCATTCGATCACCGCCTATTTCCTGCGTCTCAATGACAGCCTCAAGGGGCTTCCCGTTTAGAACGCCCATGTACCCTTCGGAATCGAAACAGCCCATCAGAGAACGCCCGGTCATGAATGCCGGAACGTCCAGAGAACCGAAGGGCAGTGTGTCCAGAGTCCCGTACTTGTCGAGATCGTCAAGCGTTTCACCGCGGGCGTAGTCCCCGAAAAGCGTTTGCACTGAAAGAACGCCGTAAGACCATTTATCGAGGTCGTAGGAATAGATAAGTACTCTGTCCAGTACACCGGCTTCCGCCACCTTGGAAGGGAAGGCCCATATGCAGATACGGTTAACGGGGTCATGCCAGCCTACAATTTCAGAAATACGCGTATGTTCAACCTGAGAGAAGAACCAGGTATCAATACGTTCAATGCCGAGAGCCTTAGTAGAAGTGCCGTCCGTGATGTACCAGCCATCGTCGGAAAGGTAGATGCACCCCACGCCGAAGTTGACGGGGCTTTTAGGCGCGAGAAGGCCGCGCACGGCGTCAATCTGCTTAAAATTGAAAATGTAAGGCGGCCCTACATAGGCCATACGCTGAACGGCCCGTTCAAGGAACACGATGCCGTCAGTCTGTCCCACGGCGCCCATGACGGCCATAACGCGGCCGCCTTCGGGAAAATGCTGATAATCGGACTGCTTAGCCGCGGCGTCATCTGTGCCGGGTTCCGGCCACGTGTCGGGGTCATCCATAGCCGACCACTGGATACGCTGCCGGTTGCCCGTCAGGTCGCCGAGGACAAGAAATTCCTTCACAATCGCCATGCATTGGGCTGTAGGTGCGGCCGTCACCACAGAGAAATCACCAAACCCGCCCGCGACAGTGGATTTATACAGGCTCGTCCCGTAGAGCATATACATAGACGGGCCCCAGTTAGCGAAAACGCGGTTAGTGCTGACAGTCTCCGTAGTGAGTTTTGCTACCCATTCGCCGCCCTGAAGAGCATAAACTGGCCCGGCGGAAGAAGCGGCTAGCGTAAGCAGATCACCGTTGACGTCACGGAGCGTGCAGGCCGCGAGGCACCGCCCGCCGGGCAGCTGCGGAAAAGAGAGACGGGACACACCCGGCAGATACCTGTAACCGCGCTTCCCGGGGATAACGTTGCGGGCTTCAGGCGCCTGTTGGCCGTTGAGAAGAACATCATCCGGTTCCCACGTACCGAAATGCAGGAGAACCTTTTTTGCCTGATTACTCACTCAATACCCCCCCCCGTCTGCTGAGAAAACGTTCCGGTACGCACCCAGACGCCATTGGGGCTTTCGTCTTTCGTCCATACGCCCGCGGCGCGGTTTTCCGGCGACCATGCCCAGCCGCGGAACGTGAACTTCAGAGCCTGCCCCGAGCCCCATTCATCAGGGCAGAAAAAGAACCGAACCCTGATGTAGCTGAAGGATTCGCCGCTTGCGGCACCAGCCGTCGCCGTGTACACGGCGCCGCGCCTGTAGGTAAGGCCGCCGCCTGACAGAATAGCGCACGGTACAATGGCATCTCCCGGCACCCATGCCCTGCGGGTGAAGAACGCGCCGTCAGTCTGTGCATGGCCCGTTGGGCTGTACCGCCTTGCGCGGACAACCTTTTCATTCTCTCCCGACACGGCATTGAATACGGCGTCATCTCCGGCGATATAGGGGTCATCCAGAGAGACGCTTCCCATGCCGTCTATGTCCGCGCCGAAATGGCGATCAAAGTCTTCAAGGGTGAAGTCGCGCATTAGTCAAGAGTAAGTTTTAAATCGCCGGCGTGAACAATAATTGTATCATTGGCAGACAGCTCTTTAGCCGTTGACAGGGCGCCGTACCACACGAGGTTGCCGCCCGTGAGAGCGTCATACACTCCCCACGCGACCACAGTTCCCCATCCTGCTGTAGCCGTAGGGAACTCTATTGCGGCGGAGTTGGCCATACTGGAAGGATCGCCGGATGCCGGCGGCGCAAACGTAATCGCCTGTCTGGCATACGCTCCACCGGATACTTCCGTTCCGGCTGAACTGTCTGAAGGCTGGGCCGTTAGCACGCCGAGGTAGTACGTCTTCGCGGCCTTCACCAAGCCGAGTACGTAGGTTTCGCCGTAGTTGGTAAGACTCATCTAAATCCTCCTCATGGGCCGCATGGAAATATTTTTGGGGTAGCGAGCAAGGTTTTCCTGCTGCGTAATGTCGGCCACAGCCTGCCTGTAATACTGAGCCCACATGTCAACCGGGACGCTCCCACGGGTAAAAACGGCGGATTCGACAAGCGAGCCGTAAAGGTACAAATCGGGATGCCGCAGCAGGATCTCATTATCTGGCTGTTCTTCCCCGAGAGGTGGGATTTCAGCGTAGTAGGTCAGCTGGAGTTTGCCCGCCTGATCAGGAGTAGGCAGGACAAAAAGGTCATTAGCTTCAATCGTGAAGCTGTAAGGGCGCCCCGTCTTCTCCAGCAGAAGCGCGTATTCATCTGGCGACGCATACCGCAGGTTGACGGTCCCGTTGCCATCAGAAGGCATCCAGACTATATCCCGCATTTCAAGGAAGACGTCCCACTGTCCGGCAACGCGTTTCATCGGAAGCGGCATTTGGCCCTGCCCCTTAGGCAGGGAGGCGTGCGCCCTGTGTTCCATGGCGCGCAGGCGTAACGTGCGGTTGCCGCGCTGTTCCCACATACGGATAAAAACAGGGATACGCTCTGTGAGGTCTTCACGCCCCAGGTAGTCGGCTATCGCGGCTTTCAGCCCGTCATAAGTCGTGAGGTCAGCCATTACACCACCTCATTTGTGGTCCTGAACGCCCTGTTCATCGGGTCATTCAGGAACTTCCGCATATCGTCGGGGTCATTGAGAATGTCGAGCCCCTGCGCCTTGGCAATGTCCACGGCGGCAACGGGGATGCTTGCCACCTTGCGGAATGTGGGCGCAAGACGGAAGCCCTGGAACCGGTCACGGTCACGGGCGGCCTTATTCAGCCTCAGAATGTCCGTAACGTCCTGCTCACGGAAAAGGCGAAAGTCGTCCGTCACATAGTCCGTCACGCCGTCATCGCGGCGTTCAAGAACCTGCCCGGCTTTCCCCTGCTGAAGATTGACGCTCATGTATCCTCCAAAAGGGGCCCGCCCAAAGGCAGGCCCCGCAAAAGCTAGGCGGCTTTCAGGTCAGCAAGGACGCCGGAAGAGGCCTCGTTCCGGGCCTCAAGAGTGGCTTCAGCCACGATAAAGCCCTTTTCGGAATCGCCGGTGTTTGCGAGTTTCTGCGCCTGGAACGGGCGCAGGAAGGCCACCTTCCAGTACTCAGGGTCGAGAACGAAAGCACAGCCCTTGGAGTAAGTTACATAAGCCTGCACCCTGTTCGGGACGAGCTTCAGCGCGCCAAAATCGGAAACGTAGACGTCGATGACGGCCGTAGCCTTCTTCATTTCCGCCTTTTCCATTTTTGTGCTTCCGCCAGTCAGCACCTCAGACATTTTCACGCGAATGTCCGGGGCCATCATAATAGTTTTGGGATTGCCGCCGGAATTGTAAATGCTGGTGAGCAGGGCCTTCAGCAGGGCCTCAGTCGGCACACGGGCCGTACCGGCCGTGCAGGCGGAAGAAGAAGTAGCGGCCGTGCCGGAAGCGCCGCCCGCAAAGTTTGTGGTAAGCCAGCAGGGAAGGCCTCTCATCACCCTGCCACTTGTGCTTTCTCCGGCGGAAAGCTGATTGCTCAGCAGGGCGAACTCCAGATCCTTCTTAATTTCTTTCATTCGAAGGGCCATCTGGTGGGTATACTGTCCGCTCACGCCGTTCTGCACAACGGCCTGCGCAGTACCGGATACGCTCACGGCCTTCATCAGGATCTGAGTCTTGTTGCTCAGTTCCGTTGTGTTGGAGCCGGCGAAAGTAGTCACATCAATGCCTTCTTTCTGTGCGTTGGTACCGGGAGCCGTCAGGGCATCCGTCTGCCATTCATGCAGTGTCTGGGACGCTGTAGTGCGCCCGCACATAGTAAGGAAGGGCGTGTCCGTAGGGGACACGTCAAAAATAAGTTTGGAAAGGTCGCGGGGCTTGCCGTTGACGTTGGCATCCTTAATCTGTCCGCTAACAACAGCCATAAGTTAATCCTCCTAGTCCATGGCCGCGAGGGCGGCCGCAAGTGCATCTGTACTGTTCGGGTTTTTGTGGAAGGCGGCCATAGCCTGCCGCCTTACCGAAGACGTATCTTCTCTTACGCCGGAAGGGGCCTGCACCTTGGGGGCTTCAGCCACCTTCTGTGCCGCCGTAGCTCGGGCTTTTGCCATTTTGTCATAGAGCATGGCCTTAGTGACAAGCTCCAGCTCGTACCCCTTAGACAGGCCGTTGATAGCTTTGTCCGGAACGCCCGCGTCCTTCATGTACTGGTAGACTTCAGCCGTATACGTCTTGCCGTCATAGCCGTCCCCGATAAGGGCTCGGATTTTTGGCTCAACGGTCTGATATTCAGCAGAGAGGCTCTGCTGATATTCCTGCGCGCGTTTGGCGGCTATAGCCTGCGCTGTCTGCCGGATACGGGCGCCGAGCGCCTGCACAGCATCCGTGCGCTTCTGCGCTTCACGCGCCATTCTGATGTACTCCGACGGGTTCTGCTCACTCAGGGCCTGCCAGTCAATGCCGGAGTACTCAGCATTGACGATTGCCTCTATGAGCTGGTTTGCCTGCCCGAGCAGGTTTGCCGCGGCGTTGATCTGGTTGTCGCGGTCCGCGCGCTCATTAAGGACGGTCTGCCGCTCCTGCGCTATGGCCTGTGCATGGGCTTCCGCCATGGCATGCACGGCCGAGCGGGCATCGGGGGCAAGTTTGCCCCAGGTATCAGCGCTGAAGCCTTCCGGCATGGGGACCTCAGCCGGTTCAGCCTGCTGATTGTCTGCCCCTTCATCCTGATTCCCGGCCTGTTCTTCAGCACCTTCAGGATGTTGTTCTTCACCTGCGGACGCCTGTTCCCCATTCTCAGGGGTCTGCCCGTCTTCTCCGGTGGCTGTATCGCCGCCGTTATCCTGCTCCAGAGCGGAAGCAATGTCATCTACGCTATCCAGCGCGGGGGATTCTTCGGCTCCGGTGGTAGGGATATTCTTTTCTTCTTCCGGCATAGCTAACCTCTACATAATTTTTTGATTTTATTCAACATTTGCAGGAACACGTTGTCTTTGGTGGAAAAAGCCACATCCTCAAGCGTTTGAAGAAGGCAGGCCTGCACCCTGTGAAGCGCCTGCAGGTCCCGCCAGAGGTTTTCACGCTCTTTTGGCGTCTGCGCTCCCTTCCAGCTGTCGCAGATGTCGTGCTCCACCCGCCGCAGCGCCCCGAGGAAAACAGGGCTTGAGAGGATGCGGTAGGCAGTCTCTGCGTCTTCCATATCCTGACGGGTCACACTCATACGCTCTGCTCCCTGATGTCAGTAAGGCCTGCGCCCTTTCCGCCCTGAAGCAGCTTTGCCATGTCGAGCTGTTTTTCAAGCTGCATTTCCTGAGATTTCAGCGCGGCGTTCGCCTGAATCTTCGCTGCCTGAGCGGCGGCATCAGTCTGCACCTTCACAGCTTTGCCATGCGTCTCCTGCTGGAGTTTTGCCTGCTGGATCTGCAGGTCAATGGCCGCTTTCTGGCGTGCCGTCTGTGCCTTCACCTGCTCTACCTGGACTTTTGCCGCAGTGAGCGGGTCCATGCCCTGCCCGGCCTGTTTCTGCTGGAGGATAAGCTGTTCAGCCCGTTTCGCGTCTTCTTCCGTTCCAAAGAACCGCTCAGGCGCTTCAAGTCCTGCCGCCTCTACCATCTTGTGGCAGGTGTAGATCACATTGGAAAGGCGCACGGGAGAAGCCGTACTCAGCTGGGCGATAAAGGACTGCTGAATCTGGAGTATCTGCTGATAGGCGGCGAGCATCTTCTGGCGGCTTCCTGTCCCGAGCCCCACGGCTACGGATATGTCCATATCCGGGTCCCACTTGCGCGGGTCAAAGTCCATGAAACGGCCCTTAAGCCGCACCTGCACGGCCTTGTCGTGGTAGCGGTGCAGGAGGTTCAGCACGTACCGGCCAAGCGGCTTGAAGAACATTTCCGCATACACTCTGGCTATCATCTCAAGCCGCTGGTTGATCGCCTCTTCCATGATAGATGCTCCCGTAGCGGTCTGCTGGAGAGTATCCGCGTCAAGGCTTTGCGTGCGGGACGTGACACCGGAGCGCCGTTCCACAAGCTGATCTGTGAGCTGGAGACCCTGCACAGCCTCAGCCGCGGACGTAGCTACAGGAAGAGGCGTGACAGAGGCGCCGCCACGCACACGGTGCACAGCGCCCGGCCCGCGGGAAAGGAGCGAATCTATATCTATCCATCCGGTCTGATTAGGGCCGTAGTCGGCCACGAGTTCACCGGCATTGGAAAAGCTCAGGGCGTCCAGATAGGAGCGGGTAAGGTCAGTGCGCAGGTCCTGCACATCGCTCACGAGGTCAGCGAGGCAGAGCCCCACCACCTGATGCGGCATAGGCACGGAGCAGGCGGCAAAGAGGGGAGCGCGGTACAGCGGCCACTCCTCCACGGAGAGTATCTTGGTATCGGCGCCATCCCCCACGTAGACGACTTTAGCTTTTTCAGCCATTCCGTCGCCGTTCAGGTCAACGTCCAGCCACGCCTCATAGACCTTGAATCTCCGGTTCTCGAAGGCGTCAGTCTCTTCCGTGTCCGAGGTATCCCCGTTGACGCCGAGACCTACGCTTTTCTCCTCAGGGTCGTCTTCCGAGCCGTATACGGGAAGTTCATCGATGACGTCGCGGCTGTAGCCTTCCTGCAGGAGCTGCGTAGCCGTTCTGATCTCCCAGTGCGCCACAAAGCGGGCATGCTCCACATCCTCAGCCTCAGAGGATACTAAAACGTTTTCCGAAGGCACAGGGTCAAGCCGCACGTCATGCGTGACCGTCTTTGTGCGCACGGTTACGGCGCATGCCATGCCGCCCGGCACGGACGGGTCAGGGTACTGCTCCACCTCAGCCGTGCCGCCGCGGGCCTCCGTGTCGGCAATCAGGGCCTGCGCCTCATCGGGCGACAGGCCGTCGAAGCGGTCAACTGTCTGATGCTCTTCACGTGGGGCGTGCGCGAGGCACCACCCCACACGCTGATACAGGCCGTCCTTCAGCGTGTCATGGATAAGGCGGAACATGGAGCGCCCGAAGACGACGTTGTTTACGTAGAGTGTGGCGTCCGCGGCGGCCTGCTCCTGAGCGGGAGTGCGCGGCTCAAAGCGGATGATCTCATCCCCGCCTGCAAAGACGCGCATGAGCCCAGGCATCGCCCACTCTACCGTCTCCATCACGGTGCGGTCTACGTAGGTAGAGAGACGGCGCTTCTCGCGGTCATCATCCACGCTGTACCCGTAGCCGAGATAGCGCTTTTTGAGCTTTGCCCTGTCAGCGGAAAGCCGTCCGCCCGGAGCGCCGATAGCGGAAGCGCTCTCCCTCATGACTATTTTCCGGATTTTGTCCTGTATGTCTGTCAGCATATAGACAGCCTCCCACTCTGCCTTAGGGGCTCCATGGCTCCCGTGTCTGTGCGGACGAAGCCTACAGCGGCATACCGCATGGCGTCCGCGCCGTGAGACGTCCAGTCATGCAGCGGATGCGTCCGGAAGCACTGGTGCTCCTCGTCGTACTCCCGCTGATACCCCCACAGGGCGGAAAGCCCCTGTGCGCACCTGTCCTTGTCTATATAGGAGGACGCCAGCACCTGCCGGACACTCTCTATCCCGTCCATGACCGGGATTTGCGGCGCGGCGGTGAAGGTTATGCCGAGCTTCCGCGCCGTCTCAAGGCGGGTAACGCCGGTTCCGAGCTCACGTACTGCGATGTCATGCGGCGCGATGTGCTGCCCGTAGCGGTAGCCTTTCTTTGCCAGGACTTCCGCGTAGTGCGCCAGCCCTTCACCGGAAGCCTCGTAGTAGTCGATGAAGCGGTACTGCCCGCGTGAAGTCCCGTCCGAGACCCACTGGAAGAACCAAATCGCTGTGGAGTCTGCCATACCCAGGTCCCATGCAGTGTGGACAAGCAGTGTCGGGTCCACCGGCACCGAGCCGATACGGCCGGCGCTATCCGCCTCCTGGAGGATCTTCCCGTAGTAGGAGCCCTGCGCCACGAGCAGGGGATTACCTTCCCAGACGCAGTCATACTTGTCCGGGTCAGTCTCCCGGCAGTGCTCCATCTCTTTGCGGAGGACATCCGGGAACCATGGGTTGTCCCGCCACGTCACCTTGCGGACATACGAGCCGGGCGGCGGAGTATGGACGATCCACCTCTGCCACACCGGAGCGTGCACCCGGTTGGGATTGAAGGAGATCCATATCTCCGAGCCTGCCGTGCGCATGGTAGGGATAAGCAGGTCCAGCGACTTCTCAGATACCGTCTCTGCCTCCTCTATCCAGCAGTGCGTGAGACCCTCGAAGGATTTGATGCGCTCAGGACTCGTACGCAGGCCTGAAAAGATAAAGAGCGTGCCGTTGAGCCCGCGTATCTCCCCGTCAGTAGACTGATAGAAGTCGTCCATCCCGAGGCGTGCTATCTCATCGTCGAGGAGGCGCTTCACGGAGTCGCGGATCGAGTTCTGCACCTCACGGGCGCATAGGCACCGGATAGGCCGGCGTCGTCCCTCTATGAGCAGAGCGGAAGCGAAGGCGCGGCTTTTGCCGCCTCCACGGCCGCCGTAGAAGACTTTGTACCGGTGAGGCTTAAAGAGCTCCTCAAAAGCCTCCGGGAAGAAGGCGTCCACCCGCTGGATTATTTTTCTGTGCACTTTTTCGGTCTCCCGGCCCGCTTATGCGGCCGCACAAAAGTAACCCTGATCGCCTGCTCAGTCTGGATAGGCGCACCATCAGGGCCGGAGCACTCCACGCGGGTAGTCTCCTTGTAGCCTAGCCTTGTCTTAAGGAGAAAGATCATCATCCGCACATCGCCATCCATGGCCATCTGGTAAGCAGTCTTAGCGAGGCCTTCCGCGGCCTCAGCCATGCCGGCATCCAGCTCTGGTGTGTAGTACTTGATCAGTGTACCGGTACTCACCCCTATCTGCACAGCTATTTCGCGCTGCCTGACTCCGTATTTTGCGAGGGCGCGGACGAGCGCCCGGTTTTCACCTGTAGGTACATGCTCATCTCTCATCTGTCATACATCCTTTTTATGAGGCGGAAGCGCAGGGCATCCAGCAGCATGCCGCCGCTGTTCCCGGCCACTCCGCACAGCCCTACAAGGGCTATATCTGGCACCTTATCTGCGAGGAGGGAGAAAGCCAGCACACCGCAGAAGGCCGATACGACTATCTGCGTCAGCAGGTCCAGCCAGCCGCGGACACCCTTTCGGAGGACGCGGACCACGCCGCCCACGAGACCGAAAGCGGCACCAAGGGCGCACAGCTTGATAAGCTCCCACCATCCGGAGAGGTCATGCATCACCTGCCACCCCCCTGCACTTTTTTAAGGAAAGCGTCCTTGGACGCGCTCCCCAGGCTGGATCCGAGGTAGTACTGCACCACAGCCCCGAAGGCGGAGGAGAGCGTACCTAGGAGCATCAGCCCTGCGTCCCCGAGCTCAGCCTTCCCGCCATGGAGCACGGCCCAGAGCATCACAAAAAAGCCCACAGTGACTATGCACGCCACTATGGACGTAGCCCAGCTTGCACCATGGCCAGTCTTGGCCAGCTCTACCTCACGGTCCCTGGCGCTCATCCTGTCGGTGAGCTCAGCCTGCACCTGGTCTCTCTGCCACTGGAGGAGCTGCGCCTGCTGCTGGATCTCGAGGTCTTTGAGCTTCAGGAGCAGGTCAGGGCTCTGTGCCAGTGTGCGCTGCACGTCAGCGGGGTCAGGCTCACAGCCGAGAGCGGAGGCTATCAGGGAGCCGGCCGCACCGGCGATAGCGCCCACGGGACCACCGAGGACACTGCCCAGCACAGGCGCCGCCTTAGCGACGGCGCGGCCTACGTCCGCCCACTCCATCAGCAGATCTCCCGCAGAAGACGGCCTTCGGCCGCGCGCCGTCCCAGGTACTCACCACCCCAGCCGTCACGGTCCATGAGTGCGGCAGACGCCTTCTTCCAGTCGCCGCGGCGGAGAGCCGCCAGCGTGACCGGACCGCGCCGCTCAGCGCCCTTCACCCCGCACTGATAGACGAGAGAGAAGGCCACGGCCTGCACCTGCCACGGCAGATCGGCGTAGGCCAGAGTATGCCGGCCGCGGTCCCACCACGGCACCACCACGTCATCCATGTACCCGCGATGCTCAGCGTCCGTGAGCTCACGGGCCTGCTCACGGGTAAGCGTGAGCGGGTGGTTGCGCAGTACGCGGAGAGCGGCCCCACGCTGGAGCCCTATATATATAAGGATAGCGTCTATCGTGCCAGCAGACACGCCCCAGCTCCTCAGCTGGCTGACTGTCTGCTGTCCGAGGTCCACGCCCACGCCCACGGTCACACCGGAGGCGCCCATAGCCTCATAGTCCGTCACGGGCTGGTGCCCCGTGTAGTTCGCCGTCCCGCCGGACAGACGCCGGCACGGGATGTAGCCCGTACACGTCAGGGCCCCCTCTACCGTCTCCAGCCAGCGGAACACCTTTTCATACTGAATCGACATTTTTGTAACTTCCTGCAATCAACTTTCTACATTTTTGTAACTTTTTATAGAGTGTATGTCAAAAAGTTGACACTTACGCAAGAAAAAAGTTTTTTTGAAAAAATGTTGACATCTTTTTACGGAAAGCGTACCTTGATTTTTAAGGGAAGCTGGGGAAATACCCTCTTCAACAAAGGAAAAAAGTTTTGAAAAGTTGTTGACAAAAAGATTAAAAAGCGTAAAGTACTTTTCAACAGAGAGAGAAAA
>ERZ1034969.251-NODE-251-length-38185-cov-26.905088_pt1 | contig 38185 bp, 39 predicted proteins | sample MGYA00520624_ERZ1034969 | MGnify/ENA primary metagenome ERZ1034969 (study PRJEB33766, sample SAMN09781776) | gut metagenome | biome: gut microbiome | host: Homo sapiens | place: Madagascar | study: EMG produced TPA metagenomics assembly of the PRJNA485056 data...
GCAGCATCCAGTATTATCTGCGCTTTTGGCTTAGCAGCTGCCGCACCTCGCTCGCTGTATCGGCACTTAGAATTATGCGGTATTGCCCAAAATATGCGCGGATGCGCACACCAATAACTCCTAACTCCTCACTCCTATCTCCTAACTTAAAAGGGGGTCACCATGCTTACTGCCCTGTTTATCGGTCTGGGGTCCATCGGGACCCGGCATTTGAAAAATCTGACGGCGATCTGCGCACAGCGCGGGCTGGCGCTGCGGGCGGATGCGCTGCGCAGTGATTTAGCCCGCCCGCTGCGCCCCGGCGCGGCGGAGCTGCTGCACAGCCAGTTCACCACCTTGCAGGATTCCGCCGCCTTGCCGCACTACGATTTGGCGTTTATCACCAACCCCACCAGCCTGCACGCGCAGGCATTGGAGGAAATTCGCGGCCTGGCAGACGCGCTGTTTATCGAAAAGCCCATTGTTTCCGCCGAGCAGACGGATGTAGACCTTGCCACCCTGCTGCCCGCCGGGCAGAAAGCCTATGTGGCTGCACCCATGCGCTGGTGCGGCACCATGCTGGCGCTGAAAAATCACCTGCCCGGCCTGCGCCCCTACAGTGCGCGGGTGATCTGTTCCTCCTACCTGCCGGACTGGCGGCCGGGGGTGGATTACCGCACGGTGTACAGTGCCCACAAGGCCCTGGGCGGCGGCGTGACCATCGACCTGATCCATGAATGGGATTACCTGGTCGATCTCTTCGGCGTGCCGGAAACAATTTGTAATATACGCGGAAAATATTCCGATTTGGAAATCGATTCTGACGACCTTTCCATCTACATTGCCCAATATCCCACCCTGCTGGCGGAAGTGCACCTGGATTACTTTGGCCGCACCTACCGCCGCTCCATTGAGCTGTTCTGCAAGGATGGCAGCTGCGTGGCGGATTTTGGCGCCGGAACGCTGACCCTGCCCAACGGTGCGGTGGAACACTATGAGGAGGACGTCAACGAGCGCTACCTGCGCGAGATGAATTATTTCCTTGACTATGCTGCCGGGGAGGAAACCGAGAGCCTGAACCCGCCCGCCACGGCACTGCAAGTATTAAAACTGACATTGGGGGAACAACAATGAACCGTCTGTTGATCACCATCTGCGGCCGTGCAGGCAGCAAGGGCTTTAAGAACAAAAACCTCAAAACCTTCTGCGGCCACCCGCTGGTGTATTATTCGCTCAGCGCCGCCGAGCTGTTTATCAAAAAGCATCCTGAACTGCACATTGACATTGCCCTAAACACCGACAGCCCGGAGCTGGCCGAATTGGTTGCCGCCAAGTACCCGGAAGTCATCTTCCTGCCGCGCGGCGAGGAACTGGGCGGCGACCGCGTGCCTAAGATGGCTGTCTATCAGGACAGTCTGCACCGCATGGAGGAACGCACCGGCCAGCCGTATGACTGGTACATGGACCTGGACATCACCAGCCCCCTGCGCACCGAATCGGACATCGAAAACGCCTTCGCCAAAAAACAGAGCCGCGATGATCTGGATCTGGTGTTCAGCGTGTGCGAAGCCCGCCGCAACCCCTGGTTCAACATGGTCAAAACTGTGGACGACCATGTTGAACAGGTCTGCAAGAGTGAGTTCACCGGCCGCCAGCAGGCCCCGGATGTGTATGATGTAAACGCTTCCATCTATGTGTTCAAGCGGGATTTCCTCGCCACCAACACGGACGGCATGCTGTGGCGCGGCAAGATCGGCATCAGCGTGATGATGGATACCGGCATTATTGATATCGACTCGGAGCACGACTACCTGTTGATGGAAGCCATTGCCCAGCACCTGTATGCCCATTACCCGGAGTTTGCCGCTGTGCAGGAGAACATTCGTGACTGACCTGGCGTTCAATCTGATCATGGACTGCGGCCAAGCTATGCTGGCCAACGGCGGCGAGGTGTTCCGCGCGCAGGACACCATGGAGATCATGGCCCGCAGCTTCGGCATTGTGGATTTCCATGTTTATGTGCTGACCAACGGCATTTTTGCTTCCGCCCAAAACGGAACGGTCAGCGCTGTGCGGCATGTTCCGGCGGTTTCCACCAACCTGGGCCATGTGGAGGCCATCAACGCCATTTCCCGCCGTGTGGCGGATGGCGAACTGGACCTGAACAGCGCCCAGCTGGAATTTGAGCGGATGAAGCGGATGCCCACCCTCTCCCCACTGTACAACTGTGCAGCAGCCACCATGGGGGCCGGCTGCTTTGCCATGCTGTTTGGCGGCGGCCTGCCGGAAATGCTGGTGGGTGCGCTGGGCGGGCTGCTGGCCTCCGCCAGTTCCTGCGCGCTCAGCAAGCACCATGTCAGCCGCATTTTCCGCGATATGCTTTCCGCCATTGCCTGCACGCTGACCGCTTTGATTGCCCAACTGGTCTACCCGGCCCTGCAGGTCAACTTTGCCATCATCGGCGCGCTGATGGTGCTGACCCCCGGCGTTGCCTTAACTATGGGCATCCGTGATATCATCAACAGCGATTATCTTTCCGGCACCATCCGGCTTGTGGATGCCCTGCTGGTTGCGGGATGCCTGGCCGTCGGCGTCACTCTGGGGTATACCTTATTAAGCACAGTAACGGGGGTGGTATGGTGAGTGCTGCTCCTGTCTGGTTTACCATGCTGGTTCAGTTTGTGGTTGCCATGGTTGCAACCATCTCGTTCGGCATCACCTTTCAGGTGGGCCACCGCCATTACTGGACCTGCGGTTTTGTGGGGGCCGTTGGCTGGACGATCTACATTGCCTGCACTACCCTTGGCAGTATGACCGCCCCCATGGCCACACTGATTGCCACACTGCCGCTGGCCGCGCTTTCCCGCTTTTTTGCCATCCGGCACAAGGCCCCCATCACGGTATTTCTGTTGACCGGCATTTTTCCCCTGGTGCCCGGCGCGGGCATTTATTACACGGCTTACTATTTTTTGCGCAACGACCGCGCCCTGTGCACCAGCAAAGGCATTGAAACCTTAAAAGTTGCCGTTGCCCTGGCTCTTGGCATTGCCATCGTATGCTCCATCCCCCTGCCCAAGCGCCACGCCGCCAGCAGGCAGGCAAAATAAAAAATATGAAGCCCGGTGCTTCTTTGATATGCTACCCCTAGAGTAGACAGAGAAAAAACTCTGAAAGCTCTGGGGGTATTTTCATGTCAAGGATACAACCAAAAACACAGCGTTCCATTATCGCGCACAAAAGCACCTGCGCACCGTCTGGTTCGATTCCCCGCACGGGATACACGAAAAAACACTCCAGCATAAGCTGGAGTGTTTTTGGTGACCCGAAGGTTTCAATATCCGAACCATTCTCTTTAGAAAGCGCGATGGGCTTGTCCCCATCGCGGAGATTTAAGTTTACAATTATTTTGTCTTCAAAGACGTATACTGTGTTCACGAAGCACTCAATTACCTGCCGCTGTACCTTGGGGTCACGCAAGTCTCGTTGCTTGAACGATTCCAACCACTGCACAACATACTCTTTCGTCAGCTTGGGGTGTGAGGTTTCTTCCTCAAAAATACTGATTTGCAGTTCATCTCGCTGGGCTTCCAATGCCGTCAGGCGCTCTTTTGTTGTCTGGGTGATGATGCCCTCTTCTATCGCGGCGGCAATGTTGTCAATTTTCTTATTGACCTTTTTCAGTTCTTCTTGCAGCGCGGGCAAGTATGTGTTTTCTCTCTTTTGATTTTCCACAAGGGCATCCGCCAGCATCGCAATAACGCTGTCTTGCAGCACATATCCCAGCGCACGCTTGACCACAAACGATTCAATCAGTTCCTTGCAGAAAGCTTTCATGTGGCACCGCTTACCTTCTTTGCGCTTGCGATGCCCACATTTATAATAGTAGTAGGTCACCCCGGTATGGCTTGTGCCACTGTCACCAACCATCAGCGCACCGCAGTTGCCGCATACCAGCTTGCCTGTCAGAATGAAGTCCTCGTCGCTCTTCGATCTGGCAGGCGCTTTTTTGTTTGCTTTCATACGAGCCTGTACCTTGTCAAATGTCTCTTGGTCGATCAGCGCCGGGAATGCGTTTTCCGTGACAATATCCCGGTAGCGATATTCGCCCAGATAGCGGCGATTCCGCAGCATATTTTGAAAGCTACTCTTAACAAACTTTCTGCCGTAGCCGGTTCGTATACCACGAGCGTTCATATCCGCGCAAAGTTCCTTGATGGAATCCCCTCCGGCATAGCGCTCGAACACCTCTCGAACAATGGGACTCATCACCGGGTCTGGTTCATAGTGACGCTCCTCATTGATGCGGTAGCCCAGCGGCACGGAACCGCCATTGAACTTGCATTTCAGCGCATTATCCGTATGGCCGCGCGTTACTTTCTCCGCCAGTTCAGCCGAATAATACTCGGCCATCCCCTCCAACATACTTTCCAGCATGATGCCCTCCGGTGTGTTGGAGATAGGCTCCGTTGCGGAAATCACCTTGACATTATTCTTGGAAAGTGCGCGCTTGTAGTACGCAGAGTCAAAGCGGTTGCGGGAGAATCGGTCCAATTTCCACACAAGGACAAATTGGAATCTGTGAGCATTGCTGTCCTGGATCATCTTCTGGAACTGCGGCCTCGCGTCTGTCTTGGCTGACAGCGCACGGTCAATGTAACTGCCGATGATTTTCATGTCGTTTCGTTCAGCATACGCCCTGCACTCGCGCAGCTGCCCCTCGATGGATTCCTCACGCTGGTTGTCGCTGCTGTAGCGGGCGTATATCACAACATTACTGCTTGGCATTTTTGCGCCTCCCCTCATGCCATTTTATTACTTTATACGCTTTGAATATGGAAAATCCCAACAGCAAAATGTAAATTTTTTGTTTTTCATCTTATTCAACATTTGAATAAAATCAATATAATAACGATATAATCATCATACTTTCACCAGTTGATAAAGCAAACATCTTCATTTTTTTATCACAAGTACTAAATAAATGCAAAAATCACGGCGGCAAAATGTTGAAAAAGTAAAAGCCATTGTGTATTATAGGTTTATAACACATCACTATTCTTATGGAGGCAACTATATGTTCACTATTGAAAATTTCATACATGGGATTGCTAATGTAACGAAATCTCTAAAAGCTTCAATTTATGGTGATTCTCTTATTGTTAATAGAATTTGCTATGATTATGAAACCAGTAATGACTATGAAGAACTTTTTGCCCAAATTTCATTAGAACAAATTCAGCCAATCATAGAACTCCTTGCAGACAATTATATTTGCACAGATATAATGCTCATAAAAAAGGACTATATCGAAATAGCTGTACAATCACAAGATCGTAACAGGCCTACCGCTTTTATGAGACTTGATCGGGATTCTTTTGAAGTCACTGAACATAATTATCATTTCATTACATCGAAAGCCAGTCAGGAATATATTTTTGCCTTGCTTTGCTCGTTTCATAACACCCCAGATAAGTATGAGGTGAGCTCTATGCGATTGTTTCCAAAAGAAATTATTACAAATTTTGAGGATTTTTGTGATACTTTCCGTATATGTACTGTTAAGGTGACTTCTCCTCAAAATCATTCTATTACGGAATTCAAGCGTATATTTGATGCTTACCTTTTTAATATTGCTTACAACTTTAACGTTCCACTTGCTGTTTCTGACTTCACAGATATGCGCAAATTTCGCCGAATCCGCACTCGGCGCAATGGACAATTATTTCCATACAAACAATATAAACAAGACTTGACAAAATACTACCAACAGGCTCTTGCCACTAATCTTCCTTTTATGCAATATTTAGCATTTTACCATGTTGCAGAGTTCTTTTTTCAGTCGATTTCTGAAGATGAAGCTTTCCATGTGATTGCTAGTTTTATTACACGACCTTCATTCTCACCATACAGATACGAGGACATCCATAATTTCTATAATGTAATTAAAAAGAAAATGCGAGATCAGCGTGATGACGGCGTTTGGAATGAACGAAATGGTTTACTTTTGTGCCTGAAACGGTACATACCTGATTTGTCTACACTTAAAGCTTCAATTGTTCGTATAGACAGTTCAGCCATCGACTATTACCGAACCACTTCTGTACCTTTTACAGATGACGGAAAATTGATTGATTTTGAAGATGAGTCCGAAAGAGTCTATTCTTCTATCCGTGATCGCATCTATGCAACACGTAACGCCGTTGTTCATAGTAAGTATGGCGAGCGGCTAAGATATGAGCCTTTTAAGCATGACAAGCATCTTGGAAAAGAAATTCCTCTAATGCGGGCAGTTGCAGAAGAAATCATCATTAATTCTGCGGATCGCATTAATTATAGTTTTGTAGACCCTACACACTCCCTTCCATAAAGTTTCCTCCTGTGTGTTGTATGGTACTATTTAATTTCAACAGATATATTTGTTACGTCATCCTATTTTTCTTGCCACACAATATTCGCACAACATCCGCACAGCTTTTGTATCGACCCCGTAAATCTCATGTGTTAGAATTAGTATGCACAAAATAGGGTTCTACCGTAGAGGTTGAACTTATCCAGAGTCGTGCCTGACTTTTTTCAGGCGCGGCTCTTTTTGTTTGTGCGAAATTTTGACAGTGGGAGGTGTTCGCAGATGTTTGTAATACGTCCGCCCTGACACGGTATGTATGCTATGCGTATTGTATTGACCTAATACGCCCCTTATGCGTATTATCCGTCTCTCCATTTTTGGAGAAATAACCTACTGCGCAATGTGTACGTCACTTATGCGTATAATCGGAGGTTCTATTGAATACCGACACCCTTTTAACGCGCATCCGTTTGGAACAGCGCAGTCTGATCGACATAAACAAGAAACTGTACGAACTGGAACACTTGCTGCCCACCCCCGCGCCGGAGCAATTTATTGAGACAGCCAAAAGTGCAGCCCTTTTGAGCGAACGCAGCACCGCCCAGCTCCGCAATTTTCTGTTTACAATTTGCGGCGGTATGCCGCAGGACTATTATCTGCAAGCTGCTGAGATGCAGGGCATCCGCGTTGATATGACGGACGGCATCTTGTCTGTTCGGTTGCCCGCACTGCTGCCTAAAAAGACCCGCACCGAGGGCTTCAAATTCTTGCAGCCCGCACTTCATGCTGTTCTAAAACAGTATGCCGAACAACAAAATCTTCCCCACTTCTGCGAATGTACCATCTGCATCGAACACATCTATGACAAATGCCTACCCATCAAAGCCGTGCGTGATTACGACAATCTGGAAATGAAAGAGGTTCTAGATATTATTGCCTTGTACTGCATGACCGATGACACCGGCGCCCTGTGCAACCAGTTCCAGACAACGAGGTTTGCGGATTCCTCCTGCACCATTATTTCCATTATGCAAAAAGAGAAATTTTCTGCATGGCTGGACATGAAAAATCCGGCAAAATCCGTAAAAAACTGACCTCCATTTCATCAAAAAATTCTTCAAAAAATCTCTACTTGCACATTTCGGTGACCTTTCCGCGTCACAATCGCTTTTTATGCGTTCCGTGCGGAAATGCTGCACCGAGGATAATGTGCTTACGGTGGGAAAACGAGGTGATTTCTATTTCTTCACAGTCTCCAACTTTACCGTCCCATAACAGCCTCAATTATGAGCTGTTGTCGCTCACGGCCATCTGCGGCGAGGTTCCTTGCACCTGTTCTGCACGCCTTACTGCGAGTGAAAGTTACCGCAAAAAAGTCGTCACGTCCTTGACGCACGACAAGCTCCTTCGCATCTTTTCGCGTCATCATCTTCGCGTTTATCGGCTCGGCGTTCGCGGGAAACGGCTGTTATTACAGCAAAAACCTGAGCGCTTTGCATTCTACTTATCCGGATGCAGCGATACGAACGCCATCAAGTCGGAAGTTCCTCGCCGCATTCGACTGCACCGTATCGCACAGACCTATGTGACGATGCTGAATGCAGACGCAATGATTTACCGTGATGAAAAGCCGCCCATCTTCTCCCCAGCCGCAAGCGGCCCGTTCCATATTGAACAACCTTGCTTTTATGATTCCCGTGAAATGAAAGAAGCCGAACTCGAAATGCTGAAAATTCGCGGTTCACGAATGGCAGGCGCATTATTCACGTCTGGCCACGTTTTCGCCGTGTACAACAGCATGGAATTTCTACCGATCTTTGAGCCACAAGTCGAGATGCGCGCTAAGGTCATGCTGGAGCAAATATGCCACACAAAAGTTTCTTTTAATCTAAAGGCAAGCGGCCTTTTACTGTCTAACAATATGGATGTTCTTCGTACCCTGTTAGAGCGTTCCCAGACTCGCAGGCGCGACCACTTCTTGCTAAATGACGGCTACGAACATTTTTACTTTTTGACAAATGACTCCTACGGCGAGACACTCTTGCAACTGCTCTGCCGCTTGGAAATCATCGAGCAGGTAGACGCTGCACTCCTGCAAGAGTTTCAGCCACCCCTGCCGAATAGCCGCCTCGAATGTGATGCTGTCGATGATTCAGGCGCGCCGATTTTGTTCTGCTATCTACCCGACATTCCCCGACTCTACCGATTCGTCTCTGCCTTGGACTTGCTGAATAACACCGGCATCTTGGTTTGCTTCGATTTTCAGGCAGACGCGCTGCGGCCACTCTGCGGGGATAACATCGAATTGCAGATTATCGACTTCCAAAACTTCAAGGCTCGTTTCCTACCGTTCATTTAACACATAACACACAAAACGGCGGGCCGTCTCGTCGGCTGCCCGCCATCTTATATGAGGATTATAAATTCCTGTTTTTCGTGTAGAACGTACCAAAAACTTTACTGTTATGAGCAACCATCATCTGCGGGATAAGACTATCTCGTTAAAGGCCAAGGGGTTACTCTCGCAAATGTTGTCGCTTCCCGATGATTGGGATTATACGCTGCGCGGCCTTGCTGCCATCAATAAAGAAAGCATTGATGCCGTCCGCACCGCTGTTCACGAACTGGAAGACGCCGGATATGTCGTCCGTTCCCGCATCCGTGACGAGCGTGGGCAGCTTCGCGGCTGCGATTATTTTGTCTACGAGTATCCACACATCGAGGATTCCGATGTTGAAAACTGTGATGATTTTTCTGTGTCGCCTGTACTGGAAACACCTGTGTCCGATTCTACTGCGCAGGAGAATCCCACACAATTAAATAAAGAAATACCAAATAAAGAGAAACAAAATACGGATCTAATCTTATCCGATACCGACGCTGTGCGGGAGCAGGTGCAGGGGAACATAGAGCTTGATTTACTCTGCCGCAATATGCCCGAAGCCGCCCCAGTACTTGAAGAAATCAGCGAACTTATCGTGGAGGCGGTTCAAAATCAGAACTCGACACAGCGGTTTGGAATCAATGTTTTCCCCGCAGACCTTGTGCGCCGCCGCCTGATGCAGCTTACAAGCGAGCATATCCGCTATGTGCTTGAATCGCTGCAAACGCATAATGCCGACATACGTAATCCAAAGAAATACTTACTGACCATGCTGTTCAATGCGCCAATTACGATGAGTAGCAAAACTATGCTGAATGTGCGGCAATTTACCAATACGCCGATGCTGACATATCCTCGCGTCACCACACAAAGGCATAGTCAAACATCGTAATGTAGAGAGCCCTTAGGCCTCCTCCGTTTCACCTAATTGGATTGCCCCATCAATTGCTCCCTCAATAATTGGCAGATATTGTTCCGGGCAAAGCCTTAGCTTCTGCCCTACTCTTTCGCGCAGCTTACTCTCCTGCCGCATAACAGCAGGATTAAAATAGCGTTCCATCGGCAGACCGCAGATTTTTACTAGCTGAATAATGACCGGCAGACTGGGAATTGTACCCTCATTTTCGATATTGGCAAGATACCGTGTGTCAACATTTACTTTTTCAGCTAAATCTTTTCGAGTAAGACGCTTCGCCTTTCGTGCCTCTTTTATATCTGCGCCAAAGGTTTCAAATCCCGGGCAGTCTTCAATTCTTGCCATTTTGCATCACCTGTTTACATTTTATAGTTCATGTGTCTTCGGTTAAATGATGCAAAATGCTTTTCAATTAAACTTTATTGTTCATGTTTTGCGCATTGTATTCTTTGATAAATCGAAATATAATAGAACATGGAGGTGTGAGCATGAAAATCTTCATTATAGAAGATGAACCGGCAATCCGCGAGGAACTTGTTCAGCTTCTTCAAAAGTACGGCTACCAATGCGACAGCGGCGATGATTTTCACCACATTGCGCAAGCTGCTCTTTCATCGGGGGCCAACTTGATTCTCTTAGACATCAATCTGCCCTATCAGGATGGTTTCCAAGTATGCAGAGAAATCCGACAGAAATCCAATCTTCCTATCATTGTACTTACCAGCAGAAACAGCGATTTTGACGAGTTGATGAGCTTGAACATCGGCGCAGATGATTATATTGCAAAGCCGTACAATGCACAGATTCTTTTGGCGCGAATCCAAAAACTTCTGGCCCGAACCTATGAAGTACAGGACAACATTGTTCTCACGCACAAAGGTTTGACCTTAAATTTGCTCAAGGCGGAAATCAGATATCAAGGGAACAAAAAATCACTCACCAAAAATGAACTTGAGATTCTGCGCCTGCTTATGGTGAACAAGGGCAACATTATTCCCCGTGACGCTATTATTGATGAACTCTGGCAGAGTGAACAATTTATAGACGAAAACACATTGAATGTCAACATCGTTCGGTTACGGAAAGCACTGGCCGAAATCGGTCTGCCGGACTATCTGGAAACGAAACGTGGTTTAGGGTATTGCGTATGAAGTTATCAGAGTATCTGCTTGACCGTATCTTTTCCTTACTTTGTATGCTGGTGGCTGCACTTGTGCTGCTTGCGCTCCTTTGGCTGATTGAAACACCTGCTGTTTTTATCCTGTTTGCCGAAGTGATTTTACTTGCAGCGTACAGTACCGCGCTGCTGTATGATTTTTTCCGCAAGCAGAGTTTTTATAATCTGCTTCAAAAAATGACAGAGCAAATGGACATAAAAACTCTTTTAGGCGAGTTAATGGTGCCGCCTCATTTTTTAGAGGGGCAGATTTTGGTAGATGTTCTGCGGTGCTGCAACAAATATCAAAACGACCGACTTTCCTATGCAGAGCAGGAGAACCGTGAATATCGGGAATACCTTGATTCATGGGTGCATGAAATCAAAACGCCTATCACTTCTGCCCGGCTGATCGTTGAAAATGAAAAGAATTCCACCACACTGCGAATTGACGATGAACTTCGGAAAATTGATGCTTATGTGGAACAAGTGCTATATTACGCCCGCAGTACCGATGTAGAAAAGGATTTTAAGGTGGAGAAAACCACCTTGCAGGCGTTGGTGTATGCTGCGTTAAAAACGTACTCAAAACCTTTGATTCAGGCTGGCGGAAAGCCGGTTCTAAAGGAACTGGATATTCCTGTGGCCGCAGACAGCAAAAGCTGCACCTTTGTGATCGGACAGATTCTGTCCAACGCCATCAAATATCGGAAAAATGATTTACAAGTTGAATTTTCGGCCAGAGCAGAGAAAAACACGGTATCTCTTTCCATCTCCGATAATGGCATTGGTATTTCTGCTGCTGACTTGCCGCGCGTGTTCGACAAAGGCTTTACCGGTGAAAACGGCCGCCGTTATTCCAAATCAACCGGCATTGGTTTGTACTTGAGCCAAAGACTATGTCGAAAAATGAATATTTCACTTTCTATTTCCAGCGTTCCGGGACAGGGAACGACTGTGACGATGGTTTTTCCTACGGAAAGCTATTTGCAGGCGGCGGGGCTGTAAAGCCTCGCTTTTTTCTACCTTACATTTTGGTAATGCAAATGTAATCTAACTTAATGGCATCGGAAAATTCCTTGTGGTAGAGTAAAAGCACAAAAGCAAAGCGCTTTTGAGAAAGGAGCCTGACCTATGGGCGATACGATCTTACGGGTGGATGACATCCAAAAATTTTACGGTAACAAAGGCAACCTGACAAAAGCCATCGACCACATTTCTTTTTCTGTTCGCAAAGGAGAATTTCTCGGCATCATGGGTGCTTCCGGCTCTGGCAAAACCACCTTGCTGAACTGCATTTCCACGATTGATACCGTCACCAGCGGTCATATCTATGTAGAAGAAAAGGACATCACGGCGCTGCACGGGGCGCAGCTTGCAGACTTCCGCGGGAAAAAGCTGGGGTTTATTTTCCAGAATTTCAATCTTCTGGACACTTTGAACGCCTATGAAAATATCTCTCTGGCCCTTTCCATCGCAGGTGCCAAACCCAGTGAAATAGAGCAGCGTATTCCACAGATTGCCCAAGCGCTGAACATTCAGGATGTATTGGGTAAATATCCCTATCAGATGTCTGGCGGTCAGCAGCAGAGAGTAGCTGCCGCAAGAGCGATGGTGACAAATCCCGCCATCGTACTAGCAGATGAGCCGACCGGCGCACTGGATTCCAATTCTTCCCGAATGTTGTTGACAATGTTGACTGAATTGAACGAGCGGCTTTCAGCAACGATTCTCATGGTAACGCATGACGCTTTTTCTGCCAGCTATTGCAATCGCATTTTGTTTATCAAAGATGGGCAGGTGTTCAACGAACTGCACCGTGGGACGGATACGCGCAAAGAATTTTTCACAAAAATTCTGGAAGTGGTTTCCGTCTTGGGAGGTGAACAGAGTGAACACCTGTAAGTTGATTTTCCGAAATGTGCGCAAGAACATTCGTGACTATCTGATTTATTTTCTTACCTTGACCCTTTCGGTCAGTTTGTTCTATGCGTTCAATTCCATTTCTGACCAGCCGGCTTTTTCCAATATGGGCATGACCGGCACGCTCTTATATCGTCAGCTCGGCATTATGCTTTCTACGCTTTCCACTATGATTGCAGTTGTTCTGGCTTTCCTGATTCTTTATGCCAATCAATTTTTATTGAAACGCCGAAAAAAGGAACTAGGTGTGTATATGATGCTCGGCATGAAAAAAGGGCATATTTCCCGGTTGTTTGCAGGCGAAACGCTTTGTGTTGGCATCATTGCGCTGGGCACAGGATTGCTTTTAGGCTTTTTCTTTTCGCAAGGTTTTTCTTTAATTGCGTTGCGCCTTTTTGCAATCAATCTTGAAAAATTTCGGATTGTGTTTTCAGCCGGTGCGCTTCGCCAGACCGTGTTGTGTTTCGCAATCATCTTTTTTATCGTTATGCTTTTCAATATTCGGTCTGTCACCAACGTTAAATTGATTGACCTATTGACGGACAGCCGAAAAAATGAAAGTATGCAGACTGAAAACCGTATCCTGCCGGTTTGCCTATTCCTGCTCTCGCTGCTTTGCATCGGAATTTCTGCTGCGTTGTTCAACAAAAACGGGATTCTCCCATCCCATGAAAATAATCTATTCCAGTTGGCAGCAGTGGCATTGATTGCTGGAACCTTTCTGCTATTCTACTCGCTGTCAGCCGTTTTCATGCAAGCAGCAAGTGCAAGGAAATGCTTTTACCTGAAAGGTCTGAATACGTTCCTTGTCCGTCAGATTGGCAGCAAAATCCGTACCAATTATCTTGTGGTAACGGTTGTATGCGGATTGCTGACCATCACGATTTGTGCCGTGTCTATTGGTGCAAGCACAGCGCTTGCTATGAACAAAATGTCTCGATCTGCAACGCCCTATGATTTGAACGTGCTTTCCAATGTTTCGGTTGACGGGGACAGCGATATTGCTGCCTATCTCGCTGCACACGATATTACCATAAGCAACTACGCCAAAGCCACAGAACAAATCAGTGTTTACGAGGCCGATATGACCTACTCTGAACTATTTGAAGGACAGAAAGTCAAATTTTGGCCGATTGATGAAAAAGTTCCTGACAGCAAGGTTTCCGTAATCTCCATTTCGGACTTGAATCGTGCCTTAGCCTTGCAGAACAAAGCACCCATCACGCTGAACGATGGCCAATACCTGTTGAACTGCAACTACAATGGAACGTATCGGTATGTTGCTGCTGCATTGCAGAGCCACTCGGAAATCACGGTTGGCGGGGCGACTTTACAGCGTGCAGAAGATAAAGTTTTGCAGGAAACATACATTATGACGTCGGTTGGCAACAATGACCGCGGCACCTTGATCGTTCCCGATTCAGTCACCGCATCTCTTGAAAAAGATGTAAATGCGCTTTTGGTGCAATATGAGCCTAATGCAGATTCCAATGAAATTTTGCAAAAGATGATTCCGATTGGATTGGATAGTACACACGGCTATCGGTATGCCGAAAAGAACATGATGTATGAGACGTTCTACGGCCTCGATGCCTTGGTGAGCTTCCTTTGCTGCTATATCGGGTTGGTCTTTTTGCTGATTTGCGCCGCACTTCTAGCGTTAAAACAGCTTACCGAAACGACCGACAATGTGTATCGTTATGGCTTGCTGCAAAAGCTGGGTGCAGGACGCAGGCAAATCGATCATACGCTTTTTGTGCAGACAGCCGTGTTCTTTGCCATTCCGCTAGTCGTCGCTGGCGTGTATTCTGCTTTCCTGATTGGTAAAGCAATGGCTGTGGTGGAAGAATTTATGAACATCCATATCGCAACCAATATCGGACTGACAATCGTACTTTTCCTGCTTGTCTACGGAAGTTATTTTCTTGCAACGTATCTTTCCTGTAAGCGTATTGTCACAGAACAGCGAGAATTGGAGGCCTAAACTATGTTGCCTGAAAATGTAAACTGGAATGCCGTATTGCAAAGCATCACTGACACATGGCTCCCTTTAATTGGCGTGGCAGCCGCAGTTATTTTAGTTGCCATAATCGCCCATGTAATACAAAAGAATAAAAAGTAAAACACCTGCCGCACGACGGCAAAAGAAAAAAGCCGTCGTACAGCAGAAGAATTTTAACACGCCTATTTTGAACCGGTGGCTTTTGAGTAATCAAAGCCGCCGGTTCTTTTTGTCTGCTAAATAGTTTTATCGTACATACGGTGGCGCTGAGAGGACACCGCTATGTGCTTGCCGTTTTATAGTTTTCGACCCTCTGACTCATCAAAAAAAGTCTGGTCATCTGTGGGGATTCTGCTACCTTAAAACATGAACTTTCTGTTCATGTTCGTGTTCCTTATTCTTCTTATTTGCCTATCCACGCTTTATGGATAGGCATTTTTTATTGTCGTGGGCCGCCATCCTCCATCAGTTTAAAAAACTTAATCTGATGGAGGTACAAAGCATGGCTTACAACAAGGCTAGAGCCGAAAAAGCGTGGTTCAAATGGAAAGCGAAAGAAGAGAAGCGTCTGCGGGAATTAGGGGTTGATGAAGATACTATCCAGCGACTGCATGCCTACGATTGGGAGATGTTCAAGGCGGAAAGGAATTATCAGCAACGTCATATTGACATAGGCACGCTCCCAGAAATCGGGTTCGAGGATTCCCCTAACACACCACACAGCGCGGAGGATTTCCTTGATACTATTGAAGACAAGCGCTTATATCGGCTTCTACGGGAAGTTGACCCACAGACCCTGCAAATGCTCTTTCTCCAAGGCCTTGGTTATACTGCAAAGGAAATCGAGCAGAAAATCGGTATGCCGGAAACCATGATACATAATCGGATCAGCCGTCTGCGGAAAAAATATAAAAAAGATTTATAAAAATCAGAGGTTTTCCCTGTTCTCCGTGGCTATCTGAATGAAGGGGCAAACCAGCCACTTCTTAAAAATTACAGTCAAGGAGTGTTTTGTATGCCAATCAGTAGCCAAGTTTCCGATATGTCGCCGCATTATCACGATACCTTAATGCTTTTGAAAAAGTACCGCGACATTGCGTGGACCGTAGAGGTCTCCAGCCGCAATCTGCAAGAGGAATTCCGCGCGGAATACGGCTGCCCCAGCAGGGATGTTCTTAGCAGCCTCAAGCTCAATAAAGCGGATTTCTGTCTTATGGATTGCACCCAGTCTTTGGAGCATAGCGCAAAGATGCTGCACATTATCGATTCCGCCGTTGATCTGATTCGGGAAAAGCATAAAAAGGGTGAGTTGTATTATTGGGTTCTCTATTACGCCTACCTCTCGCCACACAAATATGACAACAGCAGCGAGATTCTGCGTGCTCTTGAATCCAAAGCACCGCCTATTTCATTGCGCACCTACTACGCCCGGCGTGAAGAGGCTATTGAGCTTTTAAGCTCTGTTCTGTGGGGCTATATTCCTATTGAGTAAATGCTGCACTGAATCCGCATAGGCAAAGCCTTACATCCTGCACAGCCTTTCTGCTACAATATACCTATCAACCAAGCAATTTACATACTTCATCAAAGGAGTCTATTTTTGTCGCAGAAGCCTTCAGATAATACATCCACTGATACCCAGATTATCCCAACCATCAAAGACCCGCAGATTGACTCTTCCTACATAAATCAATTTGCGAAGTTTATTCTCCCCTATATCCAGCAAGATTACGAACGAGAACTCTTCAAGAAAAACGGCTCGTAAAATTCAATTTCCTTTCAGTAGTCCATATAGAGAAAACGGAGCACACCCATTACAGATGTGCTCCGCTTTTTAGATAAGTTATTTCTGCTGTCCATATGTAATTTTTTCATAAGAATAGCTGATATTATTAATCTCTACCGTATGAACCGCAACACATTCAAATATTGATTCATCAAAAACAGCAACATTTATGCCTTCTGTTCTCATAGTGCTCGTATAAGCAACTCCCGCATAACCATTGCTTTTAATAAATTCTGTAATAAACTGTGTTGGCAGATATGCAAGTGCACTATCATTTCTTCTAAGCGGTTTTGCTATTTCATTTGCTATGTCCCTAAAAATTTTTGTATTCGCAGAAAGCGATTCAATGTTGCTCGAATATAACACAGGGCTAATTTTATTTAATTCTGAAATGTTTACAACTCGAATTTCTTTTTTCAGTTGGAATGTTCCAATCGTCACATAATCGAATGTTCCCGCTCTTACCTCGCTCAATGCCGTTTGTTCATCAGATGTCAAATACAGAACGCCTATTCCCTCAGGATTTACACGTCCCGCCTTTCTCAAATGTGCCGGAGGCGCACCCATTTCACTCTTTTCGAACCCTTTTATATCATTGCAAATTCTCGCACGGTACAATTTCGTTCCCTTCGGATATTTTCTTATAGAGTATCCCAAAAAAGGTGAAAATCGGTCAGCCTTAAAATAATTGTTGTGGAATCGATTTTTTCTCTTTATAGCATTAGAGAACTCGCCCCATGTATGCCCTGAAAAAATTCCATATTCTTCAAGTTGTGCTCTGGGAATTTCTACAGAAACATTGTAATTTGCGCTACTGTCATCGTATATAGTGGAGCAAAAAGCCTCTATTAGTTTAGCTGAAGACGGAAGATCCTTTCTAAAAATATTCCAATCTTCGATTATTGCACTAAAAAGAGGTCTTCCCCGTTCATTTTCTTCGTAGACGCTCAAAACATCTGATATCAAATCTGATATATCCGTTGCTTCATCAACACTACAAACCGGAACCTGCTTTTCGCCACAGAAATCACAGTCTCCAATGTGACCATTATCTACAATTATCTTTTTTATTTGCTCATCTGAAAAACAGTTGGCACAACAATTCATTATTTTAAGTCTCCATCCAAATATCGTCCGACAAGTTCAAGATGATGCATAACAGAAAGCTTTTTTAGGGTAGGTAACCCTGGATACGTTTTATTCTTATAGTGTTCTAATAATGTGTTTAGGCCCATTGTCAGCTGGCGCTCTTGATTTTCAGTTATATACCATTCATAAAGCTTCGATACTGCTTCATAAAATTTCCCTGCGACATCCGTTATGTCATCATTAGAATCTGAGACAAAATGACGAATTCTTAGCGAATTATCATTTTCAAAATAGACTATATGAATCGCTACCGCATATGGTGCAAAGCCAGATTCGTTATACTCTTTTCCAATAATAGAGTAATCTCCAAATCCAACAAAATTGCTACCAGCAAATGCAATTTCGCTAAAATCCAAATGATCTCTAGAAAAGAATTCATCTTCCGGGTAATCTGCATTTCGGCTTCTTTTCCGGAATCTATCTTCAAAAAGGACTCTGTTTTTTATTGACATTTGCATTACATATCTGTCAAATGGACAAAGCGTATATCGAGCATCTTTCAACCCCATCGCTTCATACAACTGCTGCTTATCTTGATCATCCATTACAGTCAGCAGAGATTCCTTATTAAAATTTATCTCACTAAGTCTTTCAAGCGCCAATTGGGCATCACTATTAATGAGAATTCCTGGAAATGCCGTGCTTTGATATGTTGTCAAAACAGAACAAATTTCGTCCGATTTTCCAATAAGACCGCCCACATTCGGATTAACAATAATTCCAATTGGCAGTCCCACATCATTAAAGGCTTTCAAAGCATTCTTCAGCGCAGGAATCTGCTTTATCGGTTCTATAATGGGAATAACCGATTTAGAAATCAATTTTTGAGATGCAAGTTCCTTTAGTGCTAGGAGTTCATATTGCCTTCCGCGAAAGTAGGGAAAATACATGGTATTACTACCTCCTGTATGGTGTATCCAGTAATTGATTAAGCATCGGCGTTTGTTTCTCTAAATTCGAAAAATATACTACAGCTTTCAGTTCTGGCCGTATCTTTCCAAATTGTTCGACTGTAATTTTGCTACGTTTTTTCATTTCCTGCAATGCCAGATGTTGTGCCTCTAAGATTGGAATTTCTTCAAATTTTTCTAAGCATACGCGGAAATGAAATACGGGATTCGTTTCTGGAACGAACCCAAAATACTCTTTCAATACACTTTCATATTCTTTTTTTCTTAAAAGTTTGAATATGCTAGAGTGTCTAAGATTTGCATTATATTCTACTGGTTCTTTGCTTCGTTCCTTACTAAATATTGTTCCTTGCTCCGACAATACGTAAATTCCTACTGCTTCCCCCATCTCGCCAAAAGAAGATAAGACATCTCGCACTTTTTCTTGCTCATGTATAGATGCAAGAACCGATACTTTATTAAATGCACAGAAATAATCCTGTAATTGATTATGAAGTCTACTAAAATTATCAAGATCCGACTTTATCTCATATACGCGCCCCTCACCATTTATCATAACAAAATCAGCAATCGAATGTTCGATTCTAACTTGAGAAAACGCAACCGTTGTGTTCACATTATGAATTCCGCAAAGCAACTTATTCAACAACGTATTCATATAAAAATATTCATTACGCTGTTGTTGATTAAGACGCGTATAGATTTCACTTATTAGTTGACCATGAGTTTTTCCGGAAGGATCTTCAACGTAGCGTTTCACAACATAGTCAAACACATCACTTTTCCCGTCCTGTACCAGATCGCTGATAACTTTTCGCGTGAAAACACGGTTAATTGCTCTACTATTATCAGCCACCTTAATCACCTACCCAGACAAACTCTAACAACCCACACTTACTATTGAATACCACTCTTAACTCGCAATAATTCATATAGCTTATATGATTAATATACCACAATTGCTCCTTAAAGTAAACAAAGAATCTTTTTTATCGCTGTACAGTCACATCTCAAACTGAAATTTTCAAATATAAGAGTGACAGTAATCGCATAGATTACTGTCACTTCTTGTGTACTATTTCGTATATAAATCATCAATACAAAAACAAAATCCGAACCCATTCTCATAGAGAATTAAGTTCGGATTATGCTGTCTTGGTGACCCGTGCGGGAATCGAACCCACGTTAACGGCGTGAGAGGCCGCTGTCTTAACCGCTTGACCAACGGGCCATGACCGCAAAAGATTGCTTGTATAATATACCAGATGAAACGCGGTTTGTCAACATATTTTTCAGGGCGAATGGGATAAAATGGAGAGAGATTTTTAGCCGGCAGCGTTATTCGGAAAATGTACGGTAGGTCACTGCGGCAAGCACTGCAAATGATTTGTAGGATCCGGTGCTCGCATCGGGCCGTTGCCGCTCGCCAAACTATAACTGCCAATTCCGCAAGGTTGCTGCGGGCTAATGACAAGCACCGGCCCCTACAAACAAAATCAAGGTACTGTCCTACCATTATATATTCGTATATCCACCCCATGCTTCTTCACACGAATCTGCCTGGGGTGTATCTGAAAAATCGAAACTATCGTCTATTTCTACAAACACAGCGGAATTTTGCGTTAAAAAGCCTTGGGATCCACAAAGGATTCCTGCGGCTCTTTGCCTTAACTTCTGCTTGTGTTTGCGAAACACCCGTCATTTTCTTTGTTTTCAGATACACCTTAACCAAACTTCTATTTTTACTTTATATATTCCAACTGCCAAAGGTGTGGTATAATGTGTGGTACGAGGGCTAAAATACAAAGAAAAAAAGCCTTAGCTAACGCTAAGGCTTTTTGGTGACCCGTACGGGAATCGAACTTATAATATTCTTATTTGCTCCTTTAATGAAATACATACCAACGATATTTTTATCATGTGTATGGATTTCATTAAAGGATTTTTTAATTCATGTGTGGTACAAAGTGTGGTACGGCATCAATAAAAAGTGTGGTACAAAACCGATTTGCAAGAATAAGTAAAAAAGATGGTGATATCCCTCTTGCGATAGTGTGCGAACTACATATTATGATAGTAACACTTCAATAAGAAATATTTTTTCTAAGGAGAATTACTAACATGAAAGGTAGTTACAGAGAATTACATTCTGCGATTATCCGTGCAGGTTTTACCTGCTCTAATCTTGCGAGTGCAATCGGAATTTCCCCACAAGCCCTGTCGCATAAAATGAATGGTTATTCGCTCTTTACGACAAAAGAAATTGCACGCATCGGAAAAGTTTTAAACATTCCAAAAAACGACTACTACACTATTTTCATTGAGCCGCTTACCTAAAAATTTTGGCTCTCCAAGGAGTCCACATGCCTACTATGCAAAGCAAATTGGTTTCTCGTACCATTTGGCTCGAGAAGAAAAAAATTTGGAAAATCAATATTCAAAAAAATGGAATTAGAAAATCTTTCTACTGTTCCACCCCCGGTGATAAAGGACGTAAGATTTGTGCTCAAAATGCAGCATCTTGGTTGTCTGGTTCCTCTCCTTTTGCTGTCAGCGATCATACAACCGTTGAGACTGTATTTGAACGCTATCTGAAGGACAAAGAACTTGAAACCACAAATATCTATACTATTCGCAACAGATATAACAATCACATCAAGCCTATAATTGGTAAAATACCTGTTATGCTATTGACTAAGCAGGATTTGAAACGCGTTATCTATACTGCATATCGAAAATGCGATTTGAGCCAAAAAAGCCTCAAAAATATACGTGGTGATTTGTCCGGTTTTTGCAACTATCTGGATTTATCAGATATTCGGAACGACCTTCGCACAAACAATATAAGGATACCGTCCACTGCCAAAAAAGGGAAAAAGCAAGCCCTTGATGTTGTTTCTCTTGATATTTTGTTTTCAGAATCGCAAGCCCCCTATAACGGCACCGTTTGTCAGGACAGTCTTATCTACGCATATCGTTTTAACGTGGTCACCGGCATGCGTACTGGCGAGCTGATGGGCCTTGAATGGGGCGATATTGACGATAATTATATACATATACGACGTGCCATTAATGCCAAAGGTATCACGACCAGCGGTAAAAATGAATTTGCCGCACGTGACTTTCCCCAAACGAGATATACACGCATGCTTTTGGATAATCAGAAAGTCTACCGCGTTAACCCTCTGGACCCCCACGAGCGTGTTTTTGGGCCTACCGGGCAACTCTGTTATCGTAAGCGTTGGGGCATATATTGCAATTATAATGGTATACCTTATATTACACCATACGAATTGCGTCATACCTTTTCTTCAATCTATAAAAACGTCTTAAGTAATTGGGTCTATGAAGAACTTGTGGGGCACACTCACCCTGGTGTTAATGGAGTGTATATGCATCCTATGGACGGCGATATGGACAACGTTCCCGCATGTCTTGACTCTCTGTTAGATGAGAGACTTGCACTTGGTAGAGCTAAACGTAAACTGCTTCAAAATCAATCTGCTGTATAAATTTAAAAACATTTCAACATTAAATCTAGACGAATAGCTTCGCATATTGCGAAAGTTATTCGTCATTTTTATTATAGCCCATTTTGTAATTAGTTAACAAGCATCACACAAAAAGATTAATAAACCCAAATATATAAAAACTATGCTTGACGCTGCTTGCGAGTCGCAGATAATGAAGATATAGCCAATAGGAAGTCCATAAAACTCGTTGGAACTTCATTTTTTTGGCTTGGGAGGTGATAGGCCATGAAAATTTGCACGATAGCCGGGGCGGTAGCTGAAATCTACGTTACTGACCCCGGCGCAAAAGTCACGGCATCTTATCTGCGTAAGACAACGGCATGGTTTTGTTATATTTAACGAGAGTAATGAAAAAAAGTCAATATATAAATACTGTGCTTGACGCTGCTTGCGAGTTGCAGATAATGAAGATATAGCCAATAGGAAGTCTATAAAACTCGTTGGAACTTCATTTTTTTGGCTTAGGAGGTGATAGACCATGAAAATTTGCACGATAGCCGGGGCGGCGGCTGAAATCCACGCTGCTGACCCCGGCTCAGTAGTCATCGACAAGTCAAATCATGACCTCGTTGACGCGGTTCAGAAGTACCTTGAAAAAACAATATATAATGGAAAGGAAAGCAATAATTATGAAGATTATTGGTTATAGTCGTAATGATTTTATGAGCAAGGAAGGTCGGTCCATCACTGGTTGTCGCATCTATCTTGCAACCGAGGTTGACGCCGGAAAGGGCGAAGGTGTTATGGTCAGGGATATGTATCTTTCCGATGCCAAAATGGCGGGACTTAAAATCAACCTCCATGACCTGATGGGGCGCGAAGTTAAGATTTACTATAACGAGTTCCGTAAGCCTGAAAGCATTGTTCTGCTCGATTAAGAGTTTCCCCGGCACCTGACGCAAAAAGGGAGCGATAGCGACCTTGCCGCAAAAATGGGGCTTGTCTCATTTTTGCGGTTAACATTTCAATGGCAGATCGTGTTACAGACTCGACAGCAAGTATACGCCGCGGACTAAATCAACACGGATGTGAGAGGATAGTATTACCCTCTCACATCCGTGTACAGTCCACAAAGCTGACAGATATAAGCTTTGTAGCGTACACAGATGGGTTGTGTCCGCTGTGTATGGTGTATCAAATGGCAAAAGAATTTGCGACAAGACGCTACCAGCTGACAATCAACAATCCGAAAGAGCATGGTTACGACCACAATACAATTAAGGCCATCTTAGCAAAAGGCGCGAAATTGTTATATTGGTGCATGTGCGATGAAGAGGGTAAGGAAGAAACTTACCATACACATTTGTACCTGGTCTTTTACAACGCCGTGATGTTCAAAACTCTAAAGAACAAATTTCCGACAGCACACATCGAAGTACCTCAATGGGGCACCAACTCCGAAAACTATGCGTATATTCGTAAAGAAGGCACAAAGTATCATAAGGATGCAAACGGTCATTATGAGTATACGGATGCCCAAGGAAAGGTACATGTAGGCACAAATTTTTCTGATACTTTCGAGGAAAGTGGCGATTTGCCGCCTGACGCAAAGCAGGGAGATAGAAATGATTTGCGAATGCTATACAAACTGATTGCCTCCGGGGAAGACAATGCTCAAATCCTTGGTGACCATCCAGAGTATTTGCGTGATATCTCTCATATTGATCGGACGCGACAAACCATTTTGGAAGAAAAATATCGAAATGTTTTTCGGCGAATGAATGTCACATATATATCCGGTCCGACAGGAGTTGGCAAAACTCGTTCGGTACGAGAAGGATGTGGATACGCAAATTGTTACAGCGTATCCGACTATAAACATCCCTTTGACGGATATCGGGGTCAAGCAGCAATCTTGTTTGATGAGTTCCACGGCAATCTCCCTCTCGTCAACATGCTGCAATATCTTGACGGCTATCCGTTGGAGTTGCCGTGCCGGTATGCTAACAAGCAAGCCTGTTATACAGAAGTATACCTTGTCTCGAATTTGCCGTTAGAAAGGCAGTACCGTGCACTGCAGGACGAGAAGCCTGAAACGTGGGCCGCCTTCCTGCGACGCATTAACACTGTGCGGATTTTTGCCGCTGATGGAAGCCATAAGGATTATTCCACCGACGATTATTTCCGGGAGTGTGTTAAATCGGAATATGAATTAGTTGATTTTTCGGATGATGATTGTCCGTTTTAAGCGTTGACAAAAGCTGTGCTATCAGGCTATACGGGCGTTTTATCAGAAAGGAGTTATTACTATGAACGATGATTATGAACGTTTGCAGTTGCAAACCAAGAAAAAATATGTTTTGGATACATTTCGTAATGGTCTTAGGCGTATTCAAGACGATTCCAAGGTCGCACAAAAGTTTGTTTTCCTGTGCCTTGCGCTTGCGGTTGTTGCCTTGTTTTTTGCTTCTGGCAGTTCTGGAAATGATGTGCTTTCGGTTGTGTTTCGTCCTATTATCTATGCTGTCTATGCCATTGCATGGTTGGCAGAGTGTATCGGAGTTATTTTCGTATTTGGCTATCTGCCTCATAGTTGGGCATATTATGACGATTTTACGCGCGCGGGCATCTATAACCAAGCACGCGAAGCGCCGTTATTGATTAAGGCCAGCAGAGACGGTAACATCCAACAGCTTACCTATTATATTAAGGGCTATCCTCTCGAATGTTGGGAAGATAACCGCACAAAAATCGAATCTGCACTTAATGTAACCATCCTATCTATCACTCAGGGAAGTAACAACCAGCTCTTTGAACTTCGTGTTGTTGCTGGGTGCAACCTTATGGGGCGGTTAATCCCGTGGGCAGATACATATATGGACGATAGTGATACAAAAATTGTCTTGGGCATCAATGCGGCAGGCATTCCCGTCTGCATCGATTTTGGCCAGTTGCCTCATTGGCTTTTGGCTGCCGCCACCGGCATGGGTAAAACACAGCTGGTATTGTTGATTTTGCATCAACTGACGCAAAAAGGCTACGACATCTACCTCGCTGACTATAAAGGTGTGGACTTCGGCTCCGAATACCGCAAACCGGGCCATTATGCAGATAATGACGCTGATCTCGAGCAGATGCTCGACAGTGTTGTACGCGAACTGAACCGCCGTCGTACAGAGTTTTCTATCGCTGGCTGTGCAAATCTTGAGGAATATGTCCGGACGACTGGAGATGACTTGCATCGAATCGTCGTTATCCTGGATGAAACCTCGATGATTCTTGATACAACTGGTCGTGATAAAGAAGGTAAGGCCGCAATTTCTGTGATTACAAACAAGCTCCTTGCCATTGGCCGTCTGGGCCGTGCGCTTGGCATCCATCTGCTTGTGGCAACCCAGCGCCCCGACGTAGGGTCTGTTCCCGGAAGTCTTAAAGCACAGCTTGATGGCCGTATCTGTGGCCATACCGCTGACGCACAGAGCTCTATTGTTATCTTGGATGATGGCAGCGCGGCGAATCTTCCTGCCATTCCTGGACGCTTCATCATCCGCAATGGTAGTGGGACGGATGACATTGTGCAGGCCTACTACTATCACAAGTAATATTTTTGAATGTTAACAAACAATAGGTGCATCATTATGACTACTGCAAAAAAGGCATTTTTTCTGTACCGCGATTGGTGCATTGCGAAATATTTGCGTGAGGACGCTAATTGGTCCGATTATCCAGAAATCTTTGTGTCGGCGTGGGAATATGCTTGGAATGACGGATTCGATACTGTTTCTCACGAATCGATTTATACCAATAAAAATGCGTCACGTTATCTCGTTGGTGGCATGGTGGATAAGGATGATGAGGGAAGCTACTACACTTTTTTGGTGAACAAAAAGGAGTTGGCACACTATCTGCGTCTCCGTACCGACTGGGAATTGGAAAACCATGGCAGCACGCTTTTTATAAAAAATTGATAGGAGGCATTACAGATGCAAAAAATTTTGCAGTCCGCAAGTACAAACGGCAAAAGGGCTCCCCCGTTAAGGGATTATCAGGCCAAAACTCTCCAGCTCATGAAAGACTATGACGGCCAAGCTGCCTTATGTAATATTGCGACGGGCCTTGGCAAAACTCGCATCTACACCGAGTATATCCGCTGGGATGTCTCAGAAAATGACCACCACGTGCTGATTTTATCGCATCGGGAGGAACTTGTGAGGCAGCCGCTGGAATACCTTAAAGACTTGCCCTGCGGCATTGAACTGGGATCTCTGCACGCAAACGGTGAACCCATTATCAGTGCTTCGGTGCAAAGTCTCGTGGGGCGGCTCAGCGAGTATAATCCTTACAGTATCGACACCATTATCATTGACGAGGCCCATCATAGTGCTGCACCGACTTACCGCAAAATTTTTGAATATTTTAAAAATGCAGTTCGTTTTGGCTTTACTGCGACCTCAGTTCGCGGGGATGGCGTCGGTCTGGCTGTGGTTTTTAAAGAGATTCTATGTGAGTTCAACACCCTGTATGGTATCGAACACGGCTACCTTAGCCCAATAGATGCTTGTCAGGTTAACCTCAAATTTGACCTGGGGACAGTACAGTACCGTGAGGATACCGGCGATTATGACACCGCAGATATTGCACGTGTTATGTCTGGCACAGCAGCCGGAATTGCAGAGGCCTACACCAAAAATGCCCGTGGTCAGACCATCATTTTTGCGCCTTCAATCGAAGAGGGTAAAAACGTAACAGCATTGCTCAATTCTCAACATGGAGCCAGTACAGCAGCCTTTATTGATGGCACCACCCAAAATCGGGGGCACTTCTTGGAAGCCTACCGCCTGGGCCTGATTAAAGTGCTGGTATGCTACGCAGTGCTGACAGAAGGCGTTGATTTGCCAATGACGGAGACCGTTGTGTTGGCTCGCCCAATCGCGCGGACAAATGTTGGCTTATATGCACAGATGGTGGGCCGCGGCTTGCGTCTTTATCCCGGCAAAGCCTCTTGCAAAGTGATTGACTGTGTCGGCGTATCCAATATGCCTATCTGTACAGCAGCAACCTTGATCGGCAAAGACGTTCCAGCTCCAAAACCCGAAAAAGAGCCTACGGAAAAATTACCGGAAGAACAAGAACCGATTAAAGTGCTGGAAGGAAATGAAATTCCTGATTCTTGGATTAAAAATCAGAAGGAGGTGAATGTTATGGCGCTTGGAGAAGGCTATACCACACATGATGTAGCGTGGCTTGCTCCGAAGGGTGGAGGTTATATCCTCCCTCTCCCTAATGTAGTGTACCGCATTAGCAAGCCGCTGCCAAACGGTATGGTGTATCTGCGCAAAAATAAAAAGTGCTCCAGATGTGCCGTTCCACTGCAATTTGTGCTGGATTATGTTTATCAGGACCTCAAGCAAAACCATCCGCAACAACAGCATATATGGGACAAAAAGCAGCGTTACAAATGGGACCGGCAGCCCATCACCAGTGAGCAAATTTCGCTTATCCACAAACTGGCCCCCGATTATAAAATTGACACCAAAAAGATGACCCGCGGGGATGCTTCCCGCGTGATTCAGCTTTTGGCGTATGCCCCGAAAGAGCAGGACGCACAAGAGCAAGCCCAGGAGGTGCAGGACGATGCCACGTAAAGCGCGTGAACAGTCTGCTACCGGGTGCTACCATATTATGGGGCGCGGTATCAACCATACAGCAATTTACAACGATGATGCCGACAATATGAATTTTTTACATATCCTGGATTTTTGTGCGGACGAAGATTTTACAATTTTTGCGTATTGCCTGATGGGCAACCACTTTCACCTGCTTGCAAAAGCAGATGCTGGCGTTTTACAGCATGTTATGAAGGCTGTGGGCATCCGCTATGTGGCCTATTTTAACAGGCGTTATCAGCGGGATGGACCTCTTTTTCGCGGGCGGTATAACTCCCAACCTGTTACAACAAAAGGATATTTTTTGCGTGTGCTGCGTTATATCCATCGCAACCCGGTTGCTGCCGGAATCGTGCAGGAAATGCAGGACTACCCTTGGAGCAGTTATCTTGATTACTTTGGCAGCAGAAAAAAGGTACTTTGTCAGGTAGATACCAGTTATGCGCTTGCATTGCATGGCTTGGAATGGCTGCGGAGCTATCACCAGCGGCCGGAACTGAACACCCGTGGTATGCTGGAAGATTCTCCGCTGCCCGCCTTCACTGATGGCGAATTGCGGGACTTTATTCGTGCGACAGCCGGAATGGAGTGCCATGAAATCCCGCTGTATCCAGAGACGATTACAACCCCGCTGCTTCGTCGGCTTGTTGAACAGGAGGGCGCAGGCATTTCGCAGCTCGCTCGACTGACTGGTTTGGCGCGCGGAGACATCCGCCGCCGATTGTTATAATTATTATAAATGAAAGGAATATCTTATATATGTACGATTTACATGCAACCCTTAAAATGGAGGGCGGAAAGATGCGTCTGGAAATGGTAGTAGAATGTGCCTGCGATGATGGCAACAAGCAGGCAAGTATGAACTTGACCACTCCCCCTGATCAGCACGATAATATTTATACAGACGCGCGCCATTACGGCGACGATGAATTTGATGCAGTGTATGATGAGGATGAAGAAGAAAATCTGCCGTTTTAACAGCTTAACAACAACCAAATAAAAAATAAGCAAAAAGAGGATAATAGCCGTTACTGGCTTTCATCCTCTTTTTGTTGTTTTGTCTCAATATCGTCAAACAAGGGGCTGTCCCAAAATTTTTTGAACGGAATTTCCAGTCCCACACATATCCGGGCAATCAGCTCAGTTGAAGTGTTTTTAACTGTTGCATAAGGCTTAACAGTCTTTTTAAGGGCAGATGGTGCAATGCCGGAACGCTCGGCCAGCTTGTTGACGCTGTAGCCGCGCTCTGCTGCAAGCTCCAAAATGCGCAGCTTAATTGCCTCCTGTAGCAGCATTTGCCCTCACCACCATGTACAATAAAAGTATATTTATTGTACCGATTTACAAAAGGAAAAATCGTCTACATAGAGACGATATAAATCTTGCTCTTACGTGCCAATGTGCTATAATATAAAAGGAAGGTGATAAACCAATGCATAAGCTATCCCGCGCAGCACCCTATATAGCCTATGCTGTGGCAACTGCTGGAATGGCTGTGCTGCTGCTCCTTGGCAGCTCGCCGGGGGCGATAATTGCCCGCAGTTATCAGGCGTATAACGGGTGCCCGGTGCCCGGCTCCCCTGAATATACCTATCAGGACGTTAATCTGCCATTTTCGGTTCCGTTATCTCCAGTGACAGCCGTTGAAGCGCGTGCGAAAAAAGACGGATATATTTTGTTCGGTTTTCCCCGCTGCCCCTACTGCCGCAATTTGCTGCCGGTGCTTGCCGCCGTTGCGGAAAGTGAAGGAGTCACGATGGACTATTGCCAGATAGACCTCTACCGGGACATATACGCCTACAGTGTGGATGCTGCCGCGCCAGTGCAGACCAGACCGGCAGGGGAAGGGTACGCCGAACTGCTGACATGGCTGGACGGCTATCTGGCCGAGTACACCGTCACCGACCAAGACAAAAATAGCATTGATGTTGGAGAGAAACGCATCGGTGCGCCAACTATTATCAAGGTAGTAGAGGGGAAGCCTGTTTCCAAATGGCAGCTTTCTGACGCTGCTATATTTGCAGCAGGATACCCGGAAAATAAATATGCCGCTTGGGATGATGCTACGCAGCAAGGGGTTGCAGCCTCTTTGCGGGACTATCTGGCGGCTGGGTGAAAAATAGGGGACGGTGAGTCGCGCAGCGATCTCCCCCGTCCCCGAGAATAGATATCAAAGACACCGCGCATCAATAGCGCGGTGTCGAAACGACAAAAAACAGACCGCATTAACAATCTGTGAACTTTTCAGGGTTCAAATTGCGTGACTACCACATTGATGGTATAATGCAGTTGTACAGAAGGATAGGCGGCAAAAGAGTCCACAGCATCGTCGATGACGAAATCCAAAGCTGCGTAGGGCTGACGTCGAACCTATTAGTTTAATGTGGCCCCGGCACTAGACGCCGGGATGTAAAGGAGAAATTGAATATGAAACGTAAGACTATCATTTTAGCAGTGGTAGCAGCCGCTGCGATGGCGATTACCCTGGTAGGGTGCGGCGTGAAAATCACGAACATCGCGGTTCCCGACGTAGTTACCGTTGAGAAAGGCGAAACTGTGGTTCTGCCGGTCAATTTCGGCACCGACGAAGCACCTGCCGTAACTCCTGAGACCGCAGCTACCGGTGAAAGCGCAGAGACCGACGAAAAAGTAGCCAAGGCCGCCGAGAAGCTCACCATTGAGTGGACCTCCTCCGATGAGAGTGTTGCAACGGTCGATGAGACCGGCACTGTCACTGCAGTGGCGGCCGGTGAGGCGGACGTTACGGCTTCCGTAAAGGACGCCGATATCGCCGCGAGCACTCACATCAAAGTTGTCGTCACTCCCACCGGTGTCGTGGCACCTGAGTCTATTGACCTCGTCACTAATGGCGAGAACACCAAGGACCTGGACGCTCAGCTGGTTCCTGCAGATGCAACAGATGTCAAACTTGCGTACGAATCGAGTGACGAATCTATCGTGACCGTCGATGAAACCGGTAAAGTGACTGCAGTTGCTAATGGCGAATGCACCATCACAACCTATGTCACTGCGAAAGCCGAAGACGCTGAAGCCTCTGAGCTGAGTGCTGTCGTGGTTGAAGCAGCAGATTCTGAAGAAGTTGACGACAGCGTGGCCACAATGCCCGAAGACCTGGCAGCAATGGATTCCGCGTTCGGCGTTGTTCCCGAGAACCTGAAAGCTGAAACCAAGGTTACCGTTACAACGAATGTTGAGGGTATTACCCTCGATAAAACGGAGGGTGTCCTCACGGTAGGTAACACTGTCACTGTCACCGCAACTGTTACTCCCGATACGGCAACCAATGCCTCTGTGACTTGGTCCTCCAGCGATGAGGCAATTGCAACTGTTGACTCTGAAGGTAAGATTACGGCCGTTGCCCCTGGTACTGCGACCATCACTGCTGTGAGTGACAGCAACCCCGACGCGAGTGCAGTGTATGCAGTAACTGTGCAGGCCAAAAAAGTAGTCGCTCCCGCAAACACTAAGACCTCCAGCAAGAGCAACTCTGGATACACCGGCGGCTCCTCCAACGCGGGCGGCAGTTCGAACGGCGGAGCAGCAGCTGCCGCTCCGAGTAATCCGGCACCTGCTCAGCCGAGTGAGCCCGCCCCTGCCCCAGCACCGGCTCCGGACCCACAGCCTGACCCGGCTCCTGCAGAGCCTCAGCCTGACAATCGCGATTACACTGACGGTAGCGGCGCAAACGGCGGTAAAGTAATCGAAGGGCGTGCTGACAATAGTTGCGCTCCCGAGGATGTAGGCGAGCTGTGCTGACATCTCTTCGTTGCGAACCTCAAGGGGGACGGTTCCTATTTACATGATTTATTGACATAGTCTTTTCTTTTCATAGCATTATAGCATCAAAAAGGGACGGCATAGTCGCCAGCGGCGATCTGTACCGTCCTTTTTTGACGCGAATGTTTTTTCAAAACCGTTCGCTCATAATATCGTAGAAAAACAGGGGTGACCTAACAAATCGTTATACTACCTCAAATATGTTAACTCGTCATTTGACGTGTTAACATCAAAGCAAAACCGGCCGCTTGCGGCCCGAATTTTGAAACAAAAAACCGGGGGCTTTTTTGGCTCCCGGTATTTTTCATTTTGCAATCATCATCATGTCGCAGTCAGCACATTTTATGCGGACGACTTTGGTTGCCCTTACACTGTTGCCACAGCAGGGGCAAACATACTTGATGCTGTGGCTGTTGGGGTTGTTCCCTGTCGGCTTGTCGGTGTTGTCACCTGTACCTTTGCCGCGTGGGATGTAAGCGCCTTCGATGCGGTTCATATTGATATCTTCCCACCCTTGTTCCAAAATGAACTCGCACAGTGCGTCAGTCGGCTCGGTGATGCTCCATCCGATACGCGGGTCATAGCTGATTTTAAGGTCGCGGGCCTCGGCAGCTTCCTTGAACTTTTTATTGTGGTACTGACCGCCGCGGCTGCAATCCTGTATGCCGTTTTGGAGGTTCCAAAGATGTACACACTCATGCAGGGTGGTTGCCACCACGTTTTCTATTGGCCGTGCAAGCGTCCCAGCACCGATGTTAAGCTCGTGGCGGGTCGTGTCACCGCGCTGCCATGCTTTGGCTACAGTAACGTGTCCGTAGGCCCTGGGTGTGCTCTGTATCGTGATGATAGGTTCCTCCAACTCGCCGTTGAAATATTTCGCATTCAATGCGCGGAAAATTTTTTCAAGGTATCCAGCGGTCCGGGATGTTTTGACGGTCTCTTTCATTTTTGCGTCCTCACTTTCGTTTTCCCAATCTTTGCTCACGTTATCCCTTCGGGATAAGGGGTTGCGGGTTGTTCCGCGATTAGCGGAAAAAAGTGAGGTTGGATAATTGTCAAGGGGATTGTGGAATACCGCAGCTAATTTTTTAGCAAGGATATGCCGCAAAAGCTCCTTTACAATTTTCCAATCCGCAATTTTATAATTTTAAGGGGAACAACAAAAAACAAAACACAGGAGCATCACGGTTACAATTTGTTCCGCGGCACCCCTGTGTTCCCATGTTACAGGTCTTGCTTTTATTTTAAAAGTGTGGTACGATTGTGGTACTTGCAAAAAGGAATATAAAAAAGCCCCTAATTTCAAACGTATCAACGTTAAAAATCAGGAGCTAAATTTGGTGACCCGTACGGGAATCGAACCCATGTTACAGCCGTGAAAGGGCCGTGTCTTAACCGCTTGACCAACGGGCCTTACAAATACAGAGCTTCGCTAAAACCTCCGACTTTCATCGTCCACTACTGCGGACGACCGTCCCCCTTATCTTAGCGAAACTCTGTAACGTGGTAGCGGTAACTGGATTTGAACCGGTGACACTTCGGGTATGAACCGAATGCTCTAGCCAACTGAGCTATACCGCCATGTGGTTTGCATCTCAAACGGTGCTCCACTAGTATACGGGTTTCGGCACCATTTGTCAAGCATTTTTTTGAATTTTTTCAAAAAGTTTTTTTCTCCCTTTTCTGCGCCGGCAGTGCTGCGGCACAAATAGCGCAGCTATGGGCTTTGCGGGCATCAGCTGGCAGCCATTCCCGGTGTTGTTCCGATTTTTGTTCCTGCATTATACAACAATAGCGCAATAAAGTGCAGTACAAAATTCTTCATTTTTTCGGGTTTTACCCAGTTTGTTCATTTTATTTTAAGCTACGAAACTTTTTGCGGATTTTTCGCATTTAATATATTGACATAGTAGTACCCCAGTGTTAAAATAAGTTAAAAATCGGTGTTCGTTAAAAGTGTGTCGAAGATGAACCAACCGTAACTTTAAGGAGAACACTCACTATGAAATATTCTTGGCAGCGCCAGATTATTCTGGAAACCATTCAAGAGCATAAAGAGCATCTTTCTGCGCAGCAGATTTACGGTTATGCCCGTGAGCGCTGCCCCCATATCAGCTTGGGCACGGTGTACCGCAATCTGAACACCCTGGCTGATAACGATATGATCGGCCGCGTTGGCATGATCAGCGGTGCCGAATGCTTTGACTGGGACCCCAACTCCCATGAGCATTTTTACTGCCGCAAGTGCCACAAGATCATTAACCTTGATCTGCCGGAAGGCGAGCTGAACGCCCTGATCAAAAATGTTCCCGGCCTGCGTATTGAAGGCCACTGCCTGACCGTGACCGGCGTTTGCGCCGAATGTGCCAGCAAAGAATAACTTTGCCGGGACAAAGCGCCACCGTCCTACCCTTGCAGGATCAATCCTTCCAACTTGTCATCATCTTTTCCTCTCCGCTCTTCCCCGTTTTTGTGGGGAAGAGCTTTTTTGTACCCTTTGGCACTTTTCTGCATCCTTTTTCAACTGCGATATGCGGGCTTTATGCGGCAAATATTCAATTTCATGAATAAAAATGCAAATAGTCCGTTTTGTTTTTTCCCTTTACGCCGCAAAAGGCAAACTCTAGAACAAAGTTACACTTATAAGTTGAAACTTCCTTGTGCAATATGCCGTGTTGCAATTTGTTGCAGGGCGTGTATAATAAGAAGCATGAAATGAATAAATATTCAGCCGCTTCGGCGGACAGAATTTTTAGAAAGAGGGCAGTTCTTATGAAAAAGAAAAAGGAAGATATTAAAAAGGTTGTTCTGGCTTACTCCGGCGGTCTGGATACCTCCATCATCATTCCCTGGCTGAAAGAGAACTACAACAACTGCGAAGTTGTTGCTGTTTCCGGCGACGTTGGCCAGGGCACTGAGCTGGACGGCCTGGAAGAAAAGGCCCTCAAGACCGGCGCTTCCAAGCTGTACGTTCTGGACCTGAAGAAAGATTACGTTGAGAACTACATCTGGCCCTGCCTGAAAGCCGATGCCAAGTACGAAGAGTACCTGCTGGGCACCTCTCATGCTCGTCCGTGCATCGCAAAGGCACTGGCTGAGATTGCCAAGAAAGAGAATGCCGATGCCATCTGCCATGGCTGCACCGGCAAGGGCAATGACCAGGTTCGTTTTGAGCTGACCCTGAAAGCACTGGCCCCCGAAATGGCCATCATCGCCCCGTGGCGTGAGTGGGACATCAAGAGCCGTGACGAAGAGATTGATTATGCCGAGGCACACAACATTCCCCTGCGGATCAACCGTGAGACCAACTACTCCAAGGACAAGAACCTGTGGCATCTGAGCCACGAGGGTCTGGACCTCGAAAAGCCCTCTCTGGAGCCGCAGTACAACAAGCCCGGCTTCCTGGAGCTGGGTGTTTCCCCGGAGCAGGCACCGGATACCCCGACCTATGTTACCATCCACTTTGAGAAGGGCATTCCCACCGCTGTTGACGGCAAGGAAATGGACGGCGTTGCCTTGATCGAGTACCTGAACAAGATCGGCGGCGAGAATGGCATTGGCCAGCTGGATATTGTTGAGAACCGTCTTGTCGGCATGAAGAGCCGCGGCGTGTACGAAACCCCCGCCGGCACCATCCTGTACAAGGCTCACAACGTTCTGGAAACCATCACCATCGACAAGGATGCTTTCCACTTCAAGGAGTCCGTTGCTCAGAAGATGGGCGAGCTGGTTTACGATGGCAAGTGGTTCACCCCGCTGCGTGAAGCCCTGAGCGCATTCACCGACGACCTGCAGAAGACCGTTACCGGTGATGTGAAACTGAAGCTGTACAAGGGCAACCTGATCAACGCTGGTGTTACCAGCCCGTTCACCCTGTACGATGAGCAGACTGCTTCCTTCGGCGAGGATGAGGATTACGATCAGTTTGATGCAAACGGCTTTATCAACCTGTTTGGCCTGCCCATTGCTGAGCGCGCCAAGCTGGCAAAGAACTGGCCGGAAGTAAAGTAATCGCATTTTTCCATTAACAAAACTGCCGCCAGGGAGGCATTGACCCCCTTGGCGGCTTTGGCGTTCCAGTATATACTATAAAAAGAAAAAAGAATAATGCATAAATAATAATGATGGTGGACCGCCGTGCCTGCGGCACAGCTCAAATAAAGCCAAGGTCGCAGCAAACATCAGACTGAGCCCCCATTAAAAGGCTGTATCTATTTTATCTGCGCGCGCGGCGCGCACACCAACATTTTTGATTATTCTTTATTCTCTATTCATTACAATAACACCGGAGGTTTTCTTATGCCCCAACTTTGGCAGGGACGTTCCAGCAAAGCGGTGGACAGCCGCGTGAACGACTTTAACTCTTCCATCCGCTTTGATGCGCGGATGATCGAACAGGATATCCACGGCAGCATGGTACACTCTGCTATGCTGGGCAAGCAGGGCATCATCTCCCAGCAGGATGTGGACGATATCCACAAGGGCCTGCAATCCATTTTGAACGATCTGCACAGCGGCGCGTTGGAGATTGACCCCAATGCCGAGGATGTGCACACCTTTGTGGAGCAGACTCTGACCGCCCGCGTGGGCGATGCTGGCAAGCGGCTGCACACCGGCCGCAGCCGCAACGACCAGGTTGCGCTGGATATCCGCCTGAACCTGCGGGAAGCATCGCTCCACTTGCAGGGGCAGATCAGGGAATTGATCCTGACCATCTGCGACCAGGCAGAAAAATCTTCTTCCTATGTTATGCCCGGTTACACCCATCTGCAGCGTGCCCAGCCGGTCACCTTTGGCCACCAGCTGATGGCTTACGCCTGGATGCTGCTGCGCGACCTAGGCCGCATGCAGGACGCCACCGCCCGCATGGACGCTGAGTGCCCGTTGGGTTCCGGCGCTCTGGCTGGCACCACCTACCCGCTGGACCGTTTTTATACGGCACAGGAGCTGGGCTTTGCTGCTCCCTGCGGCAACTCGATCGATGGCGTATCTGACCGCGATTTCTGCATTGAGCTGACCAGCGCCATGGCCACCTGCATGATGCATCTGTCCCGCCTGTCGGAAGAGATCATCCTGTGGTGCAGCTGGGAGTTCAAGTTCATTGAGCTGGACGACGCTTTCACCACCGGTTCTTCCATTATGCCGCAAAAGAAAAACCCGGACGTGACCGAGCTGATCCGCGGCAAGACCGGCCGCGTTTACGGCGACCTGAACACCCTGCTGGTTATGATGAAGGGCATCCCCCTCGCCTACGACAAGGACATGCAGGAGGACAAGGAAGCCGTATTTGACGCGGTGGACACTTTGGAGCTGTGCTTAAAAACCATCACCCCGATGCTGGCCACCATGACGCCGCTGCCCGCCAACATGCGCCGCGCCGCCGCCAAGGGCTTTATCAACGCAACGGACTGCGCCGACTACCTGACCAAGAAAGGCATGCCGTTCCGCGATGCTTACAAATGCACCGGCACCATGGTGGGTGCCTGCATCCGGGCAGACAAAACGCTGGAAGAGCTGACGCTGGACGAGTTTAAACAGTACAGTGATCTGTTTGAGGCGGACATCTATGACGCCATTGACCTGACGCACTGCTGCGAGGGCCGCACCAGTTACGGCGGCCCCACTCAGGCCAGCGTGCTGAAACAGATCGCGGATGTAAAAAGCAAAATCAACTGCTGAACGCTGTAATAGATAGGGGTTTGTTTGGGATGGCTAAGTATAAAATTTTTGTGGATGGTTCTTCCGGCACAACCGGCCTGCGCATTGCGGACCGCCTGGCCGCACGGGATGAATTTGAGATCCTGCACATTTCCGAAGCCGACCGCAAGGATGTAAACGCCCGCGCCGCCGTGATTAACCAGAGCGATCTGAGCTTTTTGTGCCTGCCGGATGCTGCAGCCAGGGAGGTTGTGCCCCTGCTGCGCCCCGATGTGCGTATTCTGGACACTTCTACCGCACACCGCACCGCGCCGGATTGGGTGTATGGCCTGCCGGAGCTGCATGGCAAACGGGATGCTCTGCGCACCGCCAACCGCGTGGCTGTTCCGGGCTGCTATGCCACCGGCTTTATCACGCTGGTGGCCCCGCTGGTGGAGCTTGGCCTGCTGGCTGCAGATTATCCGCTGACCTGCCACGGGCTTTCCGGTTATTCCGGCGCAGGCAAAAGCGGCATTGCCCAGTACCGCGACCCGGAGCGCGACATTGCCTTTGAAAGCCCGCGCCCCTACGGCCTAACGCTGGACCACAAGCACCTGCCGGAAATGCAGAAGATCTGCGGCCTTGCGGAGCCGCCGGTGTTCTGTCCCATTGTGGACGACTACTACTGCGGCATGGAAGTTACCGTTCCCCTGCGTCTGGACCTTGTGGGCCACAGCGCTGAGGAGCTGGCCACCGCTTTGCAGGAGTATTACGCAGGCGAAACCATGATCAAGGTGCACGCTTTGGGCACTGCCCCCAAGTTCCTGCCCGCCAATACGCTGGCTGGCAAGGACACCTTGGAAATTTACCCCACTGTTTCCCCCGACGGCAAGCGGATGCTGCTCATCAGCCTGCTGGACAACCTTGGCAAAGGCAGCTCCGGTGCCGCCGTGCAGTGCATGAACATCATGCTGGGGCTGGAGGAAACGAAAGGGCTGGAATTGTAAGTTAGGGCAATACCGCATAATTCTAAGTGCCGATACGGCGAGCGAGGTGCGGC
>ERZ1034969.252-NODE-252-length-37889-cov-31.109531_pt1 | contig 37889 bp, 27 predicted proteins | sample MGYA00520624_ERZ1034969 | MGnify/ENA primary metagenome ERZ1034969 (study PRJEB33766, sample SAMN09781776) | gut metagenome | biome: gut microbiome | host: Homo sapiens | place: Madagascar | study: EMG produced TPA metagenomics assembly of the PRJNA485056 data...
GCCGTGCCGCAGCCGCCGGAGCGGTGCTTAAGCCGTAAGGCGGGAATTGTGCGGTATTGCCTTAGGGTGTATCTTGCTTTTGGTCACACCTTGCGCAGGTAGCGGGCATCGATCACCTCAATGTCCGCATCCCGGCAATAGGTGTGGATGCCGATCAGATCCGCCGGGTCAATGCCCGCAATGGCAACGTTCTGCGGCATGGCGGCGCACAGTGGCACTTCCGAAGCACCGCGCCGCACCCAGAATTGCAGGTACACACCGTAATCCACCTTGGTGCTGACCTGGGCCGGGCGCACGGTCTGGTCGTTGTTGGTAAACAGCGGGCCAGCATTGCGGCTGCCCAGCTCATAATTGCGGTGCTGCAGGTTAAAGGGTTCATCCTCATCCAGGATAAACTCATCCACATCATCGCGCTCTTCCGCTTCGGGGTTTTCGCGCACGGTATAGCGGCGGTAACGGGTGTACAGCTGGTTGTCCGGCCTGGTTTCGCTGCACAGCACCGTCAGGGCTTCAGGGGTTTTATCCACAATAATGCTGTCACACAGTTCGCGCCCCACGCTGAACGCCTGCACTTTCTCCCATTTATCCGGAAACTGAGTGCAGCGGTAAAGGGTCAGGCTGTGGTCGGCGCTGGTTTCCGGCAGCATCCACACTTCCCCGCGCCAGTCAAACACAGTAGGGAAAGAGAGATGGAAGTTTTCTTTCAGCACCACGCGGGGCGGCAGCAGGTGGTCGTTTTCATCAAACTCCGCCACGGCAATATCGCCGCGGTTCTCCGCCATGTTGAATGCTTCGCAGAACAGCCAGCGCTTGCCGTTGTCATCCTCATACAGCAGGGGATCGGCATACCAGGTGCCGGGGGTGTAGGGCAGCGGAGTGTAGGGTTCTTCGCCCAGAGCGGGCAGCGGGTCGCAGCCTTCCCCCTTGGGGGCGCGGCGCACCGCAATGGTATAGATTTCTTTTTGGCCGCTCAGCTTTTTGATCAGGCGCTTGGGCGGCATATGCAGGGCACGGTAGATCTGGTTCATGAATTTTCGTTCCTCATGATTTCCCGGTAAATTGTCATCAGTTCGCGGTAGTTTTGTTCCGCGTTATACGCCCGGCAGGCTTTTTGCTGCATGGCGATCAAATCAAAGGTTTCGCCCACGGTTTGCAGCTTGCGCACGGCATCCGCCAGCGCGGCGGCATTGCCGGGGGCAAAGTGCAGGCCGTCAATCCCCTCCTGCACGGCAGCGCCCACGTTTCCAAGATCACTGGCAAGTACGGGGGTGCCCACCGCATGGGCTTCCGCCGGGATCAGGGCAAAGCTTTCATAGCACAGGCTGGGGCAAAGGGCGGCGCGGCTCTGGGCCAAAAGCTCGGTAAGTGTTCCATGCGGGAGCTGGCCGGCAAAGATCACGGTATCGGGGGCATTCGCTTTGGCCCAGTCTTCCAGCGGGCCGGTACCGGCCACGATCAGCTGCGGTGCGTCCGGCCCCAGCAGCTGCCAGGCCTCGATGGCGGTGCGCAGCCCCTTTAATTCTTCCAGCCGCCCGGCAAACACAATCTGGTTTTTGCGCTGTGCCCAGGGCAGCGGGGAATGGTTCGGCGCGGCCACGCCGTTGGGTTTGCAGTACAGCCGCTCCGGGGTAAACACCGGGCGCGAAGCTTTGCGGTTGAATTCCAGCAGCTTGCTGCGATCAAACTCCGTCAGGGTGATCAGGTTCACCTTGCGGTAGGTGCCAAGCAGGCGATGGAACGCATAAATGCCTGCACAGACCAAACTTTGGGCACGGCTGCCGCGGTAGCAGCTGTGCCGCACCGCACAGCCAAGGCCATGCTGCGGGCATTCCTCGCACACATGGCCGTCCCGCATCAGGATGCCGTTGGGGCAGAAAATGCGGAAGTTGTGCAGCGTCTGCACCGCCGGAACATGCTCTTTGAAGCATGCCTGGAACACCGATGGGCTGATGGTCAGCAGGGTGTTATGCACATGCACCAAATCCACCTGTTCTTTGCGGATCAGGGCGCGCACTTCCTGCACGGTTTTGGTGCTGTAGATGGCCCGCAGGGGCAGCAGCAGTTTTTGGGCCAGACCGCCGGCATCATTATTGCGCTCATAGGTGATCACGCGGTGGCCGTGGGATTGCAGCATGGCGCGCTCCGCGGCAAACACGGCGTCCTCGCCGCCGGGCAGGCGGTAGTGGCAGTGCACCAGCAAAATGGTATGCGGTTGTTCCGGCTGCGGCATCTGCGGCCCCCTTTCCCTGCGTGAACAGAACTAAATATAATTATTATACCGCGCAGCACCAGATATGGAAAGAGATAAAACGTAAAAAATGCCCCTGTGCACAACGCCTGCGCACAGGGGCAGCGGTTATTCAGCTTCTTCTTCCAGCTCGCGGACCAGGTTCCAAACTTCGCCAATGGTACCAAGCTGTTTTAAGCGGTCCTCTTCAACCTCGGTACCGGTAGCTTCCCCAAGCTGCCAGGCCAGCTCCACCAGGTCTTCTGCATCCACGCCCAAGTCTTCAAAGCTGGTGTCCTCGCTCAGTTCGGCGGCGTCACAGCTGAACTGCTCCGCCAAAATGTCAAGCAGATCCTCAAACGTCATGTGTCCTTCCCTCCGTATCGGTGCATATGGTATTTCTATAATACCCATACGGCAGCATGCCGTCAATGGCAGATTCGACTAATATTGCGAGCTTTTTCCGTTAAAAACGCACAAGTTTGTACGGTCGGGCTTCGGGTACGGCTGAAAAGCCGAGAATTCAGCCCATTTCAGCCTGTATATCCATGCCGGGCTGCGGGGCATTGTTTGCTTTATGTATTCAGCATGTAGAGCGCACCATACAGGTTGAACAGCATTGCCGCACCGCAAAGTGCCCAAGCGCCGGACCCCGGTCTCCACCTAGGGCGCGCCAGGAACCATACAAACAGCCACGGGAAAAGATCGACCATATACCGTGCGCCAAACTGCCAGCCGCCCAATGTGCGGTGCATACAGGTCAGGCAGGTCATTAACAGGCACATTGCTGCAACAAACCACCCCGCTGATGGCAGGGGAACACTGACCTGCACTTCCGCCCGGTGCCCGGACAGGCGCAGCAACAGTCCGCGCACCATCGCCAGCAGGAAAAACGGGTTGGCAGCAAAGAACAAAAATCCATTGTATATCTCAAAGTGCAGCTGTCCCTGCGCGTCCAGTGTGACCGGGCGCAGCAGCTGCAGCAAATTCGGTACAAGGTAGGTCAGGCTGAACTGACCGTTCTCCGCGCGGACAAATTCCGGCAGATAGTTGTGTCCAAACTCCGTCACGCTGCCAAACCGCGCAAAGTTATACGCCATCATGCAGGCGGCCGCCACAATGGCGGGCAGCAACGCAGGCAAAATTCTTTTCAGACTGCGCCGCTGATAAAACTGCCAACCCAGCCAGCAGGCCAGCAGCAATGCGTAAAAGGGGCGGCACCCCACTGCCAACGCCATGCAGAGGGACGCTGCGGCATCCTGCACAGCGTTGCCGCCCTGTGCAAAAAACAGCCCCCAAAAAGCAAACCCCAGCGCACAGACCTGCGCCAGGAACCAGACGCCATCGCTGGTTGACATCCAAAAGACATTGGAACCCATGCTGACAAACAGGGTAAAGAATGCACAAGTCACAGGCCGCATGCCACCGCGCATACAGCAGGCATACGCCCCGCCCGCACAAAGCAGCGCCAGCCCCATTGCGATCAGGTTGCCGGGGATGGCGCTCCATTCCCCGGCTGCCGCCACAAAAGGCAGCATCAGTACCGCTGGCACCGGGGGAAAGGATTGATAATATCGCCCCTGATAAATTGCCAGTTCCAGCCATGTGTAGTTTTCGCCATTTGCTATATAGTTGCGGCCCGCAAACCAATTTTCAGCCTGCAAAGCATAGCTGTTGTAAGGCGAGCTTTGCAGCAGTGTGCCGCCAGCCAACGAGTGATACAGTACCAGTGCCAGCGCAAGGCACGCCAACACTGCCGCCAGTGCAGACACATGTTGTTTTACGGAGTTTTTCACGACAGCCTCCTACAAAAAAGGGCTGTTGCACAAGAAAAATTCAGGTGCAGCAGCCACTGAGCTATCCTTAAATACTTAAATTTCCAGAAAAGATCTGACCACTTGCCTCAGTGCCTTTTCCGTCTTTATTATAGCCTTTCCGGCCGGACCGTCAAGTTCAGGACCGGCTTTACTTTTTCTGGCCGTAATAGGCGTTGGGGCCGTGCTTGCGCATAAAGTGCTTGTCCAGCACATGCTGGGGGGCGGGCTCCGCGTTGGGGTTGATCTGGCAGGTCAGCAGGGCCATCTTGGCCACTTCTTCCAGCACAACGGCGTGGTAAACAGCCTGGGCGGCATCCTTGCCCCAGGTAAAGGGACCATGGCTGGCGCACAGAACGCCAGGCACATGCACCGGGTCAATGCCGCGGGTGCGGAAAGTTTCAATAATCACCTTGCCGGTGTTTTTCTCGTAATCTTCCTCGATCTCTTCGGGGGTCAGCTCACGGGCACAGGGCACAGGGCCGTAAAAATAGTCTGCATGGGTGGTGCCAAACGCCGGGATATCCCGCCGGGCTTGGGCCCATGCCACGGCGTGGGTGCTGTGGGTGTGCACCACACCGCCCAGCGCGGGGAATGCCTTGTACAGTTCCAGATGGGTCTTGGTATCGCTGCTGGGGTTCAGGTCACCTTCCACCTGATTGCCGTTCAGATCCATGACCACCAGCATATCAGGGGTCAGTTCATCGTACTCCACGCCGGACGGCTTGATGACGAACAGCCCTTTTTCCCGGTCAATGCCGGACACATTGCCCCATGTGTAAGTAACAAGGCTGCGGCGGGGCAGTTCCATATTGGCTTCGTATACCTGTTGTTTCAGTTCTTCCAGCATAATTGTTCCCTCACATTGTTTCAACAGCGGTGCGCTCGGCGCACAGTGCCTTTTTGTATTCTTTCAGGAATGCGGCAAACCCGTCTTCATCAGCGGCATCCGGGTTCAGGGTGGTGCTGGCGGCACCGGCGAACACGCGGTTCTGCAGGTAGTTTGCCAGCGTTTCGCCATCGGCGTGCTCCACACGGTAAGCAGCCAGCAGGGCCATGCCGTAAGGGCCGCCCTCGCCTGCGGTTTCGGTGCAGGTCACAGCGGTGTGGGCGGCAGCGGCCAGGTAGCGCTGGGCCACGCCGGGGGTCTTGAACAGGCCGCCGTGGCCCAGCAGGGTATCCAGCGCCACATGTTCTTCGTTCAGGATATCCAACCCGATGGCCAGCGTGGCAAACGCGGAGTAAATGTTGGCGCGCATCAGGTTTGCCAGGCTGAAATCACTTTCCGGCCCACGCAGCAGCATGGGGCGGCCTGCATCAAAGTGGGTCACGCCCTCGCCGGAGTAATAGTTCACGGGGATCACACCGCCGCAGTCCGGTGCCCCCTGCAAAGAAAGGTTGAACAGCTTGGTAAACAGCTCACCCTTGTTCACTTTTGCACCGCAGAGTTCGGCGTTCTGGGCCAGCAGCTCCACCCAGGCGTTCAGGTCGCTGGTGCAGTTGTTGCAGTGCACCATGGCAACAGGGTCGCCTGCGGGGGTGGTAACCATATCAATTTCGGGGTAAACTTTGCTCAGGGCCTTTTCCAGCACAACCATGGCAAAAATGCTGGTGCCGGCGCTGACATTGCCGGTGCGGGGCGCCACGCTGTTGGTGGCGGCCATGCCGGTTCCGGCGTCGCCCTCCGGCGGGCAGAGCGGAATACCGGCCTGCAAATTGCCAGCGGGGTCCAACAGGCGGGCACCGGCTTCGGTCAGGGTGCCGGCGTCCGCACCGGCGGGCAGAACCTTCGGCAGCAGGGCGTTCAGGTCCACGGCATAGCCCTTGGCGGCGGCCATGGTGTTGAACTTTTGCAGCATGGCGGCGTCATAACCGCCGGTGGTGCTGTCAATGGGGAACATGCCGCTGGCATCGCCAACGCCCAGCACTTTATGGCCGGTCAGCTGCCAGTGCACATAGCCTGCCAGCGTGGTAAAAAAGTCCAGCTTGGACAGATGCTCTTCTTTGTTCAGCATAGCCTGGTACAGGTGGGCAATGCTCCAGCGCTGGGGGATGTTGAAGCCGAACGCCGCAGTCAGCTCCTCGGCCGCTGCGCCGGTGATGGTGTTGCGCCAGGTGCGGAACGGCACCAGCAGTTCGCCGTTGGCATCAAAGGCCAGGTAGCCGTGCATCATGGCGGAAATGCCAATGCAGCCCACCTTGGTCAGGGTACAGCCGTATTTTTGCTGTACATCGGCGGCAAGGGCGGCGTAAGCACTTTGCAGGCCCTGCCAGACCTGTTCCAGTGGGTAGGTCCAGATGCCGTTGTGCAGCTGGTTTTCCCAAGTATAATCCCCCTGTGCCAGCGGGGTATGCTCCGGGCCGATCAGCACTGCCTTGATGCGGGTAGAGCCGAATTCGATGCCGAGAGCCGTCTTTTCCGGTACAAAGTTGGACATATTGCAGGACTCCTTTTTGGCAAGCGGAATGCCGTATTTCTTATTTGTTAGTATAGCAAAGCGCGCCCCGGAAAGATAGACCGCTTTGCTTAAATTTCTGGACTTTTGTTCAGGAATGCTGCATTTTAATTATTTGAACAAATCCCCCCGTGCAGCTTTGTAAGGTCTGCACAGGGGGATGGATTACAGCATGATAACCAATGCGGTTGTGATCAAAACGATACTGGCAATGATGGAAACCGAATTGATCGCACTGGCAAGGCCGAAGTCACTGCCCATCTGCGCGGTAAAAGGCGGGTTGGCGCTGGCCACCGGGGCCAAAAATACGATCACAAGTGCCTGGCGGTATTCCAGCGGGAGCGGCAGGATAAAATAGACTGCCAATGCTAACGCAATGCCGATGATGTACCGCACGCCCAGAATTTTAATGATATCCCCGATCTGGGACGGGTCGCCGTTCAGGTGGAACCCCACGCCGATCATCAGCATGGCCATAAAGGCGTTGGCATTGCCCACAATGCCCGCAAACTCCACAACCGGGGCGGGCAGGCTCAGGTGCAGAAGCCCCAGGATCGTCATAAAGATATAGGTCATCAGCGGGATGCTGTGCACAAGGTTATTCAAAATCGGCTTGATGCGGAACTTTCCATCGCCGGATTTGACAATGCTGGCAATGCTGTAAGCCCCGCCCAGGCAGATCATGCTGTTGCCGCAGTCAAACAGGCTGACGGCGATAACGCCCACCGGGCCAAGGAAGCCCTGGGCAAAGGGCATGGCAAAGTTGCCGATGTTGCAGCCGGAGGCATTAAGCATGGCAAACGCCTGGCGCTCCCTCCCCTGGGGGAGATACATAACCGAGCCAACGATCATCATCAGCACGCCGAAACCGAAGCCCATCAGGGTGAGCAGCAGCATGGAGGTCTGCATCTCCCGCCCGGAAAAGTTTGTCACAATCGCCGCCGTCAGGGTGATCTTGATCACAATTTTGCTGAGCACATGGAAGTCGCTCTCCTTAAAGAATCCGACCCGGCGCAGCGCCCAGCCCAACAGAATGATGCCGATAAAACACCCGGCATGCGTAAGAATTTCTACCACGGTTTCCCCTTCTTTGTCCTTAAAGTTACATGATATCCTTTTATTTGTTTATATCATACTTTGTACATGTCGGCAAGTAATTCTGCGTCCAAACCGCATAATTTTTTTGCGGCAGCCCAGTTGTATTTACGGCAGCAAACGATTATTCTATAAGTATCATAAACCATATCATTTCCTGCGTGCCGGATTCTCCGGTACGCAGCATACAGAAAGGACTTGCATTCTAATATGGCTTGTACAACAATTCTGGTTGGCAGAAAAGCTTCTTATGATGGCTCTACCATGATTGCCCGCAATGACGATTCCGGTTCCGGGTATTTCACCCCCAAAAAGTTCGTAGTCGTTCCCCCGCAGGAGCACCCGGCCGTGTACCGGTCGGTACTTTCCCATGTGGAAGTGGAGCTGCCCGGCAGCCCGATGCGGATGACCGCAATGCCCAACGCCGTGGAGGGCAAGGGCATCTGGGCCGCAGGCGGCGTGAACGAGGCCGGTGTCGGCATGACCGCCACCGAAACCATCACCTCCAACCCACGCGTTCTGGGCGCTGACCCGCTGGTGGAGTATATCCCCGCCAAGGATGGCCAGCCAGAAGTTCCCGGCGGCATTGGCGAGGAGGACATTGTTTATCTGGTACTGCCCTACATCCACACTGCGCGCGAGGGCGTGCTGCGGCTGGGCAAGCTGCTGGAAAAATACGGCACTTACGAGATGAACGGCATTGCGTTCCAGGACGTGCACGAAATCTGGTGGCTGGAGACCATCGGCGGGCACCACTGGATCGCTAAGCGCGTTCCGGACGATGCCTATGTGGTGATGCCCAACCAGCTTGGCATTGACCAGTTTGATCTGGAAGACGCACTTGGCGCCAAAAAGAACCACCTTTGCTCCGCCGACCTGGATGATTTTATCGAGAACAACCATCTGGATCTTTCCTGGAACGGGGTACTGAACCCGCGGGACGCCTTTGGCAGTCACGATGATTCTGACCATGTGTACAACACGCCGCGTGCCTGGTTCATGCTGCGCACTCTGAACCCCCACAGCAAGAAATGGGACGGCCCCAACGCCGACTACACACCCCGCAGCGATGACCTGCCGTGGTGCATGGTGCCGGAAAAGAAGATCACGCCGGAGGATGTCAAATACGTATTATCCTCCCACTATCAGGGCACACTGTATGACCCGTATGGCAGCAGCCAGTCGGACCAGAAGGGCGCGTTCCGCTCCATCGGCATTAACCGCAACGACTTTATGGCCCTGATCCAGATGCGCCCCGACCAGCCGGAGGATTCCCGCGTTTTGGAATGGATCGCTTTTGCTTCCAACGCGTTCAATGTGATGGTGCCGTTCTATGCCAATGTAACCACCACCCCTGCGTATCTTTCCAACACTACGGGCGCGGTTTCCACCGACAACTTCTATTGGAACAGCCGAATGATCGCCGCCATGGCCGATGCTGCCTACAGCAAATCGGTGTTCCATATTGAGCGCTACCAGCTGGCGGCGGCTTCCGCCGGGCATGCGAACATCAATACTTACGATGCCAAGCTGCGCCGCGAACAGGATGTTGCCGCCCGCGCTGCCCTGCGCGAGCAGGCCAACGAAGCCATGGCCGATACCATCCGCGGCCTGGCCGCCGACACACTGGACAAAGTGCTGTATGAGCTGAGCTGCCAGATGAAGAACTGCTACTCCCGCTCGGATGCGTAAAACTGCATAAATGCCAAAACCGCCCCTGCTGTATTTCGGCAGGGGCGGTTTTTGTTTTACGTTGCAGAGAGCGCGGAGCGTGGCACGGGATAAAATTATTGCTTCGACATCGCCCGGCATACGGGACGATGCGAGCATCGTCCCCTACAAATCCTTTGCAGCGCCTGTGGTATCTTTCAAAGTTCTATCCCTTAAAAGCAAATCAGCCCCTGCCATCTTTCAGGCAGGGGCTGATCTTTTGCGTTAATACTGGTACTTTTTCCGGTTTTTAACCAGGAAGAATGCATTGACAAACAGTGCGGCGATTTCGGCTGCCACAACGGAAAGCCAGATGCCGTTCATGCCCAGCAAATGGGGCAACACGAGAATGGCGGTGACCTGGAACACCAGGGTGCGCAGGAAAGAAATAACGGCGGATACTATGCCGTTGTTGAGCGCGGTAAAGAATGCCGAGCCAAAGATGTTAAAACCGCAGAGCAGGAAGCTGAGGGAATACAGCTTCATGCCGAGGGTAGTCAGTTCCAGCAGTTCCGCATCATAACCCACAAAGAAGCGGGAAAGCGGGGCGGCCAGCAGTTCACTGAAGCAGAGCATTGCCACACCCCCCACGGCAATGACCCGCAGGCTGATACGCAGCAGGTTTTTTAGCTCGTCCGTGTTGTCGGCACCGTAATGATAGCTGACAACCGGGGCACAGCCCTGGGCATAGCCGATAAAGATGGCGGCAAAGATAAAGCTGACATACATGATAACGCCGTAAGCGGCCACGCCATCGGCGCCGCCCAGGCGGAGCAGCTGCCAGTTGTACAGCGCGCCTACCAAAGAGGCGGACAGATTCGTCATCAGTTCACTGGAGCCGTTGGTGCAGGCCTTAAGCAGCGCCTTGCCGCTGAACACCGGGCGCACAAAGTGTAGCAGGCTGCCGTTGCCGGGGCGGGCAAAATAGAACATGGGGCCGATGCCGCCGATCAGCTGGCTAATCACCGTTGCAGCTGCGGCACCGGTGATGCCAAGCCCCATGACACCGACAAACACAAAGTCCAGCACCATGTTGGTCAGGCCGGCTGCCACGGTAAAGAAAAGGCCCAGCTTGGGTTTTTCGGCCGTGATGAAAAAGCTCTGGAACAAAAATTGCAGCATAAACGCCGTCTGGAACACCGTGATGATGGTGCCGTACAAGATGCAGTCATCCAGCAGTTCCGCAGTGGCCCCCAGCAGAACAGCCGCGGGGCGCAGCACCAGCAGGGCAACCACCGTAAAGATCACGCCCAGCACCGCAGTGGCGCAGACCAGCATGGAAAACAGCTCATTGGCGCGCTTTTTGTTGCCGGTGCCCAGTGTCATAGCAACCAGAGCGCTGCCGCCGGTGCCCAGCATAAAGCCGATGCAGCCAAATGCCTGTAAAAACGGCATAATGAGATTGACGGCAGCGAATGCCTGTTTGCCGGCAAAGTTGGAAACGAAAAATCCATCCACCACGCTGTAGATGGAGGTAAACACCATCATGATGATAGGGGATGCTGCAAAGCGCAGGATGCGCGATGTGGTAAAATGGTCCGATAATTGGATGCGCTGATTCATACTTTCTCCTGTTGTAAAATTTTGTTAAATTCCGTGCGGATGGCGTTCAGGTGTTCCTGGCCAAGGCGAACGAAATGTTCCGCCTCCGCCATGCCCAGCTGTTCCAGTGCCGCCTGTTCTGCGCTGTACACGGGTTTGGCAGTTTTGGCTGCCAGTTCCCGCCCGGCTGGCGTCAGGTGCAGCAGTTTGCCGCTGTAACGGCCCGGCGCGGGTTCCAGTTCCAACAGTCCTTGCTTGACCATCGAAGCCACGGCTGAATTCATCGTCTGCTTCGGCAGGTTCCATTCCATGCACAGGCGGTTCTGGGTCTGCGGTTCGCTGCTGTTATACAGTGAATACAGCAGCCAGAACACGGTATCCGAAACGCCGTAATGCACGGCAAGCTCATGATAAAGGGCGTTGCATTCATTGAACTGGCGGTTCATCTGTTCCAACAGATTTCGGGCAGTGAGATGGTGTTCTTCCGGCATTACACTATCATTCTCCTATTCTTCACAGCGAAACGGCAATGCTTTATTTGTGCACCGCTGTGTGATGTGTTATAATCCGATTTCGGATTTATATTATAGTCCGGGTTCGGATTTCTGTCAAGCATTTCAGCACAAAAAAATACCGCACAGCGTTTGAACTGTGCGGTATGCGCGGGGTTTCAGGCGTTGTCAAAGCCCTTGCCGAACACTTCGGTGGTGCTCAGCATGGACATAAAGGCGTTCAGGTGTTCCTTGTGGATAAACTCCCGCAGCTGCATTGCTTCGTGGCGGGTCAGGGTGGTATAGATAATGTAGCGCGGCTGGTTGGTGTATGCACCGTTGCAGGGGGTGTATGTTGCGCCGCGGTCCAGTTCCTTATTCACAAAGTCGCAGATCGGCTCCTTGTCGTCGCAGACGATCAAGATAGCTTTGCACATCTTCATGCGCTCCAACACCACATCGATCATCAGGGATTTAACGGTAAGGCCGACGAAAGAGTAAAGCGCGGTGTGCAGGTCAAACACAAAGCAGGCCGCCACCACCATGACCAGATCGGTCAAAAACAACGCCGCTGCAATGCTGTGCAGGTGGGTGTATTTTTCCACGATCAGGGCAATCACATCGGTGCCGCCGCTGGAAGCCCCCACGCTGAAGAGCAATGCCGAAGCAATGGCAGGCAGCGCAATGGCAAAAATCAGTTCCAGCATGGGCTGGTCCGACAAAGGCTCGTTGAGCGGGCAGGCCTTTTCCAACAGCATCAATTCCGCCGAAAGCACCACGGTGGCATAACCGGTGGTCAGCGCAAACTCTTTGCCCAAAAAAATCAGGCCCAGAAGCAGCATCAACATATTGACAACGGCGGAAAACTCACTGGCCGAAATCGGGGTCAGCTTGGCAGCCAGTGCCGCCGCGCCGGTCACACCGCCAAAGACAAAGTTGTTGGGAAATTTGAAGAAATACACCCCCACCGCCATCATGCTGATGCCGAGCGTGATGATCGTATACTGCCGTACTATTTTCATCCATTTGCCTTTCATGGTCGGTTCCTTTCCGCTGGCTTTCCAGCGTTCTTACTCCACGGAAATTATAACACCAAATCCGCCGTTTGCCATCCCCTGCCCCGCCGGGTTTGAGGTTGGCTGTGCGTAATTTGCTTTTTTATCGGATACAGTTTCGGGGGAACATGCACCTTGTTTGGCCGTTGACGCGCCAAATGCTGAGTTTTGGCGGAAATTTGTTCGCCAGCGGCAGGCAGGGCAACTGAGCAAATTTGGTGCGCCGGGTAAACAGTTTGCTATGATGCAAACAAAAAGACATGTGCGGGATTCCGGCACATGCCTTTGGGTAAAATCGTTATCCTTTTAGGTTGGCGGGCGCAGAGTGCGCCCCTACGGGGTGGGAGGCACGGCAAATGTTGATTGCCCATTATAAAATACACTACAGGGAGACGGGTATCCCACAAATTCTTACGCCTTTTTCTGGCTGGTGGCCAGAATCTTGTTAAAGCGGATAAAGAATGCGCTGCAGGTTACGGTTGCCGCGATGATATCGCTGACCGGCTCCGCCAGGAAAACGGCAAAGACTTTGTCTTGCAAAATCAGGGGCAGGATAAAGATCAGGGGAATCAGCAAAATCAGTTTGCGCAGGCAGGCCATGAACAGGCTGATCTTCGCTTGGCCCAGCGCCACAAAGCTCTGCTGGCAGGAAGCCTGGAACCCGGTGGAGAAAATGCCCGCCATGTAAACGCGCATGGCCCAGGCCGTGTACTGCACCAGTTCCGGATCGGTGGAGAAGACGCTCGCAAACATCTGGGGCACCAGCATGCAGGCGGCCCAGAACGCGACCGCATATCCCACGCAGATGACGAACTGTAACCGGAATGCCTGTTTGACGCGGTCACCCTTGCCCGCGCCAAAGTTAAAGCTCATGATGGGCTGTGCGCCCTGGCAAAGTCCCTGCACCGGCATGCTGAGCAGCTGGGCGGCGCTGGTGATGATGGTCATGGCGCCGACGGCGATATCGCCGCCATAGCGTGCCAGGCTGGAGTTGAAGCTGATGGAAAGGATACTTTCGGTGGCAATCATCACAAAGGTGGAAACGCCCAGCCCAAGGCAGGGGCCGATGACTTTTCCCACCAGCGGCATGTTTTTCACGCTCAGGCGCAGCCTGGTGCGGCTGCCGGTCAAAAAGCGCAGCACCCACACCGCGCCCACCGCCTGGCTGATGACAGTCGCCGTGGCGGCACCGCGCACCCCCATATTGAGGGCAAAAATCAGGATGGGGTCTAGGATGATGTTGCACGCAGCGCCGATCACGGTGGTCATCATGCTGAACGTGGCAAAGCCCTGGGTGGTGACAAAGGGGTTCATGCCCATAACGATGAGCACAAAAATGGTGCCGATGATATAGATGCGGGCGTAATCCAGCGCATAAGGCAGCGTTTTTTCGCTGGCACCGAACAGCACCAGCAGGGACGGCGCAGCGAAATAAAACACAACGGTCAGCACAGCCGCCAGAATCAGCAGCAGCGTAAAGCAGTTGCCCATGATCTTTTCGGCGGCATCATCATCGCCGCGGCCCATGGCAATGGCCGCGCGGGGCGCGCCGCCGGAGCCGCACAGCATGGCAAACGCGGTAATCAGCATCAAAATGGGGGTAAACAGGCCAACGCCCGTCAGCGCGGATGCGCCGACCTCCGGCATATGGCCGATATAGATGCGGTCCACAATGTTATACAGCAGGTTTACCACCTGCGCCACCACCGCGGGCAGTGCCAGCTGGGCCAGCAGCTTGGGAATGCTGCCGCTCCCCATATCCCTGTTTTGCGTTGCAGCCATAATCAAAGTACCTCCTGCGTTTTTGTTGTAAAAAAAGTGGAGCAGTTCCCTGCTCCGCTTATTGTGTTCAAAGAATGGGTTCCGGATTGATGTTTTTATATTTTAGGTTGTCATTCCACGCACTTAACGATTTACTTTGCCCCCCGGCCGGCAAAGACGACCCATACGGTCTTGAAGAGGATTTTTATATCGCCCCACAGGCTCCAGTTATCAATGTATTGAACATCCAGTTTGACAACGTCCTCAAAATCCTCAATATCGCTGCGGCCGCTGACCTGCCACAGGCCGGTGATGCCCGGTTTCATGGAAAGGCGGCGCTTGTGGTGGCTTTCGTACTGTTTATACTCGTCCAGCGTGGGCGGGCGGGTGCCGACAAGGCTCATATCTCCGCGCAGAACATCAAAGAACTGCGGCAGTTCGTCAACGCTTGTTTTGCGGATAAACTTACCCACCTTGGTAATGCGGGGGTCATCCTGCATTTTGAACATCAGGCCGTTCATCTCGTTTTGGGCCATCAGTTCCTTTTTGCGTTCCTCGGCATCCATATACATGCTGCGCAGCTTATGGATGTAGAAAACACGGCCATTGCGGCCCACGCGCTTCTGTTTAAAGAAGAGCGGGCCGGGGCTTTCCAGTTTCAGGGGGATGGCTGTAATGGCAATGATGGGGATGCTGATGATGCAGCCCACCAGGCTGCCCAAAATATCCATCAGGCGCTTCAGGATCTGGTCCCGCAGCTTGGGTTCAATGGTAGCCATGGTAACCAGGTTGCCGCCAGCGCAGCGGCCCAGATTGCGGCACAGGCGGGCGGAGCTGGTTTCGTTGCAGCAGCTTTCCTCGATGCGGTCCAGCAGCGGCATATGGAAATGCACGGTCAGGCCCATGCTTTCCATCTCTTCCAGGTACGGGATAAAGGATTCGCCGCTGTCCATCGGAACATCGATATACACTTCATCCAAAGCGGCGCGGCGCAGCCAGTTCATAAAGGTATTATAATTGGCTTTTATCTCAATATTCTCCACCTTGGTACCGATTGCATCCCCCGTGGCTTCCAGCAGGGCCACACCGCACACACGGCGGGACCAGTCGTTGCTGATCTCACGGATCATCTTGCCTGCATGGTCACCGGTGGTAACAATGCCAACCAGCGTTTCGTTCTGGAAATTGTCAGGGGCTTTTACCAGCAGCTTTTTGAGCAGGCCATGGGCCGCCGGGAGCAGGAAGAGGTTTAACGACACGACCCCCACCAGAAAATAGCGGGAATCCTGCAAAACCGCTTTGGACAGCGTCAGAAAAGCAGAATAGATCACCATCATCAGCAGGTTGGACTTGATGGAAAGTTTGGCTTCCTGCCCGCGGGTACGCTTGACAATGTTTTCCGTCTGGTCAAAACAGAAAAATGTAACGGTATAGGCCAGCACCAGCAAAACCAGCGCCTGAACCCAATCCAGAACACTGTAAGGCAGCAGCTGCCCCATAATGCCGCCAACGATCAGCCATGCCAGAATCACACTGGCGGCCAGAGCTGCGAGGTCTGTTAAAAAGACATAGACATACTGCAGCTTTTCGCGCTTTGTAATCATACCCTGTTTCCCTTTTCTTCCAAGTTTTCTTCATATCCCAGGCCCGCCGGCCTGCATACCACTGCGCCCCGTTGATAAGGCAGCACCAGCATTTTGCGGCAAAGCTACCGCAATGCCGTTTTGCCTGCAAGCCCGCAAAGGCCTTTTCCCCACAGGGCAAAACCAGCTTTTTTCTTTCCTCTTTATGTCATATGAATATTTACATTTTATCATATTAAGATACGGCTTTCAATCATTTTAGCTATAATTATCAAAAAACAGCAGGATATATTGCATCTTGGGTCCGCGCCTTATTTTCATCGTTTTTTCGCGGTTTTGCTTTTCGCTTTTGAATCTTCCTGCCCGGCTTGCCGGCACCAGGCAGCGTAGAGTCTTTGTGAATCACACAGCGCGGTGCCGCTGGCTTTCAGGCACAAAATGGCCGGGCGTGCGCCCAAATTCCACATATTTACCGAATTTTTGCTTTCATTTTACTTTTTTATATGGTATACTGAATACTAAGTGCAGTGTATCGGCACCGTTTGCCTGTACGCCCCGCCATGAAGGAGCATCCATTATGCCAGAGCCAAAAACACCAAATCAGAATTTTCCCCGCCTGACCATGCAGCAGGCGAAAGAGGAGATGGCCTGTTTCCAAAAGATTTATCCGCTGGTGCGGCTGGTGGATCTGAAAACACTGGCCACACAGCCCTGCTATGCTCCCTGGAAGGGCCGTGCCCCCTGCCGCAACTGCATTGGGCGCGAAGCACTGAACTGCAAAGGGAAAAAGTCTAAAATTGAATATCTTGGCTCCAAAGCATACCAGGCCACGGCCATTTATGTAGAAGTGGACGGTGTCCCCTATGTGATGGAGATGATTCAGCCGTTGGATGCTGACAGCCCGCTGACCCCCAATGAGGTGTATGAGCTGTACCGCGATGTGCTGACCAGCGCTTACAACCGCCGTTATTACGAAGATCACCTGCGCCGCCAGCATATGGCCGCCGGTGTGGCCGTGATCGACCTGGACGACTTTAAGCTGTACAACGATACATTCGGCCACCATGCCGGTGATGTTGCGCTGGAAACCGCCGCACATACCATCCAGGAGTGCATCCGCGACAGCGATATGCTGATCCGCTATGGCGGCGATGAGCTGCTGCTGGTGCTGCCGGATATTTCCGGTGACGACTTTGTGCGCAAACTGCGGCAGATCGGCCTGCTGATCCACGAAACCGCGGTGCCGGGCTATGATAAACTGCAGCTTTCCGCCAGCATTGGCGGCGTGCTTTCAGCCGGGCGCACCATTGACGAAGCCTTCAAAGAAGCTGACAAGCTGATGTACCAGGCCAAGCTGCAAAAGAACACCGTTGTGACCGACCATGACTGCAATGTTCAGCCGGAAAGCACGGTACACCCCCGCCGCAGCCAACAGCAGATTTTGATCGTGGACGATTCCGAGATGAACCGTGCGATTCTGGCGGAAATGCTGCACGATGAATACTGCATTATTGAAGCCAGCAGCGGCCGCGAGTGCATGAATGAGCTGGCCCGCCACGGCACAGATATTTTGCTGGTGCTGCTGGATATCGTGATGCCGGATATGAACGGTTTTGAGGTGCTTTCCCAGATGGCGCACCAGAACTGGATCGAAGATATCCCCGTTATCATGATCTCCAGCGAGGATTCCAACGCGATCGTGCGCCGGGCGTATGAGCTGGGCGCATCGGATTACATCAGCCGCCCGTTTGATGCACGCATTGTTTACCGCCGTGTGACCAATACCATCCGGCTGTACGCCAAGCAGCGCCGCCTGAGCACCATGGTTGCCCAGCAGTTTTATGAGCGCGAAAAGAATAACCGCATGATGATCAACATCTTAAGCCAGGTTGTGGAGCAGCGCAACGGCGAAAGCGGCCTGCATGTGCGGCATGTTCAGGTTTTGACGGATATTTTGCTGGACCGCCTGACCCAGAAAACTGACCGCTACCAGGTTTCCCGCGCAGAGCGTTCGCTGATCAACACGGCTGCCGCGCTGCACGACATTGGCAAAATTACCATTGACGATAAGATCCTGAACAAGCCGGGCCGCCTGACCAAAGAAGAATTTGACATTATGAAAACCCACACCCTGATTGGTGCAGCGATGCTGGATAACCTGGATCTGTATCGTGACGAGCCGCTGGTCAAGATTGCTTACCAGATCTGCCGCTGGCACCACGAACGGTACGATGGCAAAGGCTACCCGGACGGGCTGGTGGGAGACCAGATCCCCATTTCGGCCCAGGTGGTATCGCTGGCGGATGTATACGATGCGCTGACCAGCAAGCGGGTATACAAGGACGCTTACCCGCACAAGAAAGCCATCCAGATGATTATGAACGGGGAGTGCGGCGTGTTCAACCCGCTTTTGCTGGAATGCCTGCTGGACGTAGAAAGCAGGATCCAGGTTGCGATGAACACGTTACCCCCCCCCCAGGTAAGTTTTACTGATTCTGAAAAATCTCAAAATAAAAAGACCGGGCTGGTGTTCCAACCCAGTGCAGAGCAGAAAGGTACTAAACCATGACGATCGAACAAGCATATGAAAAAATGGGTGCTGATTACAATGGTGTGCTAACCCGCTTTATGAGCGAAGCTCTTGTAACCCGCTTTGCCGGTAAGTTTTTGACGGATCCTTCGTTTGACGCCCTGAAAAACGCCCTGGCCGCCAAGGATGTTGCCTCCGCGTTCTGCGCAGCCCACACCCTGAAAGGCATCTGCCTGAATTTAGGGTTTGACAACCTGTACAAGCCTTCCAGCGAATTGACTGAATTGCTGCGCGCCGGTACGTTGGACGGCAGTGAGGAGCTGATGAAGCAGGTGGAAGATCAGTACGCCGTTACCATCAACGCACTGCATGAAGCTTTGGGCAAGTAATGTCTGCCAAAATAACACCATACAACATAAACACCACGGCCCTGCCTGCCCGGACGGATACAGGCAGGGCTGTTGTGCCGTATCGTTTGTCTTCGCAATTTTTGAGGATCTAATCTCATCAAGCTGTACAATCAATTGCAGTTTACATTGTGCATTATTCCTAATTTACGCCAGCAAACATGCGGCTGTACGTTATTGTTTATTTATCCGCTTACGGGCCATATTGGTAAAGATGAACAAGTGCGGCACAATTTAAGTACTTATTATTATCATTTTTTGCTTTAAGAAGGGGTTCTATGACCGAAAAGCTTAACGGAACAACCGAAACCGTTGACTTTGACGTGTCTTCTTCCGTGCGGTTTTCCACAGCACTGGCATATTGCCTGGGAGATCATCTGCCCCATTGAGGATATTTATTTTGCTATTAAAGATCCAGAATCGCTTTCTGGATCTGACAGACCTTCCGTTTGGCGGGAGCCTGACCCATCAGCTTTACACTGCGGGAATCGGGCCGACTTGCGCCGACACAAACGGAATACTCGCCCGCTTCCACAATGGGGGGGCCTTCCTCATCACACAGGGCAAATACAGCCTGCGGGAACACGGTAGAGGTACCGGCGCGGCCCACACCGTGGATCCGTAATTTATATCTTCCACCCGCTCCCATTCTTCCCCAACCTCCACATAAAAACAAAACAATAAAGCCCTCTTCCCAAGGAGCAGCTGGGGAGAGGGCTATATTGTTTTGATTCAGGCAATGAAAAAGGTGCAGAGCAAACACCTGAAACGGAGAACTGCCTGACTTTGACAGGAGCAGGGAGCAAACCTGTTCCTTTTCTGGGCCACGGCGATGGGAGGCATTCCATGCGCCGCCAGCAAAAGCGGCCCTGTCGGTTAGTCCTCGCTAACCACGCGTATACTATACCATGTTTCAAGTGGTTCGTCAAGCACTTTTTATCTGTTTTTGAAATAAATTTTCGCGTTTAGCGGCACAGCTTGCCTTACTTTTTGAAATCCGGATAATCCTTGATGCAAAGCAGCTCTTCAGCGCGCTGAACCGCTTCCTCGCTGGGCGGCTGAACGCCATCCAGGCTGTAGGTGATGCCAAGTTTTTCCCACTTGAACAGGCCAAGGGTATGGTAGGGCAGCACCTCCACGCGGCGCACGCTGCCAAGGGATTTGATAAAATCGCTCATCTCCCGCAGCTCGGCTTCATCATCCGTCAGCCCGGGCACCAGAACGTGGCGGATCCACATGGATTTGCCATGTTCGCCCATCCAGCGCGCCATATCCAGAATGGGGGTGTTATCGCAGCCAGTCAGGGCCTTGTGGCGGTCCGGGTAAAAGGCCTTCAGGTCCAGCATCACCAGGTCGGTGTTCTGCATCAGGGTCTCAAACTTGGAATAGAACGGTTCCGCGGTGGTGTAGGGCTGGCCGGCGGTATCCAGGGTGGTATGCACGCCCTGCAGTTTGGCCAGGCGGAACAGCTCCGACACAAAGTCGATTTGTAACAGCGGTTCACCGCCGCTGACGGTCAGGCCGCCATTGTTTTTCCAGTAGGTGCGGTAACGCAGGGCTTTTTGCAGGGCCTGGGCCGGGGTTTGCTGCTCCCCAATGGTGCAGGGCCAGGTTTCGGGGTTATGGCAATAGCGGCAGCGCATGGCACAGCCCTGCACAAACAGGACATACCGCACGCCGGGGCCATCGACAAGGCCGAACGTTTCGACCGAATGGATGCGGCCGGTGATGGGGGTGTTTTGCTCCATGGAATATTACCTCTTTTGCGGTTGGTGTTGGGTTTGGGATGTGACAGGGGCGGCGGGCGCACAATAAATAATTGTCGCACATTATAAAATGCTCTGTAAGGAACGGTCTATCTCCGGCCTAAGAGCCGGGATTAAAATCCCGGTTGGCCTCCGAAACGCGCCTGCGGGCGCAGTGACCGTTCCGGGGCCGCACGGTGGGTGCCATAACGCGATTTGCCGCAAGGCCCAACGGCGGCCAGGGGGCTGGCCGCCCTACTGCGGGGCTGGGTTCCACATCAAATTTATGATATGCAGCAAGGCAAAGGCCCACGGGACGATGCAAGCATCGTCCCCTACAAACTGCTTTCTTGGTTCGCAGCCTCTCACGGCGGGGTCGGGTGACCCCGCCCAACTGGGGTATACGCATTTTTCAACGTGTGACTGGGCTGGAGTCCTGCGTTTCCTCCACTATTATACCACGCATTTGCCCAAAAAGCCCGCGGCCGCAAAACGCAGCCGCGGGCCTTGTATGCTAGTCGACGGTCACGCCGCAGCAATTACATCTTCTTATGGCAGGTACGAGCAATAACGTCCATCTGCTGTTCGCGGGTCAGGTCAATGAACTTGACGGCATAGCCGGAAACGCGGATGGTGAAGTTGGCGTACTCTTCCTTCTCCGGGTGCTCCATGGCGTCGATCAGCTTTTCGGTGCCAAAGACGTTGACGTTCAGGTGGTGGGCGCCCTGGTCAAAGTAGCCGTCCATAACCTGGACCAGGTTCTCAACGCGCTCGCCCTCGCTGTGGCCCAGAGCGTCGGGGTTGATGGTCTGGGTATTGGAGATGCCGTCCAGTGCCCAGTGGTAGGGCAGCTTGGCAACGCTGTTCAGGCTGGCAAGCAGGCCGTTCTGTTCCGCACCGTAAGCCGGGTTTGCGCCGGGGGCAAACGGGGTGAAGGCTGCGCGGCCATCCGGCATTGCGCCGGTTGCCTTGCCGTACACCACGTTGGAGGTGATGGTCAGGATGGAGGTGGTAGCCTCGGAGTTGCGGTAGGTGTGGCGGCGCTTGATCTTCTCCAGGAAGGTGCGCAGCAGCCAGACAGCGATATCATCGGCGCGGTCGTCATCGTTGCCGTAACGGGGGAATTCGCCCTCGATCTCGTAATCGGTGACCAGGCCGGTCTCGTCACGCACGCACTTGACCTTGGCGTACTTGATTGCGCTCAGGGAGTCAACCACATGGCTGAAGCCTGCAATGCCGGTGGCAAAGGTGCGGCGCACATCGGTATCGATCAGGGCCATTTCGGCTGCCTCATAGTAGTACTTGTCGTGCATGTACTGGATCAGGTTCAGCACATTGACGTACAGGCCTGCCAGCCAGTCCATCATAACGTCATACCTGGCAATAACTTCGTCATAATTCAGGTACTCTGCAGTGATGGGGGCATAGTGAGGGCCAATCTGCTCATGCAGCTTTTCGTCCATACCGCCGTTGATGGCATACAGCAGGCACTTGCCCAGGTTGGCACGTGCGCCGAAGAACTGCATCTCCTTGCCGGTCTGGGTTGCGGAAACGCAGCAGCAGATGGAGTAGTCGTCGCCCCAGACAGGCTTCATCACATCGTCGTTCTCGTACTGGACGGAGGAAGTCTTGATAGAGATCTTGGAGGCGTAATCCTTAAAGGTCTTGGGCAGAGCAGAGGAGTACAGAACGGTCAGGTTCGGCTCCGGTGCGGGGCCCATATTTTCCAGAGTGTGCAGGAAGCGGAAGTCGGTCTTGGTGACCATGGAGCGGCCATCCATGCCGATGCCGCCAACTTCCAGGGTAGCCCACACGGGGTCGCCGCTGAACAGCTGGTTGTAGCTGGGGATACGGGCAAACTTGACCATGCGGAACTTCATGGTCAGGTGGTCGATCAGTTCCTGGGCCTCGGTCTCGGTCAGGATGCCCTTATCCAGGTCGCGCTGGATGTAGATATCCAGGAAAGTGGAGATACGGCCAACGCTCATGGCAGCGCCGTTCTGGGTCTTGATGGCAGCCAGGTAACCAAAGTACAGCCACTGCACAGCCTCCTTGGCGTTGGCAGCGGGCAGGGAGATATCATAGCCGTAAGCAGCGGCCATGGCCTTCATATCGTTCAGGGCGCGGATCTGCAGGGCGATCTCTTCGCGCAGGCGGATGACGTCATCGGTCATGGTGCCGTCGCCGCAGTTGGCAAAGTCGTTCTGCTTTTCTTTGATCAGGTAGTCAATGCCGTACAGGGCAACGCGGCGGTAGTCGCCAACGATGCGGCCGCGGCCATAGGTATCGGGCAGGCCGGTCACAATATGGCTGTGGCGTGCCTTTTTCATCTCCGGGGTGTAGGCATCAAACACAGCGGTGTTGTGGGTGCGGGCATACTTGGTAAAGATTTCGTGCAGCTTCGGGGACGGAGTATAGCCATAGGTGGTGCAGGCCTGTTCTGCCATCTTGATGCCGCCATAGGGCATGAAGGCGCGCTTGAGGGGCTTATCGGTCTGCAGGCCGACGACTTTTTCCAGATCCTTCAGATCCTCGCTGATATAGCCGGGGCCGTAAGCGGTCATGCCGGAAACCACTTCAGTCTCCATATCCAGAACGCCGCCCTTGGCGCGTTCTTCCTTCTGCAGAACCTGCAGAGCACCCCAAAGCTTATCGGTTGCTTCGGTGGGGCCGGCAAGGAAGCTTTCATCGCCGGAGTAGGGGCGGTAGTTCTTCTGGATAAAATCGCGGGTGTTGACTTCTTCTTTCCAGATGCGGCCCTGGAAGCCTTCCCACTGTACAAAATCTGTCATCGGTTACCTCCTGTTGTAAACCAAATACGCTGCTCTATTAGTTAGGTTATTCTAACCAGCTATTGAAAATCTTGTCCTTTTCCAGCTGGCGGGCGGGTAGCTTTTCTGCGTTGCCCACGGTTCCAGCCCAAAAGGACGCCATTGACCAGCCCGTATCCGGGCCACAATCATTCTACCATATGTCCTTACAAAAAGCAACAACTACACCAAAAATTGTGTTGGAAACTTTTGCATTGCTTTTTGTGCATGGCATTTGCCGCACATGTCGGTGGCTTTCCATGGCGAACGGTGCAGGTATAATTTTGTCTTCCATGGTTAGATTAAGCTAACATAAAAAATACTTTCAAAAGTCGGGGTTTTCATACCGGCTCTGCCGGGTTGTTGGTTCAGCATACCCTGCAGAGTGCCTTTAGTATACCAACCCACATCGGGGCCGTCTGTTGCCAAGGCAACAAATCCAAAAATTCGCAAAAAAGCCCCCGCACCGGAAGCTGCTCCGGTGCAGGGGCGTTGGAGAGGGAGAGATCAGGTTTTGGGTTCCGCCGCCTTTTCTGCATCTTCCGATTTTTCTGTTTCATCGGGTTCTGCAGCGGGTTCTTCCGGCAGGCGGCCATACAGCTCCATAGCATCATGCAGCTTTTGGGCCAGCTCCGGGGTAAAGGCGCCGGGCAGGGCGCGCCAGCACCAGTTGCCGCCCAAGGTGGCGGGGGTGTTCATCCTGGCTTCATGCCCAAGGCCCAGCACATCCTGGGCCTGCACCACGGCCAGATCCGCCACGCTGGACCAGATGCCGCGCATCATGCCCCAGTTCATGCCTTCCTCTTTGGTCAGATTCAGGTACTGGATGGCGCGCTCAATATCGTCCGGCAGAGCGGTTCCAAACCAGCCGTCCACCGGCTCATTATCATGGGTGCCGGTGTAAGCAATGCAGTTAGTGGGGTAGCTGTGGGGACGGTAGTCGCCGCCGTCACGGCTGTCAAAGGCAAATTCCAGCACTTTCATACCGGGGTAGGCGCATTCTTTCAGCAGAGCGCGCACATCGTCGGTCAAAAAGCCCAAGTCCTCAGCAATAATGCGGGGGCTGCCCAGCTCTTTTTTGACGGTAGCAAAGAGGGCATAGCCCGGCCCAGTGCGCCAGCGGCCGTTTTCGGCGGTCTTATCACCATAGGGGATGGCATAATACCCCGCAAAGCCGCGGAAATGGTCAATGCGCAACACATCATAAATTGCGCACAGGTGGCGGATGCGGCGCACCCACCAGGCATAGCCGTTGGCAGCCATAGCGTCCCAGTCAAACAGCGGGTTGCCCCATAGCTGACCGGTGGCGGAGAAGCCATCCGGCGGGCAGCCGGCCACCTCGGTGGGGACCAGGTTTTCGTCCAGCTGGAACTCCTGCGGGCAGGACCAGACATCCACGCTGTCCTCCGCCACATAGATCGGCAGGTCGCCGATAATCTCAATGCCCTGCGCGTTGGCATAGGCTTTCAGGTCATGCCACTGGGTATAGAACAGATACTGCACAGCCTGCCAGAAGTCAATATCCGCCGCATATTTGGCGCGGGCCGCGGCCAAGGTCTCCGGTTCGCGGCGGCGCAGCGGTTCTTCCCACTGCTGCCAGCAGACCCCGTTATGGGCATCTTTCAGGGCCATGAACAGGGCATAGTCCGGCAGCCAGAACGCGTTTTTCGCCAAAAAATTGGCGTAATCCGCCGGGGGCGCTGCCAACAGGCGGGCACAGGCTTTGTGCAGCACCGCATAACGCTTTTGGTACAATGCTCCGTAATTGACACAGCCAGGGGTGCTTTCCCAGTCGATAGATTCATATTCTTCCGGCTGGAGGAGGCCCGCTTTGGCCAGCAGGTCCAGGTCAATAAAATACGGATTGCCCGCAAAGGTAGAAAAAGACTGGTAAGGGCTGTCGCCATAGCTGGTGGGGCAAACCGGAAGGATCTGCCAGTAAGACTGACCGGCTTTGACTAGGAAATCCACAAAATCTTTTGCTGCCGCGCCCATGGTGCCGATGCCATGGGGGGAGGGCAGGCTGGAAATATGCAGCAGAATGCCGCTTGCTCTCATCAGGGAAACCTCTTTTCTTTATGGCAATACCGCATAATTCTAAGTGCCGATACGGCGAGCGAGGTGCGGCAGATGCTAAGCCAAAAGCGCAGATAATACTGGATGTATTATCGAGCATTTTGGCAACGCAGATGCCGTGCCGCAGCCGCCGGAGCGGTGCTTAAGCCGTAAGGCGGGAATTGTGCGGTGTTGCCTTATATACTCCGCATATGTCTGGTTCGTTCAATGATTGGGCAAAGCCGCAACACTTTCGTCCTCAATCAATTCAAAAGGAACCACTTCATGCACCGCGCTGCTTCCGTTTTCAATACAGTTGAGCAGAATTTCCGCACCGCGCTGGGCCAGTCGTTCCGAGTTCTGGCGGATGGTGGTCAGCCGCGGGGTGCTGTAGCGCCCCAGCGCAATACCGTCATAGCCCGAAACCGAGATATCCTGCGGCACACGCAGGCCATGGTCATTCAGGGCACGGATCGCGCCCAGGGCCATCAGGTCCGACATGGCAAACACTGCCGTAATATCCGGGCAGTGTTTGAGCAGGTATTCCATGGCGGTATATCCGCTTTGCAGCGAAAACCGGGCATAGGCATACTGCTTTTTCATCTCGAACGGCAGGCCAAGGCGGAACATAGCGCTCTGGCTGCCGGTCAGACGGGACAGACTGGGGCGGGACTGGTCTGGCTTGCCGCCGATCAGCCCGATCTTGCGGTGACCCTGCGCATACAGGTACTCAATCATCAGGGACGATGCCGAAACATCGTCCACGCTGACGCTGGACAGGTTGGGGATGTTCAGGGTTGCGGCGCTGTTGGTCAGCAGCAGGCATGGAACACGCAGTTCCGCCAGCTGCGGTGTGAAGTATTCCAGGTTAGAACCAAGGAAAACAATACCATAAGGTTTGCGCTCGGCGCAGATCAGTTCGGCCTGCGCAACTTCGTTGGCTTCTTCATCAATATAATAGACCGTGGAAACATATCCGCGTTCCTCCAGGATAGCCTGCATTTTTTCCAGAATGTCCACAAACAACATGTTCTGGGTGCCCTTTACGATCAGGGCAAGGCCATCGCTGCTTTGCTGTTTCAGGTGTTTGGCGTTGGAGTTTGGCTGGTAATTATACCGCTTGATGACCTCAAGAATCTTGGCGCGGGCGGCCGGGCTGACGCTGGGGTTATTGTTGAGCACCCGCGAAACCGTGCCGATGGCATACCCCGATTCTTTTGCAATATCTTTGATGGTCATACACAGAAAACTCCTTCCGGCAGCAGGGTGCCGCAGCCATTAGCCCTTTACAGCACCGGCCACCACACCATCAATGATATACTTCTGGCAGATCAGATACAGAATAATGACCGGCAGAATGGTGATCATGATGCAGGCCATCATGGGCGCCATTTCCACCTTGCCGTAGCTGCCGCGGAAATACTGAATCGCCATGGGGATGGTGCGGTAGGTTTTGATATCCAGCACCAGGGTGGGCAGCAGATAGTCGTTCCAGACCCACATGGTTTCCAGGATTGCGGTAGAGATCATCGTCGGCTTTAAGATAGGGCAGACCACGCGGAAGAAAATCTGCAGCGGGTTGCAGCCATCGATCATAGCGGCTTCCTCAATTTCAACCGGCATGCTCTTCATAAAGCCGGTGAACATGAACACCGCGAGACCGGCACCGAAGCCGAGGTAGATGATGCAGATGTTGTAAGGGTTGTTCAATTTTAAGGTATCCGCTGTTTTGGCCAGGGTAAACATGACCATCTGGAACGGCACCACCATGCTGAACATGCACAAGCCGTACATCAGTTTGGAAAGTTTGCCGTTGACACGGGTGATGAACCATGCGCACATGGAGCAGCACAGCAGAATCAGCACAACGGAACTGACAGTAATGACTAGGCTATACCAGAAGGAAGACAAAAAGTCCATTTCCTGGATGCCGTAAATATAGTTTTTGAGGCCGACAAAGGTTCCGGCCGTGGGCAGTTCAAACGCACGGGAGGTGGTAATGGCGCGCTCGGTTTTGAGGGAGTTAAAGAAGATCATGACGATGGGGTAGATCCATGCAACGCACAGCACTCCAAGCACCACGCTGAGAATGGCATTGATGCGGCGGTCCGCTTTGCCAACGGTAGGTTTTTCTTCCACCGGTTTTTTGATGGTTTTTTCCATTACTGCTGCACCTCCTTGGACTGGGTCAGCTTTTGCTGGAGTACGGCCAGCACCACAACAAACAGGCAGAACACAACAGCCTTTGCCTGGCCGATACCCTTCCACTGGGGTCCGGAGCGGGCATAGAAGGTATCATAAATGTTGTAAGCCAGCATCATGGTCTGCTTGGCCGGTTCGCCGCCGGTCAGGGACAGGTTCTGGTCAAACAGCTTGAAGGAGTTGGTCAAAGTCAGGAAGGTGCAGATGGTAATGCTGGGCATAACCATGGGGATCTTGATCTTAAACAGGATCTGCTTGGCGTTTGCGCCATCGATCTTGGCGGCTTCGATCAGATCCAGCGGCACGTTCTGCAGGCCAGCAATGTAGATGATCATCATGTAACCGATCTGCTGCCAGCACATCAGAATGACAAGGCCCAAGAAGCCGTACGTGGCGTTCAGGGAAAGCAGCGGTTTTTCGAGTGCGCTGAGTACGCCGTTGAGCAGAATCTGCCAGATATAGCCAAGGATAATGCCGCCGATCAGGTTGGGCATAAAGAAGGTGGTACGGAAGATATTGGTACCGCGGATGCCGCGGGTAAGCAGCAGTGCAATGCCGAACGCCAGCACATTGATGAGCACCGTGGACACCACAGTAAACACCGCAGTGAACCAGAACGCATGGGTGAAGGTATCATCCAGCCAGATCTTGGCATAGTTGCCGAGACCAACAAAGGTAACATTTTGAACAGTTGTGAATTTGCAGAACGAAAGCGCCACGCCCCAGATAAACGGCCAGATAAAGCCGATGATAAAGGCCAGCAGGGTGGGCAGCACGAACACGGGCCAATAGCGCCGGATCGCTTTTTCCATAACAGTACCCCCTTGAGCACATAAAAGAGCGGGGCGGACGAATCATCGCCCGCCCCGCTTTTAACATTCAGGTTTCGCTATTTTGATTCAGATCAGCCTGCATTCAGGGCAGCTTCGGTCTTCCAGCCATCCACAAAGGCGGTCACAACAGCGTTCCAATCGCCAGTGCCGGCTGCGTAAGCAGTCAGAGCAGAGCCAACGCCGTTCTTCCAGTTTTCGGAAGGCATGGTGGAGAAGCACCAGGCAACAGGAGTCTTGCCCTCAGCGGTCAGAGCATTATCAACCTTAACGAAGAGGTTGGGGGATTCCTGAGCATTCTTGAAGGGGATAACAAAGCCCATATCGTTTGCCATGGCCTTGGTGCCCTCATCAGAGCTGACACACCAGTACATGAAGTCGAGAGTTGCATCGATATCTGCCTGGTCGGCTTCCTTGTTTACGCACCAGTAGTTCTCGGTGCCGGTGCACAGGCCCTGGTTGGCCTCATCGCCCACGCCAATGTAGACGGGGATCATGGTCAGGTCGTCATCGGTGAAGGGCTTGCCATCGCCGACGAGGTTGTTATATTCCCAAGAACCGTTCTGGAAGAAGACGGCCTCATTGTCCAGGAACTCGTTGCGGCTGTCATCGCCAGTCTTGCCAGCCAGCTCAGTAGGAGCACAGGTGGAGTTGTTGATGTACAGGTCAAACATGTCCTTGTAGTTATCCAGGTAGGTGCCCTTGATGGCATCCGTGGAGCCGATGCCGTCAGCCTGGTACTCAAAGTAGATGGGCAGGTTGGCCAGGTGGGTCTTGAAGCGCCAGTCAGAGGAAGAATCCATACCGGCGGAGGTGAATGCTGCAAAGCCAAGTTCGTCCTTGCGGGCGGTGATGTCCTCGGCAACCTTCTTCAGGTCTGCGAAGCTCTTGATATCATCGGTGGTGTAACCGGCCTTTTCCAGCAGGGTCTTGTTGGTGATCAGGCCGTAGCTCTCGATAACGTAGCCGACGGCCACGGTGGCGTCGCCATCTTTCAGGGCGTAAGAATCGCTGGTCAGGTCGCCCAGGATCTTGGAGCCGGTCAGGTCATAGCAGTAATCCTTCCAGTTGGCCAGGCCGACAGGGCCGTTGACCTGGAACAGGGTGGGCGCATCGCTCTTGGCCATTTCGCTCATCAGGGTGGTTTCGTACTGGCCGGAAGCAGCGGTCACAACGGTAACGGGAACGCCGGTCTCTTCGGTGTAGGTCTTTGCCAGGGCCTGCCAGGCTTCATCCTGCTCAGGCTTGAAGTTCAGGTAGTAGACCTTGCCGGCGGCAGTGGTATCTGCCGGGGCGGCTGCTTCGGAGCTGGCAGCTTCGGAAGAAGCTGCGGTGCTTTCTGCAGCAGAGGAAGCAGTGGAAGATGCGGTGGAGCCGCAACCTGCCAGCAGGCCGGCAGCCATCATGGATGCCAGGGCGAGAGAGATTGTTTGCTTGGATTTCATGGTATTGTCCTCCTTTTTAAGTGGAACCAGTTGCACCGTTGCGGACCGGTGTGGTTCACGGGTTGGTAACGTTTCCAACCTTTCTGTGGCTTTATATTACACCCGTGTTTTGCAAAAATCAATCGTTTTTTGGATTTTGAGTGCAAAATTGTAGCCTTGCACGAATTGCAACCGTTTTCCTTGTCGAATATAACAAGAAAGTAGTATTCATTTTGATGAAACGTTTCAATTTCACGGCAAAATGCGACTTTATAAACCAAAAGCAGCCCCGCGGCGGCGGGAGCTGCTTTTGATTGTCATATTTTAGCGCAACTTGTTTCACACCTGCTGGTAAGCGAACCAGTAGAAAGCGGCGTGGTTGGTGCTGGCGGTGCCGTTGGCGGAGGCATACATGCCAACGGTGCAGCCGGTAAAGCCGCCGGTTATCTCGGTGCTCAAAAAGCTCAGGTCAATCTCCTTGGCAACACAGGCGTTTTTGCCGTTCTGCTCATAATACAGTGCGGCGCTCAGCCCATTGCAGGCAATGCGCAGCACCAGCGGACCGGCTGCCACGGGTCAGGCAGCCAGCATAGTTCCGACCAGGGGCCCGCCGGGTTGGTGCCGTTACAATAAAGTTGCCGCCATCCGAAATATTGGTGGTGCTGAGGTAATAGGTGCCGTCATGGCAGCGCAGGGTGGGGGCAAAAATGCCGTGGGACATCCGCACACCCGTCAGTAGCAGCTGGCTGGGGTGGCCCAGAATATTCCCAATCTGCTTCAGGTCTCGGCTGTGGAAGATGGGCACACCGGGGAAATAGGCAAACGTGGAATTAACAAGGTAGAAATCACCGCACAGATGAAGGGATTTCTTGCATTCTTTGCGGGTAACACATGGATTTTTCGGTGCATTTTCGGCCCGGCCCTTACACTTTTTTCGTTTCCGCCTGCACCAGGGCGCGGTACAGGGTAAAATCCGGCACGGGGGCCGCCGGGGCACCGGGCAGTGGAGCCTGCCAGGCGGCATAATCCGGCCCGTCCCCGGCCGCGCGGGGAATCGCCATCAGACCGGTCAGAACGCGGGCGGTCAGTGCACCGTCCAGCATGGTATCGCTGCAAAAGCCGGCCCAGAACCCGGTTTTTGGCTGCAGCAGAGCCGCCATGGCACCAAAATCATCCGCCGCACGGCCCAGGGTGCAAAAGCAGTTCTGCCAGTCCTTATCCAAAAACTGCTCCCGCGCGGTGCAAAAGCGCACCGCCCCGCGCAGGGCGTACAGGTACAGCCGCACGCTGAACACCACCTGCTCCTGCCAGAGCGGCGTGGTGGCCCGCCCGGCGTAAGAACAGCCGGGCAGCAGCGTTTCATAATTTTCCAGTGCGGAAGTGCAGAGCTGCTGATAGGCAGCCAGCTGTTCCGCATAGCTTTCTGCGGGCAGCAGAGCGGCAAGTTCCTGAATCGGGCCCTGCGTTTTGCCGCACAGCCAGGCCGAAGCAAACAGCCGGGTGCTGCGGGTCAGGAATGCTTCGCCCACCGGCTGCGGCGGGCTGCCCGCCTGCACGGCGCTTTCGGCACGGGCGCGCAGGCAGACCGAAAGATCATCCAGTGCGCTGTCCGTCAGTGCCCAGCCATCCGGCGCACGGTAGGTACAGCGCAGGTAAGCCGTGCGCTGCGCGGCGCAGTCGGTATCCGGGGTACACCACAAAGCACCGGTCAGGTTCAACTCCATCAGGGAGGGGCGCAGGTCCCCGGTGCCAACCATCCAGAAGCTGCGCACCCCGCCGCGCCAGGCTCCCTGCAGCATTCCGTTAACGGCGGTATCGCCGCCGGGGTAGGCGGTCATGGGGTTGCCGGTCAGCTTATCGCGGCGGCAAAGGCTGAACCACAGCCCGTGCTGCGCGCCGGGACCAGGGCCGCCCGCACTGCTGGCACTGGGGGCCGGGGTTAAAACGGGGATAACGCCATCCGGGATTTTGAGTTTTCCCTCCTGGTAGAGCGCAACGGTTTCGCCCTGCAGCAGAATATAGGCAGCGGCGCCGGGCACCGTGGCGTTCAGCAGCTGCCATTGCTCTTGCAGCGCCGCAGTGCTGGCTGTGCCATCGGGATCACCCCCCATCCCGTCAATGCCCAGTGCCCAGATGCGCGGGCTGGTTTTGAGAGTGCGGATAGAATCCTGCCAGATTTTATGGCGTTCTTCCGGGTTTTCCGCCGCAGCCTGCTGCGGGGCAGCCCCCAGCGGGGTCTGCGGGTTCTGCACAGGGCTCAGGCCCATGGCGGCGGCAAGGTCCGCCTGTTTGTCGGTGCGCACCATATTGCCGCGGCAGCGCAGCAGAGATTCAAAGATCATCTCCCAGCCGTTTTCGGTGGCATCCGCCCAGGCGGACAGCCATGGTGCATCCGAAAGATCCCACCCGCGCAGGCCGACAGCGGCGGCTGGCCCGGTAATGCGGCCCTCCGGCACAGTGGCAAAGGGTTTGGGCTCAAACTGCTGCTGGTTCCAGAACCAGAATGGTGCTACCCCCAGGTAATGACGGCTGATATCCAGCAGGCCGTACACCGCGCCCAAATCATCCGCCGCGCAGAGGGTGAGCTGGTTTTCCGTCACATCCAGCGTATAACTTTCCGGCGGCTGGGCGGGGGCAAGGCAGATCATCAGGCGGTTATCCGGCACAAAACCGGTGGTGGAAAGAGTCATTTCCATATCACGCCAAAAGCGTGCTACTGCATGCTGTACCGGCGCACTGGCCCACTGCGCCGTGACCCGTGTGGCACGGCTGAGCATAAAATCCATTGTTTTCCTGCCTTTCAATACACTCTACCATCATCCCCGCCGTATCGGCGCCTGGATGGATGCAGTATTCCCTTACTGGTCCAAAAATTCGCGGATCTCGGCTTCCACGGCGCGCACCTCGCGCTCAAATGCGCGGGCGGATACCCGCAGCGCACCGTTGCCCAGAATAATGATCTGTTCCGCACCATCGGAGCTGACCACCCGCACGCGGTGGTTTTGGGCCAGCTCATGGGTGGCGCGCTCGATGAACATATCGGCGGTTTCGGCTTCGCGGGTATAAATCACATGCAGGTTGTGCCATGTTTCCTGTTCCCGCCCGGCGCCCTTGACGCGGTAGGCGTCAAACACCAGGATGGGCACACACTTGCGGTAGCCCGCATAGTTGCACAGAATGTCCATCAACCGGCGGCGGGCGGCATCCAGGTTTTCCGCCGCGATCTTCTTTAATTCATCCCACGCAAAAATCACGTTGTAGCCATCTACCAGCAGGTACTCCGGCCCGCTGGGCGGCGGTGCAGCGGGGGTACGGTTCTGACTTGGCCCCACACTGCGGAAGGCCTTGCGCGCGGCAAGCTGGTCATGCTGACCTGCGGCTTCCCCCCGGCGCTTGATCGGCCCATAGGTGCGCTCAAAAATCGCCAGCAGCTCTTTGTCCTGCTCCAGTGTGCCGCAGTAAGCGGCAGCACGGCGGCGGGCATCGGATACTTCATCGGAGGCATCCGCTTCTTCCTGTTTCGCCTGCTGGGCACCGGGCGCGTTGCGCCCCAGACCGCTGGCCACATGGGCGTGGGCGGGAACTTCGTCCCATTTGACAAGGTAGCCCGCGCCGTGGCTGCAAAATACGGAATCTGCCGGGTTTTCAGTATCGGCATCCGGCTGGTAGCCAATGGCTTCCAGCACGGCATCGGTGTTGTGGCAGGGCGCATAGCCGCGGGGCACGCAGCTCAGGCGGCCCGCGCCGCGGGTGTAGGCGGTCACTTCCCGCGCACAGCCCCGCATTTCGGCAACCGGGGCTTTGCCGGTAATGACGGCCAGGCCATCCTCGTTTTCCGGCGTGCTGAATTCCGCGCAGCGGCGCTGCAGATCGGCCATGGCGCGGCCAACACAGTCCTGCGGGACTTCCAGCCGGAAGTCATACCAGGGTTCCAGCAGGACCGCCTGCCCCCGGGCCGCCGCGGTGCGCAGCCCCTGCCGCACGGCGCGGTAGGTTGCCTGGCGGAAGTCTCCGCCCTCGGTGTGCTTGATGTGGGCACGGCCCGCCGTCAGGGTGATTTTCACATCGGTCAGCGGCGCACCGGCCAGTACACCGGGGTGGCTGCGCTCCGCCAGATGGGTCAAGATCAGCCGCTGCCAGTTCAGGTCCAGCGCATCGGTGCGGCAAATGCTGGCAAACTGCAGGCCGCTGCCCGGCTCGCCGGGTTCCAGCAGCAGATGAACCTCCGCATAATGGCGCAGCGGTTCGTAATGGCCCACGCCCTCCACCGGGGCGGAGATGGTTTCTTTATACAAGATACCGCCCTCGCCGAAGGCCACTTCCAATCCAAAGCGGCTTTGCAGCACGCTCTGCAAAATTTCCAGTTGAATTTCACCCATCAGCTGCAGGTGGATCTCGCCCAGAGCGGCGTTCCACACCACATGCAGCTGCGGGTCCTCGTCCTCCAGGGTGCGCAGGGCCAGAAGAACATAGTGGGGGTCAGCGCCTTCCGGCAGCTCCACCCGGTAGTTCAGCACCGGTTCCAGCATCGGCTGGCGGGCATCCGGCTGTACGCCAAGGCCCTGGCCGGGGTAGGTTTTTGTGGGGCCCAGCACCGCACAGACGGTGCCCGCCGGGGCTTCGCTGACCAGGCGGTATTTGCTGCCGGAATAGACCCGCAGCTGGTCGGCCTTTTCTTCAAACTCCACACGGGCATCTGGGCGGGATACCAGGTTGGATTTGACTTTCAGCACGCCGTCCGTCACTTTCAGGTAGGTCATGCGCGCGCCGGATTCGTCTGCCCCGATCTTGAAGATGCGCGCGCCAAAGCTGCCGGCGTCCGGCGGCATGCGGGTATCCCGCTGCAGACCGTTGAGCAGGTCGTCAATGCCATCCAGCCGCAGAGCCGCGCCAAAATAGCAGGGGAACACCTGCCGCCGCGTGATTGCCGTGATGAGATCCGCCTGCGGCACCGTTCCTGTTGCCAACACGGCTTCCATCAGCGGTTCACTGCACACACCAAGGGCTTCGGCGCGTTCTTCCGCCGGAACGGTGGGGGTAAAGTCCACGCAGCCGTCCCCAAAGCGGCCCCGCAGCTCTCGCAGGCGCAGGGCTTTGTCCGCACCGGGCAGATCCATTTTGTTGACAAAGATAAAGGTTGGCACATGGTAGCGCTCCAACAGTCGCCACAATGTCATCGTGTGGCTTTGGATGCCGTCCGTGCCGGAAATGACCAGCACCGCATAATCCAGCACCTGCAGCGTGCGCTCGGCCTCCGCCGAAAAGTCCACGTGGCCGGGGGTATCCAGCAGGGTGATCTGGGTCTCTTCCAGCGGGGTGCCCGTCACCGTTCCGGCCGGCAGGGTAAGCACGGCCTGTTTGGCAAAAATGGTAATGCCGCGGGCTTTTTCCAGCGCATCGGTGTCCAAAAATGCATCCCGATGGTCTACGCGCCCCAGCTTGCGGATGCTGCCCGCACGGTAGAGCAGTGCTTCCGAAAGGGTGGTTTTTCCGCTGTCCACGTGTGCCAGAACCCCAACGACTAGACGTTTCATAACTTTCCTAACCTCATTCACAGCGTTCCCGGCTGCTGCGCCAGGGGCACCGTTTATTTTTTGCACCGCCGCCTACCGGGCAGGGGATATCCGCCGGATTTTGGCGATCCTTTTCTATTATAATAGTACCCGTTTTAACCAGGGGATTCAACCACTAATTTGCGCGGGCCTTTGTTTTTGGGGCAGGATGCAAAAAATATTTTATAAAGGGTATTGACATTGCGGGATGTGGATGCTATACTATTTAGGCACTCAGGAGAGAGCAACTAAATATCGCGGGGTAGAGCAGATGGTAGCTCGTCGGGCTCATAACCCGGAGGTCGCAGGTTCAAGTCCTGTCCCCGCAACCAACAAAAGCTCGTTGAAACGACAAGTTTCAACGAGCTTTTTTCTACATTATGGCAAAAGTGGTAACAATCTGGCAACTTTGACCCCAAAATGACCCCAAAACGATAAAACGACTGCGCCCGGACGGCTGAGATTTTCAACCGCCCGGGCGCTTTTTGTGGATAAATCTTGCTGAGTTTGTGGGTAAAAATACGAGAGGTCAGTGTGGTCAGCTTGCCTTGACGAGTACCAGCACGCTGTTCTGCGGTACGACAATTTGTTCTTGTTTCGTGGGAATGGGCGGGTTCTTGTACTGACGCAGGGCTTTTTGGATTTGCTGCTTGACCTCGAGCAGGGCGGCGTCCAGCGAGGCTGCTTGGGTAGTGATTTTTGGGAAGTCGGGAACATGGGCGGTGCAGCCGCCTGCCGAGAGTGTGCAAAGCACCGGATAAGGCTGGTTCTCTACGGAGATGCTGTACTGCATCCCGAACATATCGTCCATCTTGTCCATTTCGTGGCGCTTGTGTTCGTCCATGCTGTGGACGTAGGTGTCCATTGTGAATGCTACCAAGTAGTGACCGAGAATCGCGGATAAGGTTTTGTAGTCATGCCACGCTCCAGTGCGCGGGTGGCGAACGTATGCCGCAGGGCGTGGAAGGTAAAGTGTCCGATGTCGGCATCCTTCAACAGGCGGTCGTAGTAATCCTTGAAAGTTTTTTGCTCAAAGTAGTGACTAAACTCGTTGGTGACGATGAAGCCATCGTTGGTGTACTTATCCCCTGCCCGAATCTTATCCTGCGCTTGCTGTTGTTTCCAGCAGGTAAGCTCGTCCACCATTGTGCGGGTCAGCGGAATCGTGCGGCGGGAGTTTTTCGTTTTGGGTGTGCCGAATACGATTTCGGTTTTGTTTTCGCCGTCGTGGGCTTCGTACTTGGCAAGACGGTTGATGGTGCGCCTGACGTGAAGCTGCGCGGTATAAAAGTCAATATCTTCCCATTTCAGCGCCAACAACTCCCCCATGCGTAACCCTGTACACAGGTCTAAACGGATAAACACACCGTAGCGGTGGCGGTAGCTGGCTTGCACCAGCGCCCGCTGCTGGTCGTTGGTAAATACGCTGATTTCGGGCTTTTCTCCGCTGGGCAAGGTCACGGCATCGCAGGGATTGTACACTAACAAGCGCTCCTTTACGGCCTGTTGTAAGCATTTGTGTAATGCCATGTGGTAGTTGCGAAGCGTCTTGGGCGACAGCCCTTCCTCGCGGAATTTGTAGTTGTAAAACTCCTGCAAGGTGTGTGGCTCTAACTTTTTCAGCAGGATTTTCCCCAGCACACAAAAATGCTTATTGAGATAACTGCGGTAGCTGGCGTAGGTGGACTGCCTGACGGTGTCTTTCATGTAGGTGTCCAGCCAGTATTCATACCACTCTCCCAGTGTCACCGACATAGGATCGCGCCAGCCCTGTGTGCGGACTTCATGGGCTTGCTGCTGCAAAATGGCGATCGCCTCTTGCCGAGTGTTGCAGCAGGTGGATGTGCGTCTGGGCTTACCGGTTTTGTAGTCGATTCCGGCAGATAGCCGCACCTCCCACCGCCCGTCTGTGCGCTGACGGATATTGCCCTCGTTGTGCCCACGGCGCAGGGATGTTTTAGATGTATCTTTCACGTTGCATCGTCTCCTTTCGTGACACAAAGACTACCACAGGTACGACCACAAAGCTATTCATCAGACCCGACAATCTTCGGGTTCTCGTTTTGGGCTTTATTGACCTTTTGCTGCTCCAGCCAGTCCAGCAGTTCATCCCGCCGCACCAGCAGTCGGTTTCCAATGTGGAACGCCGGGAAAGTTGCGTCGTGAAATATGCGGTAGGTGGTCGAGCGCGAGATGCCGAAGTGAGTTTGCACTTCCTTGGGGCTGACAACATTGGGTAAATTTTGAAATTCCGTGTTCATGGGTTCCTCCTATGTAAATAATTTATAAAAAGGTCGTTACTATATAGCCGCTGAGAACGGCGAAAATTACGAGGTTTTTTAAACTGTTTAGAAAAAGTTCAAATTTTTTGAAAGATTCCAAATCATATCATCCAGACCGGCAGTCGCAACTTTTGCAACTGTCCTCAAAATTTTTGAAAAAGCACCTCTACTATATAGCCGCTGAGAAACGGTCAGATATGTCGCAAAGAAAAAATATTTAAAAGATTTCGCATCTGACTAAATGCCCGAATGCACTTCAAAACCAGCATATCACCCATTGTGCTAAAAACCCTTGCACTTTTACAAAATATCTAAATC
>ERZ1034969.254-NODE-254-length-37685-cov-54.014775_pt1 | contig 37685 bp, 65 predicted proteins | sample MGYA00520624_ERZ1034969 | MGnify/ENA primary metagenome ERZ1034969 (study PRJEB33766, sample SAMN09781776) | gut metagenome | biome: gut microbiome | host: Homo sapiens | place: Madagascar | study: EMG produced TPA metagenomics assembly of the PRJNA485056 data...
TAGTATAGGCTATGACGAGATGTCAAGAGCAATAAAACGCTATACAGATGACTTGAAAAAAGACAGCTGGCGTAAAGCACAAAACGGCAGTACATTTTTTAACAGCGGATATGTTGATTATTTAGATAGTAATTATATACCGGCAGAAGATGAAAGGACAGTTGAAAATGGAACAGATAAACAAGATTATAGGTATGACAACATCGGAACAGTATTATGATGATGTCAAGAAAGTAATGCAACAGAAATGTGCAAGAATGAACGAAATTAAGGGCGACCTTAACAAATATGACGGTTACGATTGCCCATTATGCTTAAATAGGGGCGGAACATACGAAGTAAGAGAGTATGACGGCAGATATTATGAAACCTTTGTACACTGCAAATGTCAAAGGGTTAGAAAGGCGATAAGGCGCTTAAACAAAAGCGGCTTAAAAGATGCCGTTAAGAAATACACCTTTGATAATTTTACAACGGACGAAGAATGGCAAGCGAAAATAAAAAATGAAGCGCTTGATTACATAGAAAACGGATATAACAGGTGGTTTTATTTAGGCGGTCAGAGTGGTTGCGTTGACTGCGATACAGAATATTTTAACGGTACGGAGTGGGTTAAAATATCGGACTATAAAGACGATGACAAGGTATTACAGTATAACCCGACAACAAGAGCTGCTACACTTACAAAACCAGTAAGATATATAGCGAAACCAGCGGACAAGTTATACCAAATAAGCACAATGAGGGGTTCAATAGATATGTGCTTATCGGCAGACCATAATTTTGCATATATAACATCAAGGGGTCATATGCAAAAAAAGCCTTTTAGCGAAGTAATGAAATTACACAATGAAAATATTCAAGGCTTTTATGGAAAAATTGAAACAGCGTTTGATTATTCGGGAAGCGGTATAGATTTGACAGAAAATGAGATCCGCTTGATGTGTGCGGTAATGGCAGACGGTTGTTTTAAGAAAAAAGTTAATTTTTGCGATGTGAATGTAAAAAAAGAACGCAAAAAAGAACGCATGAGAGAACTTTTGAAAGATATTCCGTACAAAGAATATCAAAAGCCGAATGGCTATTCGCTGTTTAGATTTTATGCACCGAGGAAAGAAAAAGAATTTACCGCCTACTGGTATAATTGTACGAAAGAACAGCTTGAAATAATAGTTGATGAAGTTTTTAACTGGGACGGAAGTGTAAACGGCGCAAGAAAATCATATTTCACAACAATAAAAAAATCGGCGGATTTTATACAATTTGCGCTATCTGCAACAGGTAAAAGGGCAACCATAGGGGTTGATAATCGAAATAATGAGAATAAAAAAGTTTGTTATACGGTTTTATGCACAAGCGGTAAAAGCACCGTTTCTATGGTGTCAACAGGTGGAAGAACTAAGGCGACAATAACAGAAGTAAAGCCGAAAGATAATATGCAGTATTGCTTTACGGTAGATACAGGTTATCTTATTTTGAGAAGAAATGGGCGAATATTCATAACAGGTAACTGCGGCAAAACCCATGTATGTACAGCGATAGCAATTAAGCTGTTAAAACAGGGCTATGACACAAGATATATGTTATGGCGTGACGAAGCGGCAAAATTAAAATCACTTGTAAATGATACCGAGGAATATGAAAAGCTGATAAACGAAATTAAAAACGCCGATGTGCTGTATATTGATGACTTGTTCAAGACAGGCAAAGCGGATAATGGAAAAGCACAGAAGCCTACACCAGCGGATATTAACCTCGCTTTTGAAATTTTGAATTACCGTTACAATAAAAATTTGCCGTACACAATCATATCATCTGAATGTATATTAAGTGATTTAATACGAATTGACGAGGCGGTAAGCGGCAGAATTGCGGAAAAATCATTAAATGGCGGTAATTGGTGCTTATCAATAAAATCTGATACCGCAAAGAATTACAGGTTTAAAGGCATTACAGAACTATAAAACGCCGAAAGGGGAGAGGTAAATGCAAGCAAAAGAATACTTGTTACAAATTAAAAAGCTCGACAGGCTAATTCAGAATAAACTAATTGAAAAAGAACAGTGGCAGGCGATAGCCGAGGGAGCTTCCTCTTCCTTATCATCTGACAAAGTACAGTCAAGCGGAAATCCGCAGAGAATGGCAGATGCCATAAGCAATTACCTTGATATTGAGAACGAAATCAAGGCAACAATAAAAACGCTGGTTGTTACAAAAAAGGATATACTTAAAACCATAGAACAGTTAGATACAGACGAATATGATATATTGCATAAGATATATTTACAAGGCTTATCCCTATACGATGTGGCTGATATATACGATAAAAGCTATAATTGGGCGACTACAACACACGGCAGAGCCTTAAAACATTTACAAAACATCTTAAACGCACAAGAAAAGCAGTTATAAATTGTGTAAAAATGTATATGATTGTGTATGATTGTGTACCGTGTGATTTTTTTGTATATTTTTTGAGTTTTTTGTGTACCGTGTGACTTTTTTGTATAACACAAAACATTTAAACCGTGATATACTTAAAATCGGAAAAAAGGCAAAAACCGTTAAGTAATAAAATACTTAGCGGTTTTTCTTTTAGGGGAAACAATATCATACTTTTAGCAGGGGTGGGAGCGAAGATATGAACATAGTAAACAAAAAGTTAAGTGAAATAAAACCCTATGACAAAAACCCTCGCAGAAACGATGAAGCGGTTAAATATGTGGCGGAAAGTATCAAGTCTTTTGGCTTTAAAGTGCCGATAATCATTGACAGTAACGGCGTAATTGTCGCAGGTCACACAAGATACAAGGCGGCTAAAAAGCTAAAATTAAAAGATGTACCGTGTATTATTGCAGATGACTTGACGGACGACCAGGTCAAGGCTTTTAGGCTGGCTGACAATAAAGTTGCGGAAAAGGCAGAATGGGATTTTGATTTATTGTCCGAAGAATTAAACAATATATTTGACTTTGATATGTCTGATTTTGGCTTTGAAAATGAAGAATTTAAAACCGCAGAGGAAGAAGAACCCGAAGCGGTTGAAGATGACTACATAGAAGATGATATTATTTCAGAACCAAAGGCAAAGCAAGGTGATATATACCAGCTGGGCAGACACCGCCTGATGTGCGGCGATAGTGCCAGTGTAGCTAATATTAAAAAGCTAATCGGCGATAACGAAATTGATTTAGTGCTGACAGATCCACCGTACGGAATAAACATTGTACAGAATAATTCGGTAGGAGGATATGCTGAAACTAAATTCGGTTCGGTTGGCGGTGGTAAAATCGTAAAAACTAACACATATATGGCGATTAAAGGCGACAATACAACAGATACCGCAAGAGATTTTTACAAGGCTTGTTGTGATATGGGCTTTGAAAATTTAATCCTATTCGGCGGTAATTACTTTACGGACTTTTTAAAGCCGTCTATGTGTTGGGTAGTATGGGATAAAGAAAATACAGGCAATTTTGCCGATGTTGAGCTGGCGTGGACTTCTTTTGATAGGGCGGCTAAGTTATACAGGTGGCTATGGAATGGCATGAGCCGGAAAGGAGAAAGAAATGTTGAGGGCAAAACACGGGTACACCCGACACAAAAGCCAGTCGGTATGCTGGGCGAAATTCTGAAAGACTTTTCAACGGAAAATCAAAACATCTTTGACGGTTTCGGCGGTTCAGGTAGTACATTGATAGCCTGCGAACAGTTAAACAGGACTTGTTTTATGATTGAGTATGAACCCTATTATATTGATGTGATTATCAATCGTTGGGAGCAATTCACAGGCGAAAAGGCGGTGTTAATCGGTGAAGATAGTTAATAGAGATATTGACACGATAATACCATACGAAAAGAACCCAAGAAAGAATGACAAGGCTGTAAAGTATGTTGCCGAAAGCATAAAACAATTCGGTTTTCAAGTACCTATTGTAATTGATAAAGACGGCGTTATTATTTGCGGTCACACTCGCTACAAAGCTTGTCAAAAGCTGGGCATAAAAACTATACCTTGTGTTTTGGCTGACGAACTGACAGAAGAACAAATAAAGGCGTTTAGACTTGCTGACAACAAGGTAAGTGAAAAATCGGAGTGGAATTTTGACTTATTAAATGACGAAATAGAGAATATCTTTGATTTTGATATGGGCGATTTTGGTTTTGAGTTTATCGACCACGAAGAAAACAAAGAAAGAACGCAAAACAGAGTTGAAAATATCCTGAACCTTGCCGTTGCAAACTATGACGGTGTAGGTAAATATGATATTCCGCAACTTGAACCCATTTACGCAGATGAAATAGGCGAAATAAAAGAGTGGATAGGCTTTAACGAGGTGTTGTCCGACAAAGAGCCGCAAGGTAAAGCGGTACACTTTTTCATAGACGATTATCAATTTGAAAGGATATGGAAAAACCCAGAAAAGTATGTTGATTATTTGTTGCGCTATGAAGCGGTTTTAACGCCCGATTTTAGCCCTTATGGTGATATGCCTATGGCAACACAGATATACAACCATTACCGCAAGCACTGGGTAGGCAAATTCCTACAAGAACACGGTGTAAGGGTAATACCTACTATAAGAGCCAGCACAGACGAAAGAAGCCTTGAATGGTATTTAGAGGGCGAGCCAAGAGGCGGTGTTGTTTGTATATCGAATATGTGGACGAAAGACAAAGAGGGCAAAGAGTATTTTTTAAACAGAGAATTTAAGACAATGAAAGATGTTTTAAAGCCTGAAAAAATATTTGTTTACGGCAATGAAATGAAAGAACTAAAAGGGGTTGAGTACATACAATCCTTTGCAAGAAAGAGGTTTGATAATAACAATGGCGAAAGGTAGCAGAGGGGGCAGAAGAAGCGGCGGCGGAAGTGTTTCACAAAGTCACACAGGCGCAACAATTCTAAACGGTGGCGGTAGTCTATCACCAAATGTGCTAAGAAATTACAGTAATATGACTGATAAAGATGCACAACAGCTTAGAGATGATGTTGATGATATATACGATGCCGATGTGACAGATGCCATAAAACTGTATATTTCAGACAGTAACCCAAACGGTGACGGTTTTTCACATTCTCAAAACCTTAATTACAAGCTGGATAACGGTATGGCGTTAAACCCTACTGAAAAATTTATAGATGATAATATACAGGCAGGTATGCACGATATAGGCAAGGCGACTAACCTTGTAAGATATGCCCATGATGATATTTTAAAACAGTGTGGCATACAAGATTATTCAAAATTAAGCGATACGCAGTTACAAAATAAATTAGTCGGTACAACCTTTAAAACAACATCGTATATGTCAACATCTTATGACGGTAAAAAGAACCCATTTAACCCGACAGCTCCAGCTGGCGGTGGGCGTGAGGTTTTGATGAATATAAAAGCACATAGCGGTACACAAATGGTATTCGGCGCAAAGAAACAAGCCGAAATTGTGTTAAACAAAAACACAGAAATGAAAATAACAGGCGTACATTATGACGGCACAAAAGCCTATCCAAGAAGTGGTGGCGCTAAACCGAGGGTTGTAATTGATATAGAAGTCTTGTAAAATATAGACAATTAAAAGGACAGAAAGGAGTTTTGCGGTATGGCGGATAAAAATAAAAAATCAAGCCCAAAAGATTACGGCAGGTGGGATAAAGTCGGTATTGTTATCACAAGCAAGCCGAAACAGCAGGAAAAGCAACAGACTACAAAAAAGAAAGTGAAGAAAGGTAAGTAATGGCTAAGGGTGCAAGAGGCGGTAAGCTGTCTGGCGGCGGTTCTGGTAGCTCAAATATAGGCAGAGGCGTAAACGGCGGTGGCGGTGGCTTAGGGTCACTGTTAAATCAACAGGCGGCACAACCAGTACAGCCAGTACAACCAGCCCAAAGTATAAGCGCTGGCTATAATCAATTTATGACAATGTCAGATGATAATAAGGCTGATGTTATATCTACTATGTCAAAACAAGGTGTACCAGTGCACTTGTCAGATACGGACTTCCAAAGATTTATTTACAATTTAGGCTTGAACGATAAGCCTGAATTGGTGGACGATGCTACACTTAAATCAATGCAGGGGCAAAGCATATACAGGACGGTAAACAGCGTATATGACAGAAAAAACGATATATCATATACGGCAGACCAAATATGCAAGCAAGTACAGTCGGGCAGAGTTACAAGAACATCTGATAACGGCGGTTCTGTTTACGGTAGAGGGTTATATTTTGCTGACAGTAAAAGAGATAGCGCCTTGTATGGCAATACAAGAGGCAATACTAAAAAAACCGCAATGATGACCGCTAAATTAAACAGTAACGCAAAAGTTATTAACTACTATTCAGCGTATAGCGGTTATGACAAAGAAATTAAAAGCGGTTCAAAATTAGGTAAGGCATTAAAACAATGTGACTTAAAGTCAGGTATTAGTATTTATGCTATGGCAAAGGGTTACAATGTTATCTCAAACGGTAACGGATACCTAAATGTACTAAACAGGCAGGCAATTACGCTAAGTAAAAGCATAAGTTCAATTTAATCAAAAAATTTCACAGTTTTTTTATTCAAAAATAAGGACAGTGGAGTTATAATAAAAGAAAAGGGGGCAGTAATATGTCAGATATAGATAAATTGTTTGAAAAGATGAGCAGAGAGGCGGCAAACGCTATGAACGGAACACATCCGCCAGTACCAAAGAAAAAGGTATCAGCAAAATCAACAAGCAAAAAAACAGCAGTCAAAAAGACTACAAAAACAAAAAAGAGTAAATAAAGATTAAATAAAAAGACAAGGTATAAAAGCCTTGTCTTTTTTATGCCATAAAAGGGGGTGACAATATGGCGAAAAACTTTAACGATTATACGCCTGAACAAAGGGCAGAAATGGGCAGGCTGGGCGGTATCAAGTCGGGCGAAACCAAAAGACGGAAAAAGGAAACAAAAGATATTATAGATATTTTCCTGTCAATGCCGTTAAAGGGCGGTAAAGTTGCCGATGTAGAGGCGATTAAAAACTTTATGGCGCTTAAAGGTAAAAATATCACGGTACAACAAGCCATAGCGTTACAACTTATGCAAAAGGCTTTAAAGGGTGATTTAAAAGCCATTGAAATGGTATTCGCTATGACAGGCGATAAACCAGCCGATAAAGTACAGGTAGAAGCCAACATAAGCAACCCTATGGCGGGGCTATCAACAGAAGAATTAAGGCAAATTATAGCCATTGGCGAGGGAAAGAACGCCGATGAATTATAATCAAATAGTCTATCAAGCAAGGTTAGAGCTTGCAAGGCGTGACTTTTGGGAGTTTTGTAAACTTACAGCGCCCGACTTTTACGCAGAGGACAGACTGTATTTGAAAGACTTGTGTCACCAGCTCCAGCACTTTGTTGAGAGTGACGAAAAGGTAATTGTTATCAATATGCCGCCTCGTCACGGCAAGAGCAGAACAGCTACACTTTTGGTTGAGTGGATTTTTGGTATCAATCCCAAACTAAAAGTAATGACAGGTTCATACAATGAAACACTGTCAACAACCTTTGCAAAACAGGTGCGTGATACTATATGGGAAGAAAAATCAGAGGGTATATTATCATACTGCGATATTTTCCCGGGCACAAAAATAAAATACGGCGAAAGTTCGGCGGCTAAATGGGCTTTACAGGGAAGCAGTCAGACAAGCTACCTTGCAACATCGCCCAAAGGCACAGCGACAGGTTTCGGCTGTAACATAATGATAATTGATGACTTGATAAAATCAAGCGCAGAAGCCTTTAACGAAAACATATTGTTACAACATCAAGACTGGTTTAACAACACTATGCTGTCAAGAACAGAAAACGGCTTTAAATTGATTATAATTATGACACGCTGGGCAACAAATGACCTTGCAGGCTATATTTTAAGACAGTATCAAGGCGTTAGGCACATAAATTACAAAGCGTTACAAGATGACGGCACAATGTTATGTGACAGCGTTTTAAATGCCGCCGATTATGCTTTTAAAACAAGGGCAATGGCAAAAGAGATTATATCGGCAAACTATCAACAAGAGCCTATGGATATTAAGGGTAGGCTTTACACACAGTTTAAGACCTATTCAAGCAAGCCAGAGTTTAAATACTTGCTTAACTATACTGATACCGCTGATACAGGCGAGGACTTTTTATGCTCTATCAATTACGGTGTTACTTTTGACGGCGACTATTATATTTTAGATGTTTTGTACACCAAAGAGCCTATGGAAGTTACAGAGCCTTTAACAGCTAAAATGTTGACAAAGGATAATATCGGGAGCGCCTTGATAGAGAGTAACAACGGCGGCAGAGGTTTTGCGAGAAATGTTCAAAGAGAATTAAAAGAGCTGGGAAACACACACACAAATATACAGTGGTTTCATCAAAGCCAAAACAAACAGGCAAGAATATTTTCAAACAGCGCCTCTGTTATGGCAAAAGTCTATTACCCTGAAAACTGGCTTGATAAATTTCCTGAATTTGCGGACAGTCTTTTAAGATACCAAAAAGAGGGCAAAAACGCCCACGATGATGCGCCTGATGCCTTAACAGGCGTATATGAAAATAACAAGCCCAAAGGCGGCTGGTTATATTAGCTTATATCCCCCACTTGTAACAATATCGGCATTCTTTAAGTTTCTAATGTCGTCAACCTCCTGCGGTTACACTCGGTAATCGGCATATTGACAAGTGGGTTTTTAATAAAATAACGCATAAGCCGTTTAAACGCTGTTTTAACGGCTTTTTGCTTTTTTAATAAACTTATACCTAAAAATCAATAAAAGCCGAAAATGGCGGCTTTTCGTTGAGCTGGTAAAGAATTAAACGGAAAGGAAAGTTTAATAATGTTATCTACGGCAGAAATTAAACAGTTTATAGACGAGGACACCTATTCCAGTAAAAAAAGGCTGGCGGAAGTCGGCGAAAGATACTACGAGGGCGACCACGATATAAACCAAAGCCGATTTTTTTATTTTGATGCGGACGGTAATTTACAGGAAGATAAATACAGGTCGAATGTAAAAATAGCACACCCATTTTTTACAGAGCTTACAGACCAGCTAACCGCACATTTATTGTCTTTTAAAGATAACCCTATACAGGCAAAAGACGGTACAGACGGCTTGCAGGAATACCTCGACACATATTTTGATGAACGGTTCTGGGAAGAAGTCACGGAGTTGCTGACTGATACCTACACAAAAGGTTTCGGCTATCTTTATGCCTTTAAAAATGCGGATGACCGCTTAGAGTTTGAAGCAGCGGACAGTATGGGCGTTGTTGAAGTCAGAGAGCAAGACACGGACGATAAATGCGCCCATATTATCTATTGGTACAATGACAGAATAGAAAAAGGCACTAAAATTGTTAAAAAAATTCAAGTATGGGATAATACACAGACCTATTACTATGAACAGGTAGACAGCGGCGAAATCGTATTAGATAAAGATGCCAAAATAAACCCACGCCCCCATATTATTTATACTGATGATGACAGCGGAAGCCTTAAATATGAGGTTTTGGGCTTTATGCCTTTTTGGCGATTGGATAACAACCGCAAACAAATTAGCGGTTTAAGACCTATTAAAGCCCTGATTGATGACTATGATATTATGATGTGCGGTTTGTCAAACAATGTAACTGATTTTGATACACCGTTACACATTGTAACAGGTTTTCAAGGCGATGACCTCAACGAATTACAGCAAAACTTAAAGACAAAGAAAATAGTCGGTGTTGATGTTGGCGGCGGTATTGATGTAAAAACGGTAAATATACCGTATCAAGCAAGACAGGTTAAAGCAGAGGCGGACGAAAAGGCAATTTATAGGTTCGGTTTCGGGCTTAATATGGCAGGTTTGAAAGATACATCGGCAACAACTAATATTGCTATTAAATCAGCTTATTCTCTGCTTGAAATGAAAGCAAACAAAATGGAAAAGCGCCTTAAAAGACTGTTAAAAGAGCTGTTAAAGGTTGTACTTAATGAAATTAACACAAAGTACAGTAAAGATTATCAATTAAACGATGTTAAATTTGATTTTACACGAAATTTAATGGTAAATGAGGCAGAAAACGCTAATGTTGAAAAGGTAAAAGCCGATACTACAATGGTAAAAATCAATACAATTATGAACGCCGCAGGTGCTATCGGCGAAGATGAAGTTATAAAGGCGGTTTGTACTGAACTTGATATTGATTATGACGAAGTAAAAGCTAAACTTGAACAGCAAAAAGAAGAACAGCAGACAGCAGAAGCACAGGCGGCACTCAACAGCGTAACAGCCGAGTGATTTAGGTGTAGGCGGTGAATAAATGCGAAAGTTTGATAAAGAAATCTTACAAAACACGCTGAATAATGAAGCCGATATAATCAAAAAATTAAAGGCGCTGTATAGTCAATGCCTTAAAGACCTTGAAGCTAAAACCCTTGACCTGCAAAGTTCCATAAGTCAGTTACAAGGTTTGTATGACAATGTAACAGACGATAAAGAGCTTGAAAAGCTAAAATCAATGGTACAAAGCAAAGTATATCAAAAGCAGTATCAAGAGGCTTTAAAGGGGCAAATTGAGGCGATATTGAGGGAATTACAGGTAAATGAATTTACAACCATAAGCGAATACCTGAATAAATGCTATGAGGACGGTTTTTTTGCCGTTCTTTATTCTTTACAACAACAGGGTATTCCGCTGATTTTGCCTATAAATCAAGAAGAAATAATACAGGCGGTGGCACTTGACAGTAAAATATCACAGGGCTTATATACAAGGCTGGGTGAAGATGTAAAAGAACTTAAAAAGAAAATAGCCGCTGAAATCAGCCGAGGAATAGCAACAAACACAAGCTATCATACTGTGGCTAATAACCTAAAAAATATAACTAATATCGGCTATAACAACGCAATCAGAATATCACGCACCGAGGGCAACCGTGTAAATAATCAATCGGCTTATGATACTTGCATAAAGGCAAAGGAGCAGGGGTGTAAAATTGTTAAACAGTGGGATAGCACGCTTGACGGCAAGACAAGAGATAGCCACGCCGCAGTTGACGGTGAAATACGAGAACTTGATGAAAAGTTTTCTAATGGGTTGATGTTTCCGTCAGATCCAAACGGTACAGCCGCCGAAGTTGTAAATTGCCGTTGTGCTTTATTACAAAGGGCAGAATGGGCGTTAAATGATGACGAATTACAGACCTTGAAAGACAGGGCGGAATATTTCGGACTTGATAAAACAGATAATTTTAACGATTTTAAAACTAAATATTTAAAGGCAACAAAGTAATTTGTTGCCTTTTTTCATGCCCTGAATACGGCTTTAAACTGTTTACCACGGCAGAGATGCCGTAAAACATCTATTCCAAAAAATCAAGGCAGAACTTGTAAAAAGCGTAACGAAAGGAATTTTTTATGACACTAACAGAAATTTTGAAAGCAAACGGTGTAGCTGATGAAGCTACTAACAAAATCCTTGCGGCAATGAAAGATAACAGTCTTTTCATCGCTGGCGAAGAAAATCTTGATATTAGATATAAAAAGGCAAAAGCTCAAAATGACAGTTTGACAGCGCAGTACGCAGAAGCAGAAAAACTGATTGACGAGCTAAAAGCCGGCAATGCCAGCGGTGAAGCTCTTAAAGGCAAAATTACCGAATATGAAGCCGAAATGAACAAGCTGAAAGATGAAAAAAAGCAAACACAGCTTGAAGCTGAAATAAAGGTCGCTCTTTTGAGCGCAAAGGCAACAGACCTTGATTATATGACCTTTAAGCTGAAAGAAAAAGGCGAGCTTGAACTTGACGATAACGGCAAAATTAAAGGCATTGACGATAAAATCGCAGGGCTGAAAACACAGTTTCCGAACCAGTTTGAAAGCACAAAAGGCAACGGCAAAGTTATTGAAGAAAACAAGTTACCGAAAGGTGATGACAATACACCGTCTGTTACAAAAGAACAGTTTGCAAAAATGGGCTATAAAGCAAGGGTAGAACTTAAACAAAACCAGCCCGAAGTTTATAACACATTAACAAAATAAACATTTTTTGAAAGGAAAAATTAAATTATGGCAGATTTGAGTAAAACAACAACATTGGTAAATGGCGATGTGTTTGACCCACAAGTTGTGTCAGATATGATTAACGCCAAAGTATCAAAAAAGGCAGTAATGACAGGCTATGTGACAGTTGATAACACACTTGAAGGTCAGCCTGGCTCAACTGTAACTATCCCGAAGTGGGGTTATATCGGTGCGGCGGAAGAATACGCAGAGGGTGAGCCGATAGACAAAACAAAGATGTCTTTTACAACATCACAGTACACAATTAAGAAAATCGGTAAAGCGGTTGAACTTACAGACGAGGCACAGCTCTCTGGTTACGGTGACCCAACAGGCGTGGCAACACAGCAGATTGCCCTTGCAATCTCTGAAAAACTTGATAATGACAGAGTAGGTGTCCTTTATGAAAGCCATAACTCTTGCGACTGTACATCAGCAGTAATGAAGTACGAAGCTATTGTTGACGGTGTAGATGTTTTCGGTGAAGAAGAAGATAGCAGAAAAGTAATCCTTATTCATTCAAAGCAGAAAACACAGCTTAGAAAAGACAGTAACTTTATTTCCGCTGATAAATACGAACCTGGCGTTATGGCGACCGGTGCAATCGGCAGAATTGCTGGTTGTGATGTTGTAGTATCTAACAAGGTTAAAAAGTTTGATACATGGTACAAATTTGACAGCGCAGGCACATTGACAGTAGTCGCTTCTGGAGCAACAACAAATCAGGTAAACCTCGCAGATGTTAAAGGCTCTTTGCCGAGTGCAAAGGTAGGCGACAAGGTCACAAAGTCAACAACACCAGCATATATTAACCCTATTATCAAGCTTACAAATGATGATGAAACAGAGGACGATATTCCAGCAGTTACTTATTTCTTGAAAAAGGGCAACCTTGTTGAGCATAAGAGAAACGCTGGCGTTTCTGATGAAATTATCTGTACAGCTTACGGTATGCCAGCTTTGACAAACGAAGAAAAGGTTGTATTGCTTAGAGTAAAGGCTTAAAAAATTGAAAGGGGGGGGTATTCCCTTGATATTATCACTTGAAAAGGTTAGGGAGTTATTCCCTGCTTTTAATGACTGGACGGACGATAAGCTGAATTTGAAACTTTGCGCCGTTGAAAATGCCGTCAGAGCATATACAAACAACAAATTTCACAATAGATATTACAGAAACACCGCTGATATTATCGGCGGTGTAATTATATCTAACGAATTGTGCGCCTTTACAAAGGATGACACAGTGGAAATAAGTTACGGCAGGGCAAAAGGCTTATATACCGTCAAGGAAACATCTGATTTTGTTATTGAAGTCAACGAGAATATTCCCGATGCCAAAGATGTTGTTATCACTAAGGTAGAATATCCAGCAGATGTTGTGTATTGCGCTATAAATATCCTTGACTGGGAATTAAATAACCGTGCAAAGGTAGGCATACAGTCTGAAACACTATCGAGGCACTCCGTCACCTATTTTAACTATGACAGCTCAAATGTTATGGGCTATCCGTCATCACTTTTTGGGGCATTACAGCCCTATAAAAAGGCAAGGTGTTAAAAATGGCTAATATAGGCGGCAATATCTTAGGTACAATTCAGACAAAAACCACAGACGGTTATAACGAGATAGGCGAGGGCTTAGAAAGCTGGGCTAACGCTTTTACAGTCAACGGTTGGCTTGGTATGCAGGGCGGAAACAGTCAATACACGGCTTATAACGCCAAAATAGCAGAAAGTACACATTGTTTTTTATGTGATTATTCAAGTGGCATAGCGGCGCTTGAAGCCGAAAATACAAGAATGATTATAAAGGGCTTTGTGTATGATGTTACTTATATTGACAATCCCGATGAAATGAACGAACAACTTGAAATTTTCCTGAAAAGGGTAGGTGCTTGGAATGGCTAATGTTGTATTTGAGGACTTCACCCTTGAAGTGTTGGGCAAGATTGACGATACAATTTTAAACGCCCTTGAAGAAAGCGCAGGCGAAATTGAGAGCATGGCAAAGCGTAACACTAAGGTCGGCAAGGTTGCAGGCGGTAAAACCAAAGGAAGCTGGCAACATAAAGTTGACGAGGAAGCCTACACCGCATACATCGGAAACACACAAGAAACCGCAATATGGCTTGAATACGGCACAGGTGAATACGCCTTAGAGGGTAACGGCAGGCGTGGCGGTTGGTATGTACCGATAGGTAACGGCGCAGGACAAATGAGCGAGGCAGTGGCTAAGGCTTACGGCTTTAAAATCATTAACGGCAAAGACGGTCAAAAGTTCGCACACACTTACGGTATGTACCCACAAAGACCGTTATACAAGGCTTTTGAACAGACAAAAGACAAAATCAAAAAACATATACAGAACGAATTAAGGGGGCTAAAATAATTGAATAAGTTAGGCTATATCGAGCAAGAGCTTAGGAAAATATCAGTCCCCTATGAGTTCGGGCAATGGACAAAGGCGGTTAAGTACCCTTACTTTGTCGGTGAATTAGGTCAAGACAATATCACCGCAGAGGACGGCGTATTTGAAACAGCCTTTATTTTAAATGGCTGGAATAGGGGCAAAACGCTTGATTTAGAGGTTATAAAAGAAAAGGTGATAAAACACTTTAACCCTATATATGGGCTTAGAATACCCACAGAAACAGGGGCTTTGATAATAACTTATGAAAGCGCAAATTATATACCGCAAAATGACAGCGATTTAAAGAAAATCGAAATTAACTTAAAAATCACAGAATGGAAAGGGGATTTTTAATATATGTCAATAGCAGGCAGACACGGTGTTACGGCAGATACACCTAAAAATGTGCTTTTCGGTGCCGGTACATATCACAAAGGCATGAGTTTTGATACAAGTTCAGGCACATTGACAGCAGGTACTATTATCGGCGCAACAAACGGCGGCGGTTCGATTGAAATTAAAGGCGAAATTACAAGCCTTGAAATTGACGGCGCTTATGTAAAGTTTAAGGGTCAGGAAGTAATGACAGGCGGCACAGCAACGATTGAAGCCACCTTTACAGAGCTTACCCCTGATATTGCGGCAACGGCTATGATAGGCAAAACAACATCAGGCACAAACTATAAAATGGTTGCTCCAAAAGATACAATCGAGGAGGGCGACTATGTTGAGGGCTTTGGTTTCGTGGGCTACACTGCGGACAACTCGAAAAAGGTTATCGCTATCCTTGATTATGCACTTTGTACAGCAGGCTTTAAAGTTGAAAGCAAGAACAAAGGTCAGGGTACAGTAACATTGACTATGGAAGCATACGCCGAAAACAGCGGCAACCTTGACACAATTCCTGCAAAGATTTTCTTTGTAGACGAAATATAATTTTATTTTTAAAAAGGAGTTTGAACAATGAAAGAAGAAACAACTATTGATATGATCCCAAAAGAAAAACCCTATGTTTTGAAAAAACTCGGAGCCCCGGTTATATTTTCAATGTGCAAAATCATTAAGGGCATAGGTATAAACGAATTTAAAACGCTTTTTGGCGGTGAGGGCGCACTCAAAAATATTATCAATATGTCAAAGGCGGAAAGTGCGAAAAAAGCTAACGGTAAGAGCGATAAGGAAAACGCTAACGGCAAAAGCGATGAGGAAAACGCAAACTCCGACCTTGATGCTATTATTGAAATAGGCGCAGGTATTATGCTTAATGTTGTCGGCGTTGTGATTGAAAATTTACCAAAATGTGAAAATGATATTTATAAATTTTTGTCTATGGTATCTAATTTGTCGGAAAAAGAAGTTAAATCCTTGTCAATGGCAGATTTTACACAGATGATTATTGATGTTATCAAGAAAGAGGACTTTGCGGATTTTATCAAGGTTGTTTTCACATTGTTCAAATAGGCGATTTTGACTTTATGGACTTGCTGTTTAAAAGATATGCAAGTCCATATTCCTTTATACAAGGAATGATTGACACAGGCAGATTTGAAGAATTTGTTACAAATTTTGTTTTAACGGTCAATAAAGAGAAGTCGGATAAAACCGACTGGGAATTTTTCCTACACAAAGTTTTTGATAAGTCATATAACGAATGGCAGGAAGAAGTTAAGACTATAAACAAAAATCAAAAAATTTCTACGGTGGATGTGGAAACAACAATTAAACACACAAATGATATTATAAATCAGTTTAACTCTCAAAATGAGGGGGTGAAAACAGAATAAATGTTAGAGCTTTTTAAACTCGTTGGCATATTGTCTATAAAAGGTGTCGATGAGGCAATAAGAAAGTTGCGAAATGCAAGCGGTGAGGGTCAAGAAGCCCAGGGTAAACTAAGTAAATCCTTTTCCGCTATCGGCAGTGCGGCTGTTAAATTAGGCAAAGTAACCGCCGCAGGTATAACGGCTGGTGCAACTGCTTTGTCGGTACTTACAAAAAAGGCTGTTAGTTCTTATGGCGAGTACGAACAGCTTGTCGGCGGTGTTGAAACACTGTTTAAAGACAGCGCTAATAAAGTACAAGAGTACGCCGATAAAGCCTATATAACATCGGGGCTGTCAGCTAACGCCTATATGGAGCAGGCAACAAGTTTTGCCGCTTCACTTATTCAGTCCCTTGACGGCGATACATCAAAAGCGGCAGATTATGCTAACCGTGCTATCATTGATATGTCGGATAACGCCAATAAAATGGGCACGGCTATGGAAAGCATACAAAACGCCTATAACGGTTTTGCAAAATCTAATTATACGATGTTAGATAACTTAAAACTCGGTAAACCACGCTATTGCCGAGTATAAACCTTGTGAAAACGGTGGAACTCTTAACAGGTAATGCTGTAAGACAATACCGTGCCAAGCATAAAATTGGTTGAATTTCCCAATTTATGAGGGTGTAACGACTATCGAAACAAAGAAAAGGCATCTACACAGATGTCTTTTTTTAATGGAGTAGAGTACACACAAGTGTGTGGAAGTGCAAGGTATCTTTTTAGATAAAGAGATAGTCTAATCTATATAGAAATATATAGCAGTTCATAAGAGAACGGCATAAGTCTAACGAACTTATGTGAATGTAAATGTATGGCGGTACAAAAGAGGAAATGCAGAGGCTAATTAAAGATGCCTCGAAACTCAAAGATGTACAGGCGGAGCTTGGTGTAACGGTCGACGGTACAAGTCTGTCATTCGGTAACATTGTAAATGCAATTTCTGTTGTACAAAAACAGCTTGGAATCACTGGTACAACATCACTTGAAGCTGCGGACACAATTCAAGGTTCAGTCGGGTCAATGAAAGCGGCTTGGGAAAACCTTGTTGCCGGCTTGGGCAAAGATAACGCCGACTTGAATGATTTGATTGATAAATTTGTCGCCTCGGCAACAACATCATTCGGCAACCTTATACCTCGTATATCAAAGGTTTTAAACGGCATTGTCAGGCTTGTTGGCGGTTTAATACCGGTAATCTCGGAACAGCTTCCGGGGCTTTTGCAAGAGCTGTTACCGCCCTTAATCGAGGGCGCAGCTAACCTATTGATAGGATTAGCGGCACAATTACCGTCATTGATACAGGTTATTATTGACGAAATCCCCGACCTATTAAAAACAATAGGCGGTGCGCTGGCAGATGCGTTCCCTGATTTGTATGACACTGTCAAAGAAGCGTTACAAGGCTTAGTTGACAAATTCAAAGATTTAAACAACTGGGCGGAAGATAACAAAACAACCTTAGAGCTTGTGGGTGTAGCTATCGGCACAGTTACAGCGGCGATTATTGCTTACAACAGTGCGGCGATAATAAAAAAGGCGCTTGATATAGCCGAAACAGTACAGCTTGCGGGCTTGATAGCGGCGGACTATGCTCATGCTGCTGCGGCGGGTGTCGCAACAGCGGCAACTACTGCTTGGGGTACGGCGGTATCATTCTTAACATCACCTATTACCCTTGTAATTTTGGCGATAGGTGCTTTAATCGGTGCCGGTGTACTTTTATATCAAAACTGGGATACAATAAAAGAAAAAATGTCAGAGCTTGCCGCTAAATTCGGCGAGGTTTGGGAAAATATTAAACAAGCTGTATCATCGGCTTGGGAAACAATAACATCGGTTATCACCGTTGCTGTAATGTTCATCGGCGAAATTTTAAGCGCCGCTTTTACAATTATAACCTTGCCGTTCCAGTTTATCTGGGAAAACTGCAAGGAATACATCATAGCGGCTTGGGAATACATCAGCGGTGTTGTATCGGAAAAACTAAACGCCATATCAGAATTTATTCAAGGTGTTTGGAACGCTATATATAGCTTTTTAGAGCCGATTTTAACAGCAATAGGTACATTTATCGGTGATACTTGGAACAGCATTAAAGAGGCTGTTTCAGGGGCATTAACAACAATAAGCGGTGTTGTATCAAGTGTATGGAATGTTATAAGCGGTACAATAACAAGTATTTTAACCTCAATATGGAATACAATATCAAGTATTTGGAACAGTATCGGTATAACGGTGTCAACCGCTGTAAATAATGTTAAAACATCAATTTCGGACGGTATAAGCGCCGCATACAGTACCGTTTCGGGCATATTACAGAATATCAGCGATAAATTCAGCTCTATTTTTGAAACGGTTAAAACCACTGTTTCAAATGCTATCGAAAAAATCAAAGGCTATTTCAATTTTACATGGAAATTGCCTGATATTAAGTTGCCGCACTTTAAAATTGAGGGTGAATTTAGTCTTAAACCGCCGTCAGTACCGCACTTTGGCGTTGACTGGTACGCTAAGGCTATGGATAACCCGATGTTGTTAGATAAGCCGACAATATTCGGCTATAATCAGGCGACAGGTCAGGCGTTGGGAGCTGGCGAGGCAGGCAGTGAGGTTGTATCAGGTGCAAATACACTTATGCGGATGATACAAAGCGCAGTCGGCACAAACAATGAATTGTTGATTGAAGTATTGTACAAGATACTTGATGCCATTTTAACACTTGATGAAAATATGGGCGGCAATATGCGAGAAGCCTTTGAAAATATGTCATTCTCGGTAAATAAGCGTGAAATTGCAAGACTTATAAAGGGGGTTGAATAATGCTTGAAAAAATAACATATATCAACCACCTTAATGAGGTTGTTGAGTTCGGCAACGGTGAAATCTTTGCGAATTATAACGATTTGCGAAATTATGACTGGTCGGTTATATCAAAAAATAACAAAATATCAGGCTTTAAGAAAGGCATAGTAAAAAAGACTTTGCCCATTAAAATAAAGGCTAAAACAGAGGAAGAGGGCATAAAGCTAAAAAACCGCTTGTTTGAAGTCTTTGAAAAAGATGTGTTATCAAAAAAACACGGCAAATTTATAATCGGCGATTATTATTTAAAGTGTTATGTTACAGGCGCATATAAATCAGAATATTTGCTTAGCAAGTCATATTTGACAATCAAGGTTACAATTTATACCGATTATCCATATTGGGTAAGAGAAACAACCACACAGTTTAATTACGGTAAAACTGTTATGGGCGGTACTAACCTTGACTTTAACAGGGATTTTCCCTCTGACTATACAAGCAATATGTTAGGCAAAACCCTTGACAGTGTAAGTTTTGCGGAATGTAACTTTAAAATGGTGATTTACGGGGCGACGGAAAACCCCGAAATTACCATTGCAGGGCATAAATACGCCGTAAATACATCAATAGCCGCAAACGAATATTTGACGATTGACAGCATAAATAAAACAATAGTCAAAACACTGGCGGACGGTACAACAGCAAATTGCTTCAATCAAAGGAATAGAGAAAGTTATATCTTTGAAAAAATTCCGGCAGGTCAATCTATGGTGTCATCAAGTACAGACTTTAAATTTGATGTCATCTTGCTGGACGAAAGGAGCGAGCCTAAGTGGATTTAATATATACAAACGCCGACAGGGAAGATATAGGCGTTCTTAAAGACTATACTTTTGACTTGGCTTTTGGGTCGAGCGAAAATGACTTTGAGTGTAAAGTTTACAAAGAAAATCATTGTTGCCTTGAAGATTATTTTTTGTACATTGACGGCACAGAATACGGCGGCATTATTGACAGCATAGGTGTAGCAGATGACGAGATAACCTATTCCGGGCGCACTTGGCACGGCATATTAAACTCTAAAATACTTGAACCCGACAGCGGACAAGATTATTTGATTTTGAACGGCGAAGCTAACACGGTATTAGGTCAGTTGATAGGCAGAATGGGGCTAAATTCCCTTTTTAAAGCCTCTGCGGAAACATCAGGTATAACTATCAACAATTACAAAATGAACCGCTATATAAAAGGTTATGACGGCATTATAAAGATGTTAAAAGCCTTTGGTGGTAAATTAAATATTAAGTTTAACAAGGGCTTTGTTGAGTTGTCGGCAAAGCCTATTGTTGACTATTCACAAAATGAACAGTTTAACAGTGACTTGATAGATTTTGATGTTACTAAAAACTACAACCCGATAAATCATTGTATATGCCTCGGTAAAGGGGATTTAGCCAAAAGGGAAGTAATACATATATACGCAGATAGAAACGGCAATATAAGCGAAAATCAAGTGTTTACAGGGCTGGAAGAAGTGACGGCGATTTATGAAAATGTAAACGCAGAGGGTGACAAACTTAAAAGCGGCGGTATAGAAGTTATTCAAAACTCTTGGGCGGCTGACAAGCTGGATTTTGACTTTAACGCAGATGATGAAAGCTACGATATAGGCGATATTGTCGGCGCAAGGGAAGAAATTACTGAAACAACGGCAAAAAGAGAAATCACAAAGAAAATAGTAACTATCAAAAACAATGATATTACTATTTCATACCCGACTGATACCACAAATAAAAGCGGCGGTTCTGTCACAGGTTCAAGCGGTAGCGGCTTTGATGTTGATAAAATATATCCAGTTGGTAGTATTTATTTATCTGTTAGCAGTGCTAACCCTACTGATTTATTCGGCGGAACTTGGGAGCGCATACAAGACCGCTTTTTGCTTGCGGCAGGCAGTAGTTATGCGGCAGGCAGAACAGGCGGCGAAGCAACACATAAATTAACAGTTAAAGAAATGCCGAGCCACAATCACAGAGTATATATTTTAGCAAAAGGATATAGTGAGTGGGGGCACGAGCAGAAGTATGCGTACCAATATTCGTTTTCATCATGGTCTAATCCAAAAGAATATAGCGGAACTAACGCTGACGCAAATACCTGTATGGTTTTAGCTGGTGACACTACATCTACTGGTTCCTCTTCCCCCCATAACAATATGCCTCCTTATTTGGCGGTCTATGTTTGGAAAAGAACGGCTTAAAATAAAGTGAAAGGAATTGATAAAATGGTACATTTAATAACAGGTTATGCAGGAACGGAACACATTACATCAGCCGATGACGGTTCTTTTAACGCCGCCTTTTTCGGTGACGGTCAAAATGTTATGCAGATAGGTAATCAGTTCAGCGCAAGCATAATCGATAACAATACCGTCAGAATTTTAGACGGTGACGGCTTGATGTACGGCAGGCATTTTAGAATACCGAAGAATACCTATGAAGATGTAACAATCAAAACAGGTGAAGCCGGTAAAAACAGAATTGATATTATTTGTGTTGAATATTCCAAAAACGCAAATAGCGGTATAGAAAGCACAGAAATTAAAGTCATCGAGGGAACGCCAGCGACAAGTGCTGTACAGCCTACACCTACAAACGGCAATATCTTAAACGGCGCAACACTAAATCAAATGCCTTTGTATAAAGTTGAAGTTGAGGGCGTTGTGCTTAAAAAAGTTACAAAGCTGTTTACAACAATACCGACTTATAAATCACTGGCAGAACAAGCGGCGGCGGATTTTGCCGCTAAGATTGATGAAAAAGTGGCGAACCTTGCAACAAAAGATGATGTAGAAACCGCTAAAAGTGAAGTTCAAAGAGCAGCAAGCGCCGCCCAAAGTACAGCAGACACAGCGGTATCAAAGGCTAACGCCGCACAGTCAACCGCCAATAACGCCATGCCAAAAAGCGGCGGTACATTTACAGGCAGGGTTGTAATGAGTGATAATTCATCACAGGCTGGCGATTGGTCGGTTAAAAACATTTGTATTCGGAACAGTAGCTGGAATGGCATAACATCACATACACAGGTTGTTTTTATGCTTAGAAAGTAGGTGATTTTATGGCAATATACGAGGGTAACGGTACTACAAATTACGAAATCGGCAAGGTTTATGAGGGTAACGGCACTACAAATAATCAAATCGGCAAAGTGTATGAGGGTAACGGTACAACTAATAATTTGATTTATAGTGCAGTGCCGGACTACCTTTATAATGCAGGTGATACTTGTTCTGATTACACAGGTGGCTGGGCAAAGACAACAGGTGGCACTATATTGATGCACGTTTCAGGTTCTTGGGATACTTATTGGAGAAATAAAGAAGATGTGGTATTTAATTCTACGAATATAGCTTGCACAACATCGGGTTCGGGGCAATACAGAGGTTCACAGGTTCAAACGGTAAATAAAGTTGATTTAAGCGGGGTGTCAAAATTAACATTTAAATACACATCAAGCACGACAGAAACAACAAGTAGATTTATAGTTGTTGCCGTGTGTGACAGCATAGGCGGAAATATTTTAGCTGAAAACATAACAACTACAGCTTCAGGCTCAATAACGCTTGATGTTTCGAGTATTTCAACAGGCTATGTTCTGTTTTGTGCATACACAAGCGATAGTTATTATCACACAAAATATTTGAATTCCGTTGTCTGCACAGCGGCTTAATAAAAGAGGTGACATTATGCAAATAAAATTTTCAAACGGTAAATCATTTACTTACACTAATTCTTTTGCTATTGAAAATGACTATATCAACGGCATTACAAGAAAATCATTAGAATTTGAAATACCTATTGAGCAAACATCATTTAATGAAATTCACGATATTTTGAATGATGAAAACGCCATTAACCATATTGAGCTTGTCGGAGATGAACAGCTAACGCCTATTTATAAAAAGGTAACTTTTATAGTTACGGCGGAAAACGGCGAAAAAGTACCAATTACACAATATGCGGTTGATAAAGACGGAAATTTAATAATTGAAAATTACAAAAGCTATATTCCTAAATCAGAATACGATAATTATACAATCATAGGTAAAATATCACTTGATAACGGTATTTTATCATTTAAGATTTATAGGCTGTCCGATGTTGAAATTGAAAGGAATAGCGCAATATCAGCGGTTGATGAATTGCTTTTGTCAATGGCAGAAAGTGAGGCATAAAGATGATTTTTGAAAGATTGAAAGCCCTTTATAAGGCAGGAAAAATAAAGGATTTAACAATTTACATTGAAAAAGGCTTGATAACAAAGGAACAAGCCTATGAAATAATGAAAGGTTAAGGTGATTTTATGGACATTACTTTTTTGCAGGACTATATCGCCCCGATTATTGTGGGCATTTGTCTTTGTGTAGGCTTTATTATTAAGCAGTGGGTAAAAGATGTTGATAACAGATTTATTCCGACTATCAACGCTCTTATCGGCTTGGTTCTTGCCATGTGGCTTAATGGTTGGCAAATTGAACCGCAGGTAATATTACAGGGGCTTTTCAGTGGCTTGGCTTCCACCGGTTTATTTGAGGCTTTTAGAAATATTATTGACGGCGGCAAAAAATAATTATAGGTGGTGATTTAAAGGTGACACTAACATTTACCACCGAACAAATATTGTTTGTATGCGGTTTAATTACCGCTGTGGGCGGCGCATCGGCATACATAAGTAAAATTATTCAAAAGGCGAAAAAGCCGAATGAAGAACAAAATAGGCGCATTACAGCCCTTGAAGAATGGCGAAAAGATGTTGATACTAAGCTTGATAAAGACAAGCTGAACATTGCCACCTTAGGTGAAGAAATGCACCTACTTATAAAGGCAACAAACGCTTTGCTTGCACACGGTATTGACGGAAATTCAGTCGCACCGATGAAAGAAAGCAAAGAGGAAATCACAAATTATTTAATACAAAAATAAAAAAGGGGTTGATTAAAATGGCAACAAAAATTAAAGGTGTAGATGTTTCCCAGCATAACTATATTGTTGATTTTGCAAAGGTTAAAGCGGCTGGCTTTGATTTTGCGATAATCAGATGCGGTTACAGAGGTTACGGTGCGGCAGGAACGCTTGTCACCGACCAGTTGTGGCTTAAAAATGTACAAAACGCCATTGACAACAATATGCCATACGGCGTTTATTTTTTAACCCAGGCAAAGACAGAAGCCGAAGCAGTTCAGGAAGCACAATATGTGTTAAGTCTTGTTAAGGCGCAGGCTATACAGCCGCTTTATCCGATTTATGTTGATACGGAGTGGTCTAACAACAATCATAACGGCAGGGCGGACTACCTTAGCAAGGCACAACGCACGGCTTGTGTAAAGGCTTTTTGTCAAGAGATAGAAAGACAAGGCTATTATGCAGGCATTTACGCCTCAAAGAGCTGGTTTGCCGAACATCTGATTGAAAGCGAATTGACTAAATTTGACAAGTGGGTTGCCCAGTATTCAGTAATGTGTACTTACAAGGGCAGTTACGGTATGTGGCAGTACGGCGGCGGTATAAACTATCTTAGAAACAAAAAGGTTGACGGTGTATCTTCCGCCGCTTGCGACCAGTCATATTGTTACTATGATTATCCTGCAATCATTCGCAACAATAACCTGAACGGCTACACCAAAGTTGAACCAGTACCGACATATAAAATAACCACCGAACCGATGACAAACGGCGATAAAGTCGCTATTTGTGCAAAGCTCGATGAATTAAAAATCGGTTATGATGTAACGGAAATTAAATAAATAACTCAAAATAAAGGGGATAGGCTTTTTAGCTTATCCCCTCTATTTTTATTTGATTATCTTTTCTTTTCTTAGCTTGTATTCTATTAGGTCAACAATATAGTCGGCACATTTCCTGCGGTCAGTTTCCCAATTTTGCACTGTTTTAATCGGTATGTTAAAATAATCGGCAAATTGGCTCTGGCTCATGCCTGTTAACTCCCTAAGCTCTTTAATCTTCATCTTCTTTACTGTCCAGCCTTTCATTACACCTATCAAGCATATCCATACTTACGGCTAACAAATGGCTATAATCGCTTGATTTGGCGCTTTTATAGTAGTTTTCTATATCTTCCTTGCTATAACCTGTATCTTGCATAGCATTAGCCGTATAACCCATTATAGCATAAGCGTTGCCATTTACGCCAGTCAAACTATATTTGTTCATAACTTACACCACCTTTTACTTGATTTTAAAAATAGGCGGTATCTCTACCGCCCGATGTTTAATCTGTTGTGTCAAAAAAGTATTTAAGTTCTTCGTCTTTTAGATTTTCATAGGCGTATTCCCTTGCTTTTTCGTAAAGCTCAACATACACCTCCGACAAGTCATAATCGCCTTTTTCGGCGTGTTGCCAGCTTTTCCAGTTAAGTACCATTACAAGCTCTGTCAACATCTTGTAATTGTCTTTCCAGCCTTTAAAAGCCAGTTTAAAGGTTTCTCTTACAGCCTTTTCTTTGTTCCTGCTGTAAATTTCGGCGATTGAAAAATCACTGAAAAAAGTTGAAATTTGTTTGTAACCAAACATAGCCTCGCTGTTAAATACTTGTGTTTTCATAAAATTACTGTCCTTTCCGTAAAGGTCTTTGTTTTTTCTGTTCCCCTTTACGGTTATTATTATACGCTATTGGCGTATAGCCGTCAAGTCCTTTTTTTAAACTTTTTCAAAAAAAATAAGTGCCACCCAAAGGTGACACTTACAAGGACAGTAATTGATGTTCTATTATAAACATCAATCACATTATATCCTATAATCTAATTTTTTACAAGCCTTAATTATTATTGATGTTATACTATTAACTAACTGTCACCGAATGGATATATTATGTTAGTAGTATAACAAGGCTAAAAAAAATTAACCTTGTCAATTCTCTTAATTTCCGTTGTCCATGTAACTTCGATTGATTGAATAAAAGAACGCCAAAAAGCCCTTTTATGCTCGGCATCTAAGGCTTGATATATGCCTTTCCAGCCGCTTTGTAAGATACTATCTATTTTACTGTAATCTCTTGTTACAACCTCTTGTTGCCCTTTTTCCGCCTCTTTTAGCCGTTCAATCAATTTATTATATTGTTGTTCGTACTGTTCAACCTTTCTGATTTTACCTGTTTGCCAGCTGTAATTTAGGCGGTCTATTTGATTATTTATATCGTCTATACTTTCACCTTGTGTTTTAACAGTTTTACTGTCTTGTATTTCTGCATTTTTAACTTTTAATTCCTCAAAATATTGTTCGATATTATCAAGTATTAAACGCTCTAATGTACTTTCGTATATGCTTTTATTAAAAGAACATCTAAAATTTGAACGGTTGTTCGCACAGCCATATGTTTTGTATTTAAAAATGTTACCGTTTGGATTTTTTACTGTGGCACGCCTACCAGCTAACCTGCGACCGCAATATGGGCATTTAATTAGTCCGCTAAATATATACGGTTCGTTATCGCTATTTGATTTTACATTACGCCTTGTAATATCCTGCAATTTCAAAAATTGCTCTTTGGTTATATAGCCCTCGGTGTAGGCTGTATTGCCTCGATACTCTCCATACAAAAATGTGTTTTTCAACAAAAGCGACAAAGTATTATATGATATTCCCAAATTGTACTTATCTTTTAAATATTTTAGGGTTTTTCTCTTGCTTTGATGTGTAAATGTATATTGTAATAAATCCTCAACAATCGGTGCTTCATCGGGGTTTTTAACAATTTTCTTTCTTCCTGTTGCTGGGTCTGTTTCTATCATATAACCTAATGGCATACTACCTGTTAGCGGTTGACCTGTTGACCGCTTATATTCATTGACAAGGGTTATTCTTTCGCCTGTTTGATCCGCTTCAAGCTCTGCAATGGTCAACTTCATATTAACTAACATTCTGCCGTTAGCGGTTGATAAATCGTATTGTTCCTCGGTGGTAGTCCATACTACTGGGGATATTCGCTTCATACATTCATGGTATTCTGCGACACTTCTAAAAAATCTATCAAGTTTAATAAAAATAATTCTCGTAAATTTACCCTGTTCGGCATCGTTTATCATTTGTTGCAGTGCAGGGCGTTTTTTTATCAGTTTTCTACCCGAAACACCCTCGTCAAGATACCATTCAACAATATGCATATTGTGATTATCGGCATACTCTTGCAGTTTCATCTTTTGTGCATCAAGGGATAACCCGTGTAGCTTTTGCTCCTGAGTTGACACTCTTACATAAGCGGCAACCGTTTCAATATAATTACCTTTCATTTTTTATTACCGTCCTTATAATTTTTTTAAATTATCGCCAAATTTCGATAATTTTCACATTTCTATTATTGTAAAATAAAGTAGAATTTACCGAAGAAAAGGGGTTTGATTATGTCGAAAAAAACACTAATAGAAAAAATAATTGAAAAATTACAAAATTGCGATGATATTGAATTATTAGATTTAATCTTGCGCCTACTTGACAAAAGCAATTAACATTTGCTTTACGGCGTTTAGCTGACCGTCATCTAAACTGGACAGCATTTTAACAATGTTTAAAAACTCGTCATCTGTCCTAAGTCTTGAAATAATGCCCACGAGGGCGTTATTTTTTTGTGTGATTTTTTCTTCCTGTTCACTTTTTTCCTCGATTAAATCCGATTTTAAAATACCAAAATAATTTGCCATTTTTTCAACCTTATCCATTCGAGGATATTTTTTACCGTTTACCCAGTCGGTAACAGTATAATAGCTAACATCTAAGGCACTGCTAACATCTTTTCTGCTCTTGTCATTTAACTCCATGTATTTTTTTAAATTTTTAGCAAATACATTTTTATTATCCATAAAATCACCTCTTAACACTATTATACACTGAAAGCACAAAAAATCAATTAAAAATAAAAGAAAATTGTGTTTTAAGTATTGACAATTTGTAACTATCGGTGTATTATTTGGTTGTGCTTAAAGTACAAAAGACAGAAAGAGGGGGCATTATAATGGCAATTACACTCAAAGCAGCAAGAATTAACAAAAATTATAGTCGTAATGAAGTTATTAGACTTCTGCAAGAAAAAGGTCTGAAATTAACAAGTAATACACTTGCAAGTTACGAAAATAACAAGTCAACACCTAATATCATTATTGGCAAGGCACTTGCCGAAATTTACGGTATAACTGTCAATGATATTATTTTTTGCAATTAAATTGTGCTTTAAGCACAATTACGAGGAATAAAAAACGATGACACAGAATAAAATTCCAGTCGGAAATGACTTGTTAGATACCCTGATTAAACTCCTTGCAGAGCAAGAGGGAGTAAAGATTAGCTACACAACAGAAAGGACAGAAAAAAATGCAAGTTAAAGAAAATACATATCGAATGTTGACGGTTGTATCATTTATCGGCTTGTATGCCACTATGGGCGGCATAGAGTTTGAAACAATATCAATCGGCAGGGGAATTGTACAGGCAATAGCCTTTATAGCCGCAATGGTTATATGTAACAAGGCGGCAGAGAAAGAACACAGAAAGACAAAGAGAGTGCGCCGCAATGGTTGAGATGACGGTATTAAAAAGCCGTGAAGAATGGCTTGTAAACCGCCGCAAGGGCTTAGGTGGTAGCGACTGCTCCGCTGTTATAGGTTTAAATCCGTATAAATCTAATGTTGATTTATGGCGCTTAAAAACAGGCAGAACAGAGCAAGAGGATATATCGGACAAGCCCTATGTACAGTACGGCAATAAGGCAGAACGGCATTTAAGAGAGCTGTTTAAGTTAGATTATCCGCAATACAAGGTTGATTATGTGGAAAACAACAGCTTTTACAATGCTAAATACCCTTTTGCAAGGGCAAGCCTTGACGGCTGGTTGACAGATGACAGCGGCAGAAAAGGTGTACTTGAAATTAAGACCACCGAAATATTATCCGCCGGGCAAAGGGCAAAGTGGAAAGACCGCATACCTGATAATTATTTCTGTCAAGTGTTGTTTTATATGGCGGTAATAGAAGCCGATTTTGCGGTTTTGAAAGCCCAAATAAAAACGGTAATTGACGGCGATGTAAGGCTTGAAACAAAGCATTACAAAATTGAAAGGGCAGATGTTCAAGGGGATATTGACTTCCTGATGAACGCTTGCAAGGATTTTTGGCAATATGTACAAGACGATAAAGAACCGCCTTTGGTTTTACCGTCTTTGTGACATATAAATATCAAAATGAAAGGACGGTAAAAATGAGAAAATCAGATTTAACAGATGAACAGGTTGAACAGGAGATTAAAAGACTGTGGGCAACAGACGAGGTAAAACTTGCAAAGAAAGAGCAAAACCTCAAATATCGGCGCAGGTCACAGCTGTGTCAGTTACGAAAAATGGAAAAACGAGGCGCTGAACTTATGGCTTGCGGTATCACCACTGAAAATATCAAACAGGTGATGTTTGGCAATACATGGACAGAATAATATTAAAACGAAAGGACAGCAGATATGGAATTGATTATTTACAACCCAAAAGATGACGGTTTCGTTAAGGGGGGTAATATGGGAAAATTTATTGATTTAACAGGACAAAGGTTCGGCAGACTTGAAGTATTAGCACTGGCAGATGATTATGTATCACCTAAGGGCTGTATAAAAAAATGTTGGCTATGTATATGTGATTGTGGCAATAAAACAATAGTTACGAGTAGTGATTTGAAATCTGGGCATACAAAATCTTGTGGTTGTTTACCAAAACAAATAATAGGCGAAGTATCTCGAAAGCATGGAAAAAGGCACACTAAAATATATCATAGGTGGCTTGATATGAAGCAAAGATGCTATAACCCTAACAACAGCCATTATAAAAGTTACGGCGGCAGAGGTATTACAGTTTGTGACGAATGGAAAGATAATTTTCAAGCATTTTATGACTGGGCAATAAATAACGGATATTCTGACAGTTTATCTATTGAAAGAATAGATGTAAACGGAAATTATATTCCGTCAAATTGCAAATGGATACCGATGACTAATCAAGCAAGAAACAAAGTGAATACTATTTACTTTGAGTATGACGGCGAAATTAAAACACTTGCAGAGTGGGCAGAAATTAAAGATGTTAAATACAACACTCTGCTACGCAGGGTTAGAACAGGCACAAAACCTGAATTTATGTTTTATAAAGGGAGATTGAAAAAATGGAACTAAAAATTAAAGATTTCACTTTTCCTGATGTTATCGAATTTAATTTCGATGAATTACAGCAGGAAATAGCGGAAAAAATGTCTTTGTACAATGGGCTTGTGTACACACAAGAACAAGTCAAAGAAGCAAAAGCAGATGTTGCAAAATTGCGAAAATTCGCAAAGGCTTTAACAGATGCAAGAATACAAGTGAAAAAAAACTGTTTGCAAGCCTACTTGCCATTTGAAGAAAAAATTAACAAACTTGTTTCAATAGTCAACGAACCTATTGCTATGATTGACAGCCAAGTAAAAGGTTACGAGGACAAACAAAAGGCAGACAAGCTGGAAAAAATCAAGGCATATTACAATGATGTACTTGATAAGCCTGAATGGCTTGATTTTGGGCAGATTTACAATGATAGGTGGCTTAATGCAAGTTACAGCTTTGCTAAGGTACAAGCCGATTTAATCAAAATTGCGGCGGATATAGCGGCAAATGAAGAAGCGCTTAAATCATTGCCCGAATTTAGCTTTGAAGCACTTGAAGTGTACAAGCGAACTTTGAATATGAATACAGCCATTGCAGAGGGTAAAAGGCTTTTGGAGTTACAACAGCGCAAGGCGGAAATGAAAGCGGCGCAAGAACAGGCGGTAAAGGTTGAAGAAACGGTTAGACAAGAGCCGATGAAAACAACCGAAGAAATATTAAACACGGAAGTTAAAAAACAGTGGGTAGCGTTTCAGGCGTATTTAAGCCCAACCGATGCACAGCTTTTAAAAACATTTTTTGTAAGCAGAAACATTGAATTTAAGCCGATACAGGCTTGAAGATAAAAATAACTAAAAAGGATAGGTAAAAGAAAATGATTAAATCAAATTATGGACACACAGAGATAAGCGGCGGCAGTGATATTGTATTGGCTGAATTATCTTGTATTATTGCAACACTTAGGGAAAGCGGAAAAATTCCCGAAATAGAAATAAGATTTGCCGTTGATTTAGGATTAAACTCCGAGAAAGTTATGAATGAATTGAATAAATTCAAAAATGAATTTAATGCGTTATTCGAGAAATATTTTGAAAAGGAAGGTAAATAAAAATGGCAGTTACAAACAGTTTACAGGCAAAAAAGAGCAACAAGGACAGCCAGCTGGTTACATTTACGGTAAACGGCGCACAGGTTGAATTAACCCCAGCGATAGTAAAGGACTACCTCGTAAGCGGCAACAAGGAAAATGTGACAATGCAAGAGGTTGTAATGTTCATCAACCTTTGTAAATTTAACGGCTTAAATCCGTGGCTTAAAGAAGCCTATTGTATCAAATACGGAAGCGAACCAGCAACAATGGTTGTTGCGAAAGAGGCTTTACAAAAGCGAGCTGAAAAAAATCCAGCCTTTGACGGACAGCAATCAGGTATTATCACAATGACACAGGACGGCGAACTGGTACACCGTGTGGGTAGCTTTTACATAGCCGATTATGAAAAGATAGTCGGCGGATGGGCAGAAGTATGGCGCAAAGACCGTGCGCACAGTTACAGGGCAGAAGTTAGCTTTGACGAATACGCAGGCAGAAAGAGCAACGGCGAATTAAACCGCCAATGGGCAAGCAAGCCGGCGACAATGATTAAAAAGGTTGCTTTGGCGCAGGCATTAAGGGAAGCATTTCCACAGGATTTGGGCGCAATGTACACGGCAGAAGAACAGGGCGTTGACGATAGCATTATTGATGTTACACCGATAAATCAACCGCAAGAGCAGACGACAACACAGGTGATAGCGGATGACTATAAGCAACAGGCAGAGCCTACACCACAGGCAACCGATGATGTGGCAAGTGCTTTGTTTGGCTGATGAAAGGAACAAAATATGAATAAATTTTTCGGTATAGGTCACCTTGTGGCAGATCCCGAAGTAACAATATCACAAAGCGGCGTAAAGGTGGCAAGATACAGACTTGCCATAAACCGCCCTAAGGACAAAAACGGAAACCAAGAAGCTGATTTTATTAGCTGTGTATGTTTTAAAGGCAATGCCGATTTTGCCGAAAGCTATTTACATAAGGGTATGAAAATAGCCGTTACAGGTGAAATTCACACAGGCAGTTACGAAAAGAACGGACAAAAGTATTACACAACCGATTTATATGTTCGTGAACACGAATTTTGCGAAAGCAAGACGGCAAATTCGCCGAATAACGGCTTTTACAGCGCAAGTAATGTAAGTTCATTCGTACAGCCCCAAAGCGTAAATACAGCCGATTTTACGCCTATTGACGATACAGAGGGTGACCTGCCTTTTTAAAATATGCGTAAGTACAAAAACAAAAAAGTCTATGTTGACGGTATGATATTTGACAGCTTGAAAGAATACAAAAGATTTAAAGAACTTAGCCTGCTCGAAAGAGCAGGCAAGGTTCAAAATCTTGAAAGACAAGTAAAGTTTGTGTTGATACCTACACAGCGAGAACCGAGTACAGAGATATATAAGAAAGGCGCAAAAAAAGGACAGCCGAAACAAGGAAAAGTAATTGAAAAAGAATGTTACTACAAAGCCGATTTTGTGTACTTTGTAAACGGCGAAAAAGTGGTTGAAGATACCAAAGGTTTTAGAACGGAAGAATATAAAATCAAGCGTAAATTGATGTTATATTTACACGGAGTTAAAATTTATGAAACATAGAAAAACGGACAAGAAGAACCTTAGAAGAATATCAATAGTTGTCACAGCGCAAACCCTGTGGCATTTACACCGCCTATGTGCAATGAACGGCTGGGGTGAAAAAGACATCGGGCGTGTTATAGACAAGCTGGTAAGGGCAAATTGCGCCGATTTTGACAGAAAGGACAGTTAATTAGTAAAAGAGAGGGCTTAAAAATGATAAAAATCATGTTAATTTTTGGCTTAGCCAAATGGGAAAAAGGCAATAAAAGATATAGGTGTTGCCGAGAATACAACGGCAAAACAACAATATACAGCTTGTATGTTCGGAACACCACAACTTATAAAACAAAGCCACGGATAAGAAGTGAAAGCCTTGCAGCTGTAAATAAATGGCTCTCAAAAACAGAAGTTGAAATTGTGGGAGATTAAAAGAGAGGGAAAGAAAATGTTAATAATGGCGGAAATTTTAAAATTATAGAGGGATTGAGAATGGCAAAGATAGCAAGAAACCCGGCGCAAGCATTTTTGCAGGGGCGAGAGCTGGGCAAGGTTGAGGGGCGACAAGTAGGTTTTGACCGGGACAGTTATATCCAGTTTTTGGCGTTTTACAATGTGAACGCCGAGTTAAAAATAATGGGCGCAGAGCGATTTAAAAAGTTTTACACGGAATTTCAAAAAGAAAAGGCAAGGCTTTTTAATCAAGAGTTCGGATCTGATATAGACAATGTAACAACGGCGATATATCACGCCACGGAAACAGCGCAGGAGTTAGGCATAGACCTAAGTTTTGAAAAAATGGAAAAGAGAGCAAAGGAGTTTAACGGAAAATGACAAAGTTTGAGCATATCAAAAATATGACGGTGGGAGAATTTGTGACAGACTTTGTTGACTTTATGGCTGAGTATGAACCATATATTGCCCATAATAGAGAGCAGAGCATAAAAGATGGTATCCGTTATTTAGAAAGCGAGTGGGAAGAAAATGTTAATAACAGCGGAAATAGAAAAAAATAGAGCTACGAAAGTTGAAATCGTAGAAAATGTTGTATTGGTATGCACAAGCCACAATGACTTGTACGACCTTGAAATATACGATAATACAACAGGAATACGAAATATAATCACCGTCTGCAATGATGAAAAGAATTTCGGCACTATCAACTGTTACGCCGGGGAATTAGGCGTTAAATTTGTTGAAAAACAGAACGGAATAGAAGACAGAACGGCAAAATTTAAAGTTTGGCATGACAGTTCCGCCCCTGCGTTCCGCCGGTACAGCATACAGCCCATAGACGATGACGGCACGTACTTCGATTACGGTTATTTTGCCCCAGACCTTGAAACGGTGCTTTTGTGGGCACAAGACAATTATCCAAAATGCCGCTGGATTTTTGAAATTATCGAAGTAAATGACGACTAAGAGGAGGGAAAGAAAATGATTAAATGTGATAATGGCGATATAGAAATCAAAGGTCGCAAAAAAGAAATAACTGGCGAATTTGTGTGCATAATTAACCGGTTAAAAGATGCAATGACAATTTCCGACATTAAATTTTCAATTTTGGCGGGGCTAAAATCAGAGGAGTATCGGCAAAGTGTTTTATTGCCCAAAGTCGGGGTTTTATCAAAAAAGGAATTTGACGAATTTGTAAACGAGGAATTAAAAGAGGAATTAAAAAATGTTAATGGCTGATATTGAAAAAATGGTGTGGGGAATAAGCGGCGACGAGTTTTATAATATGGCAGAATTTGCATATTTAACAGTAGAACTGATAAACCGATACGGCATAAAAAATGTAAAAATGGCATTTGAACGGGGTTGTAATGAAAGCATTCAGGAGGATAACCGGAATGATTAAATTAAGCGCAAGTGAAGAAAATTTTTTTAATGATGTGATTTATGAAACATTGCAATTACACGATTACGATTTGCAATGCTTTGTAGCCTGCGAAGAATTGGCAGAATTGATACAGGCAATATCAAAAGCAGAAAGATTAAGCAACAGTGATATTTTAGGCAAATATCAAAAACACATTGAAGAAAATTTAACAGGTGAAATTGCCGATGTATATATTATGCTGGCGCAACTTTTGAGAATTTTTGATATATCAGACAGACAAATTAAAGAAAAAATCATTAAAAAGTTGGAAAGACAGGCGGAAAGAAATAAAAAAGAGGAGGATTTAAAAAATGTGTAAAGAGTTTGAATTAGTTTACGATGAAAAATCAGGCACTTGGGGAGAGAAAAAAGAACCCTTTGCAATAATAGAGATTGATACGGAATCGGATTACAAGTTTTTTGTTGAACGGGCGGAAAAGCAAATTGCAAAAAAACCGTTAGGTGTGGATTTGCACAAAAAGGAAAGCGGAAATATACATCTGTGGGTATGCCCGATATGTGAAATATTTTTATTGGGTCGGAGAATGGCAGACGAAAAACCGAGCTTGCACCCGAACTATTGCCCAGGGTGCGGACAAAAAATAGATTGGAGCGAGGTAACAGAATGAAAATTGAACGAAAAAGATATGTTATCATGCGTAAAAATCTCACTGAAATATGGTGTGGATTGTCACGAGATTTTTATTTTAAAAGCATTGACGATATAGGAAACACCGCAGTAAAAACATATCGTACCAAAAAGCAGGCAGAAGCGAGTTGTAGTAGCTGGAATAGGGATTTTGAGGTTGTTCCAGTGATAGAAAGTATTGAAATTTGTGAGGTGGAAGAATGACAACCGAAAAATTGATTGAGCTTGCGGAAATATGCGGCTATGGCAGTTGTACTCCGAATTGCCCATATTATACTGACGACCTTAGCGAATGCGGATTCAAATTATTGAATGATGTTACAGATAGGCTTGAAAAAGCATACATAGAACTAAAAGATTTAAGCTGTTGTTCTAATTGCGGGAACAGGAAATGCTTTGCGCCAAAATATACAGAATATTGCATAAATGGCGAGTGGAAATGGGAAGGTGATAAAGAATGACAAACAAAGAAATTTATAGCGATATGCTGAAAAGCATAAAAGACAGAATTGTAAGATGTGGTGAGTGCAGATACAGCAGACCATTAGATGAGTATGAAAGGAAAGTTTGCGTATTGGGCTGTGTCATATGCACAAACGGCGAAATTTCCGATACAGAATTTGCTATGTGGGGCGACGATTTTTGTAGTTATGGCGAAAGGGAAGTGAAATCAGGAGGATAATAGGAATGATTGATTTAATCACCCTTTGCACTTCCGCCGTTTGGCGGCTGACTAAACTATTTTTATCACTGATAATATGCGGCATTTGCTTTGTAGTTGTTGCATTTATGATGATTTGTATTTTCGTTATGTTGCACGGCGGCTATAACAATTCAGTTTTCAAAAAATCAGACAAAGAATGGCAGGACAATTTTTATGATGACAACAATAACTGAAACCTTGCGCCTGATAAACAGATATAAGGCAAATTTGACGATACAGCAATATAAAACACTGATAGGACAAGCTAAGTCGGGTGATCCAGAGGGCGCAAAAAAGGGGCTTTACAGGCTCTTAGAAAGGGGTAAATAAAAATGATAAAAATCTTTTTAAATGGCTCAAATTGTAAATTTGCCGAATGGCAAAAAGGCAATAAAGGATACAAGTGTTTCCGAAATATTAAAGGCGGAATTATAATATACAGCTTGTATATTATAAATTTAACAAACCTAAGAATTGCAAATCCGATAATAAGTGAAAGCCTTGCAGATATAAATAAATGGCTCGAGAAAACAAAAGTTGAAATCGTGGAACATTAAAAAATTGGAAAGACAGTCTGAAAGAAACAGGCAAGAAAGGGGGGCAAAAAATGACTATTCCAAAATATAACGCATATATTATGACGGTGGCAAATGAAGCTATATTTCTTGACGGTCAATTAACAAACTGTAACCCACCATTTATTCAGGCATTATCCCCTGACTGTAAATATTTGATTTACTATGACAAAGATTTAGAGCGTTGGTGTATGAAGGTGTATGAAACAGTACCTACACTAAAAAGGAGTGAGATTTATGGCAGAGGTCAAGTGGATAAAGATTACAACAAATGTATTTGATAACCGCAAAATCAGGGTTATAGAAACTTTGCCAGACGGTTACGCTATCATAGTTGTATGGTTTAAATTGCTTTGCTTGGCTGGCACAACAAATGACGGCGGTGGAATATACATTACAAAAAATATACCTTACACTGAACAGACCTTAGCGGCACAATTAAATATGCCGTTAGCCACTGTACAATTAGCCTTAACAACTTTTGAGAAATTTGAAATGATAGAGAGAGTTGACGATTTTTTACAAATTACCAACTGGGAAAGGTATCAAAATGTTGATAGGCTATCCGAAATTAGGGAATACAATAGGCTCGCAAAGCAAAAATCAAGAGCAAAGCAGAAGCTTTTAACTGATAATAATGTCAATGACAAGTCAATGACAAGTCAACGCAGTCACGATACAGATAAAGATAAAGATAAAGATATAAATATAGATAATAATAATATATTGTGCAAAAGTACACCTAAAAAAGCGGATATTGACGATGTATTTGAAAGATTGTGGCGGTTATATCCGAATAAAAAAGGCAAAGCGCAGGTATCAGACAGTAAAAAGAAAGCTATTTATAGTATAGGCTATGACGAGATGTCAAGAGCAATAAAACGCTATACAGATGACTTG
>ERZ1034969.255-NODE-255-length-37633-cov-24.804806_pt1 | contig 37633 bp, 38 predicted proteins | sample MGYA00520624_ERZ1034969 | MGnify/ENA primary metagenome ERZ1034969 (study PRJEB33766, sample SAMN09781776) | gut metagenome | biome: gut microbiome | host: Homo sapiens | place: Madagascar | study: EMG produced TPA metagenomics assembly of the PRJNA485056 data...
ATTTAAACAGAAGGGCGTTGTAACAATTAACAGTGCATTAGTAACTGCAGATGGAACGTATAAGAAGTCCGGTGATTCATACACCGTGCAGATTCCTTTTGATGAGGAAGGTAATACACTAACTTTAAAATGTTACATCAAGGATGAAAACTTGATTGTTGAGCAAGTTTTACCGGATGAATATAAAGATTACGATATGGGTGATCCAACCGTATATAAAAAGTGAAGATCCAAAAACCTGCACCGGACAGCAAGCTATTGCTGACCGGTGCAGGTTTTTTTGTTATTCTGCCCAGAATTGTTTGATGCGTGCTTTGGCGGCATTTTCGATGCTCATGGCCGTGTGGAAGGCATCGTCCAGGTCGGAACCCACCGCCACCATGCCGTGGTTTTTCATCAGGCAGCCGCGGTTCTCCCCGATGGCATTCTGCACATTTCGGGAAAGCAGACCGGTGCCGGAAGGCCCGTAGGCGGCGCATTCGATGGCATCGCCGCTGCTGGTGGTAAAAGAAAGTCCGCAGGCGGCATAGACGCAGGCGTACCGCGCATGGGTGTGGATGACGGCATTCACGTCCGGCCGATTCCGGTAGATTCCGGCGTGGAAGTCCTTTTCCGAGGTGGGCTTGAGCGCACCCTCATAGGCCAAGGTTTCCAGGTTCACCTTTACGATATCCTCCGGAGTCAGTCCCCGGTAGTCCATCCCGGATGGGGTGCACAGCATCCATTCATCGTCCAGCCGAAGGGAAAGGTTTCCCCAGGTGCCCTGGACCAGTCCGGAATCCAATAATCGGATACCGTATTCCACCACCTGTTCCCGGCACTTCTGCTCCTCCGGAGACCGTTCTTTTTCCGGCAAATCCATTTCGGCATAATCCGCTGCCGCATCCTGCAGAATCTCTTCCGGTATTTCCGCAGGAACCTGCTGTTCCAACCGGTTCTGCCGCTCCATTTCTTTTCGAGAATATTTCTTCAGATAAATCTTATGTTCCAGCTTTCCCATCAGCGGGCACACCGGATGGGCACCGCCGAGGAAATCCGCATCCACGAAGATGCCGGCATTCTTCTCCAGAATCAGAAGGCCGGTGAAGGCTTCGTACAGGTTCCGTCCGCAGACCATGACGTGTTCTTCCGTGGTGAGCACGGCCGGGGATTTTCCCAGGGCCTTAGCCAGGCTGAGCCGATCTTCCGGAACGATGGACACCCGGTTTCCGATAATCATGGCCATATCGTCCAGCACAGCCGGGATGCTCAGTCCATCTTGAATGCACATGGCGGTATATTTTGTTTTTGCCACCACCATGGCCTCGTACGGGGAGGCAATCAGCGCACCTTTGGCTGGGTCGGAAGTGCCGGTGATGTCGCGAATTTCTTTTACCTGAAGATCGGTAAGGTCCGCACCCGGTTCCGTCCCGAAGACCCGATGGTTCTGCTGCACCAGAATCCGAGGGGTGCCCCCCAGGGAAAAGCCGATGTGGGCAAATTTTTTCCCGTATTCAATTATATTCTGTTTTACTGAATTGAGTGTCATAGAATTCGTTCGTGCTCCTTTCCGTTAGTCCTGTTCCGCACCTTCGAAGCGGGCGGAGTTCGCCTGCCGGTAGGCTTTTTCAAGCGAATGATAGACGTTCTTGTAGTCTTGGAACAGCTTGCTGTAGATGGCGGCATTTTTCGGGTTCGGATGGTATTCCCGTTCGACGGGCACGAATTCCTTCGCCGCCGCAAAGGACGGAATGACGCCCAGACCGATTAGTGGAATCATGGCGGCACCCACGGCACCCGCATTCCGTGGATCCTTTACCACCGCAAAATGTTTTCCCGTAATATCTGCGATGATCTGCATCCAGCCCTTATCCAGGGAACCGCCGCCGATGATGCGGAAATTGTCGCACCGGAAACCATAATCCTGTCGGTAGTTCTCCAGAATCCACCGCAGGTTGTAACCGATGCCTTCGTACATGGCCCGCATGATGTGCTCCCAGGTGTGAATCATGGTCATGTTGAACAGGGTGGCCCGGGTGGTGGTGGAGGAGACGGGACACCGCTCTCCCAGCATCCACGGGGTGCAGATCAGGTGGTCGCTGCCCGGCGGGATGTTGGCCACCACGGAATCCATGTAGTCGTAGATTCCGTCGCCCAGTTCTTCCATCTCCTTTCGGAAAAACTGGTTCTTCAGCCATTCGATGTTGGCACCGGCGGATTCCGTGATTCCCGCGATCAGGTTCATCTCCTTGTCGGCACTCTGGATGGCGGCGGCACCGTGCTTGAATTTATCCGCCGTCCGGCTGCAGGCTGCCACCCAGGCAGAGGTGCCCAGGTAGATGTGAATGTCTCCGTCCTCGCACATGCCGGATCCCACTGTCGCCGCTTGGACATCGTCGCATCCGCCGAACACCGGCGTTCCTTCCATGAGTCCCGTTTCCGCAGCGGCTTCCCGAGTGATGCCACCCACGATGTCCGTGCTGGCCACCAGCGGCGGCAGCCGGTTCATATCGATACCTACCAATGGGAAGACGGACATCCAGTCCTTTTTCTTTAAATCCAGACCGTAGGAGGAGGCCCCGGACAGTTCCGTGACCATGCGGCCGGTGCATTTGTATTTGAGGTACCCGTTTACGTCCAAAATCAGGTGTGTTTGGGCGTAGATTTCCGGCCGTTCTTCCTTGAGCCAGGTGATTTTGGCGATGCAGTCCTTTCCCATAATCGGGGTGCCGGCGAAGAGGGTGAACAGCTTCTTTCCGCCCACCCGGTTCATGATATGCTCCGCCTGCTTCTGGGCCCGTCCGTCCACCCAGGTGATATTCGGATAGAGGACGGTGCCGTCCTGGGATACGGGAATGACGCCCTGTGCCTGGGTGGAGAACACGATGCCTTTAATTTGGCTGTTTTGGATGCCCGCTTTTTCTACAACCTCTCGGCTGGTCCGGCATACCGCTTTCCAATAATCCTCCGGATTCTGTTCCACCCATGCCGGTTCCGGATAGAAGGTGGGATAGGGTGCGGTGGCAGCGGCGACGATCTTGCCGGAAAAATCCACCAGCACCGCCTTATCGGAACCGGTTCCGATATCGTGGGCGAGAATGTATTCTTTCATAGCGTTTCTTCTTTCTTACAGCAATCCCTTATCCGTGGGAACCACGTGCTTAAATACCTCTTCAAAGCGGTTCAGGGCATCGTCGATGACTTCGTCGGTGGTGGCCATGGAGGTGTAGAGCCGGCTTCCGGCTAAAGTCACCAGGCCGTTGGCCATATAGGCAGCTCCCATCCGCTCCATGGAATCCTTCCGTTCGTACATCATTTCCTTGTTCCGCAGAAGTCCCACGGCGGATTTCAGGATGTTGAAGGAGGAGAAGTCGAAGCTCATGGCACCGGTGCATTCCAGGTGGCAGATGCTGCCCTGGTTGTATGCCACGAACGGAAGGTGATACTGCTGAATCAGGGATTTGATTCCGTCGGTCAGCTTATCTCCCGCTCTTCCCGCAATCTCGCAGGCGTTGGTGCGCTCAATTTCTTTAATGCAGGTGTAGCCGGCCAGTGCGGAAATCGGCGCAGCCGCCAGGGTTCCGCCCACGTATGCCCGATGCTTTCCGCTGGCAACGCCGGCCGCCATCAGCCCGGCGTATTCTTTTTTTCCGCCGACGCCGCCGGCTCCCGGATAACCGCCGGCAACGACTTTGCCGAAGATGGTGAGGTCCGGTGTGACGTCGAAATAGCCCTGGGCGCCGCCGATGGAGGTGCGGAAGCCGGTGACCACTTCGTCGAAAATCAGCAGGGCGCCGTACTTGTCGCAGAGGTAGCGAACGCCTTTGTTGTATTCCTTGGAAACTGGACGGGTGCCGCTTTCCGGACCGCACGGCTCGATGATGACCGCTGCGGTGCCGCCGCGGAACTTGTTCAGCTTCAGCATGCTCTCCAGCATGTTCAGGTCATTCGGGCGAACCTCGTCGGTGAGGGAGTAGAGGCGTCTCGGAATTCCGTGGGATTCCAGCAGCCCGCGGGAACCCGGAATCTTCGTGCCGTAGACCATCTGATCGCTCCAGCCGTGGTAATCGCCGCCTTCTTTAATGATGCGCTTGTTTCCGGTAGCGATGCGGGCGATTCGCAGGGAGGCCATGACGGATTCTGTGCCGCTGCCCAGCATCCGGAACATCTCCACGCCCGGCATGTGCTTGTGAATTTCTTTGGCCAAAAGAAGTTCGGATTTGTGCAGGAGTCCGGTGACCGGGCCGCATTCGTTGAGCAGTTCGATGACCGCATTCCGAATGGCCGGGTAGTTGCTGCCCAGAATGGTTGGGCCGCCGGCCTGAAGGAAGTCCAGATATTTATTGCCGTCCTCATCGTAGAGGTAGGCTCCTTCGGCTTTCCGGAAGGCTACCGGGAACGGTTTGTTGAAGGCCAGATTGTGCTGCACGCCTCCCGGGATGTATTCCTTCGCTTCTTCGTAGATGGCTTTGGAATTGGTGCACTTCTCATCGTAATATTTGAGAATGGTGTTTTCGTAATAGTCGTCATCCACCTCCCAGATCGGTTCTTCGGTCAATGCCTTCAATGCGGCATTAATTTTATCCGGGGAGTCCCATCGGCTGATTCCACAATTTGTCATTTTAATTCGCTCCTTTCCTCTTCGCGTTGTGCCCGCCGGTTCGTATTCATGCTGTTCCGGTATACCACAAATCGATCGTAAATATATTCAGAAATAAGGTTCGTGGCCATGGTGAGAAAAAGGACGGCGTAGCTGTTCCAGCCGGCTTTTTCCGTCAGCGCATTGCCCCACCAGGTGGAAAGAGGCGTGAAGACGCAGTAGAACAGAAAAATCTGCATCATGGCTTTGGACACATTATTCGCGGATTTAAAGGTGAATTCTCGGTTCAGCGTGAAGTTCCACAGCACCGAGAGTACCAGGGCAATCAGGTAGCAGGGCCAGTATTTCCAAGGGGTCACCATGTCCAGTACCGTAAAAGCGGCGGTTTCGATAATTCCCGCCGATGCGGAGAACAGGGCGAACTTAATAATCTGAATCCTTGTTTCCCTTGCGTTGGGTTTGTACGGTTCGTTCACCGGGTGTTCGTTCATATCGGGCCCCTTTCTGCAGTGACTGCATAAATATAATAAAGAGTATATGTTTATTATCTCACCGGGGGCGGCGTTTGACAATAGAAAACAAAGCAGTGACAGGCGTTTTTTGATGTATTCATGATGCCGGAAAGCCAGTTTCGAAAAATGAAAAATTTTCAAGTTTCGAAAGCGGGTTCTTGCATATGCTAAATATAAACACTTGTTTTTATATTTAGCATATGATATAACATATTTGGCAATAGAGAATTGCCAAGAAAATTGAATAGTGTATTTTACGGATACCTTCCGGGTTGATGAAAATACGATAATACACTGGAACAAGGAATTACGGGACCTGACCGGACAGCTGGAAACAGTAATCAGGGTGCGCAACGGTTACACTTGACCGGAGGTGTTGAGTATCTCATCAGAAAAAAGGGTTTGACATGTTCTACGGATACCATCCGGGCAGATGTGTTGTAAGGAGTCGCTGAATAAGGGCGCATACAGTTACACTTGACTGGGGTGCAGAGCACTGAACAAGGACCTACGGTTACACTTGACCGAGCATTCTTGCATACATTTGTGAACGGGATAAGACATGTCGCGCTTGTCATTAGTATGACTCTTTTTTCTGGTGCTTTTTTATTGCCTAAGTTTATAAGTTGTTGAAATTTTTAAATTTAGGAGGACATAAAAAATGTCAAAAAGTAAAAAAGATGTATATAATGCCTTCTTGCTTGAAGGAGCAACGTATAAGGGGCTATATGAATTTCCCCAAATATTACCAACATATGATACGCCAAACAAGTTGATTAAGTTTTCAAAGACGGTATCAAGTAAATGCAAGGATTATAATCAATGGGTTCATTTTTACGAAGAAGATTATGAATTCTTCAGGTTGTGGAGAAATCCGAAGAGATACCTCAAAAGGCTCAAAAGGTTTAATGGTGTTATTCTCCCTGATTTCAGTTTGTATAGGAATATGCCGTATGCAAAACAACTCGACAACATTCTCAATAGTAGAGCAATTGGAAACTGGTTACAAAAGAATGGCGTCAAAGTAATCCCCAACATCCGATTTGGTGACTATAGAACATACAGATATAGTTGTGATGGAGTATCGAGTCAGTGTGTAATCGCAGTCGGATCTCATGGAACGATGAAACGTAAACGCGATAGGGAGATTTTTATCAATGGGTTTGAGTATGTAATAACACGTTTGCAGCCAACTGTCGTCATTCTGTATGGAACATTTCCAACTGAATTATTAGAGAAGTATAAAGGTCGTGGAGTCCGAATTATTGTATTTGAAAGCGAATATGCCACCACTCACAAGGAGGTGGTATAATGGGAGCTGGATATAATACTGAATTTGGTAATACTAACGGAAGTAACAGTAATCCAAGATTTACTCGAGTGAATTTTGTCGGGTCTGTCAAAGTAGATGGTGATACCCGAGATGTCAGCCGAAGAGTATATCAGAGAAATGACATAGACTTTGAATATGTTGATCCTAAAACTGGAAAAACTAACCTGCAGTTGATGCAATCAGGGAGGCCACCTATCGGAAATGACGGGAAGCCAATTGAGTTGCATTATGTCATTCAAAAAGAAAGTGGACCTATGGTTGAGATTCGTGAAACTACTCATAAAGAATACCATTATCAGTTGCATGGACTACGAGGTAAAGGGGAAAGTTTTAGAAATGACAGAACGTTAAGTAAGCAATACAATAATTTTAGAAGCGCCTATTGGAAGTGGCGCGCTGCCCAGTACACAGGAGGTAGAAAGAAATGAATGATACAATTAGAAATCTAATCGCACAATACGAAGAACCCGGGGACTTCACATATGCAAAAGTTACAGATATTGAACTGGAGCTGGCAGAAAAGGAATTGAACCTTTCATTACCTGCTGAATATGTTGAATTCCTTAAGACATATGGACATGGTGGCATCTGTGGGTGCTGCACAGATGGAATTGGACTAGATGGTAGTTACATTTTTGTTGAGAACACTCTTGAGTATAGATCGGAAGACCTTCCTAATAATTACATAGTAATTGAAAATGCAGACGAATGGCTGTATTGTATCGATGCTAACACTGAAAAAGTGATTTCATGGGATATGGGAGGCTTCATCAAGGAAGAATATGATTCATTTGATGAATACTTGCTTGATCGGATGAACGATGCAATAGAGAATATGTAGTTTTATGGTGTGAGGTAAACTTAATATATGGGTCTTCGCTTTTTCAAGTTTCGAAATCGGATTCTTGTATATGAAGTGATTTCCCGACACACAAAAAAGTGGAGACCCATAAAAAACAAATGTAACGTGCGAAAGGTGACCGATGAAATGGATGATAGTAAATTGCTGAAGTCTCGGATTGCGGACAGAATCCGCCAGGCAGAGGAAGGCTTCTATATAACGAATACGGATTTTCTGGATCTGCACCAGCAAGCCCTGGCTCGAGAGGAGTGCCGGGGACACTCGGATCTTCGATTCTGGTTTTATGGGGGATATGAAGACGCGGAACGGCGCATTCTGATTATCGCTCCGAAGGATTACGGTGAGACGCTGGAGGATGTGCTGGATATGGAGGAATTCCTGCAGGTGATTCACGTGGAGACCGGCGGCAGCGACCGAAAACTGAGCCATCGGGATTACCTGGGCTCCGTGCTGGGGCTTGGCATTGAGCGGCGAATGATTGGCGACATTCTGGTGGATGAGAAGGGGGCGGACATGATTGTCCGTCCGGACATCAGCACGTTCCTGGAGCAGGAATATCGATCTGTGGGAAGGACCGATGCCAAAGCCGAAGTGAGACCCATCGGGGAGCTGGCGGTTCCGGAGCGGCGGGTGCAGGTCATCCGGGATACGCTCCCCAGCCTGCGGTTGGATAATGTGGTGTCCACGGCGTTCAAGGTTTCCCGGTCCGATGCGGTGAAGGGGATTCGAAGCGGAATTGTATCGGTGGATCACATGGAGTGCACGAAAATCGACCAGCGGATTGATGAGGGGGCGGTAATCGTGCTTCGGGGAAAAGGAAAGGCGGTGCTGCAGGAAATCGGCGGGGAGTCCAAGAAGGGGCGAATCTGGGTGGAGATTCTGCGGTACGTGTAGTAGCTGCGGCGGAAAAAGTGAAGAACCAAAAACAAAGCGGGAGCGAACCATGAACTTTGGTTCGCTCCCGTTTATCAAATGACTTTGCGTACCTACTTTGCAGCGGCGATTACTTCGATTTCGCAAAGGATGCTCTTCGGAAGTTCTTTTACTGCAACGCAGGATCTGGCCGGCTTGGACACGAAATACTTCGCATAGACTTCATTGAATGCACCGAAGTCTGCCATATCGGTGATAAAGCAGGTGGTTTTTACCACATCTTCGAAGGTCAGGTCGTTGGCCTTCAGAATTTCTCCGATGTTCTTGCATGCCTGCTCCGCCTGTCCCGCAACATCGGTACCGATGGTTTCACCGGTTTCCGGGCTGAACGGAGTCTGTCCGGAAATGAACAGGAATCCGCCGGCAGTGACTGCCTGAGAGTACGGGCCGATTGCAGCAGGTGCTTTGTCTGTGTTTGTATACTTCATCTCTATGTCTCCTTATAATTGGTTGCTTTATTTGGTAATCTCTTCGGTCTGTGCCTTGACGAATTCTGCCAGGTCGCCATCCACGCGTGGAAGCAGTACTTCACGAACCATCTTGTGGTAGTTGTTGACCCATGCCAGCTCTTCGTCGGTGAGCAGAGCCGGGTTGATGGCTTCTCTCTCGTACGGTACGAAGGTGATTGGCTCGTTAATGGTGTTTCCTTTACCGTCGTCCTTCATCAGAACTTCGTTCTCGATACGAACACCGAACTGGTTATCGATGTATACGCCCGGCTCGTTGGACATAATCATGCCCGGACAAATGGTAATCGGAGTCGGTACACGGCGAAGGATATTCGGACCTTCGTGGACGCTGAGCAGGTGACCCACACCGTGGGACAGACCGTGCTTAAAGTCCAGACCTACCGCTCTCATCGGTGCACGGGTGATGGCATCCAGGTCGATTCCGTTCATTCCCAGAGTCAGCACGGCATTGTGCATTGCCAGATGAGCCTTGAGAACATAGGTATAGTCATCAATCATTTCCTGAGTCAGCGGTCCAACGGCGATGGTACGGGTAATATCCGTGGTACCGTCTGTGTAATGACCACCGGAGTCCAGAAGCAGGAAGCCTTCCGGTAGAATTTCGGCATCGGTTTCCGGTGTCGGTGCGTAGTGGATGACGGAACCGTTTGGTCCGTATCCGGCAATGGTCTCAAAGGACAGATCGAAGAAGCCATCCTCTTCGGCACGGAACTTCCGCAGCTGTTCTGCCGCACTGAGCTCGGTCTGATGTGGTGTCTTTGCAGCAACATCCTTAATCCACTTGATGAATTTCACCATTGCAACCGCATCCTTCTTATGCGCGTTGAGGGAGCTCTTGATTTCGGTCTCATTCTTAACGGCCTTCATCATAGCGATTGGAGTAGCTTCATCCACCGTCTTCATGCCTTCCGGAATTCTCAGGCACAGAGCGTAGTTCGCGGAACCGGAATCCAGCCACAATGTCTTGGATGCATCCAGAGCGGCAACGTCCTGTTCGATTTCATCATATCCTTTCACGGTAACGACGGACAGGTCTTCCGGCAGGGAATCCTTTACCGCACCGTCCATTACGTACAGGTTCACAGAATCCTTGGAAAGCAGGATGAAGGAGAAGAATACCGGTGTGTAATCGATATCACTGCCTCTCATGTTCAGGAGCCATGCGTTTTCCATCAGATCGGTAACCAGCAGGTAATCCGCATTCTTTTCGGCCATGGCTTTCCGAACGTCTGCAAGCTTTTCGGTTGCGGTCTTGCCGGTGGTGGTCAGCGGCAGTTCGTAGATTTCCGATGGCTGAATCTGCGGACGGGAAGTCCATACTTCACCTACCAGGTCTTTATCCCATTTAATGGTAACGCCCAGTTCACCCAGCTTCGACTGAAGCTCTTCACCGTAATATCCCGGAACAACCTTGCCGTCAAATCCCAGCGTATAGCCGCCTTTTTTCTTGGCCAGGTCAATCAGGAATTCTTCAACAGTCGGAACGCCCGGCTCTGCCATTCTCATCAGCTCGATTTCACTTCCGGCCAGCTGACGCTCTGCCTGGAGGAAATATCTGCCATCGGTCCAAAGATAAGCACCTTCGTCATCGACGATGAGTTCACCGGATTCTCCGGTCAGTCCGCTCATGAATTCACGAGCTTTAAAGAAATCGTTTACATACTCGGAACTGTGATAGTCGCCGGATGGTACGTAATAAACATCCACACCATTGGCTTTCATCTTTTCCCGAAGCTCTAGAACTTCTTTTTTCATTTTATTCACCTCTTTGCTGTCAATCCGATTTTTGGATTTCACAAAAATAATAACGCGTCGGTAGAGAACTCTTACCGAACTATTTTTATTATAGCACGTACCCCAAAAAAGTTAAGGGTTTTATTCAAAATAGTACAAAGACCTCCCTGGGGCATTTGAATTTCAGCGTCGGATTGGTATAATGGTAGGGACTTTATACAAGCGGAAAGAAGAGGGAGAAATAGATGAATGTAACGGTATACTGCGGATCCAGCATGGGGTCGGATCCGGATTACAAGAAAGCGGCGGAGGCACTGGGGCTCTGGATTGCCGGGAACGGGCACACGCTGGTGTACGGCGGCGGCAATATCGGCTTGATGGGAATCATTGCAGATACCGTGCTGGAGAACGGCGGAAAGGTCATCGGCATCATTCCGGATTTCCTGCTGCACTGTGAGCAGGGGCACGAAGGCCTTCACACCTTGGAAGTGGTGCACTCCATGTCCACCCGGAAGAGTCGGATGATTGAACTTGGGGATGCTTTTATCGCCATGCCGGGAGGCATCGGAACCCTGGAGGAAATCACGGAAGTGCTGACACTCAAGAGACTGGGCCGGACGGAGAAACGGGCATTTCTGTACAATATCAACGGATATTACGAACCCCTTCGTGGTACATTTCGCCAGATGGTGGAGAAGGAATTCCTGCCGGAGGAGGAGATGGAACTGTTTGAGTTCGTGGCAAATGTGGACGAACTGGATGAAGCGCTGAGAGGATAATGGAGGAAAAAATGATAACCGGAGAACTGAAAAATCGGATTGACAGCCTGTGGGATGATTTTGCGGCGGGGGGAATCGTGAACCCGCTGACGGTGATTGAACAGATTACCTATCTGATGTTCATCCACGATCTGGATGAGGCGGATAATAAGGGCAGCATGGAAGCGATGATGCTGGGAATTTCCCACGAAAGCATCTTCAAGGATGAAGTGGAAGTGGAGGGCCGGACGGTAGACGGAAAGCAGCTGAAGTGGTCCGTATTTCAGGATTTCCCGGCAGAGAAGATGTTCGACGTGGTGAAAAATGAGGTGTTCCCGTTTATCATCAATCTTCACAGCGACCGGGAGAGCGCGTATTCAAAGTACATGAGCGATGCGATCTTCATGATTCCGACGCCGCTGCTTCTCTCTAAAGTCGTGGAGAAACTCAGCGATTTGTTCCGGATGATGAAGGAAACAAAGCTGGATAAGGAGGATGTTCGAGGGGACGTGTACGAGTATCTTCTGTCCAAATTAAACACGGCCGGAAGAAACGGACAGTTCCGTACACCTCGCCATATCATCAAAATGATGGTGGAATTGATGCAGCCGAAGCCGGATGAAATCATCTGCGACCCGGCCTGCGGAACTTCGGGATTCCTCATCGCAGCCAGCGAATATCTGATGGAAGACGAGGAGCGAAAGCGGGAAGTTCTTTTCGATAAGGAGAATAAAGAGCACTATTTGAATCACATGTTCCACGGCTACGACATGGACCGAACCATGCTCCGTATCGGTGCCATGAACATGATGGCTCACGGGATTGACAACCCGTGCATCGAATATAAAGACAGTCTGTCGGATCAGAATGAGGACAAAAACAAGTATTCATTGGTCCTGGCGAATCCGCCGTTCAAGGGAAGCTTGGATTACGATATCGTCTCGCCGGATCTGCTGAAAATCTGCAAGACGAAGAAGACGGAGCTTCTGTTCGTAACATTGTTCCTTCGCATGCTGAAAATCGGCGGTCGATGTGCCTGCATCGTTCCGGACGGGGTGCTGTTCGGTTCTTCGAAGGCACACAAGTCCATCCGAAAGGAAATCGTGGAGAACAACCGTCTGGAAGCCGTAATCTCCATGCCTTCCGGCGTATTCAAACCATACGCGGGCGTATCTACGGCGATTCTTATTTTTACCAAAACCGAAGCCGGCGGAACGGATCACGTCTGGTTCTACGACATGCAAAACGATGGCCTCAGTCTGGATGACAAGCGGAGTCCGATTGAGGAGAACGATATTCCGGATATCATCCAGCGGTTCCATCACTTGGATGGGGAGATGGAGCGGAAGCGGACGGAGCAGAGCTTCATGGTACCGAAAGAGGATATCGTGGAGAACGACTACGACCTGTCCATCAACAAATACAAGGAAGTGGAGTACGTTCCGGTGGAATATCCGTCGACACAGGAGATTCTCACCAACCTGCGGGAAATCGAGATGGAAATCGCCACGGCGATGGACGAGCTGACCGTGATGCTGGGTGAAGACTAAGGAGTGCAGTGAAGTGTGTGCCGGGATTGACGGTTCGGCGGTTCAGCGGATATAGCGAGAGAAAAATTGATATTTATTCTTTTGCGAAATGCGGGACCCGAGCGGCTGACGGGAAACAGCGGGAATTAGAGTGGCCGCCGGGCCGGATTGTGAAGTTGGTATGAAACGTTATGCATATTGCCGCCGGAACCTGCTTTTTGCGCTAACCTTTCAAAGGTGAAGCGGTGAGATGATGTGCAGCTGACCCGTTTCGGACGGGTTCGGCATAAAAACAGCACGGTTTCCGGGGATGTTCTAATAGGATAATCCATACAGGAAGGTGATTTCTCCAATTCTCGTCAAAGAACTGCTTCCTGGACGAAAATGTTGTGCAGATTGGGGTTGAATTGCCGAAAATGCACAACACTTCACGTGAACTTCATAATGCGTTCGTTGATGTCGTTAAAGGTAAATTTGTGGAGAAAAGAATATATGGAATACGTTGCGTTGAAAGATGTGTGTAAGATAAATATCAATTTGCCTGTGTGATTAATTTATTTCCGAGAATTAGATGAATATCTCCAGTGGTACAACAATGAATGGACTATTAGGACTCGAAGGTCCAACAGAATACAGGGAATTTCTTGGTATTACCATCTAAGTAGTCCAAGAAAATGTCCGGATTCCCATTAACACGGAGGAAACAAATTCTGATACCCAGCCTTTTATGTCACTACCAGTGAGTGCATCCGTGTGGCTCGCGATGAAATTTAGCAAATTGGCAATCAACAGAATTCGCGCGCTGTAAAAAATGAGGTTGAATTTTACAGCAGATTGGGATATATTATGGTTGAAAGGAGTTGAGAAATATGCCAAATATCAAACCCATTTCTGATTTGCGAAATTACAGCGATGTGCTGCGTGATGTGGCTGTTGGCGCTCCGGTTTTTCTGACAAAGAACGGGCGCGGCAGATATGCAATTCTCGATATGCGAGACTTTGAAAGGGCACAGGCAACCATCCAGCTGATGAACGAACTTGCAAAAGGCCGAAAATCTGGCGAAGAGAAAGGCTGGCTGACACTGGAAGCCGTGGAGAAGAGCCTCGGGATTGTCAATGAATAATTTGCATTTGTCCGAGGAAGCTAAAAACGACCTTTTAGAAATCAAATCCTATATTGAGGAAGAGTTACTGAACCCATCCGCAGCATTGGCAACCGTAAGTCGAATTACAAAGAAGCTCCGTATTTTACAGAACCATGCACAGGCCGGGGCTCCGCTGTCTTCGATTGCGGATATAGAGAGTGATTATCGCTTTATTGTAAGTGGCAATTACATCAGCTTCTACCGTGCTTACGGCAGCGAAGTTTTTATTGACCGTATCATCTATGCCCGCCGCGATTATATGCGGATTTTGTTCGGAGACAGTACAACAAATGAATAGATGATAAACCATTGGAACGTTTTCTTCCCAATCAACAGTTGGCAGGGATATATGAAATACGATATAATAAAATGACTTTGGAATGCGCCCACTGAGAGGGTGCTGCAGTTAGTATAATTATCGGAGAGAAGCAATGGGTAACTTTGATTTCCTCAAAGAGGATGCACAATTTAAGTCTTTTGCGGATATGGCTGTTCGGGCGGAACGGCTGCTGGGGATCGATCCGGAAGCGTGCGCAATCGGGTGCAGAAAGGCGATGGAATTTGCCATCAAATGGATGTACACGGCGGACCATTTTCTTCGGTTGCCATATAAAGAAACCCTTGTTGCGATGATCAATACCAATCGCTTCCGGGAGTTGGTGCCGGATGATTTGATGCGGCGGATTCAGTATGTGCGGGCGCTGGGAAACAATGCGGCGCATGCCGGCGTGCAGATTACCTATGAACAGGCGGCGCTGGGAATAGAGAACCTGTTCTACTTCATGGATTTTGTGGCGTGCAGCTATTCCAGAACCTACGATGCGCCGGATTTCCACCGGGAGCTTCTCGGCGCAGAGAATGAGCTGGAGAAGAAGGAAGCCCTCGCCCAGGAGAAAACGCAGCAGTACGAACTGAACATCCAGAAGCTCATCGAAGAGAACCGGGCACTGAAAGACGAACTCAGTGCGAGACGAGAAGAGCGGATGGAGAATTATATTCCAAAGCCGCTGGATTTGACGGAATTCAATACGAGAAAAATATACATCGACGTTATGCTGTCCGCTGCCGGCTGGACGAAAGGCAAGGACTGGCTGGAGGAGGTGCGGCTGGAAGGAATGCCGAACGCCTCCGGCGAAGGTTTTGCGGATTACGTGCTGTACGGGGATGACGGACGGCCGCTGGCAGTTGTGGAAGCGAAGCGTACCAGCGCCAACGTGGAAAACGGCCGAATTCAGGCCCGACTCTATGCGGATATTATGGAGAAAGAATACGGGCGCAGACCGGTGGTCTTCCTGAGCAACGGTTTCGAGATGCGAATCATCGACAACCGGTACCCGGAGCGGCCGGTTGCGGAATTCTATTCCAAACGCGATCTGGAGAAGCTTCACAATCTTCAACGGATGCGGGAACCGCTGACGGATATTCGAATTCGCCGAGACATCGCCGGCCGATATTACCAGGAAGCCGCGGTAAAAGCAGTCTGCCGTACGTTGGACGAAGAGAACCGGCGGAAGGCGCTGCTGGTCATGGCGACGGGTTCGGGAAAAACCAGAACCGTAATATCCCTGGTAGAAGTGCTCCAGAGAAAGGGCTGGGTGAAAAACGTCCTCTTCCTGGCCGACCGAACCGCACTGGTCACTCAGGCCAAAAGAAGCTTCGGCGATCAGCTGCCGAACCTATCGGTAACCAATCTTTGCGAGGATAAGGAAAACTACGGCGCGGCCTGCGTCTTTGCCACTTACCAGACCATGATCGGCTGCATCGATTCGGTAAACGACGAGAACGGAAAAAGATTGTTTACGCCGGGTCACTTCGACCTGGTGATTTGCGATGAGGCCCATCGGTCGATTTATAACAAATACCGGGATATTTTTAATTACTTCGACGCACCTTTGGTGGGCTTGACGGCAACCCCGAAGGACGAAATCGACAAGAATACCTACGGTGTTTTTAACCTGAAAGCCGGACAGCCGACCTATGGCTACGAACTGGCTCAGGCGGTGACGGACGGATACCTGGTGAATTACGTGTCTGTGGAAAGCAAGCTGAAATTCATGGAGAATGGCATCAACTACGACGATCTTACCCCGGAAGAGCAAGACGAATTCGAAGATACTTTTGAGGATGAGGATTTTATCCCGAAGCAGATTGATTCCTCGGCGCTGAATCAATGGCTGTTCAACAAGGACACCATTCGAAAAGTGCTGGACATCCTCATGACGAAAGGCCACCGCGTTCATTTCGGAAAAGATATCGGCAAGACCATTATTTTTGCAAAGAACCATCGGCATGCAGAGGAAATCCTAAAAGTATTTAACGAGGAATATCCGAAGCTGACCGGCTATGCGGAGGTCATCGACAATCAGATTAAGAATTCGCAGCAAGCGATTGATACCTTCTCCAATCCGAAGAAGCTGCCGCAGATTGCGATTTCCGTGGATATGCTGGATACGGGAATTGATGTGCCGGAAGTGCTGAACCTGGTGTTTTTCAAGAAGGTGATGAGCAAATCGAAATTCTGGCAGATGATTGGCCGGGGGACACGGCTGTGTGAGGGCTTGCTGGACGGTGCGGATAAGGAGAATTTCTATATTTTCGACTTCTGTGGAAATTTCGAATTCTTCCGCTTGAATCCAAACGGCCGGGAAGTGAAGGATTCCGGAACGCTGCAGGGTCAGTTGTACCGGATTAAATTCGCCCTGTCTCATAAGCTGCAGGATTTGGAGTACCAGACGGAGCCGTTGATGGCATTCCGAAATAATCTGGTGGATGAGATGCTGGAAAAGGTCCGGGGAATCAATAAGGAAGGTTTTGCGGCGCGACAGCATTTGCGGTATATCGAAAAATATTTAAATAAGGATAATTACAAAATCATAACCGATGAAGACGAGTCGTACGTTAAGGAAGAAATCGCTCCGCTGCTGCAGGGCGACACGGAAGATGCGCGGGTTCTTCGCTTTGATTCGCTGATGTACGGCATCGAGTTGGCGCATCTGGAAGGAAAGAAGACGAGTGCCGGAATTCAGTCTCTCCAGAATCGTGTGGGTCGTGTGGCAAAAGAAGCCGGGACGATTCCTGCGGTGAAAGCTCAGAAAATGTGGATTGACCGGGTTCTGGATACAGAGTGGGTCAGCGACGCGGACATGAACGATTTCGAATCCGTTCGGAAAAACCTTCGGGAGCTGATGATATATTACCAGCCGCCAAAGATAAAAGTACACCATACGGATTTTGAAGATGAAATTCTGGAAATGAAATGGGACGGCGGCGAACTGGAGAACGATTACCTGAAGGATTATCGTCACGATGCAGAGGTATACATTCGCCAGCATCCGGATCACCTGGTAATCGGGAAACTCAAGTCCAATATTCCGCTGACCAAAATGGATGTGGAACAGCTGGAGCAAATCCTTTGGAGCGAGGTGGGTTCCAAAGAGGATTACGAGAAGGAGTACGGCGACAAACCACTGGGAGAACTGGTTCGTGAAATTGTGGGAATGGATATGAATGCGGCCAAAGCGGCATTTGCAGATTACCTGGAAAATGCGAACCTGAATGATCGGCAGATCTACTTCGTGAACCAGATTGTGGAATATATCGTTCGAAACGGTATCATGAAAGACGTTTCGGTTCTCCAGGATTCTCCGTTCACGGACCGCGGAAATATCATCGAACTGTTCGGAGATTCCCAAGATGTGTGGAGCGGAATCATGGGCACGATTCGGGATATCAACCGAAATGCGGATATCTCATAATTGGAAAGAACAGAGTCTCTAATTTGAGCCGTTTTCGGAATATCGGAAGAAATTGACGACGAACGGGAGAAGATGAAGCGTTCGTCGTCAATTCCTTCCTTTTGTGAATTATGATGATATGAAGTGGTGCACGAAGACCGTCGCCGGCCTTCCGTGCATCACTTTTCATTTGAACGCGGCCCGAATCTAATTCGGACCGCGGGTAGAAATCAGGAAATTGATGCAGGAACGCTGAAAAAAGATGTTCCTGCATCAATTATTGTGTAGCCGCCGGGCACTCAGAGGGAGGATGACCGTCGGCAATGGTATGCTGTGATGTAGGAAAACAGAAAACAGCTGAGTATGCATCACTTTTTATGTTAATTGAAAATAAAGTAGAATGGAAGCAATGTGGAAATGATTAGAGGTGATGCATGAGTTGAAAAAATGGATGCTGATGCATCAACTTTGAGGATGGAGTTGATGCACGAGGTAGAAAAACAAGGGGTCGTGCATCACTTCCTTTCATTATTTTTTCGCACGTCGCCCGTGTTGGCGTGGACCTTCCCGCAAGGCCTTGTTTCATCGTCAATCCACGCCAACAAGGCCCAGATTTTCCCGTGCCGGCGCCGCCCTTGTTGGCGTGGACCTTCCCGCAAGGCCTTGTTGCACCGTCAAGCCACGCCAACAAGCCCCGGAGCTGCTGCCGAAGAATTAATCCGTCAGCTTTTTCTGGAAATTTCCGTATACTTTGGTGCCTTCCGTCACGATGACGAAAGCGTGGGGGTCGATGCCGCGCACCAGGCTCAGCAGCCGCTCGATTTCGTACTTGGAAATCATTGTCACCAGGATGTAGGAATCCTCTTTCGTATAGGCACCCCGGCCGGTCCAGTCGGTAACGCCCCGCTCCATCTCGGTGAGAATTACATCGGAGATTCCCGGGTTCTTGGTAAAAATCATCACTTGCACGTTGATGTTCTGGATGAACATCCGGTCCAGGAACACCGCCAGAATCGTGGTGTAGATCAGGGAATAGATGACCACTTCCACATTAAAGATGAAGAGGCAGACACCGTAGATAAAAACATTCATGATGATGCTGATAATTCCGACTTTGGCATTCGGGTGGCGAATGGCCATGCACACGCCGATGATATCCTGTCCGCCGCCGGAGGAGCCTCCGCGCATTACCATGCCGGCACCGCTTCCGGCGATGACGCCGCCCACAAAGCAGGCCGCCAGGGTATCGTGCATGATCGGTGTGGCCGGCACCGGAACCAATGCCAGAGCCAGCGAGGCAATGCCGATGGACACCAGGGATTTGAAGCAGAATTCTTTTCCCACCACTTTGTAAGCGACAAAGAACAGCGGTACGTTCTCCAGGAAATAGATGATACCCACCAGGTCGAAGCCCGCCGGCACCGGAATGTGCAGCACGTTGACGCAGAAGAGGCGAAGCAGCTGTGCCAAGCCCATAAAACCCCCGTTGTACAGTCCCAGCGGGGTGACAATCATATTGACGCCGATGGCAAAGAGAATATTGCCGCCGACCATCCAGGCGTTCTGCTCGATGAAATGACGATATTTCGATGGAATCAAGCTATTCGGTTTCATGATTCTCTTCCTTTCCCAATTACACTCCAAATACAATCCTTAAATATGACAATTATACATTATCTCCATGAAAAAAACAGAGCTGAACAGATAATTCTTGCAACTTTCCAAACGATTGTGTACAATAACTTGTTACAATATGATAAGGAGGAAGAATATGAAGAACCATACACTACCCACCGGGTATTTGCTGAAGCGGTTCATGCCGTACTTCAGCTCTTATAAAAAGATTTTTATTTTTGACCTGATTTGTGCCGCCTTCACCAGCGTTTGCGACCTGGTGCTGCCGGTCATCATCCGGTTTATCACCAATACGGTAACGTACCATCCGGCCGACCTCACCATCAACATGGTGGTGCGCCTGTCTGCGCTGTATCTGGTGCTTCGCGGGGTGGACGTGCTGTCCAACTACTACATGCAGAACACGGGCCACGTAATGGGCGCGCTGATCGAGACGGACATGCGGCGGGACCTGTTCCGCCACTTCCAGGAACTATCCTACTCCTACTACAGTGAGAACAAAATCGGTCAGCTGGTTTCCAGAATCACCACAGACCTGTTCGACATTGCGGAATTTGCCCACCACTGTCCGGAAGAGTATTTCATCGCGGCGGTTAAAATCATCATTTCGTTCATCATACTGATCCGGGTGAATGTGCCGCTGACATTGGTGCTTTTCGCCATGATTCCGCTGATGATTTACTTCGCCATGAAGTATCGGACCAAGATGCGTTCCGCCTTCAAGCTGCAGCGGAGCCAGCTGGGTGAAGTAAACTCCCACGTGGAGGACAGCCTGCTGGGAATCCGGGTGGCCAAATCCTTTGCCAACGAGGATATTGAAAAAGAAAAGTTCAGTGAAGGAAATGTCAAGTTCCTGGATGCAAAGCGCATCGGATACAAGAGCATGGCGGGATTCCGCAGCGTGACCCGGATGTTTGACGGGCTGATGTACGTGATGATTGTGCTGCTGGGTTCCATTTCTTTGATTAAAGGTGCCATCACCGCCGGCGATTTCATCGCATATCTTCTCTATGTGAACATGCTGCTGGAAGCCATCCGCCGGATTGTGGAGTTCACGGAGCAGTTCCAGCGGGGCATTACCGGAATTGAGCGATTCGTGGAAGTGATGGACGAACCGGTAGAAGTGGATGATGCGCCGGATGCGGTAACACTGGGACCGTTGAAGGGCGAGGTGGATTTCAAGGATGTGTCCTTCCGCTACAACGACAGCGAGGAAATCTTGAATCGCATCAACCTGCACATCCGTGCCGGGGAGAACATCGCATTAGTAGGACCTTCCGGTGCGGGAAAGACCACCTTCTGCAACCTGATTCCGCGTTTTTACGATGTTACATCCGGAAGCATTTCCGTGGATGGAGTAGATATTCGAAAGGCGAAGATTCAGTCTCTCCGTTCCCAGATTGGAATGGTACAGCAGGACGTATACCTGTTCTCCGACACCATTGCGGGAAATATTGAGTATGGCCGTCCCGGTGCCACTCGGGAAGAAATTATTGCGGCGGCAAAACTAGCCGGTGCCGATGATTTCATCCGGGAAATGCCGGACGGATACGACACCTATGTGGGAGAGCGGGGAACGAAGCTTTCCGGCGGCCAGAAGCAGCGAATCAGTATCGCTCGGGTGTTCCTGAAGAACCCGCCGATTCTGATTCTGGATGAGGCCACTTCGGCATTGGATAATGAAAGCGAGCGTCTGGTGCAGTCTTCTCTGGCAGAACTGGCCAAGGGAAGAACCACGCTGACCATCGCACACCGCCTGACCACCATCAAGAACGCGGACAGAATCATCGTTCTGACGGAGAATGGCATTCAGGAAGAGGGAAGCCACGATGAACTGATGGCGAAGGACGGAATGTACGCCCACATGTATCACATGTATGAGCTATAGCGATTTCGGAATGATTTTTCCGTAAGGATCCATAAGGACGGTGCGAACGTCACCGGGACCGAATATTTTCTGTGCGCGGAAGGTATCGTCTCCCAAATATTGAATACGGATATAATCCGCATCCGTTAACTCGGTGCGGAGTTCCACGCTGTAGATGCCCAGTGCCTCGCATTGGGCATCTTTGTTGTATTCGATGTAGTAGAGGTACTCCCGGTTGCGGCTGTAGATATCCACGCCCTGATTGTGAGGACCGAACAGGGCTTCGTTCTGCTCGTTCAGAACCCACCATTTGTGGCGATAATCCATCACCAGAACGAAACCGTTGGCCATGTAATAGAGGTCCGGGTAGATGCAGGGAATGATTTCCTTTCCCGTTTCGTCGCACAACCCGAAAAGATCATAATCCGTTCCTCCCGGGATTATCTTTCGAATGCTGGTCCGGTAGATTTCCTTCTCCGTTGAAAACAGTTCGATGTCGTTATAGATCGGCGGAATGAGGGTGCCGCCATCCTCGTCCAACAGAGAAACAAACTGCTCCTCGGTTTCCTCATTTTGAATTACCTTGCGGAAGTGCCGGGTGGTGGGAACCCGTTCCGTAGAAATTCGGCGGAAGGGGGATTCATCCGGAATGGCGGTGGACTGAATTCCATAGCCGCCCTCTTCCGATGAAATGATGTATTGCCGGAGCAGCCGGTTCTCCGGGTGGAAGAAGGCATCGGAAAAGGACAGGCAGAGCATGGGCTCTTCTCCCATCAGTACATAGAAATCGTGGAGTTCCATTCCGGCACAATCCGTCAGTCCATCGAAAGACGAAAGCCCCGAGGGTTCGCCGGACGAGACGGCCGGACCGATTCTGATTTTACAGTGATCGGAATCCTTGTACCAGATGAGAAGGGATTTGGTACCGAATTCCAGCGCATGGATTCCCAGAAAAGCATCGGTTCGCCAAGCGGTGAGGCGGCATCCCTCCAGCGCGCGAAAGGCTTCCTCCGCACCGTGTCGGATGCGGGAGTAGCCGGAGTATTCTTTTGCAAAAAGCTGATTGTAATCGTAATTCATGGTATTTCTCCTTACCGGGATTGTACCATATTTAACGAAAAAATTAAATTCTATCGAATTAGTAGGAATTACTTGATTTCCTAGTGAACAGGTGGTATTTTAATTAAGTAAGTTTGAAAGGAGGATGGGCAGATGATGGTTTCGACAAAGGGCCGATACGCGCTGGTAGTGCTGACGGACCTGGCAAAACATCAGGAGGATGGTTTCGTTTCTCTGTCCGAGGTGGCGGAGCGGCAGAAATTGTCCCTGAAATATCTGGAAATCGTGGTGGCCATGATGAACAAGGGCGGTCTGCTGAAGAGCTGTCGGGGGAAGAACGGCGGCTATCGGCTGAAAAAAGAACCTTCGGAGTATAGCATCAACGAGATTCTTCAATTGACCGAGGGAAACCTGGCGCCGGTGGACTGCGTGAAGAACAGCGAAGTGGATTGTGCCAATTCGGAGGGCTGCATTACGCTTCCTCTGTGGATCGGACTGGACCGGCTGATTTCCAATTACCTGGAGAACATCACCTTGCAGGATCTGCTGGACGGAAACCGAGAGAAGATTCTGGATATTAAAAAATAGGTGAGGATTCATTAATTCCTATTGACTTAATAGGGATTATATGATACTTTTAATAAGACATACAAAGAATACACACACTATATTTTATAGAGGGAGGGTTCTATGAGAGTATATGCAGATAATGCAGCGACCACTTATATCAGTGAAACTGCGATGAACACGTTGGTGGATTGCTTGAAGAATTACAACAGCAACCCGAACAGCCTCCATACAGAGGGTCAGATTACCGCAGAGAAGCTGGCGGAGTCCAGAGAGAAGGTGGCAAAGGCCATCAATGCGGCAAATCCGAATGAAATTTATTTCACTTCCGGCGGAAGCGAAGCGGATAATCAGGCGCTCCTGTCTGCAGCCAGAGTGCTGAAGGACAAGGGTAAGAAGCATCTGGTGTCCTTGAATATCGAGCACCATGCGATTCTCCATACTTTGAAGAAGCTGGAGAAGGAAGGCTTTGAAGTCACACTGCTGGCTCCGGAGAGCAACGGCATTGTAGATGTGAATAAGGTGCGGAATGCCATTCGCGAAGATACCGCACTGGTATCCATCATGTTCGCCAATAATGAGATGGGTGCCATTCAGCCGATTCCGGAAATCGGTGCCATCTGCAAGGAAAAGGGCGTTCTGTTCCACACCGATGCGGTTCAGGCAGCGGCTCACCTGCCAATCGATGTACAGGCAATGAACATCGATATACTGTCCATGTCGGCACACAAGTTCCACGGACCGAAGGGCGTGGGCGTTCTGTATGCCCGCAACGGAATCCGTTTGGTAAACGTGATTGAAGGTGGTGCTCAGGAGAGAGGAAAGAGAGCCGGCACATGCAACGTTCCGGGTGATGCCGCTCTGGCAGCAGCTCTGGAAGAGGGCGTTGCCAACATGGAAGCGAACGCAAAGAAGACCGCAGCGCTTCGGGATCGTCTGATTCAGGGCTTGAGCGATATTCCGCATTCCCAGCTGAACGGAGATCCGGTGAAGAGATTGCCGGGTAATGTAAACTATTCGTTCGAAGGTGTAGAGGGCGAATCCCTGCTTCTGGCTCTGGATGAGGAAGGCATTCGCTGTTCCTCCGGATCCGCATGTACCAGTGAGTCCTTGGATCCGAGCCACGTGCTGATGGGAATGGGGGTTCCGGTAGAGGCGGCTCACGGTTCCCTGCGTTTCAGCCTGAATGAAGAGAATACAGAAGAAGAAGTAGATTACATCATCGAGAAGGTGCACGAGATTGTGGCGCTTTACAGAAAGATGTCCCCATTCTGGGAAGAGTTAGAGAAGGGAGAAAGAGAACATGTTATATAGCGAAAAGGTAATGGATCATTTCAAAAATCCGAGAAACGTTGGTGAAATCGAAGATGCAGACGGCGTCGGTGAAGTTGGAAACCCGGTCTGTGGCGACATCATGAAGATGTACCTCAAGATTGAGAACGACGTTATCGTGGATTGCAAGTTCAAGACCTTCGGATGCGGTTCCGCCATCGCCACCAGTTCCATGGCTACCGAACTGATCAAGGGCAAAACCGTTCAGGAAGCGCTGGAGCTGTCCAACAAGGCCGTAGTGGAAGCGTTGGATGGACTTCCTGCAAGAAAGATTCACTGCTCCGTACTGGCAGAAGAAGCAATCAAGTCCGCACTGGTTGATTACTACACCAGAAAGGGTCTGGAACTTCCGGAGGAAATCAAGGATTTCAAGCCGCACGAAGAGTAATTAATGATTAGATAAAGACCTGCAGTCGGGATGATATCGGCTGCAGGCTTTTGTTTTTTAGATAGGATTCACATTCCCGCCGGCGGACTGTGTTAGAATATTTAGAAATGTGTGGCAATGTTTGGGAGCTTAGAGAAAACGAGGTAAATTGATATGTCACAGAAACGCGTAATGAAATTGGCAACGAGAGGAAAGAGATTTGGGGCCGGACTGATTGATTCGGTGCCGGTGGCTTTCATCACCATTATATTCTTTGGACAGGTTGTCAGCGGCATAATGAGTCTGATTCAGGATGCCATGAACAGCCTCTCCGAATACGGATCCTACTACAATAATCAGCCGTACGTCACGGGCGGGGTATCGTACCCATCCGTAGTCATGATTTTGATGCTGATTTTCTTGGGTGCAGAACTGTATTTCTTCTCCCGTTCCCAGACCATCGGCAAGGCCATTCTGGGCTTGAGAGTAGTGGATGCCCGAACCGGTCGTCCCGTTGGATTTGCGAAAATGCTTTTGCGGGAAATTATCGTAAAAAAGGCATCATCGTCGGTCCTGTGGCTGGGTTACATTTGGATTCTGATCGATAAATACAACCGCGGTTGGCACGACAAAATTCTGGATACGTATGTAATTGATGAGAAGCCGTCGGTTCCGCAGAAGACGTTTGTGGACTTTACGGAAGATAATCCCAGCGGCGGAGACGTGCCGGAAGGCGCCGAGGAACCGGTTCACGCTCCGGAGGAAACTGTGACGCAAGCGCCGACGGAAGCCGATGATTCGAGAATGGAAATCCTGCAGAATTTACAAAACGCAGTGAAGCCGGCAGAACCGGAGACGGAGCGGGTTGCAACGCCGGACGAATCGGTGGAAATTCCGGAAACGCCGGAACCTGAAAAAAACCTGACAGAACCTGATTTTACTTCTACACAAGAAGAAGAAAAAGTGCTATAATCTACTAGGTTTATATTAAGGAGGTAACATGAAGACAGTACTCAGAGGCGGAAAACTGTATAAAGACGGAGCACTGACGGATAACGGTTCTTTTGAAATTAGCGATGTTACCAATATGAATGATTGTGACGAAAAGAGAGTTATCGAACTCGATAACTCTTTTATTTTGCCATCTTTCTGTGATGTGCATGTCCATTTCAGAGAACCGGGATTCGGATACAAGGAGACCATCCGGCAGGGAAGCCTGGCCGGAGCCAGAGGCGGATACACGGTGGTGGGCACCATGCCGAACCTGAAGCCGGTACCTTGCGATATGGACTCTCTCCGGGTGCAGCAGGAAATCATCGATCGGGATGCGGTGATTCAAGTAATCCCATACGGTACCATTACCAAGGATCAGTCCGGTACCGGAACTCTTTCGGATATGGAAGGTATGGCGAATCACGTGCTGGCCTTTTCCGATGACGGCAAGGGCGTGCAGGATGACGGCTTGATGCGGGAGGCCATGAACGTGGCAAAGAGCCTGAACAAGCTGATTGTGGCACATTGCGAAGATGAATCCCTTCTTCGGGAAGGTAAAGTGCGGGAAAGCGAATGGCGGCAGATTGAGCGAGATCTGAAGCTGGCGGATGAAACCGGCTGCGGATACCACGTATGCCATATTTCCTGCAAGGAAAGCGTGGAAGTGATTCGGGATGCGAAGAAAAGCGGCGTGAACGTCACCTGCGAAACCGCTCCCCACTATCTGGTGCTGGATACCGAAGATGTACGAAAGGGCATTGCGGAGAATCCGGAGGCCGGCGGCCGTTTCAAGATGAACCCACCGATCAAGGATCCGGAAGACCGGAAAGCCATGATTGAAGGTGCGCTGGACGGCACGGTGGACATGATTGCGACGGATCACGCACCCCACAGTGCGGAAGAGAAGTCCAAGGGTTTTGAAAAGAGCCTGAACGGAATCACCGGACTGGAATGCGCGTTCCCGGTTCTGTACACCGGGCTGGTGCGTCCGGGGGTGATGACCTTGGAGCGCCTGGTGGAAATGATGGCCATCGTACCGCGGAAACGCTTCGGACTTCCGATGGGTGACGATTACGTAGTGATGGATCTGGAGAATCCGTACGTTCTGGACAGCAGCCGATTCTTGTCCATGGGCAAGTGCACGCCGTTTGATGGTTGGACGGTATACGGGAAGACGCAGATGACCTTCTGGAACGGAAAGATTGTCTACGAGGTATAGAATATGAAGAGAGATAAAAGTACGATTTTGGAAAACCAGATGCTGGCGGACGGCATCTATAAAATGACGCTGGAGACGCCGGAGTGTGCGTTCACGGCTCCGGGGCAGTTTGCCATGCTGGAGGTTCCGGAGAAATTCCTGCGGAGACCGATTTCCGTCAGCTCCTACGACAGCGATCGCTACGTTCTGATTTATAAGGTGGTTGGAGACGGAACGAAGAAACTGAGCCGAATGGAACCGGGAGAGAAGATTTCCTCTCTCACCGGTCTGGGAAACGGTTACGACGTGGACGCCATTCCGGACGGATGCACTTTGATTGGCGGCGGCATCGGAATTCCGCCGATGCTTGGACTGGCCAAGAGCCTGGTCATTGCCGGAAAAAAATGTCGGGTGATCCTTGGTTTTAATACGGCTAATGAGATTTTCCTGGTAGATGAATTTAAGAATTTTACGGACGATATTACGGTGATGACGGCGGATGGTTCTTACGGACAGAAGGGCTTCGTCACCGATGCCTTCGACACTTTGGATTACGCCTGTGCCTGCGGACCGCTGAAGATGCTTCAGGCGCTGGACGGAAAGGTTCGGAAGGGACAGTTCAGCTTGGAAGCGCGCATGGGCTGCGGCTTCGGCGCTTGCATGGGCTGTTCCATTCAGACAAAAGTAGGATCCCAGCGGGTGTGCAAGGAAGGTCCGGTATTTGATAAGGAGGTGCTGCTATGGGAAACCCTGTAGATATGAGCATAGAACTCGCCGGTGTTCGGCTGCAGAATCCGGTGATGCCGGCCAGCGGAACCTTTGGCTACGGTCAGGAATACAAGGATGTCTTTGACCTGAATAAGCTAGGTGCCCTGGTAACCAAAAGTATTACGAAGGAACCGCGCTACGGAAACGAGCTGCCGCGAATTGCGGAATGCACCAGCGGAATGCTGAATTCCATCGGCCTTCAGAATCCGGGATTGGAGCATTTCCGGGAAGTGGATCTGCCGGAGCTTCGGAAGATTTACCGGGGACCGATTGTTGCGAATATCAGCGGTTTCAGCGTGGATGAGTACCGGGAGGTTGCCGCGCAGGTGGACCGGGAAGAGCAGGTGGAGATTCTGGAGATCAATATCAGCTGCCCGAATGTGGATCACGGCGGTTCCGCCTTCGGTTCAAATCCGAAGCTGTCGGAAGAGATTACCCGGGCGGTTCGGGACGTGACAAAAAAACCTATTTTTATGAAGCTGACTCCGAATGTGCTGGACATCACCGAGATTGCGAAGGCGTGCGAAAGCGGCGGTGCCGACGGCATCAGCTTGATTAATAACTTCAAGGCGATGCGGATTGACTTGAAGACTCGGAAGACCATTACGTCCAAGACGTATGCCGGCCTGTCCGGTCCGGCGATTCGCCCGATTGCGATGCGCATGGTGAACGAAGTGTACCACGCATGCAAATTGCCGATTATCGGAATCGGCGGAATTTCCTGTGCCGACGATGTGCTGGAAATGATTATGGCGGGTGCGACGGGCATCGAAATCGGTTCCGCCAATCTGGTGGATCCGTGGACGTGCCAGAAGACCATCGATGCGCTGCCGAAGAGAGTGAAGGAACTGGGAATCCGTAACCTGGAAGAAATCAGAGGAGTAGTATAGAGATGACACCAACAATTATGATTGCGTTGGATTTTCCAACAGGACAGAAAGCACTGGAATTCTTGGATCGGTTCCAAGAGCCGGTATTTGTAAAGGTGGGCATGGAGCTGTATTACAGCGAAGGTCCGTCTATCATTGAAGAAATCAAGAAGCGGGGCCATCGGATTTTCCTGGACCTGAAGCTTCATGATATTCCGAACACCGTGAAAAGCGCCATGAAAGTACTGGCGAGACTGGGTGTGGATATGACCAACGTTCACGCCGCCGGCGGCATCAAGATGATGCAGGCCGCGAAAGAAGGTCTGATGGAAGGCGTTCAGGAGCGGGGCGGCTCGGAGATTCCGATGCTGATTGCCGTAACTCAGCTCACCTCCACCGATGAGGAGATGATGCATCAGGAACTTCTGGTGAACGGTGAGATGGAAGACGTGGTTGTTCACTATGCAGAAAATGCTCGGAAAGCCGGTCTGGACGGAGTAGTTTGCTCCGCCTGGGAATCCCCGATGATTCATGAGCGGGTGGCTTCCGATTTTCGGACGATTACACCGGGAATTCGTCTGGCAGGAGATGCCAAGGGAGACCAGAGCCGTGTGGCAACGCCGGCAAAGGCTAAAGCTTTGGGATCGGACTATTTGGTTATTGGAAGAAGTATTACAAAGGCAGCCGACCCGGTCGCTGCATATGCGAGATGTAAGGAGGACATGGGAAATGAGTAAGGAAATTGCAAAAGGTCTGTTGAAGATTCAGGCTGTTTTTCTGAGACCGAACGAACCCTTCACTTGGGCCAGCGGAATCAAGAGCCCGATCTACTGCGACAACCGTCTGATTCTGACGGATCCGGAAGTTCGGAACACCGTGGAGAACGAGATGGCCAGAGTGGTAAAAGAAAAATATCCGGAATGCGAGAAGCTGATGGGAACCTGCACCGCCGGAATTGCACACGCTGCAATCGCCGCACATATTTTGGATATGCCGATGGGTTATGTTCGCGGCAGCGCAAAAACCCATGGCCGGAACAATAGAATTGAAGGAAAGCTGGAAAAGGGAGATAAGGTGGTCGTTATTGAAGACCTGATTTCCACCGGCGGTTCCTCCATCGAGGTCGTAGAAGCTCTGAGAGAAGCCGGAGCAGATGTCCTTGGCGTAATCAGTATTTTTACCTACAACACCAAAAAGGCAGACGAGAAGTTTGCGGAAGCGAATGTGGAGAAATACAGCCTGTGCAGCGTGGAGACCATGATTGACACAGCGGTAGAAGAAGGTTACATTCAGGCAGATGAAGGAGAGGGAATCATTTCATGGCTAAGAGAGATCTAATCAACATTACGGACCTGACCCAGGAAGAAGTTGGCGAGATTCTGGATCTGGCAGACGACATGGTTGCGCATCCGGAGAAGTATTACGAGGAATGCGCCCATAAAAAAATCGCTACGTTATTCTATGAACCGAGTACCCGGACGAGACTGAGTTTCGAATCGGCGATGTTGGAACTGGGCGGTAATGTGATCGGTTTCGCCTCGGCAAGCAGCAGCTCGGCGTCCAAGGGCGAAAGTGTCAGCGATACCGCAAAGGTTATCGAATGCTACGCAGACATCATCGCGATGAGACACCCGAAGGAAGGTGCGGCGCTGGTGGCATCCAATGCCTGCAGCATTCCGGTTATCAACGCGGGTGACGGCGGACACTTCCATCCGACTCAGACGCTGACGGACCTGTTCACCATTCGGAAGGAATTCGGCCGAATCGATAATATTCGAATCGGATTCTGCGGAGACCTGAAGTTCGGCCGGCCGGTACACTCTCTGATTGAAGCCCTGCTTCGTTTCAAAGGGGTGGAAATCGTTCTCATCTCGCCGGATGAGCTGAAGCTTCCGAAATACAACAAGGAAAGTATGACGGAAGCCGGCGTAAAATGGACGGAGACCACCAGTCTGGAGGATGCGATTCCGGATCTGGATGTTCTCTACATGACCCGTGTTCAGCAGGAGCGTTTCTTCAACGAAGAGGATTACATTCGTTTGAGAGATACCTACGTTCTGGACCGGGCTAAAATGAAATTGGCCAAGGAAAAGATGATCGTAATGCATCCGCTGCCTCGTATTAACGAGATTTCCGTGGATGTGGACCGGGATCCGAGAGCGGTGTACTTCAAACAGGTTCGGAACGGCAAAGACGTTCGGAAAGCTCTGATTGCAACGCTGCTTAGATGGAAGGAGGAAAAGTGATGAATATTGACGGTGTAAGCACCGGAATTGTTTTGGATCATATCCAGGCAGGAAAATCCCTGCTGATCTATCAACTTCTGGAACTGGAGAATCTGGATTGTTCCGTTGCGGTGATTCAGAACGCACGGAGCGGAAAATACGGCAAGAAGGACATCATCAAAATCGATCAGCTCATTGATCTGGACTTCGATGTGCTGGGTTATGTGGACCCGAACATCACGGTGAATATCGTGAAGGACGGAAAGATGGTGGACAAGAAGCACATGGCGTTGCCGGAACGACTGACAAACGTCATTCAGTGCAAGAATCCGAGATGCATCACATCCATCGAACGAGGTGTGCCGCAGCGGTTCCGCCTGGCGGATCCGGAGCGGAGAGTGTATCGCTGTGAATACTGCGATACGGAGCACGCAGCGAAGAGATAAAAGCAGACCCGGAAATCCATTGCAGATGCGGTGGATTTCCGGGTTTTCGATTGGAGTTATTCTTCCGAGTCCTTTTCGTAAAGGGTTTCGTAGGTGGTTTCAATGCCGTTGGCAATGGCCTTGGCATTGCCGGACAGGTTGCTGTCAAAGCGTTGGTTATCGGATTCATTGGAGATGAATCCCACCTCAATGATGCAGGACGGCATGGTGGAGTACCGATTTTCGGAATAATTGTCAGAAGCATCCGGCAATGTGCCGGTGCCGATTTTTCGGTAGGTAAACCCTTCTTTCTCCAGATTGCGGAGTATGTTGTCCGCCAGAAGGGTGGCGGAGGAATTCCCTCCGGAGTGAATCCAGGCCTCCACACCTTGACCTTCTCCATCGGACTGATTCCGGTGGAGAGAAACCATCAGCTTAGCTTCTGCCTCGTTGGCCATCTCAGCTCGCTCCGGGCGGTCCACGTTCACGTCATCCGTTCGGGACATCACCACTTTAAAGCGTTTTCGCCGGAGGTATTTCCGAACCTTCAAGGCCAGCTCCAGGGTGTCATCCTTTTCCTTGCGTCCCAAAGCCTCTGCGCCGGGATCCTCACCGCCGTGTCCCGCATCGATAAAGATGACGCCGCGGGTCTGGAACAAGGTGAAGATGCCGCCGCCGGTGCTGAAGGAAAAGCCCAGAATTCCGGCAAGGAAAACCAGGCAGATGGCTAAAGCGATCCGCTTCTTTCTTCTCCTTCGCTCTTTTTCTTTTTGCTTTCTCCGGAGAATAATCTGCCGGATTTCGTCGTCGGTAATCTGTACGGACATAAACGCTCCCTTGAAGTATTTTTTTATGAAAAATCAGTACGTATATTGTAGCTTGATTCGGTGACGGTTTCAAGGATTCTCGGTAAAACCCGAGTTGCATATAATATCAAAAATGATATAATATATTCTGTATAATTGGTTAGAAAACTGTATAAGCAGGAGTAGATATATGTATGCATTAACGGCAAAATCCATGAAATACATGGACGAATACACGATGGACAAGGGCGTTCCAAGTTCCGTGCTGATGGAAAATGCATCCCGAGGTGTGGTGAACGAAATTACGGAGCGCTTTCCGGATACCAATACGCGGGTTCTGGTTATGTGCGGACCGGGAAATAACGGCGGGGACGGAGTGTGCGTTGCTCGCTGGCTCCTTCATTTGGGCTATTCCGTCACACTCTATTTCGTGGGAGATCCTAACCGCACGTCTAAGGAATTCCGGCGCCAGATTCGGATTATTTCCTCCATGTTCCCGGATTTGAAAATCTACGGAACGGAAGATGCGGCGGAAAGCCTGAAGGCGCTGCGTTCGGAATACGACGTTCTGGTGGACGGTATATTCGGAACCGGACTCAATCGCCGTTTCGGAAATAATTTTGTGAAGTTCCTGGAGTATGTGAATTCCAAGAAGGGCTACAAAGTGGCCATCGACATTCCGTCGGGACTGAATGCCACCACCGGTCAGATTATGAATGCGGTATTCCGGGCCGACCTTACCGTAACCATGGGAAATTACAAAACCGGCCTGTTCTTCTGCGAGGGACGAAAGGTTTCGGGCGAGGTAAAAGTAGTGGACATTGGTCTGGCGAAACGAGGATATCGGGATATACCGGATCGTATTTTCGTGTGCGACCGGGAGTTCTTCCGAAAAACCAAGGATATGGCGCTGATTCCGAGAACGGAGGTTTCCCATAAGGGCACCTACGGAACCGTGGGAATCGTGGTGAGCCCGGGTAGCATGATGGGGGCGGCGATGCTTTCGGCAAAAGCTTCCTACCGAGCGGGCTGCGGGCTGGTAAAGATTTTCTGCCCGAACAAATTCACCGGGTTTTTCAATGTATCCATCCCGGAAGCGGTAGTGGTGCCGTACAAGACGGACGATGTGATCGGAGCGCTGGATGATTTTGTGGAAAGCGTAGACGTGGTCCTGGCGGGACCGGGCATGAAGGAAGATGCAACCGGACGCCTGATTATCAAAGAAATCCTGGCACAGGAGACTCCGGTGGTGCTGGATGCGGGTGCACTGAACCTGATTTCCAAGAATCTGAAGCCGTTCCGTAAAAGAAAATGCCCGTGCATCATCACGCCGCACGTGGGTGAGATGGCGCGGCTCTGCGGTGAGGACATCCAGGTGATTGAAAAAAATCGAATCGGCTTTACAAAGAAGTTCTCGGAGCTGTATCGGGTGAGCATGGTGGTGAAGTCCGACGTGTCGCTGGTTTCCCTGATTAAGGAAGATGGCACTCAGCGGCTGTACCTGAACGTCACCGGAAATTCCGGTCTGGCGACGGCGGGATCCGGGGATGTGCTCTCCGGGGTAATTGCATCCCTGATTGCTCAGGGCAATTCGGAGAACAACAGCTTGCTGTACGGCGTGATGATTCACGGCATGGCGGCGGATAAGTTCGCAGTGGACGAGGATTCCCGCCGGAAGATGATGGCCGGAGACATCGTGGAAAGTATTTTCTAAGGAGTTGTGAAATTTCTTTAAAAATCACTTGCAGAAATAGATTGATGATGGTACAATTACAATGTTATGGACGATTCTGTTCCATTTACATTCTGAGTACGGTAGGAGGTGAAATCGGAATATGGCACAGGTTATCGTTAGAGAAAACGAAAGCTTAGAGAGCGCTCTTAAGAGATTTAAGAGATCTTGCGCTCGCGATGGCGTTATGTCTGAGCTCAGAAAGAGAGAGCACTACGAGAAGCCAAGCGTAAAGCGTAAGAAGAAATCCGAAGCTGCTAGAAAGAAAGCCAGAAAGTATTAATCTGGTAAAGGAGGTATTCAATGGGTCTTAAGGAACAATTGCTTACCGATTATAAGGAAGCGATGAAGGCGCATGACAGCACCCGGAAGGAAACCGTTAATCTGATTCGTGCCGCGATTAAGCAACATGAAATCGATCAGCAGGTGACCCTGGAGGATGCCGACATCGTTCCAATTATTAAGAAACAGCTTAAGATGCGTACTGACGCGATTGCTGATTTCGAAAAGGCAGGAAGACAGGATTTACTCGATAGTTATAGAACAGAAATCGATATTCTGAAGCAGTATTTGCCGGAGGAAATGTCGGAGGAAGCTGTTCGCGCCGCTGTGGAGCGAATTTGTGAAGAATCCGGATTGAATCGCTCGATGAAGAGTATGGGTCCGATGATGAAAGCCGCTATGGCAGAGCTGAAAGGCCAGGCAGACGGTGCTGTCGTCTCGAAGGTTGTTAAAGAATACTTAAGTGGTAAGTAGCTATCAGAAGGGGCTGCTGCACAATGGTGCGGCGGTCTCTTTTTTATTTTTTGATTCCTCACTTTTTTGGTCTTTGTCAAATGGTATTGGTGAAGAAGAAATCGGAAGAAATTGACGACGAAAGGAGGGAAATGTGGGTGTTCGTCGTCAATTCTTTCCTTTCAGAATTACAATCATGAGAAGAGATGCACGAAGGGCGAAGATGTCCTTTCGTGCATCTCTTTTCATCTGAGCGCTCGCCGGCCGCCGACTTTGCTCCCCGCCGCTCGCAAAGGCTTACGGCTTCGTCCCGGGGAGCAAAATCTTCACACAAGGCGGCGGCGGAAATCGTCTTATTGCCGGCAACGGGGTCGCCGTCTTTGCTCCCCGCCGCCCGCAAAGGCTTACGGCTTCGTTTCGGGGAGCAAAATCTTCACACAAGGCGGCGGCGAAAATCGCGTTATTGCCGGCTCGCCGGCCGCCGACTTTGCTCCCCGCCGCCCGCAAAGGCTTACGGCTTCGTACCGGGGAGCAAAAAGTTCACACAGGTCGGCGGCGGAAGTCGTCTTATCACCGGATCGCCGGCCGCCGACTTTGCTCCCCGCCGCCCGCAAAGGCTTACGGCTTCGTTCGGGGGAGCAAAATCTTCACACAAAGCGGCGGCGGAAGTCCCATTCCGGCACCGGTAAGCGCGGCGGCAGTAGAAAATGAAAAAGGGTATTGACATAATATGAATATATGATAATATACTCATATGAACAAACGATAATATGTATAGAAGGAGTGAAGACATGACGAAACGAAAATATCAGGAAGAGAAGGGAGCCCGAATCGGAGGCATCAATGAGGATGAGTTGATGGATTTGGCGGATCTGTTCAAGATGTTTGCGGATTCCACACGAATTAAGATTCTGGTCGACCTGTCTCAGGGAGAGAAGAGCGTGTCGGAAATCTGCGAGGATCTGGAAATGAATCAATCGGCGGTCTCTCATCAGCTGAAAATCCTTCGAAATGCCAAGCTTCTTTGCGCTCGCCGGGAGGGGAAGTCCATGATTTATTCTCTGGCGGACGACCACGTAAGTACGATTATCGCAATGGGCAAAGATCACATCGAAGAGTAACGAGGAGGTTATCATGAAGAAGAAATTTAAGTTGGATGAAGTGGATTGTGCAAACTGCGCGGCAAAGATGGAGGATGCCATCCGCAAAATTGACGGTGTTAAAGAAGTATCGATCAATTTCATGACCCAGAAGATGACGCTGGAAGCGGAAGACGAATCCTTCGAGGCGATTTTGGACGAAGCCTGCAAGGTGATTGCCAAGGTCGAGCCGGACTGTGAGGTTATTCGGTAGTTATTTTTGTAGATTCTGAGGATGAGGACATGAGCAAGAAATTAAAAAGACAATTGAAACAGATTCTGATCGGCTTATCCATCTTTGCGGTTCTGATGGTGGTGGAGCACACCTGCGGTTTTCCGGGGGTTTTGGGAACCCGGTGGGGCGAGTTGGTGCTGTACTTAATTCCGTATCTGATTGCCGGCCGGGACGTGGTAAAAAAATGTTTTCTCGGCATAAAGAACCGGCAGCTGCTGGACGAGTGTTTTCTCATGACCCTGGCGACGGTGGGCGCTTTCGTGACCGGCGAAAACAGCGAGGCGGTTGCGGTGATGCTGTTCTACCAGGTGGGTGAATGGTTCCAGAGCTACGCGGTGGGGAAATCCAGAAAATCCATTACGGAGCTGATGGACATCGCCCCGGATTTTGCCAATGTGGAGAGAGCCGATGGGTCCATCGAGGAAGTGGATCCGGAGGAAGTGCAGATTGGGGACACCCTGATGATTCGTGCCGGGGAGAAGATTCCGGTGGACGGCACGGTGCTGGAGGGTCAGAGCATGGTGAACACCTCGGCTCTCACCGGAGAATCGGTGCCGCGTTCGGCGGTTCCGGGAGATCAGATTATTTCCGGATGCATTAACGGCGAAGGACTCCTGAAGATTCGGGCGGAGAAAAAGTACGAGGATTCAACCGTGGCTCAGATTCTGGAGCTGGTGGAAAACGCGTCCTCCAAGAAGTCGAAGACGGAGAATTTCATCACCCGGTTTGCTCGGTATTACACGCCAATCGTGGTGGCCGGTGCGGTGATACTGGCCCTCATTCCGCCTATTTTTACGGGCAACTGGATGAATTGGATGATGCGTGCCTGCACTTTCCTGGTAATCTCCTGCCCGTGCGCTTTGGTCATTTCCGTGCCCCTTTCTTTCTTCGGCGGTATCGGAGCGGCGTCGAACATCGGCGTGCTGGTAAAGGGTTCCAACTATTTGGAGCAGATGGCGCATTTGGACACGGTGGTTTCGGACAAAACCGGCACACTGACGGAAGGCGTTTTTCACGTGACTCGAGTGGTTCCGGCGGAAGGTGTTTCGGAAGAAGCGGTACTTCGGAATGCCGCCATCGTGGAAAGCCTGTCCACCCATCCCATCGCCAAATCCATTCAGGCAGCGTACACCGAAGTTTTGGAGCCGGGGTTGGCACGGGATGCGCGGAATATCTCCGGCCAGGGCCTCGTTGCGAAAGTAGGTGATTCCACGGTCTGCGTGGGAAATAAACGGCTGATGGAGGAGAACGGAATCGACTACCGAGAGATTCAGGACGGAGAGTCCACCGTCGTCTACGTGGCGGCGGACGGCAAATTCCAAGGTGCCATTCTCATCTCCGACGAGATCAAGGCTAGTGCGGTAAAAGCAATTCGCGAAATGAAGCAGGAGGGCGTCCGGCACGTCGTGATGCTCACCGGAGACCGGAAGGGAATTGCGGAAGCGGTTGCCGAGAAACTGTCCGTGGATGAGTTCCGGGCAGAGCTTCTGCCGGCGGACAAGGTGCAGGCAGTGGAAGAACTGTTGGCGCGGATGTCCGGCGACAAGAAAGACGGCAGCAACGGCAAGAAGAAGCTGGCATTTATCGGGGACGGAATCAACGACGCGCCGGTGCTTTCCCGGGCGGATGTGGGAATTGCCATGGGCTCCATGGGTTCCGATGCGGCCATTGAAGCTGCGGACGTGGTCATCATGGATGACGATATCGGCAAAATCCCGCGCACCATTCGAATTGCCCGGCAGACGGTGGGCATCGCCTACCAGAACATTGCCTTCGCGCTGTTTATCAAGATTCTGTTCTTGATTCTGGGTGCTTTGGGCATTATCGGAATGTGGTGGGCCGTGTTCGCCGACGTGGGCGTCGCTGTAATTTGCATTTTGAATTCCATGCGGATGTTGAAACGAAAAGGGTTATAAATAAAGAAATATGGGGGCGGTGCCAAAGCGGTGAGAATCGGCTTTGGCACCGCTTCTTTTTGTGTGAAATTTTTGTTTCGCGAACGCATCATCCAAGTTTTACGAAATCTTAAGAAATCTTAAGAATTCCCAAATTGCAATAACAAGTTGAACATTGAGAGTTGAATAGTCCTAAG